>Ga0265798_10001893_pt1 | contig 31460 bp, 37 predicted proteins | sample P3T30metagenome_FD_192430 | JGI IMG/M metagenome (GOLD analysis project Ga0265798, IMG submission 192430) | Plant litter microbial communities from East Loma Ridge, Irvine, California - P3 T30 | ecosystem: Environmental > Terrestrial > Plant litter > Unclassified | place: USA: California... | reverse complement strand
TAAATCCTGAATATCATGCGCCCCAATTATAAAAAAATTTATCAGGATATGCTTAAGGAGAAAGATCCTGAAAAGCTGAAAGATCCTAAAGTCCTGAGGCTGTTGAATAATTTAAAGACTTCTGAGGACATTTTAAAACTCAACGATCTGATTTTCAAATCATCCAAAGAAAGCCTGAAAAATAATCAGCAGCTTAAAACCTATGACAAGAAGACCATGCTGAAGCTCCTGCAGTATCAGCAGAAACACAACCTGTCCACCAGCTTTATGTCTAAAAAATACAGGATCAGCAGAACGACCATTGCCAAATGGAAAAAGACTTTTGAAAAAGAATTTGAAAAAATACAGGCCCAGTAAGCAGAGCACAGCAACATAAATAAATCCGGAAACGATATGCATCATTTCCGGATTTTATGTATTAAAGGCAAAGGCAGGAAAAGAAAAAATGCGGGGCACGTCCAGCCGGAGTCGAACCGGATAATCTTGCCGGAATTACCGGCTTCATTATTCCTCCCCAAAGAGACGATGTATCTTTCCCTTACGGCACTTTATGTATAAAACAAAGCAACAGTCAAAAAGCGCAGTCGTGCTCTAACCAGCTGAGCTACTCTCCCTTATCCATCTGTGTTTTGTTTGTGGAAGAGGCGGGGCTCGAACCCGCGACCCGGTCGGTCATAGCGAAGTAACGCTATTCTACGGCACTTGTTTTTATTAAAATTAAAAGAGGTAAATAATGAAAAAACTTATATAAACCATTTTCAGATTTATTTTTGGAGTTGAACCAATATCATAAGATGTACCGAAGTAAGTTTTCTCTACGACACTCTTTATTATAATCAAGGTAAAAAATTAAGAATCTTTCAGTACATTTGCTCTACCCGCTGAGCTACTTCCCGTTTACAACAGAGAAGACAGGAATTGAACCTGTGACCCAATGATTAATATTCGAAGTATGATTCTAAAACGACACTTGATTTTTATATTTTATAATTTTATTCTAAAAATACAAGGCAAATATTGATAAAAGTTTTACTTAAAACTGTCTAGCCACTCGACCACACCTTTCGGCGAAAGGATTCGAACCTTTGTAAAATAACGAAGTAACTTTTATCTACGGCACCTGCAAAATAATTTAAACCGAGCAACTTTTAAAAAGAGTTTTAGTTCAATGTAAAGTAGAAGTAACTCTTTTTTACGACATCGGTTATTTTTAACGTAAGGTAAAAAATCAAACAGAGACTTACCGACAGAGCGATACCATTACGCCATCCCGATTCCGGGAACAGGATTCGAACCTGTATTGCTGTCCCCACGAAGAAACTCTGCTTTACGACACTTACTTTTCAGTTTCCATTGGGTTTTTCTGTATTTTTTCCAATTTCTCTGAAACTTAATTTCTTTTGAATTAATTGTTTCACAGCCATGTGGGAAACAATAAGAGCAGCCCATTTCATTTCCATATAAAATTCTGGAAATCCGGATATTTGAAATTTTCTGCGGGAAATCAATTAATCCGTATTTATCGATTCCGAAAGCTTGTCTTAGTGACTTAAATTTTTTCATATGTATTGAGTATTAACCTCAATACAGTGTTTCTTTCAGACATTTTTTATAATGATTCATTGTTATTGTTTTTTTTGTAATTGCGTCAGTACGCATTCTTTTTATGCTGTTGAAATTTCTTTTAAAAACCAAGTAATAATTATAAGCGTTTTGATATTGTTCAAGTTATAAGTTTGATCGATGGAACTCTTATGGACGACATTGGTCAGTTTAAACCGAGCAATATTGCGAAAAGACTCTGTTTCAATTGGAAGTCGAAGGATTTCTTTTCTTACGGCATCGGTTATTTTTAAGTTCTTATGGTTATTGTTATTTGTTGCTGCAAAGTTATTGCGGTAGTACGCATTCTTTTTACGCAGTTGAAATTTATTTTTTTTAATCTGATAATTTTATGTTTTGTTCGTTTTGCCTTGAAGCAAAAGAACCAAAAATTCAAGACCTGGAAACTCCGGCTAAAAATAATCTATGCTCTCTAAAAATTCTAAAACTTGCGCGAATTCAATATTTGTTCTTCGATTCTAAATTTTTGTCGCGCTTCAAACAGTAGAATTTTCTTAACGTTTGTATAGCTTATTTTCTTAACGCCTACATTTCCTATGTCAGTTTATTTTATTACTTCTTTTATTTTAATAAATCATGTGTTAGCCCCGATTGAAGCGGCATCCTTTTTCTGAAATGGCTTGAAAAAAGCGCTGGTGAAAAAGATACAGCGGAAAGCGGGATTAAGCTCCTAAAAAAATTAATGGTTATCAGTTTTATTTTTAAAAGCAGTGCCTTTTACAGCACTACTTTTTTAATTATTTCTACCGCAGATTTCCGGTCTTCCAAAGCATTCAGTACATCGAAAATCTTGTCGGACCAGCCTGCGATAAGGTATACATCATTTTTTCTGACATCCAGCGGCTGTTTTCCGTAACCCGCCAGGTCAAAAATATACAATTTTGCATTAGGACTGATACTTTTGTACCGGTTCCATGAATTTTCAAAAGAGTTTCCGCCGCCGTTGCTGTTCCAAAGCTGCGTATCGGTGAACAGCATTACTTTATCCACGCTTTCTTTTCTGGCAATCAAATCTTCAATCACCAGATAACCGTTTGTGGAATAACCTACTTCACCTTCTCTTTTGTAAAACGCGTCCACATTTCTCAGGATTCCGTTTTTAGGCATCGGCACTCTTTTCCAACGGTCGCCGAACATACCGGAAACCACATTTCTGCACTGCGACTGCAGCATCATCGACATCAACAGGCCGATATCATACAACAGAATCTTAGATTTCGGGGAAACCGGCTGCTGCATTGAACCGGAAACGTCTGCCGCAATAACCACCGAAGTATCGAAACCAAAACCTTTGATATTTTTCGCACTCACCATCACCGCATTTTCCAGTGTTTCCAGGATCGAGGACAGGTAAGGTGAATCAATTGTTTTCAATTCGCGATACGCCGCCAAAAACCTGAACGGCAGCTGCTTTGAGTTTCTTACGGCTTTTTCATCCGACAAATAGTTGCACACTTTGTACATTGCATCTGAAGAAACGCCGGCTTCCAGAATATTTCTGAGGTTACGCAAGGTTGCCATATAGCCCAGCTTGTTGCTGAAAATCAATTCTTCCCATTTGTTTTTGAACGCTGATTTTCTTTCTGCATCATCCGCAAATTTTGTCTGACCCAGCACAGAAAGTTCAACTTCCCAGGTGTATGGAGTTTCCAATGCATCGTTGACGATCTTGTTGAAGATTGCCTGTTGGTTTTCGTCTTTTGCTTTCGGGTGAACCAGGAACAATGCGTCTTTCAACGTAACTTCAGCTTTTCTGTTGTATTTTGCGAACTGGTATTCATCAAATTTATTGAAAGACTTCACCAGACCTTTCTGGATCTGTTTTGAAAGTTTATTCAGCTTTTTCGTTTCTGTTCTTTCGTTGGCCAATTGGTAATACGCCAGCAATTCCGTGATTTCGTCTGCTCTTTGGATCACACCGTCAACGGTTCTGCTTACCAAATCAGTACCTGAAACCTGTTTTGCCAGTTCGGTCGTCAGAACCAATGGAATCGAACGCAGGTACATTTCTTTCCTTGCATAGACGGCCAGCTTCGCCACGAATTCCGGGTCGTTTTTCTGGATCAGAGACTGGATTCTTGTCAGCCTGTCAGTTCCCTTTTCATATGAAGTGTTTGATAATCCTGTTGTAACAACAGCACTGTACAGTTCTTCTGCAGGGGTCATCGTGAATGCTTTCGCGCCTTCGTAGTTGGTTACTACTTTATTTTCTTTTCTTAAAAAATTAAATTTCATGGTTACTGTTTTTATGGTTAAACATTTTTGAGGATTATCATTTCCTCCCTGATTTCTGATGCAAAGTAATGAGGGTATTGCGCAGTGTTTTTGCGCAGTTAAAATTTTATTGGAAAGTTTCTCAGGGAAACTCCAAAAGACAAAAGCTTTTCATTCTATGTAAGCCAGAACTGCTGATCCTGTACTGTTTTCTGTCAATCACCCTGTCAGAGTTTAAAACCCTGACAGGGTGATTGAACTTAAATAAAATCTCTCTATCATTCATTTTAGATAAAGAGATTAGCAGACGGCAGCTTTTGGAAATCCGTTGTTTAGCTTTGTATACATTAAAATTTAAACGATGATTAAAGGATTATATGAAACCCATATTCAGGTAAGCAATCTGGAAAATGCTGTGCAGTTTTACACTGAAGTTTTGGGATTGGAACTGGCTCATCGGGATGAAACCCGCCCGATTGCTTTTTTATGGATCGGTAAAAACAAAGAAGCCATGCTGGGTTTGTGGGAACAGAAAGAAAACCTGCAGGCCAGGCATTTTGCCTTTTCTGCTGATCAGGAAGACATCCTGAATTACAGTGCTGATTTTTTAAAAAGCAAAAAATTAAAGCCGTACAATTTTCTCAAAGACGGCATTGAAGAACCCATGGTTTTTGCCTGGATGCCGGCTCTGGCCATTTATTTCAATGATCCTGACGGAAACCAGCTGGAATTCATTTCCATTCTGGAAGGCGACGGAAAACCGGAATTAGGCGTAGTTTCTTATGAGAAATGGCTGAATCAGAAATAAAAAAACTCCCTTTTTAAAAGGAGCATTGTTATTTTCAGATCGCTAAACTGTTACATTACTGTTGCTTCAGGCACCAGTGCAATATTTTCGCAATATTCTTCGCATCATCCACACCTCGGTGATGGGTGCCTTCCAGCTTAAGATTCAGTTCATCTAAAGCTCTTGCCATACCGACACTTTTACGGACGGTCGGATGCGTTTGTCCGAATAATGTTTTCACATTGATATGGTCATCACTCAAAGGATAATCCACCCTGAATCTTCTTGCCTGGTTTTGCAGCATATTCAGGTCATAGTTTCCGTAACTTGCCCAGGTCAGGTCTTCAGAACTGTATTCTGCCCTGAGGATATCCAAAGCGTCTTCCAGTAAAATACCTTCATCATCAAGCATCTGCTGAGTAATGGAAGTCAGTTCCGTACAGAACGAACTCACTTTTGAGTATTGAGGTTTCACTAAAATGCCCTCATTCCGTGAAATCTTACCGGTTTGCGCATCCATGATACACACGCCGATTTCTATGATTTCACTTTCCTGTCCTCTCGGCGGCCGGTCTTCCCAGCATGTGGCTTCGAGGTCTATAATTAATATATTGTCTGTTGTTTTCATTTGTTTAAATGTTTGTTGTAAAGAGTGGAAGATGGGAGCAGGAAGATGGAAGTTTATGACAGTCATTATACTTCCAGCCTCCAGCTTCAAACTTCCAACCCAAATTATTCCAAAATTTCCCTTAAAATTCTGGCGGCATTGTAAGCATCGTCCGCACCGCTGTGATGGTTCCCTTCAAAATCCATATTCAGGGCCTTGAGGGCTCTTTTCAGCCCCATCATTTTATAAAGTCCGTTATAGGCTCTGAACTGGTGCATAATGTTGATATAATTTCCGGAAAAAGGATTTTCGATACCGAGATAATCACATTGTTCTGCAACCTGCTCTTTATCAAAGCTTCCGAAACCTGCCCAGGCCAGCGAAGGCGAATTCTATTCATCCCTGATTTTCTCACAGGCTTCTTCAAAATGGATTCCTTTTTCATTTATCAGCTGCGGCGTAATCCCTGTCAGGTCAGTACAGAATGTATTGATTTTCGACCGTTCGGGAAGGACGTAAATGCTCTGCTTTTTGGAAATTGCTTTGGTTGCCCTGTTCAGTTCGCAAATCCCTATTTCTATGATATCGACTTTCTGCCCGGCCGGAATCCTGTCGTTTTCCCAGCACGTAGCTTCTAAGTCGATGATGAGTATTTCATTTGTTGTTTTCATAATTCTGATTTAAATAATGGAAGCGGAAGTTGGAGGCCGGAAGTGAATAACAGACTCCAGAAACCTCCTCCCGGCTTCCCTCTCATTAATTTCTCGGTGCAAACGGCGGCACCCACTTTTTCTTCTTCATCATTTCCCTGACTTCTTCGTAAGAAACCGGATAAAAGTGATGGCAATCCACACCGACATCAATGCTTAACGCCATTTCATCATCCGGCAAAGTTCCGTGGGAATGGCCGTAGAGCTGCCACGTTCCCCGGTGTGAACCGTTCCAGGTCCGCATGGCGTAATGAAACAGAATGATTTTCTGCTTGCCGTTGCTGTTTTCCGGCTCGTCAATCCGCAGTTCGTGGTAATCCCTTATGGATTCGAAACGTTTCGGATAGGTCAGTGCTGCCCCTTCATGATTGCCTTTGATCAGGTGGATGTTTCCATTCAGCCTGTCCAGCAATTCTCTGGTGAAATCCGGTTTGCCTAAACTGACATCGCCTAAATGGTAGACGGTATCTTGAGTTCCGATTTTCTCATTCCATCTTTTGATGAGTTCTTCATTCATCTGTTCCAGAGACTCAAAAGGCCTTTCGGAAAATTTTATAATATTTTCATGACCAAAATGATGGTCTGCTGTAAAAAATATATTCGGTTTCATTTCTTTAATTTTGTTTTTAACCACAAAAGACCTAATTTTTTTAACGCTTAAGAACACATTCATTTTTTAGTTAAATGCTTTGAAAACATTTTAATTTACATGAGATGAAAATCAAAGATTTTCAAAAACTTAAGTGTTCTTTTTCACATCTGTACTTAAACTTAAAAACAGCTTAAGTATTAAATCTTTTTTGGTTTTAGTTTAATAAATATTTTAATTAATTTCCTTGAAACGCCTTATAAAAAGCAGTTTCAATTTCCAGCCGGTCACTTTCCGTATATCTTCTGGAAAAATGCACCGGAACAGCCTTTTTTACTTCGCAATCCTTCATGATTTTTCCGGATGCCGAAGCAAAGCTGTGGTAATTGATGTCTGCGAATTCCTGATCTTCATCCTTGTAAAAGGTTTCGATATACACCAGATTCGCTTTTCTAAAGACTTTTTTTATTTTTTCATAATTGATTTCAGCTACTGCATGATCCATAATTATACCTAACCTGTAACCTTCATTACGGGTCAGAAAATGAAACAGTTCAGAAGCTTTGTAAACGGTTTCTTCAATCTCAATTTCTTTCTCCGAATCCTGAGTTTCGAAAGCGGTCTTCAGTTCGCTGATCCACTTTCCCTTCTTAAAACCGGAAGCATTTTCATTAAAGGTAACCGAATCTTTTTCCTTAAACAGATACGCAACTGAATCTGTTTTATGGTCAAGAACTGCAAAATCAACACTTACATTTTCATCTTCAAAAAGGAAATCCTGTGTGGTGACAAATTCAGGGTTCCAGTGCGGCGGGCGGATTTTGTACACCTTGATTTCCGCTTCTGAAACAATTTCCCGGATTTCATATTCAATAGCCTTTTCATCAATTAAATTCCAGGTATAGGATTTCAACCTTGCTTCAACCTGTTTATGGATATTTTTTGGTCCGCAGATCACGATTTTTTCTCCGCTTCCGATCTGATGCCTGAAAATTCCGTCGAAATTTGAAAAATGGTCAATATGTGTATGGCTGATGAATAGTGCGGAAACCGACTGTATTTCTTTTACCGTCAGCAAACCTGCTTCACCACAATCACACAGATAATGTTTCCCGGAATTCGGGATTTTTATTAATATGCTGATGTCTTCTCTTAAAAGGCTTTTTATCTCTGCCTGTATCATTTTTTCCAGTTTTTATTAGCCACTTTTTTCCTTTTCCATATCTGAATCCCTAATGAAATGACAGGCTCAATGGTAAATTCTGTGGCTTTTATTAATACACAAAAAGTTCCGGTAAAAATTACCGAAACTAAATTTTAAGCGTCATCAGCTCCTGTTTTACAAGATCAATGACCAAAGAATTCAATTTTTTATTGATTCTCTTCTGCTCATCTTTTTCTATGGCTGCGAAAGCTTCCGGGAAATCTTTCTCAAAATCCTCCAGAACATCCTGTGAAAAAAGACCGATTATTTTCCCCATCATTTCAGGTTCGAATTCACCGGTTTTGCTTATGACGTTATTCAGCCTGTTTACAGTTACATAGTTCCGGATTTCTTCCCAGATCTCCCGGGCTTTTCCGCTGAAATGAACGTCTTTCCTGACGGGCCTTTCTTTTCTGACTACTTTTGATTTTTCGGTCCATTTCTCGTTCTTATTTTTCAGAATGATCCTGGCGCCATTTCCAAAATACCTGGTTTTCAAAGTTTTAATAATGGTCCCTTCACACATATTATCTTCAATTTCAGGCAGGCCCAGCCATGCCGGAATTTTAGAACCAAAAGCATTCGAAAACTTCAAAGCCTCTTCCAAAGTCCCCTGAAACAGGATCTTCGCATAGAAGAATCCGGTTTCCTCAAAAATCTGATTGGCTAAATCCGTATCCAGATAAGTGGTGCCGTTCAGTTTGATATCAAATCCGTAAAATTCGTTGTGCGGCGCATATTCTATGCCTTTCTGCACTTTGATGGCATCCTTTACAGGTGCTACTTCTTTATGTTTGTATCCTCCGCCGAACAGTTCGCCGTAGATCACCACCGTTTCCATATCCGGATAAACGGCTTTCACTTTCTCGAAGATATGAATTACATTTTTTCTGTAACGTTCTAAAATATCATGTGCATTGTAAAACTTCTCATCCTGTTCGATGAAAGCGGTTCTTTTGGCCATCTTAATCTCCTTTCCGTCGGTAAAGAAAGAGAGATTGGCACCGTGAACCTTTTCCTGCACGATGAAAACCTCATCCCCGAAGCCCTGCATCCTGATCTGATCAATCATGCGGGCCTGGTAAGCATTTTCTATTGTGTTATATGTTTTGAAAATCATTTTTTTAAATTTTTAATCGTTCTAACTCATTATTTTTCATTTGAGCAAGGTGTCTCCAGACATGAAGTGAAAAAAAATAAATGTATTCATATACATTGATTTTCCCCAGCTCATTTACGGTCATTGTTGTTTTACAGAGAAGACCTTCACCGTTTTCCATCAATTCCAAATAATTTAAGCACTGATGATACTGCTGAGAAATCAAACTTCTGATTTGATTTAAATTCAACTCTCCTTTTGGCTCCATATGCTCGGGTCTCACCCACTCAAAAGCACCATACTCACCTACTTTATCAAATTTATCTTTATTGAAACTGTAATTCTTTATTTCAAGATTCAAATCAAGATTAAGATAATTCCGCATTGCTTTTTTTGAACCTTTTTCAATAAGAATCAACAGATAAAAGTTCGTCAGACTGATGTGTTCTAAAATCTGCTGAACCGTTCAGCCTCCGTTTGAAGGTTTATAATTTAAGATTGTTTTATCTTTTTCAAACCACCGGTCGAGCTCATCAAAACTGAATTTCAAATGCATTTTCACATGCTGAATTAATCTAAAAATGTCCATTACGTTTTTTAAAGTTATTTAACAGGCTTTCGATATTTTCTTTTCCTACCGGATTCATGGAGTGGCAGTAAAATTCAGGCAGTTCCGCATCATGATCCATACAATATTCTATCAGCCATTTTGCACAATCGTAGCCTGTTTTTTCTACATATTCCTGAGAATCCTGTTCTAAATAATGCTCATCAGCAAGGTCATGATCAAAAGAAATCATTTCCGGAAGTCCTTTTTCCAGGATCCTGCTGACAAACTGCGCATAATTCCGGACAACATGCCAGTCTTCTCTGAGGAACATATCCTGTTCTGTATAATGATATGCATCAAGCGGGTATCTTATATCGTCCAGAAACAATAATCTTTTTGTACGTTCCATTGCTTTAATTTTTTAAAATATGATACAGTAATTGTTTCATGGGTTTTAATCCTTCACGGAAAAGGAACCGGAACTTTTAAAGTCCGTCTTCATCATTATCTTCATCCTCATCCTCATGGATCCAGCTGACAACGGTATCTAAAAAGTGGAGCCTTATTTCTTCAAACCTCGTGATGTTCGGGATATGGTTTATTTCCAGTAAATGCCTGGTTCCGTCTTCGCATACAATATAGTCGTTGGCTATGAGATCCATCCCGATCCGGTCTTTCAGGCTCAGCGTATCTCTCAGAAGACCTTCGTCAATATCCATGAACCGTACCTGTGCAGGATGAATGGATTTTAACCAGGTATCTCCTTCCAGTTTTATCTGCCAGGATTTTCCGCCAATATGCAAGATCCTCACGGCTTCACCTTCAAAATAGGGTTCCAGTACCGCATCCTCTGTGCTCTCCCAGCTCCCGGAAAACTTATGCTTATTTTCCCCGCAATGCCAGTTTCCCCATTTGGCAACCCGTTCCGTATCTGTTGTTACATAGGCACCTTCTGAAATAAATCCTCTCGGGGAACTGAATTCAGAAAACTTCATGGCTTTCACCAGGCAGGGTATTTTAAGCCTGCATTCCATCATTCCGTATGCATTCGGGAAGCACGGGCCGTTCCATAAAGCCAGCCCTGAAATAAAATCGAGATCATTTTCAAAAATCCCGTGATAAATTACTTTATCTACCGGCAGCATCCCTACACCCTGGGCTTTTTCGACATATAATATTCCGTCTACAACTTTTATTTTCGGAACCGACTGATGCCAGATGATCAATCCTTCAAAATGTTCCCGTATATACCGGTATTCTTCTTCGTGCAAGCCGATAACGGCTATCCTGTTATATTTCATGTTGTTATTCTTTTAATCTGAAAAGTAAATATTCAATGCTCTGATGATACTTTTCACGTTGCTATTGGGATAAAACCCGGAGCTGTTGATGCAGTTGATTTCAACAATCTTCCAGCCTTCACCGGTTAAACAGATATCCATGACAAAAGCTTCTTCAAGATTGAAAAGCCGGATCATTTCACTGGCGAAATTCAATCCTTCTTCTGAAACTTTTTCCTCGAAAGGTGCATGGTCATTAAATTTATAATATCCTGCGTCTATAATTTTTCCGCCGACAATCCAGAGCCTGGCTTCTTTCACGGTTTGCTTTACTTCAGAAACCTGTACCAGAGCATCTTCTGTAATCCTGTTGGATTGATTTTCCAGTGATTCGAAAACGAAATCTTCCCATTCTGTCCGGTTAAAAACCTTTCCTGTAAAAATCTTCGCTTCATTGTAGGGTTTGATGAATTTGAGTTCATCTTTTTTCCAGTTTAAGGCTTCTGATATTTTGTGAACGGAAACATTATGATTCAAAAGGTTTTCACCATAATATTTGGAATATACCTCATACAAATGACTGCCTCCGTAAAAAGAGCCGGGAACCCATTCTGTATTTTGTTTTGCCAGTCTTGCAATGGTTACCGATCCATACACGAAAACATCTTCCCTGTCTGTTTCGCAATCAATTTTTTCCGCATTTGGAGGGATATTAATGACCTCGTAATCAATATTCAATTCTTCCAGAGCATCAAAAATTTTATAATAATCTGGATCTGAGTATACATTGGCCTGGATTAAAAAATACATGGTTATCAGTTTTTTAAGGTTTTTTTATTTTTTTTTGGACGAAAGTCAGAGAGACGGATGCACGAAGATTATATCATGTGTTTAAAACTTCCCGCCTCCTGTCCTCCCGATTCCCGCTCCGTCATACCATTATATCAGCACAATTGGAACTTGCGAATGCATAAGGTTTTGCTTTAAATACATAGCCCATTCCCAGAATATAGCCCATGGCGTCTTTCAAAGCGACATTGGATTTAAAATCAGGGTCGGTGTTAATGTCTGCGTGTACCTCCATTTCCACATCATACGTTTCCAGGACAGCACAGATGGCATAAGCGATCTCTACGGATTTGTTGACTTCATTCAGCATCCGTTCCTTGATACTGATACGCTGGAATTCTCTTTCTTTTCTGATAAAGGTAAACGCTCCTTTTCCCTCGCGGATGATTACGACTGCCGTAGCATAATTAATAGCATCACCGTATACATGGGAATCTGATCCCACACACACTTTCAGCCGGTGCCCGTTGGCCTGTTCTCGGAGGATGGCTTCTTCTACCAGCTGTGTGATAGGGTTGCGGAAAATTTTTCCGTTCATATTCTGCCATTTTTGTTGTTGCGTTTCCATTTTTTCTACATGTTAAGTTTTATACTTTTTATAATTCATAAATGATCATTGATCCCTGATTTTTATTTTCGGCTTTTTCTAACCACCCATTTTTGAGTTATGGGTGATGAGTTATGACTTTTGGTTATTACACATTCCTCATTATTCATATTCTGTACGGGAAAAGGGATTCGAACCCTTAATATCCTGATCCTAAATCAGGTGCGTCTGCCAGTTCCGCCATTCCCGCAGTTTTTCAAACCTATTCAATTTCTTTTTACTTTTTACTTAATAAAAAATTGTACTCTATAAGGGAATCGAACCCTTATTTTCTGCTCGAAAGGCAGGCGTCCTGAACCGTTAGACGAATAGAGCAATTAACCGACTGACCAGGAATCGAACCTGAACAACAAGAGTACATTTCCTGCATGCTGCCGTTACATTATCAGCGGTGTTGGTGGAAGCAGCAGGATTCGAACCTGCTCAGCAATGATGCAACAGATTTACAGTCTGCCCCGACTCTCCAGCTTCGGCGTACTTCCTTTTTTTATGGTTGATAAGCAATGGGTAATTTTACCAACTTACTTTTACCCGGTTTTTAAAGAAAACAAAGCCTGTCTTATTTTTGTTTTGATATAAGAACTTCTGCGCCTGACAGACTTTTGCTTTTCTCCGGAACTCATCTCATTGAGTTAATTTTGAGATGGTTATGGGAGTCAAACCCACTCAGCTTACGCAACGGTTTTGCAGACCGCCCCGACTCTTCCACTTCGGCGAACCATCAATTTTTGGGTAATAAGCAATTGGTAATGGGTGATTTTACCAACTGGCTTTTAACCCGATTTTTTAAAGAAAACAAAGCCTGTCTTATTTTTTGTTTTGATATAAGAACTTCTGCGCCTGACAGACTTTTGCTTTTCTCCGGAATTCATCTCATTGAGTTAATTTTGAGATGGTTATGGGGTTGTTCATAACCATTTATTTTTTTATTTGAATTCACGAATGTTTCACATTTCAAACCCACTAAGCTTACGCAACGGCTTTGCAGACCGCCCCGACTCTTCCACTTCGGCGAACCATCAATTTTTGGGTAATAGTAATTGGTAATGAGTAATTTTCAAACTAACTTCTAATTTCTCAATTCTAATTTCTCACTTCTGAATTTAATTAACATTCATCTTTTCCTTCATTATTCATTTAGAGTTAAGAGAAAGCCTGTCTGTATATGTGTTTTTATAAAGATCTTCTGCGCTCGACAGACTTTTTCTTTTTCTCTTCTGAAACAATTAACTTCATTACCTGTAATTTCGGAAGGATTGTTCATGAATTTCATATTTAATTTTTGTATTCACGAATCCTTCGGATTTCGAACCTTCAGCCTCGGCTTATGAAACCTATTCAATTTCTTTTTTCTTTTTTCTTTTTACTTTTTACTTTTTACTTTTTACTTTTTACTTAATAAAAAATTGTACTCCATAAGGGAATCGAACCCTTATTTAATGCTCGAAAGGCAGCCGTCCTAAACCGTTAGACGAATGGAGTAAATATTATGGAAAGCAGGGTTGTTCACCATCTTATATAATGTTTTCATGGTTCACGAATTCCTGGCATCTGATCTTGTGACCTCCGCCTCCAGGCAGGTAAACAACCACTGTTATCTTTCCAGTTTTGCAGATTCACTTCAATATTTTTTCCGGGAGACAGCCGGAGCCAAAATTTTCCGTGAATCTTTGTAATTCTGAGAGGGATCGAACCTCTAACCTCCAGTTTAGAAAACCGGCACTCTATCCAGTTGAGCTACAGAACTGTTTTTGTAATCCCGAAGGGTTGTTCATGAATTTCAGGACTGAAGAAACATAAAAAAAGCGCCTCTTTTTGGGAGGCGCTTCATATTATTTAACGTATCAGTTCATTAACTGACGCTATGATATAAGCACCTTTTATCCACAAATTCACTATCAAGAATACATGCATATCCCACTCCCATCGGCTCCAGTCCGTTTTGTCCTGAATATAAATCAGCTATGTTATGTAATTGTTTCATTGTATTCCTGTTTGTTAAAAATGTTTTTTGAATGATTAAAAACGTGTTGCTTTTAATTTTCGGTTGCAAAGTAAGTATGATTTTTTTTAACCTGCAAATTTATTTTTCATATAATGAATTGAAAATCAGTATTTTATACATCAATTCCAGCGTAGGGAATTTCTGTCCGTACTATGGTACAGATGCCTTAATTACCTAAATGACTGTCTCTCATTGGGTTATCGATCACGCTTTATTTTCGTATTAATTGTTCATTGTTGATTAAATAATTTTCACTTTTCCGGTTATTTTTTTTCATTCTAAATAATTTCCGTCTTAAAAACACAAAAAACGCCCCGTTTACCGAGGCGTTTTTACTATATTTTGATAAAATTTTACAGGTTTATTGTAAATAATTTTCAAAGCAAGCACATTCCGCCTCATTCCATATCATCCATTCATATCCGAACAATCCCTTTAGTGAAGGGCTTCCGCATAGGTTTACATTGATATGTGCTCTTTGTATTGTCATAATTTTGTTGAGGCAAAGATAAATGTTTTTATTAATATTTTAACGTATTTTATGATATTCCAATAAATGATGAGGTATCAAGATCCTAAAACCCACCTTACAGATTTTCATTTTCATCTTCTTCATTCAATAGTTTACCTAATTCTTCAAGATCCGGAAATAAGCTCTTTTGATAATCTGACAAACTTGTATGTTCGGTAGTAGCGATGATTACCACTTCTTTGGCTTCCATTAAAGAAAGCTGAGGAAATATTTCCCTTATTTTTCTAATCGCAAACAATGGACTTTTGTACCTCGTCATCATTTCTTCTATGATTTTATAGATATCCTTACCTTCATGCTTGAAGTAAATATTTTTTGGTGTAGTCCATTTTTTTTGTATTAATGCTTACCTATTTAATTCCTGAACATTCTGTTTCGCCCCGTCTTATATCTGGAAATATCCTTTAAGATCATATCATCATCAGGATTGAAATGTTTCAGTTCATTAACGATTTCAGAACGGGTAGCTGTTTTTTCGGCAATAATTTCATAGGCGATATCCCGTGTGGCTTTCTGAAGATCGGGGCTTTTCCTGAATTCATATTTCATCGCTTCAAGATACGTGATCTTCTGGTCTGAAGTGGTCTTTTCATACAGATGCCGGATTTCCTGCCCGAGCTTTTTAACATCAGAAATATTGGCAAAGTAATTATTCAGACAGTTGAAAGCATCCTTATTTTCTTCCCAACCTTTCAGCAGTACTTCTTGGGCCTCTGCGGGCAGCTCCATTTTTTTGCGGTAAATCAGTGCCCCTTTTACCATCTGGCTGTTGTTCACATAATCATCGGCAACCATCTGATAATAGGCATTGGCATTTTTCATATCGTTAATTTCCCTGTACAGATCGCCTACTTTTTCTTTCTGCTCCAGTTCTTTGTAAAGATCAATGGCCTTCCTGTACTGTTTTGCTTTTTCATAACACTGGGCTGCTTCGGATCTGTTTTTTAATTTTTTAAGATAGATTACGGCTGCTTCATTATAGAAGCCTCCTTCTTCCAGCGTTTTTGCAGCGCGGTAATGGTTCTGCAGAAGATTCATGTACACTTTTGCTGCTTTTTTGTAGTCCTGTTCCGCGATATACTGCCTGGCAAGCTCTTCATATTTATTCCGGATCCTGTCGAAAAGTGAAGATTCTATATAAAAATTATCGCCGCCCGACCTGCCTTTGCGGCCTGATTCCTTTTCTTTTTCTTTATCCTCAAAGTTTTTAAGCACCATCATAATGATGACAGCCACAATCAGGAAAATAACAAGTTTCCCGATCACGCTCCAGAAACTCTCATGAAACAGCTGCGCAAGCATCCCGATTACTTTGAGAAAGACCAGAATAAAAAATGCGGCCAAAAATTTATCTGTAAACCTCTGCTTATTCATCCTTATCCGATTTTAAAATGGTTTTATCATCACTGAAGAGGCGGTACAGAAGCAGGACAACACAGATCACCAGCACCCAGACAAACCAGTTGTATCCGAACATTTCAATAAGGGGATAAAAGAGATAAACCAGCATGGCTGTTAAAATTAAAATCAGGATGGCTTTGGTTCTCCCGGGGATGTTTCTGCCTCCGATATTCAGTGTTTTTCTTTTTACGAAATATGAATACAGGCCGACAATCCCCGTCATCAGAACAATTAAGAAAATAATTTCCAGAATATGATGCTTTGTTTCGGAACCGGAATTTTCAAACGCCCGGAATTTTCCTGCCTGTTCCGGTTTAAATGGAGGGTCCTCATATTCTTTTGTCCCGTACAGCTTTCCTAAGGAATCTTCGATCAGGACCTGCTTCTTTTTCCAGATATGTTTTACAATACCTTCATCAGCAGGTTTCCCTGAACTTACTTTACTTAGTGAATCTGCAATTTTCTTCCTGTACTTTTCTTCATTCTGCACCAGGTATTTTACAATTTTTTTATGGTATACTTTTTTGAGTGAATCTTCAGAACTCTTTATTTCCTGTGCAACCCCGTCTATTTCTTGAGAAATCTTTTCAATAGGCCGGCCTCCGTTCTTCAGATATTCCCGGTAGCTGTTTTTATTATCCTGATCCTTGTACCAGCTTGCCGCCCTCTCATGTTCATTCAGCAGATCCCGCCTTTTTGACCCGTACAGGGAATCAATCTTCATGTCTATATCCGTAACGCCTGACTGATAGGCTACCACCGGTGAAATCATATTTTCATCAACCTCTGAAACTTTGCCTGAAGAAGGGGTCTCCTCAGACGGAGGAGATTCAATCATCTGATAGAGTGAAAACCACACCACGCCTACAATAATAAATACCGACCATAAGACCCAGCTGTACTTTGCGGGGGAAAAAGACCGCTCTCCGGAAGTATTTCCTGCAAACAGTTTCCCTAATCCTATTTTTTCTAAAAATTTAAATTTCCCGAAACCGTTGCCTCTTGACGTCCCCATGACATCAAGCGGAATCCCCAGCTCTACTGCCCGGTCGGGATATTTCTCAATGTATTTCAGGTATTTTTCAATTTCCTTTTTATTGCCTGCCATTACCTTTTTCAGATCAAAAGGAAGATCTTTCATCCACTCTTCTTCCGTTTGCGGTTTCTGCAGGGCTTCCAGGACTTTTTCATCGTCCATTTCTACGGTAAAGCTTTCAATATTCAGTGGGATCTTTACCCCGTTCAGCGGTTTCCGTACCTGATCTCCTGACTGTCCGGGATCCCGGATCAGGGAAAGCCAGTTGATTTCTTCCTCTAATTTTACCAGTCTGAAGTCAGGATGCATGATAAGAAATTCCGTTTCAATACTTTGCCATTCTTCCGGATGTACTTTCGGATAAAAATCCGTGTTTTCCGGAATGAAGAGCCTGTTACCGACACATTGAAAATAAGCATTTTTACCGATTTCGTTCAAAGCCAGATCCGGGAAAACCAAAAAACAGCCGTACAGCACATTCGGCTCAAGTGACGGAATGGGAAACGATCTGACGCTGCTTAATTCTATCCCCAGAACTTCCATTTCATGAAGCCATATCAACGGTGAAGACCCTTTGATTAAAAGCCCTTTTTTAGGATAGTTATTTTTCGGAAAGGGTGTGATTCTAAGCTCCATACTCCAGAATGTGTTTAATGAAAGCGTCCATATAATCAGAATACATATCGTCCATTTCCCTTACTTTCAACTTTGTTTCCTTCGGTAGATAATATTCCGAACCTCCGAACTCTTTTTCGGTAGCCAATGCCAGGTACCCGTAATGGGTGGAAGGGACATAAAATGCAGGAATATTTTTATTGCTGCTCATGAAGGTCATCATTCCGCGGGAATCCGTAACAACTTCGCTGCCGTCGCCGAAAGTAAATTTATTTTTATGCTGGGCAGACCAAACCGTGATCTCCTCTGTATTCTTATCAAAGCTGTAGGCATTTTCATCATGTTTCGTTAAAGCCCATCTGGATACGACCAATTCATCTGCAGCATTAATCCCGATTCTGGTAAAATTACTTAATATTTTTATTCCTCTGTCTTTCAACCGGTTTATTTCAGCTTCGTTTTTTACATCATTCCTATAAATCTCGTCATCATTTTTAACCTGTTCAATTGAAATATTCCCTTCTGTACCGGCCTTAAAAACAAAAGGTGCATGCTCTTCATGCAGGTAAAAGCTTTTGTTAAAATAAAGCAGCCTGTAACCCGGCGGAATATTCTGTCCGGTAAGGTTGAGTTCGGAATATTCTTTTGTAACCAGGTTCAGTTTAGAAAGTATATTCCTGGCCGGCCAGTACTGTGCCAGGATATAGTCTCCCGATTTATTTTTGGTGAGTGCAAACTGCCCTCCCGGTTTTACTGAAATATCTTCCAGAACCACTTCACAACCCCGCTGGATACTGGTATTCTGATAAATATTTCTGTTATAATAGTTATCTGACAAATAGGTTTTCAGCAGTTGTTTCTTATTGCTTAGAATATAAAATTCCCCTTCATACAGAAACGTTTTCATCCTGTCTTTGGGTGTTGGGAACAGCAGCGGATAGTTTTGCGGAACCAGGACTTTAATTCCGTTACCGGAACCTGCGTGTCCCTGTTTCTGTTTCGGAGGGTTTGCCCACAGTTCTTTCAGCGGGAGCACCATTTTCTGAACATGCTTCCTTGTGCCTTTATGGTGTTTATAAAAGTTCAGCTCGCCATTTGAGGAAGTGGTGACCAGGAATTTCAGCCGGTCCCTGTTTTCGTGAATGACTTTCTGAAGCTTCTGATGTTCTAAATTTTCCTGATTGGTGATAAAAAAAACTTCCAGTTCCTTTTCCGTATGTTCTTCATTAAAAAACTTTTCCAGTGCCTGGGAAACTTCCAAGACCGGACTTACCTGATTCAGATGATCAATGACTTCATCCGTTGTATTTAAAGAAATCGGAATTATATTTTGTCCTAAAGCAAAAATTTTACATTCCGAATGCGCTTTCGGATGTTTGATGACGGCAATGGCAGATGCAAACGCCAGGACTTTCGGAGTTCCCCAGTTTTTCAGGGAGGTGTCAATCAGGATAATCCTTTCAAAAATATTTTCTTCAGGCGGAACTTCTCTTTGAATGTACAGAGCTTCGTGATTGGCCACCCGGTTCATGAAAACCTCATCTTCATTGGCAAATTCTGACAGCAGCATCCTGTTAAAATCACCTTTATTGGTCATATCAGAAATCCCTCCGATCGGCTGTTCACCGGGAGAAAGATGCCGCATCGGAATTTTCAGCCCGCTCCAGATTCTTTTGATCAGGCTTCCCACCTGAAATGTTTTAGGATCTTCAATGAGTTCCTGAATAAAATCTTTTCCGTTGTCAACAGTGGTTTCCTCCTGCACTACTTCGTCTTCCAGCCCGGCAATATCAACAACGCTTTTCAGTGATTCAATGATGGCTTCCGTGGTTGGAAATGTATTCTGAAGCAGTGCTAAAACTTTAATATCATTGTTAACAACCGAAAATGTCAGTGGTTTCTTCTCTGCCGCTGCGGAAATTTTGTACGGCCTTTTGTCGAAAACCTTTATGATTAATTCTGAATTGCCGGCAGAAAGAATGTTATGCGTATTTTTAAAAATCGTCTTTAATAAGACCATTTTATTCTGTCCTTTTTTAACTGAACTTCCCAGGTTGTTCAAGTTCTTCAGGAAACGCATGGCCAATTCAATATCATCCTTTTTCTCTGTCCCGAATGATTCGCTATGTTTTTTTAAATAATAGAAAACACCATCCATATTAAGGTATCCATCCTGCAGAGCATATAAAACGAGAAGCAGTGCACCGAAAGGCGGAAACCCCTGGTCTTTCAGTTCCTTTAAGACCTCAATGACATAAGGCCTGTAGGCAATCGCCCCCACATTCGGGATCGAGATAAGGTTGTTTTCATGATAGCCCGAAGGGTCAGGAACATCTTCATCAGTGGTCCATTCCCAAAAGTATCCTTCATATGACTGGAAATATGCTTCTAACTCCATTCCTGTGATTTTTCGGTGAGACGGAATGAGCTTACGGACAATTTACGGAAATCGTTTTTATTAACAGATATATAACTTCCGTCTTCGTTCCAGACAAGCCATTGGTCAAGCATTTCATTGTATTTTTTCTGAAGCAGGATACTTATATTTTTAAATTCAAAATCAAAACCTGCCGGCAGAAGATGGCCGTCTTTCGTCCAGTATGTTTTTCCCGGGAAACCCAGTAACGGGGTTCCTAAAAACAGTGCCCTGTTGTTAATGACCGTCCAGTCTATTTTTTCGAGTTTAAATTTAGGCAGGGTAATGATCAAATCTTTAATTTCAGCCATAGGAGATAACAAAGCAACCGCAGGCTGCACTTCTTCGCCGGGTTTCAGCCTGACCATAATTTTTTCATCAATCCCGAAAAAATTGTTGTTGGACAGAGGGAAAGTCAGCCGTAACGCCTGATCAATGGCCGTCCACAGCAATGCAGTCCGTACTTTTTTACTGGGAACGAGTGCCTCTTTCCGAAATAAAAGCCCTTCTCTCAATTCATACAGCAAAAGATTGGGCAGCTGTTGAATTTCCGGTGAAGCAGCCTGTTCAGCGGTAAAACCTTTCAGCCAGATCACCTCTTCTTCCAGTGCGATCTGGATATTTTTCCAGTCACGAACCGAACCGAGAATATCTTCATCAGCACGCGGAAGCTCTGCCCAGAATTCTTTTACAGACTCTGAAGGATCTTTTGCCATAGACGTTCAATTTCCTGTTGAATATACTGTTTCTGTTCAGGGTTCCTGATCCAGTCGCAGCGGGTCTGGAGGTATCTTAATTTATCTTTGATTACATTCTGTTCTTCAAAACTCAAAGTTGCGCTTTCCCATTTTCCGACCAGGATTTTCACGTCTTTCATGATCTCTTCCGGATTCGGCGCTTTATTCTGCAGTGCCTGCGGATGGGATTTCGGATTATCTTCTTTTTCAATGGTCCGATTGATGATTCCTTCCAGGATTTCAATCTGTTCCTGGGTATCCCAGATATGTTTCAGTACCCATAGATCAGATAAAACGGCTTCGGTTCTTCCGCAGATCAGGGCACTTGCCGCAATCAGGTTCTGCAGTTTCACGGCCCTGCGGTCGGAAATCGCAATGCCTGTATTCCTGAGGCTGATGATGGTATTGAGGTAAACTTCATACACCGGTTTTAAATCAACGCTTTTACAAAGACTCTGAAGTTCCCTGATTTCGTCTGTGAGAATTTCGGGTATTTCCGTTTCTGTATCGTTTTCCAGTTTCCTTCCAGCCAGAAGTACCTGCTGAAGAAGCTCGGGATGTACATAATCCACATTGATCCGGATCAGGAACCGGTCGAACAGGGCATTTAATGCTTCATCTTCCGGAAGCATATTGCTGGCTCCCACAAACATCAGGGCCGGAAGATGCCGGGTTTCTTTCCCTCTCTTAAAGACCTTCTCATTCAAAGCCATCAGGAGTGAGTTCAGAATGGCAGAATTGGCATTGAAAATCTCATCCAGAAAAACCATGGAGGCTTCCGGCATCATGCCTTCGGTATTGGTCAGCAGTTCCCCTTCTTTCAGTTTCCTGATGTCAAAAGGCCCGAAAATTTCGTTCGGTTCCGTAAAACGGGTCAACAGGTATTCAAAGTTTTTCCCGTCTTTAACGGCTTTTGCCAGCGTTCTTACAATGGCAGATTTTGCCGTTCCGGGAGGCCCGTATAAAAAGGCGTTTTCCCTGGCCAGCAAACAGATTCCCAAAAGGTCTACCACATCATTCTTTCCGACAAAAGTGTCTTTGACGTAGGTAAGTACTTTATTTAATTTTTCAATATTCTGAGTCATTAATTACATTTTAAAATTTCCGCCTTTTTCTATTCCTCATTTCTTTTTTTAAAGGAAAAAGCAATTCTCCGGTAAGGCACCGTGATATCGAAATACAATTCAGATCCATCTTCTAACGTTAAAACATCCATATACTTACCTTCACTTTCTATTAATTTTTGCTGAACATGCTTTTTTCTCAGATGAAACTGTAAAAAATCAGTCTCGTCTGAAACCCTGGTTACAATATATGGATTCTGCATGGTTCCGTCTCCGGTCTTTTCAATACAGTTTAAAATATGATAGCAGATAAACATGATGCTTTCTGCTGCTTTTGTATTTCCGGTTTCCTTTAAAGAAAGGTATTTTATAAAATGTGCTTTGGGGCTTAACAGCACATTAACGGTAACATAATAATTCAGTTTTTCATACGCTTTATCCTCAAACAGTTTTTCCATAATGGTTAAATCCTCAGAATAAGGATCATAATCCGGACTGTTTATCACCAATTCCCTGGATTTCAGAAAATTTTCTTTGGTAGGATTTTTTACAAAATCAAATACGGTTTCCTGGCTCATGCTCCTGTGTGTTGCTAATTTTTAATTCTTTCCAAAACTCATCTTTATACAGTCCGAACTCCGCCATCAGCAGATGATTGATGTGTGGGATTTCTGCCAGCCTGTAATCTTTTTTCTCTACAATTCTTTCAAGGTATAACTTCCGGTAGGTGGTATTGCTTAATTCTTCTTCCCAATTTACTTTTTCCAGGTTCAAATCAGACCCGATCCCGGAATAATGAAACTGTACCAGGATAGTTTCCAGCATTCCGACCAACGGATCTTCAGGATCAGCGTTGTGTAAAACCTCCATCATCTGCGGCAAAAACCTTAACGATAGATCTGCCGACAGAATTGAAGAAACATCCTTTTTTCCGGTAAAATCAGGAATTAATTTTCCGAGGCTGCCGGATGTATCTTTTCTCACCAGGTACAGCTGTGCACTGTGATACAGCACCTTCGCCGCCCATACTGCAGATTCTTTATGAAAACTGACCTGATCTGACAGAAATTCCAGCCGTTCTTTTTCAAATTCAGATTCAAAATAATCTGCGGCATCTTCCTCTTCCCTTGCAGAGATTTCCTGAAGGTCTGTATAAATGGTCATGCTTTCTTCCTTGCGGAGCAAAAACAGGGTATCTAAAAAAGGAGATCGGTTTTCCAACATCTAACAAAAATAAAATTATTTCCCCGGTAATAAAATTTTATTTAATGATTAGCCACCTATATTCCAGGCTATATTCCTAACGGAAAAAATGTTCCTCTCTCTTGTGTACATTAGGGCCACTGGTTATTTTAAAAAAATACATTTACATTTGGGCATGCAAAAAAACCGCGGAAAAAATACAGGTGACGACCTGCTTTTCGGTGCAGAAAAGCAGACCGGGAAACTGAAAATGGCAACTCAGGACATGCGTTACCTGTTAAGCAGAGGATATGCTGAAAAAGCATCTTCGGAACTCACCGGAAACCGCTACCGTCTTAAAACCCGCCAGATCCAGGCAGTCCGTGCTGCTTCCGCCTCAGAAACCCAGATCCGGACCAGGGCAGACAAAGAATTTCAGATTTCTGCATTACAAGGTGCAACCGTGCATCTGGACGGCTTTAATATCATCATTATCATGGAAAGCCTGCTTTCCGGAGCTTATATTTTCCAGGGTGCAGACGGATGTTTACGGGATCTTTCCGGTGTGCACGGAACATACAGAAAAGTAAACCAGACCTTAAGATCCATCGAACTCGTTGCTGTATTCTTTCAAAAGTCGGGAGCCTCGAAATTAATCTGGATTTTCGACAGGCCTGTTTCCAACAGCGGCAGAATCAAACAGATGGTCCTGGATTTTGCCCGTGAAAATGAGCTGAACTGGGAAGCTGAACTGGAATTTAATCCGGACAGGTTTCTCGTGGAACATGCAGATATTGCCGTTTCTTCAGATGCCTGGATCCTGAACCATTGCCGGAACTGGTTTAACCTTGCCCGATACTTAATCGAGGAAGAAAAACTTGATGTTAACCTGGTAAAAATGGTTTAATCATGGATTTATTCAACAAATACCTTCTATTATTTTCAGAAGCCTGGAAAGAAAAATACCAGCCTGTTTTAGCTGAGGAGCATCTGTATAGCATAAGCAGTAACATTCAAAAATTTAAAACCGGAACGTTAGAATGGGATCTGCCTTTCTTTCATGAAGAAATAAAACCCGACCGTGCCGAAAGCTTCCGCATTTTTATTAATATTCTTGAAAGCAGGGATACTGATGAATATAAGGCCCGGCAGATGGAGCAAATTCCTTTTGAGCACTGGCTGAATATCCTGGGACAGCGGCTTACCTCAGCCAGCATCCGGGACGAAAATGCCATTCCGCCGCTGCGGACTGTACTGATTGAAGCGTGTGAAAAACCTTTTAACAAAGAAGTGACTATCGCACAGCGTGCCTGGGAAAAACATGCCGGCAGAACGGATGACCGGTTCTGGGGAGACATAACAGGAAACAACAGGCAAAAGCAGCAGAACGTGATGGAGAAAATTCATTTTATTTTAGACCACACTACATGGTGGAACGTCTTTTTTCATTATAAGCACGGATTGGTTTTTGAAATCAGGGAAAAAGGCGGGCACGGTATCCGGTGGAGCCACGGCGGAGAACAGCTGATCGGGTTTCTGGAAGTTTTTATTAACGAGTAATGATCCGGGATTATCACAGAAAAAAGTACTTAATCTGGTCTGTAGGCATATTAACCTGACCTGTTCTTTTAAAAGATGATAAGAGCTATAAATTCAGGATTTCATAACATTTTTCACAGGTACGTAAAAACATTGCGCACTCCACAGATAATTTTGCCATTGTAAAATAAAAAGCAATGGATTTTTTTCATCAACACTTTACGCAAAATGAATGGGAATCATGTCTCAAGGTTTTGAATGCCCTGAAAGATGAGCCGTTCACCAATCCTGACAACCTTGTTTTTTCAGGGCCGATCACCAAGATCCATAAAAACGCCAGAAAACAGAACCGTCAGGAAAGCTATTGGGAAATGAAATCGCACGACCTTGAAGTCAGTGCTGAATCGTTTCTGATGAAAAAAGCCCTTGCAGGAGCTTCTGTTTTTTATGACGATCATAAAGACGAAACCCAGCTTACCCGGCTACAGATTCCAAAGAACTGCTACTACTGCAACCAAAGCTACCGGCATGCCCATTCTTTTTATACCAGGATGTGCCCGACATGTGCAGGAGAAAATTATGAAAGGCGTTTTCTATCGGCAGATCTTACGGGACGGAACGTGATCCTGACGGGAGGCCGTGTAAAGGTTGGACTGGCAACAGCCCTGAAACTGCTGAGAAGCAATGCCAACCTGGTTTTAACGACCCGGTTTCCGGCCCTGGCCCTGGAAACGCTACAGCAGGAAGCCGATTATGAGAAGTGGAAAGACAGGCTCCGGATCTATGGTCTGGACCTCAGGAATTTAAAGGCAGTTCAGGAATTCACAGATTTCTATGCCTCGAATTTCAATACACTGGATGTCTTGATCAATAATGCGGCACAAACCATAAAATATCCGGATGAATATTACCTTTCCGTCATCAGGCGTGAAAATGAAATGCTGGCGGAATATAAAAACCATAAAAAACTGTTTCCGAATGCCACGGCCGTTTCAACCGAAATCGGGAAACTGGAATATGCCCGGAATGAAGAGACTGACATTGCCCTTACCCGTTTCGGACAGCCTGTAGACAACCGGGATAAAACGAGCTGGAACTCTACCCTGGAAGAGGTTTCCCTGTATGAACTGGTAGAAGTAAACCTGATTAATCATATCGCGCCTTATTTCCTGATCAAGGAATTAAAGCCACTGATGAAAAACTCATCTTTTAAAGAAAAATTCATCATCAATGTTACTTCTTCGGAAGGGATTTTCAGTTATGAAAACAAAACGGTTTTCCATCCGCATACCAATATGACCAAGGCCGCCCTGAATATGATGACGCTTACTTCGGCAAAAGAATTTGAAAAAGACCGCATCTACATGAGTGCCGTAGACGTTGGATGGATCTCCACGGGAGCCAAGGAAAGCTTAAGAAAAAAACAGTTTGAGCAGGGATATATCCCGCCGCTGGATTCTGTAGACGGTGCAGCAAGAATTCTGCATCCGGTTGCGGAAGGGATTAAAGGGAATTATTTCAGCGGTGTTCTGCTGAAAAATTATAAAGTTCACCCCTGGTAAAAACAGAGAAGCGTTAGTTCAGCAGGAAGAATGCCGCCCTGTCACGGCGGAGGCCGCAGGTTCGGGTCCTTCACGCTTCCCAAAAACTGAAACGGTAGCTCAATGGAAGAGTACTGACCTGCCAAGTCAGAGGCTGCGGGTTCGAGTCCCGTACGTTTCTAAGGAGTACATCGTTCTAAACGGAAGGACACTGATTTCACTGATCAGAGATGCAGGTTCGATTCCTGCTGTACTCCCGGATAAAAGCATAAGTTGTAGTTTAATCCGGAAAAACATGTCCTTACCGGACAGGTTGCCGGTTCAGTCCCGGCCTTTTTGTGCTTTATTAAAAAACAGAATATCATGATTAAAAAATTATTGGTTTTTTTCAGAATTATTGAAGAAGTCCGAACGCCTGTTCAGATGCAGTGGAAAGAACGGCCCGCGGCTGAAGAAAAGCTTCAGGTGGCTGCTCAGAAAAAACCGGAAATTATACCACCGGTTCAGAGAAGGGCCGTGAGAAATAAAAACAGGATCAGAAATATTGATGACCATACCGAAAATTATAAGGAGTACTGCCTGGAAAAGACAGGGAACCAGCACATCCTGAAAGCCCTGAATTATAAAATAACCGGCAAAAATGATGGTACGGAAGTATTTTTTATTCCTGAAGATGCTTTTATTATCCATCAGGAACATGACATACTCTGTATAGAGAAAGGATATTTTGTAAAGTATATCCAGCAGGAATATAACCCGATAACCCAGCTCAACGAAAATGCCTACGACTAAAGCGATAAAAAACTGTAAAATCTTTTCTGAGAAAGAGGCGCAGGAAATCAATACCGATGAATACTCATCCTTGGAAATCTATGCAAAGGACATGGTCTTTGATTTCACGGAAGTCAACGGTAACCTGCTGCTGCGCGGTGAAGGCTGCCGTTTTCCGAACCTTGTCAAAGTAAAGGGAAACCTGTCTGTGGATGCACCGGGCTGTTCACTTCCCGTGCTTAAGACTGTGGAAGGGAATTTTACGCTGCACTGCCCTGCAGCACTGGACCGGCTGGAGAAAGTAAAAGGAAATATCAAATGTATCATTGATTTCAGCTTCCCGCATTTAATGACTGTCGGAGGAAGTATCAACCTTAAAAATTCGGCTGTTTACGCAAGGGGTAAAAAATTAAAAAAAGGAAGAATCGTTATTCCTGTTAATCATCAGTATGAAATTGATATTCTGCCTGAAGACGGTATTTTCAATATTGATATTTTTGGCAATGACCTGGTTTTTCCTCATCGTGAAATTCTCGGAGCGGTTACTATTTTCGGTAAGCATATTTCTTTTCCGAATCTGGAATTCATTCATGGCCCGCTTGTCATGGAAAACCGTGAAAAATCAGTGCATGAATTCACCCATCATTTCCCTGTGCTGAAAAAAATTACGGGCAGCCTCAGGTTTGAAAGTACGAAAGCAGCTTTTCCGCAGCTTCAGGAAACCACCGGAAAAGTTCATTTTGAAAACGGCTCCTATGTCAATTTCCCGGCATTGGAAAAAACCGGAACTATTATGATCAACCGCAACAGTGCTGCTGCTTTTCCTATGCTTCATGAAATTCACGGCAACCTTCAGAACCATGGTTCTGAAACCTGTTACCTGGACATGCTTGAGAAAGTAACCGGAAATTTTAATACGGATCAGGTAATTGCAAAAAATCTGGTTGAAGCGGGAACGCTTATCATGCATAAATACTGCGAATTTAACCATCTGAAAAGAATTAACCAGAGGCTTCTGTTTAACGGCACCGTACATTTCAGATCTTTGGAGTACATCAATTATCTGACATCAGACCGACAGAAAGGATCAGAATTTCCGTCACTGAAAGAAGTAAACCATTATCTTTATGATGAGAATGAGGATTATGAAGATCTGGCTGACAAGATCTATTTTAAGGTGAGAGACCGGGTTTATATCACAAAGGACGAATGTATCATTTCAGTGTCATCATTGGAATATAATGTCCCGGGGTATTGTATCCATTCGCTGCAGAAGCTGGTTTCCGTTCTGAAACTGAGGCACAGCAGCTTTCAGCATTTTGTCACCCGCGAATATGAACGGGAATGGACGAATTACAGTTCATCTTATTTCCTGAAAATTTTAAATAAAATTGAAAAACTCTGGGATAAAACCGAGCCGATAAAGCCTGAAGCGTTTTTTGATTCTTATGACCGTGAATTCAGGCTTTTCTGTTTCAGTTATGTGGGCGTAGGAACTTTAATGAAAAAACTCGGGGCCTTAAAAATCAATGAAGCGCAAATTCCGGTAAATTATTTTCAGTATGACAGGAACGGAAATGAATCTTCCGTAAAAAAGATAAACCACTATGAAGTATACGCCGTTGAAAACAGCAGGCTCGGCCTGTATTCCCGGGGAAGAGATAAACATTCGTATGCCGTGAAATGCCGGTGCCCGTCCACGGGAAATGAACACTGGCTCTGGATAGAACCGCAGTATAAAAACAATGCTTTAACGGCTGTTGCGTCCACCTTCAGGATTCATGAAAATATTATTCCGCATATCAGATGCCTGAAAAGGCAGGGAGACCTGCTCATCTGTGAATTAAAAAAAGAGGTCAGCCCTGAAGGGAATATAAGGCCGTTAACCGCTACGGAATATTTCAGCCTTCTGGAAGCTGAAACCTAATCAAAGAAACAGTAGTTTAACGGAAAAACATTCCACGCACAGGAAAGTTGCAGGTTCGAATCCTGCCTGTTTCTGTTTTAAAGTGATAACATTATGAAAAACGTATATAACAAAGGGACTTTCAGAAGTTATGAATGGGGGAAGATTCCACCCTATCTGAAAAAGTACGGCAATAAAAAATGGAGAAGAACGGAAAGATCTGAAAGAGAAGACCAGCTGAGTGAAACTGTCAGATTTTTTAAACAGAGAAGAAAAAGGAGAAAGTTAATCCGGGCTAAAATTACAAGAGAAATTAACGGAAGAACAGATTCCGATTACAGAAGTTATTATTCTGAAAAATCATTTAAAAGCTCAATAAGCCGGGCATATGTAACAAGATATTTTTTAATTAACAAAACCTCAAAAAAATGAATACACTGATTGATATCGGTATCAATTTAACCAATAAACAGTTTCACAACGAACATGAAGAAATTATCAACCGTGCCCTGGATCACGGTGTGGAACAGATGATCCTTACCGGCACAAGCGTACGCGGGAGCAGGGAATCTGCAGGGATTGCAGAAGATTATCCTGAAATTTTATATTCCACGGCAGGCATTCATCCTCATGACGCGAAGTCTTTTACCAGGCAGAGCATTCAGGAGCTCAGAACATTGCTGGACCAGAGCCATGTGGTTTCCGTAGGGGAATGCGGGCTGGATTTTGACCGGGATTTTTCGCCGAGGCCCGTTCAGGAAACGTGTTACCGCGCCCAGCTCGAACTGTCCATTGAAGTTAACAAACCGCTTTTCCTGCATGAAAGATCTGCTTTCAGAAGGTTTAATGATATCACGGATGATTACCGTTCCACAATGCCGGAAGCGGTGGTCCATTGTTTTACCGGAACGCTGAACGAAGCAAAAATCTACCTGGATAAAGGCTTTTACCTGGGATTCACGGGAGCAGTAAGCGATCAGAACCGGTTCAGCCATCTGGAAGAAGTGATCCGGTATGTCCCGCTTGACCGTATGATGATTGAGACCGATGCACCGTTTATGCTGCCGAAAAATATGCCGCGGATGCAGCACCGCAGAAATGAACCTGCATTCCTTCCCTATGTGGCCCAGACGATTGCCCATCTAAAGAAAATCAGTATTTCTGAAGTGGCTGATGAAACCACAGAAACAGCCCGGAAATTTTTCAGGATATAGAAAAAGAGCTCAGCACATCATCTACCAAGCTCTTTTTTATATTAAAATGTATATAAATAAACTATTACAGTCCTTTAATCGCCGATTCCAGCGCAAGCTCCATCATAGGCTTGAGGGCTCTTTCCCTTTCGCCGGCGGAAATTTTCTCGTGGGTCGGGATAATATCCGTTACGGTAAGGATGGTGGCTGCATTTTTCCCTAAATGCTGCGCATTGGCAAATAACCCGAACGCTTCCATTTCCACAGCCGGACAGTTGTAATTCTCAGCAATAGCAGGAACAGCCGGATCTTTCCGGTAGAAAATATCACTGCTGTGGACATTGATGGATTTTGCCTCTAATGCAAGTTCACCGGCAGTCCGGTTCAGTGTATCAAAGATCGTTCCCTGGTGGGACAGAATTTCCTCTTCAATTCCCCAGGCATATTTTGCATAGGTACTTTCACTGGCTGCATTTTCCACATTCAGGATATCAAAAAGCTTAAGATCCGTACTGTATGCCCCGCAGGTCCCGATCCGTATAATGGTATCGACTTCATATTCGGTAAACAGCTCGAAAGAATAAATTCCGATGCTTGGGAAGCCCATTCCGCTCGCTCCTACGGTTATTTCTTTCCCTTTATAAAAACCTGTGTAATAAAAAATCCCTCTTGTCTTGCTGACCAATTCGGCATTTTCAAGATATTTTTCGGCAATGAACTGTGCACGGAGTGGATCTCCCGGCTGCAACACGACTTTGGCAATCTCTCCTTTGCCGGCACTGATGTGAATACTCATACTGTTATTTAATGGGCAAAGATAAAAAGAAAATGCTTTATCACTGTAAAGAAACTTTGTCTGGAAAGCTGGGAAAGGTTATTATATTTACAGGCAGCAATCCGATAAAATTTTAATATTAATGCTTTAATTTATTCTGACTATGGACAGTCTTATTTATATCAAATAAAAAGCGCCTGCATTGCTGCAAGCGCTCAAACTCTGTCTTCTTCATCATACATCAACCCTTATATAAACAGTTCCACCATTTCATTTATTGTGTTTTCACCTTCATTCTTTTAAATTCTGCAGAGCAAACGATCTTATATAATCCAGCAGATTTAACATCTTAATAAAACCATATAATTTTATTTGAAAAACTGTTATTCTGATAATTAAAACTCAAACTCACCGATCAGGATGCCGTCGTCAGTTCTTTTCCCATCTGTTTGCTGATTCTGGAACACCACTATTTTTCTTTCCTGTTTTCCGGTGGCATAATTGATAAAGACTTCCGCCATAATTGCTGTCGGCCCAGCTATGCCTGTCTGACGTTCCCCGAAGAAATTGGTCTGGATTTTATATTTTCCTTTAACGGCTTTTTTCAGCAGGAACTGTTCCGGGCCGA
>Ga0265798_10001892_pt1 | contig 31468 bp, 28 predicted proteins | sample P3T30metagenome_FD_192430 | JGI IMG/M metagenome (GOLD analysis project Ga0265798, IMG submission 192430) | Plant litter microbial communities from East Loma Ridge, Irvine, California - P3 T30 | ecosystem: Environmental > Terrestrial > Plant litter > Unclassified | place: USA: California... | reverse complement strand
TTCCGCTGCGCTGCATTCGGAATGGAAGACCTATCTACTAAAGATTTTGTACAGCGGCTTTAAACTGTTTGCCGCGCTCTTCATAATTTTCAAACAGGTCAAAACTTGCACAGGCCGGGCTTAACAAAACCGTATCGCCTTTTTCGGCAAGCTTTTGGGCTATCTTAACAGCCTCTGTCATACTGGTAGTTTCTACCATTACATCTACCACATTGCCAAAGGCATCCATGATTTTTTTGTTATCTACACCCAGGCACACTATGGCTTTTACCTTTTCGCGCACCAGCTGCATAAGTTCATTATAATCGTTGCCCTTATCTACACCACCCACTATCCACACGGTAGGTGTGTTCATGCTTTCCAGCGCATAGTAAGTACTGTTTGTATTGGTAGCTTTACTATCGTTTACATACTCTACATTCTGAATCTTAAGTACTTTTTCCAGCCTGTGCTCTACACCCGAAAAGTTAGAAAGACTTTCCCGTATGGTTTTCTTTCTTATGTTTTTAAGCTGCGCTACTGCAATGGCAGCCATAGCATTTTTAACATTGTGTTTTCCGTCAAGCGATAATTCATTTATTGGCATGGTAAAGTCTCCTTTATTAAGTGTGCTTACTATTGTGTTGTTGTCTATATACAACCCCTTTTTATTTTTACCCGAAAGCGAGAAGGGTATTAACTGCGCTTTTGTTTTATTTTCTTTAAGCCAAGTGTTTATGGCTTCGTCGTCTGCATCATATATCAGGTAATCGTTTTTTCCCTGATTCATCGTTATCCTGAATTTTGCCTGGATATACAACTCATACTTGTAGTTGTACCTGTCCAGGTGATCAGGACTTATGTTTGTTATTACGGCAATATGCGGGGCGTAGGTTAAAATACCATCCAGCTGAAAGCTACTCAGCTCGAGCACAAAACCTTCCACCTTATTCTCTGCAACCTGCCAGGCATAGCTTTTACCTATGTTACCCGCCAGCCCCATGTTTAGCCCACCCTGTTTTAATATGTGGTGTGTTAGCATGGTAGTGGTTGTCTTGCCGTTGCTTCCAGTTATACCTATTGTTTCTACATCGCTAAACGCTTTTGCAAATTCAATTTCAGAGATTACCGGAATACCTTTTTCAATGATCTTTTTAACTATCGGGCTTTTATCCGGTATACCGGGGCTTTTCATCACCACATCAGCATTCAGTATCAGCTCCTCTGTATGTTTTTCTTCTTCCCAGGCCAGCCTGTTAAGCGCTAAAACTTCTTTATAATTATTTTTTATCTTTCCAAAATCAGATATAAACACGTCATACCCTTTTTTCTTTCCGAGGATGGCAGTACCTACGCCACTCTCTCCGCCACCAAGTACTACCAGTCTTTTCATATTACCTTAGTTTTAATGATACAAGACTAAATATGGCGAGCAATATGGCTACAATCCAGAAACGCGCTACAATCTTACTTTCGTGATAGCCTTTTTTCTGATAATGATGATGCAGGGGCGCCATCAAAAAAATACGCTTACCCTCTCCCAGTTTCTTCTTAGTGTACTTAAAATAAGTTACCTGAAGCACTACCGAAAAATTTTCGGCCAGGAAGATGCCACACAGCACCGGTATAAGCAACTCTTTGCGCACTGCAATAGCCAGTACCGCAATAATGCCCCCTATGGTAAGGCTGCCCGTATCGCCCATAAAGACAGATGCCGGATAAGTATTGTACCACAAAAAGCCAATAAGCGATCCTACAAATGCCGCTATATACACCGTCATTTCACCTGAGTTGGGGATGTACATGATATTCAGGTAATTACTGAAGATTATGTTACCTGACACAAAGGCAAATATGCCCAGCGTGAGCACTGCAATTGCGGAGGTGCCTGCCGCGAGGCCATCTATACCATCGGTAAGGTTTGCCCCGTTTGACACTGCCGTGATGATGAATATCACGATGAATATAAATACGATGCATGCCGCAAGGTTTTTATAATCGTCTCCTACAAAGGATACCAGCTCAGCGTAATCAAATTCATTATTTTTAAAGAACGGAATGGTTGTGGCGGTTGATTTTTCTTCTACCGGCGGTGCTGAAATTACCGTAGTCTGATTAAAAATATCAACCCTGCCTGTATCTGTGCGCACTGTAACAGCCGGATGGAAGTATAGTATGTAGCCCACAAAAATGCCCAGTACTACCTGCCCTACCACTTTAAATTTACCCTTAAGGCCTTCTTTATCTTTTTTAAATATTTTAATATAATCGTCTAAAAAGCCTATGGCACCCATCCATAAGGTGGTAACAATAAGCAGCATGATGTAAATGTTATCAAGCTTTGCAAAAAGCAATACCGGTATAAGCGTACTAAAAATGATAATAAGCCCACCCATTGTAGGAGTACCCGCCTTTTGGCTTTGCCCCTCAAGACCCAGTTCGCGCACTGTTTCACCTATTTGCTGCCTCCTCAGGAAGTTTATGATGCGCTTACCAAACACTGTTGAGATCAACAGCGACAGTATAACAGCCATACCCGACCTGAATGTGATGTACTGAAAAACACCGGCACCCGGCATATTCCAGTGTTTATCTAAAAAATTAAATAAGTAATACAGCATATTGTGCTATTTGTTTAATTGGCCTAATATTTCTTTCACAGTTTCCATGTCATCAAAGTCATACTTCACACCTTTTATTTCCTGGTACGTTTCATGGCCTTTTCCGGCTATGAGTATAATATCGTTAGGGCGGGCCAGCTGGCAGGCAATTTTTATAGCCTGCTTGCGGTCTACCACTGCTACCGTTTTTTTATAGTTTTGGGCTTCAACACCCTTTTCCATATCTGCAATAATATCTTCGGGCACCTCACTACGCGGGTTATCGCTTGTAAAAATGGCTCTGTCGCTCATGCTGCTGGCTATGTGTGCCATAACCGGGCGTTTGGTTTTATCCCTATCACCGCCACAGCCCACAACTGTAATAAGCTGCTCATTGCGTGTACGGATGTTTTCTATAGTGCTCAATACATTTTCGAGCGCATCTGGCGTATGGGCATAATCTACAATAGCGGTAATATTGCTATCTGAAATTATAAACTGAAACCTTCCGCTAACGCTTTCCAGTTCGCTAAGCAGGCGCAGTACCTCGCGGTCTTCAAGGCCCAGGTTAACCGCTGCTGCATAAATAGCCAGCAGGTTGTAAGCATTAAAGGTGCCTATAAGCTTAACCCAGACTTCTTCGCCATTTATCTTTAGCAGAAGGCCACTAAGCTGGTTTTCCAGTATTGTAGCTTTAAAGTCGGCATAGGTTTTAAGGCCATAGGTAAGTTTTTTTGCTGCTGTATTCTGCAGCATTACCAACCCATTTTTATCATCTACATTCACAATTGCAAATGCCGCTTTTGGCAAATGGTCAAAGAACGATTTTTTAACATCTCTATACTCAGCAAAAGTGCTGTGGTAATCCAGGTGGTCATGGCTCAGGTTAGTAAACACGCCACCTGCAAACAGAAGCCCCTCTGTACGGTTTTGATGTATGCCGTGCGAGCTCACTTCCATAAAGCAGTAATCCACTCCCGCATCTACCATCATCCTTAAGTACTTACTAATACTAAGCGAATCCGGCGTGGTATGTGTAGCCTTATGCTCCACCTCATCTACCATTATTTTTACAGTGCTCAGCAAGCCTGTTTTATATCCTGCATTTTTAAAAAGCTGGTACAACAGGCTGGCTATAGTTGTTTTACCATTTGTACCGGTAATACCCACGAGCTTTAACTGTGCCGAAGGATTACCATAATAATTGCTTGCCATATAGGCCAGGGCAGCACTGGTGCTTTTAACCACCACGTAAGTAACACCCTCATTAACCGTTTCGGGCAGTGTATCGCATACAACAGCGATAGCGCCCTGGGCAATAGCTTTTTCGATAAAGGCATGGCCATCGCTTTGTGTGCCACGAATGGCTACAAACGCATCGCCGGCAGCAACAAGGCGTGAGTCAAACTCAATCTTTGCCACGTTTATCTCTGTTGAGCCTTTTACAGCCTCAATAGCGGTTTTATATAATATGTCGCGTAAAAGCATCACAGTAATTCGAGTGTTATAAGCTGATTTTTACTAAAGGCCTCGCCTGGCTTTAACGATTGTTTTTTAACCTTTCCGGCCCCTACAACCTGTACTTTTAGCCCCATGTTGCCTAACAGTGCCACGGCATCCATACCGGCCATACCCACTATGTTAGGTATTGTAGTGTTAGATGTTTTGTTTTGCTTGTCATAATAAGCGGCATACAAATCGTCTTGTTTTTTTATGGCTTTATCAAGCTTTTTAACCTCGTTTGTTGTAGGCGCATCGGTAAATATTTTTTGTGCAATCCTGCGGAAAACCGGCCCGCTAACATCGGCACCATAATAGCCCTTGCCCACATGTGGTTTTGATATTATAACAATACAGCTGTACTGTGGCTCATCTGCAGGGAAATAGCCCACAAAAGATGACGAGTAATACATATCGGCATCTACCCCTTTACCCTTACCATAGTTAACCTGTGCAGTTCCGGTTTTACCCGCCATACTAAAATTAGGCGAATACAACTTGGCACCGGTACCTTTTTTAACCACATTAGCCAGCACAGCTTTTACCTTATTTATGGTTTCCTGGCTGCATATTTTAGGGTTAAGAACTTCTTTATTAAACTTTTTAATGGTTTTATCCCATTCTTTTATTTCCTGTACAAACAGTGGCCTAACCATTTCGCCATTATTGGCGACAGCGTTGTACAGCGTAAGGGTTTGCAGTGGCGTTACGTTAACACCATAGCCAAAACCCATCCATGGCAATGAAATTTTTGACCATCTTTTATCTCCCGGCTTAGGGATTACTGGCGTTGCTTCTCCTTTTATAGACACACCCAGCTTACGATCCATGTTAAAATCAGTAAGATGTTGTAAAAACTGCTTAGGGTTATCTTTATAGTTTTCATATACCGCCTGTACCAGCACAGTATTGCTTGAAAGCTCAAAGCCCCTTGCAAGCGAAACTTTACCATATCCTCCTTTGTGCGAATCACGTACATGCTTGCCAAAGTAAGTTATATCCCCACCTTTTGAATCGTACACCTGTGCAGTATCTACCTTACTATCTTCAAGAAGCGATATAAGCCCTGCGAGCTTAAATGTTGAACCCGGATCCTGCGCTTCACCCACTGCATAATTGATGGTTTCATAATATGATCCGTCTTTAGCACGCCCGAGGTTGCTTATGGCTTTTACATAGCCTGTTTTGGTTTCCATAACCACCACACAACCATGGTCTGCCTCATAATACTCCAGTTGCTTTAACAGCGCATGGTGGGCAATATCCTGAATATAAACATCTATAGTGCTTACTATATCAAACCCATCTACCGGCTCAATCTCATTATTATCGGTTAGCGGCTTCCACTGGTTCTTGGCAATCTTTTGCATCATGCGGCGGCCGTCCTTACCTTTAAGGTATTTGGCAAAAGCCCCTTCAATACCCACATCCCGGCCAGGATCGTACCCTATGGTACGCTCGGCAATTTTACCCATAGGGTGTTCCCTTACAATTTCCTGCTCGGTAATAATACCACCCTTAAAGGCACCAAGATTAAACAGCGGAAAGCTTTTAAGGCGCATTAGCTCTGTATAACTCAGGTCTTTTGCAATAAGCATGTACCTGTTTTTATGGGTACGTGCTTTTCTTAACTCCCGGTTGTAATGCTCCGGCGATTTACCCAGCATGGTGCTAAGCGAGTCGGCCAGGTCCTGGTAATACTCATCAAAATCTTCCTTTTTAGGCGCCATGGCATCAAACCTGATGGTGTAATTAGGTATTGATGTGGCCAGCAGGCTGCCATCGGCACTATACACATTGCCCCTGTTAGCCGGCAGCGGAAAATTTTTAACCGTGCGCTCCAGCGCAAGCTGACGATAGTAGTCGCCCTCAACCCACTGTATGTTTGTAAGCTTTATGGAAATAAGTATAGCCATCACAAAAATTGCGAAGGCTACGATGTAAATGCGGTAAGAGATTTTTTTGTCTTCTACTGCCATAATCTTTCCCAAAAATTGGTATCTACTTTCTCTGTTACTTTAATCTTCTTTGGCGGAAGCGATGAAGGGAATATTTGTCTTGACTCCATCTTCTTTGCCACGGTGCTTTCCATCTTAAGCTCCATCAACTGGCTGCGCCTGTCTACAAACTCGCTACGCAGCAACTTTACTTCATTTTCAAGTGCGCTTATGCGGTATATTTTTTGCTCATAATTATGCGAATTGGCAATCATAAGTATTGCAATCAGAATAAGGAACACAATAAAACGCCAGTTACCTGCCGATCCCTGGTCTACCAGATACTTTGCCTTAAGCAAGCTGTATACACCATTTTTCATATCCTTCAATTATTTCTTTTCTGCCACCCTTAGCTTGGCGCTGCGGGCACGGTTATTTTGCGCTATCTCTGCCTCTGTAGGCACAATAAGCTTCTCTATAATTTTAAACGGCACTTCAAAATTGCCAAACATATCGCGTTCAGGCTCTCCCTCAAACATACCGTTGCGCATGTAGCGCTTTACCAGCCTGTCCTCAAGCGAATGGTAGCTTATTACACTAAGCCTGCCGCTACCGGGCTTAAGCAACTCCAGCGACTGCTCTAAAAACTCTTTAAGCACATCCATTTCCTGGTTTACCTCTATGCGTATGGCCTGATAAATCTGAGCCAGTATCTTATTGCTTTTGTGCGCCGGCAAAAACCTTGACAGCACGGCTTTAAGGTCGCCGGTATTCATTATAGGCCTTTGTGCACGCGCCTCTACTATTGTTGCCGCAAGGGCACCGCCGTTACGCAAATCGCCGTATTCAAAAAACATCCTCTTAAGGTCTTTTTCTTCAAACTCGTTAACCACCTTAAAGGCATCTACATCATTCCTTTTACTCATACGCATATCCAGCCCTGCATCAAAACGGGTACTAAACCCGCGCTCTGCAACATCAAACTGGTGCGACGAAACACCCAGGTCGGCCAGTATGCCATCTACCTCTTTTATATTAAAAACCCTCAGGTACCTTTTTATAAACCTGAAATTTTCCGGGATGAGCGTAAAACGGGGATCGTCAATTATATTTGCCTGAGCATCTTCATCCTGATCAAACCCAAACAGCCTGCCGTCAGGTCCCAGCCTTTTCATTATTTCGCGAGAGTGCCCACCACCACCAAAGGTTACATCTATATACACCCCATCCGGCTTAATATTTAAGCCATCTACAGTTTCTTTTAGCAATACAGGGTTATGATATTCCATCGTCGTCGTTTAAGCTTCCCATTACATCTTCGGCCAGGTCGGCAAAATCAAGGGCTGTTTCATCAATAGCCGCTTCATATTTCTCCCTGCTCCACACTTCAATTATATTTACTGCCGACGACAGTGTAATTTCATTTTTATCCGGCGAGATACCTGCAAATGCCAAAAGGTCTTTTGGTATAAGAAACCTGCCTGCATTATCTATCTCTACCATTTTAACGCCTGCTGTAAACCTCCTGATGAAATCATTGTTCTTTTTCACAAAACGGTTAAGCTTATTTAGCTTATTCATCATTTTGTCCCATTCTTCCATAGGATACAGCTCAAGGCACGGCTGAAAAACCGAACGCTTAAGCACAAAGCCCTTTTCGAGCCCTGTATGCAATTGCTTCTTGAGAGGGGCAGGCACCATTAGCCTTCCCTTCTCATCTGCCTTGCATTCGTATGTTCCTATAATGGTATTCAATGAGTTAGGTCGTAAACGTTTATAGAGCAAATATATAGATATTTTCCCCACAGTTTACCACCTACTCCCACTTTTGTTGATAAGTTTTGTATTTCCTCCCACCTGCCTGTTGTATCGTCATCTTAAAGAAACTTTAAAGCGTTGATAAATTTTCAGGCATTAAAATCATATACCTACTGATATTTAAAAAATTAAGAATTCTTAACAATTAAATTAATGATGTGTGAATAATTGGCATAATTACAAAAATTGTACGGTTTCCCAGCGTATATCGCAGTAAAAGCTGAAGATAATTTTACAGTCAAATCTTACAAAACGTTTGCATGCCAAAATTAACCCAAATATTACGTGGCTAAAGTCGTGTTAATAGAGAAAATCATATATTTGTGCTGATTAGAACTGTTGAAACAACAAGATGCAAAGCACAAACGACGAAGGTAAATACCATTATTTTGAAGCCGGGGAAGGCACACCAATCATAATACTTCACGGCCTTATGGGCGGATTAAGTAACTTTGACGGGGTGGCAAAATATTTTCCTGAAAATGGCTACAAGGTGGTAATTCCGCAACTGCCCATTTATACCCAAAGCATACTAAAAACCAATGTAAAGGCCTTTGCCCGATGGGTAAAAGACTTTATTACCTATAAAAAGTTTGACCGGGTTATATTGCTGGGTAACTCGCTGGGAGGCCACATTGCACTGTATCATACTAAAATGTACCCGGAAAAGATGCTTGGCCTGGTTATAACCGGCAGCAGCGGCCTTTATGAAAGCGCCATGGGCGACAGCTACCCGCGCCGCGGCGACCGCGACTATATTAAAAAGAAGGCCGAAGACGTGTTTTATGACCCTGCCGTTGCTACCGAAGAGATAATTGATGAGGTATATGCCATGGCCAACGACCGCCTTAAACTGATAAAGACACTTACCATTGCCAAGAGCGCCATACGCCATAATATGGCTAAGGATTTACCTAAAATGCACGTGCCTACCGGCATAATATGGGGTAAGCAAGACAGTGTAACACCACCCGAGGTGGCCGTAGAATTTGACAAGCTATTACCTAACAGCACATTATACTGGATAGACAAATGCGGACACGCTGCCATGATGGAGCACCCCGATGAGTTTAACCGACTGATGCACGAATGGCTTAAAAAGACAGGTTTGTAATATCTCGAAAAAACAAAGAAGGAATTGCGGTGGTAAAAAGTGGAATGATGCTATAAAAGATTAAAAACCGAAATATGCCACACAACCATAATCATCACGGGCACGACCATAGTCATAACATTTCGGCTAAAAATATAAAAGCCGCCTTTTTTCTTAACCTTGGTTTTACCATTGTTGAGATAATAGGCGGCTTTTTTGTAAACAGCGTTTCCATCATGTCTGATGCGCTGCACGATCTGGGCGACAGCCTTTCGCTGGGTATATCATGGTATTTGCACAACCGCTCTAAAAAAGGCGCCGACAGCAAGTTTACCTTTGGCTACAGCCGTTTTTCTCTTTTAGGGGCCCTCATTAACAGCATCATCCTTATTACAGGCTCCTGTTTTGTGGTTTATGAAGCTATAAAGCGCCTCTTACACCCTGAACCTGCCGATGCGCAGGGTATGCTGTACTTTGCAATCCTGGGCGTTGCGGTAAACGGTTATGCAGCCTTTAAGCTTAGTGGTGGCTCATCTCTTAATGAGCGGGTAGTGAGCTGGCATTTAATTGAAGATGTTTTAGGCTGGGTGGCCGTGTTTATAGTATCTGTGGTAATGATGTTTGTTGATGCCCCGTGGCTGGACCCCGCATTATCATTAGCTATTACCTTGTTTATACTTTACAACGTATTTGGCCGCCTTAAAGAGGTTGTTGTGATACTTTTGCAGGGCGCACCCGCCGATATTGATGCTGAGGCCATTAAAGCACAAATATTGAAGCTACCCCATGTAGTTAGCATGCACCATATTAATATATGGTCTTTAGAAGGAGAACATCATGTGTATACCGCCCACATAAAAACGCGGGGTATTACTACCTTTACTGAAATTGTACAGGTAAAGCGCAGCGTTAAGGCCATATTGAAACAACATCCGTTTACACATTATACTATTGAGGTAGAGCTGGAGGATGAGGCGTGCGAAATGGCCCCTGAACATTCTTAGGTATTATATAACAACTGTTTATGCCTGCCCCACCCCTATTATAGTTACCTTTAGGTATAATCTACCTACATGAAGATACTTGTAACGGGCACCACCGGCTATATAGGCAAGCGGCTGATACCCTTTTTACTGGAGGCCGGCCACGAGCTGGTGTGCTGCGTGCGCGACCTGAACCGTGCCCCTCAAAAGTTTAAAAACATTCCGCAGATAAGCTTTTTAGAAATTGATTTTCTTAACTACGATACTACGGTGCAGGTACCGGCAGATATTGAGGTGGCATATTACCTTATGCACTCTATGTCGTCCTCTAACGATTTTGACAGGCTGGAAGTTACCTGTGCAGAAAATTTCAAGAAATACACAGCTGATACTGCCCTAAAGCAAACCATTTACCTGAGTGGCATTGTAAACAAAAAAGAACTTTCAAAACACCTGCAATCGCGCAAGCATGTAGAAGAAACGTTGCAATCTGATACTTATGCACTTACCACCTTCAGGGCAGGTATTATTGTGGGGAGCGGCAGTGCTTCGTTTGAGATAATTCGCGACCTGGTAGAAAAGCTGCCTATAATGGTTACGCCCAAATGGCTGAATACAAAAGCCCAGCCCATTGCCATACGCGATGTACTGCTGTACCTTAACAGGGCCGCAGGAGATGAACGCCTGTTTAACAAAAACTATGACATTTATGGTCCGGATGTGCTTACCTACAAGCAAATGTTACTGGAGTTTGCCAAAGTGCGAGGACTGAAGCGCACTATAATCACACTACCCATAATGACCCCAAAGCTATCATCTTACTGGCTGTATTTTGTAACCTCTACAAGTTACAAGCTGGCCACAGCACTGGTAGACAGTATGAAGGTGGAGGTTGTAGGGCGGCAAAATAACCTTGGCGAAATGCTTGGCGTTACTCCCATGAGCTATCATGATGCAGTGGTGAAAGCTTTTGAAATTATTGAGCTGGACAGCATACCTTCCAGCTGGAAGGACGCTATGGTAAACAGCCGTTTCCAGGAAAAACTGTCAAGCTATATTACGATACCAAAATTTGGCGTGCTAAAAGATGTAAAGGAGCGTAAAATTACCAATGAGGAAGAAGTACTGAAGCGCATTTGGGCGCTGGGTGGGGTTACCGGGTGGTATTACGGTAATTTTTTATGGAAGGCCCGGGGCCTTATGGACAAGATGTTTGGCGGTATAGGCCTGCGCAGGGGCCGCACCAATACCAATGATTTGCAGGCGGGCGATGCGCTCGACTTTTGGCGTGTACTGCAAGCTGACAAACAGGAAAAGCGCCTGCTGCTGTATGCCGAAATGAAGCTTCCGGGAGAGGCATGGCTTGAATTTAAGATTAAAGATGACACCTTATACCAACGTGCGGTGTTTCGTCCGAAGGGAATTTGGGGCAGGATGTACTGGTATTCGGTACTGCCGTTTCATTACTTTATATTCAACGGGCTTATAAACAACCTGGTTAAGGGTAAGGAGAAATAATATCATACCGAAAGCGGCAACTTACTTTTATTGATTGGTAATCTTTGTAACTTTGCAACTTTACTACTTGCAACTGTTATAAGCTTTGATTTCTAAAAACACCATAGATACCGTATTCGAGACCGCCCGCGTAGAGGAGGTAATTGGCGATTTTGTAGTTTTAAAGAAATCAGGAACAAACTACAAAGGCCTGAGCCCGTTTAGCAACGAGCGGTCGCCAAGTTTTATGGTAAGCCCCGTAAAGCAAATCTGGAAAGATTTCAGCTCGGGAAAAGGTGGCAACAGTGTCGCATTCCTTATGGAACACGAGCATTTTACCTATCCGGAAGCCATTAGGTACCTGGCACGTAAATACAATATAGAAATAGAGGAAACCGAGCAAAGCGACGAGCAAAAGGAGCAGGCCAACGAAAAGGAAAGCATGTACCTGGTATCTGAATACGCGCAAAAGTATTTCCACAACATAATGCTCAATACCGATGAAGGCCGCTCTATAGGCTACTCCTATTTTAAAGAGCGTGGCTTTACCGGCGAAACCATCAAGAAATGGGGCCTGGGCTATTCGCCCGAAGAGTGGGATGCTTTTAGTAAAGATGCTCTGGGCAAAGGTTATAAAATTGAATACTTAGAAAAAACAGGCTTTACCATAGTGCGAGAAGACGGCCGCCTTGCCGATCGTTTCCGGGGCAGGGTAATGTTCCCAATACACAGCAGCAGCGGGCGTGTGCTGGGCTTTGGCGGGCGCATATTAGGCAATGATAAAAAGGTTGCCAAATACCTTAACTCCCCCGAGAGCGACATTTACCACAAGAGCAAGGTATTGTACGGAATATTTCATGCCAAGCAGGCCATTGCTAAAAAAGACAACTGTTACCTTGTAGAAGGCTATACCGATGTGATACAGATGCACCAGGCGGGCATAGAAAATGTGGTGTCATCGAGCGGAACGGCGCTAACGCCCGATCAGATAAGGCTGATAAACCGGCTTACCAAAAACATCACCGTATTGTTTGACGGCGATGCGGCCGGCTTGCGGGCTTCCATCCGCGGTATTGACCTGATACTGGAGGAAGGCATGAACGTAAAGGTGTGCACATTTCCGGATGGCGAAGACCCTGATAGTTTTGCTAAAAGAACACCACACGACGAGCTGATTAAATACCTTGACGAAAACGCCAAGGATTTTATACAATTCAAAGCTTCGCTGTTAATGGATGAAGCTAAGAATGACCCGGTAAAAAAGGCAGGGCTTATACGCGATATGGTGGGCAGTATTGCTAAGATTCCGGACAGGATTCAACGTGAGGTGTACGTGCAGGAAACCGCGCGTATAATGGATATAAGTGAGCAAGTATTGGTAAGCACCCTTGCGCAGCTGGTAAGTAAAGACATTGCCGATGCCGACAAAAAACACAAGGAAGAGCGCAAAGCCCAGGTAATGCAACCCGTGTTTGACGATATGGGCGAGCCGCAACAGGGACAGGCCCGGATTAACATACTCGATGCGCTGGAAAGGCGCATAATAGAAATACTCCTGCTTTATGGAGGCACAGAACAGGATTTTGAGGATGTGTACATTAAGTATGATGAATTCGGCAAAGAATATGAATATACCGAAAGCAAGACGTATAAAGTATATGAGCGTATTTACCTAAACCTTCAGGAAGACGAGATACAATTTACCAACCCTGTATTTAAAGACCTGTATAAGGCCATTACAGACCACTACCTGGCACACCAGGAACTTGTGGTAGATACTTTTTTAAACTCACTGCACCCCGAGCTGCAATATATGGCTACCGATATTTTTATGCAGGATGAAAGGTATGTGCTGCACGAGTGGGAAGAGAAAAAGCAAATTCCTGTTAAAGAGAAAAGCCAAAGTATCTCGGCCTATACCAATGAGCATATTATAGACCTGCGCTGGCTGCTGTTGGGCAGGCTTATCCAGGACCTTAAAATGCAGGTAAGCCCCGAGGCCGATAATATGGAAATACTGATGAGCGTAAACGATTACAACACGCTGGTTAACTACCTGTCCAGAAAAATCAGCAGGTTAAGAAGTAGTTTTTATTAGGCTTGCCAATAAGTTTCGCCGGCATCTTAAAATAATAAAGCGTTTTGTTTTTATATTCTTATGTTTGTATTTTAGCAAACGATGAAAAAACTGTTAAACTATATCCTGCTGTTACTGTTAGCCTTTACGCTGGCCGCTGCGGCAGTGCATAAATTTTATGTAGCGGTATTTCAGTTGGAATACGTTCCGGCTAAAAAGGTGGTACAAATGACATCGCGTATTTTTATTGATGACCTTGATGCAGCGCTTTCGAAAAAATACGGCAAAAAACTTTACCTGTGCACCACTAAAGAAATTGCCGGTACTGATGATTACCTTAAACAATATTTTACTGAAAAAATAAGTATAAAGCTAAACGGCAGCGCTAAAGACCTGAAATTTTTAGGCCGCGAAACTGATGATGATGTGCTGGTATGCTACTTTACATTACCGTCAGAAACTGCGGTAAAATCTATCAAGATGAGTAATACTGTGCTGTTTGACGCTTATGCCGAACAGCAAAACATAATACATACAAAAGTAAACGGCGAAAAGAAAAGCCTGCTACTAACTAACGGTAGCCCGAGTGGTACCACTGATTTTTAATACGCTATGAAAAAAGCCCTTTATCTGTCAATTTTGGCAACTACAGCTGTTGCCACTGCCCAGGATGTTCCTGTAAAGCGCGAACCCGGCCATACTGGCAATAATAAGATGAGCCAGATGTATACCGAAATGGCTACACCAAATATGTTTCGTACGGCAAGTGGCGCACCGGGTCCGGCGTACTACCAGCAACAGGCAGATTACAAAATGGACATTGAGCTGGACGATAAAAACACACGGCTGTATGGTACCGAAACCATAACGTATACTAACAATTCGCCCGATAATTTAGAGTACCTGTGGGTGCAGCTGGACCAGAACCAAAATGCATCTGACAGCAAGTCTAAACTTATAGAAAGCCAGAAGATGGACCCTGCCTACAAGGCTGCAGGATTTTCCCGCCGCTTTATGGAAGAAGGTTTTGACGGTGGCTTTAAGCTGGAGTATGTAAAGGATGCCAAAGGCAAGCCTATGAAATATACCGTAAACCAGACCATGATGCGCATTGACCTGTCTACACCGCTTAAAAGCGGGGGCAAAATATCATTCAGCATCAAATGGTGGTACAACATAAACAACTACCAGGTGGTGGGTGGCCGCAGCGGCTATGAGCATTTTGAAAAAGACAACAACAACCTTTATGTTATAGCGCAGTTTTACCCGCGCATGGCAGTTTATAATGATGTAGAGGGCTGGCAGAACATGCAGTTTTGGGGCGCAGGAGAGTTTGCTTTGCCGTTTGGCAATTTTGAAGTAAATATTACTACACCCGCAGACCATATACTTGACGGTACGGGCGAACTTCAAAACCGTAAAGATGTTTTGACAAAAGAACAGGTACAGCGCTGGGAACAGGCTACCAAAACTTTTGACAAACCCATTGTAGTGGTTACACAGGCCGAAGCCGAGGCAGCCTCTAAAAACTTTTCTGACAAAAAGAAAACCTGGAAATTTAAGGCTACCAATGTGCGTGATTTTGGCTTTTCGTCATCGCGCAAATTTATTTATGATGCCATGGCGGTACAGCTAACCACCAAAACATCTATGGCTATTTCGCTATACCCGCCGGAAGCCAACCCGCTGTGGGGCGACTATTCTACAAAATTGGTGGCGCATACCTTAAAAACCTATTCTAAATACACGTTTGACTACCCCTACCCTAAAGCCATTTCGGTTTCGGCGGCAGACCAGGGCATGGAATACCCCATGATTTGCTGGAATTACGGCAGGCCTGATGAAAACGGCTTTACGCCCGATGGCCTTAAGTACGGCATGATGAGTGTTATTATCCACGAAGTGGGCCACAACTTTTTCCCGATGATTGTTAACTCAGACGAAAGGCAATGGACGTGGATGGACGAGGGCCTGAACACTTTTTTACAGTATTTGACTGAGCAGGAATTTATGCCTGATTACCCGTCTCGCCGCGGTCCTGCTGATAAAATTGTACCCTACATGGCCGGAGAGCAAAAATTTTTGGAGCCCATAATGACAAACAGCGAAGCCATTCACCAGTTTGGCAGCAATGCTTATGGCAAGCCGGCAACAGGCCTTAACATACTGCGCGAATTAATAATGGGCCATGACCTGTTTGACCACGCTTTTAAAACCTATGCCAACCGCTGGAAGTTTAAACACCCAACCCCCGAAGATTTCTTCCGAACCATGGAAGATGCCAGCGCAGTGGACCTTGACTGGTTTTGGCGCGGATGGTTTTACAGCACCGATTATGTAGATATGGGCATTGCAGATGTAAAACAATATTATGTTACCGAAACTGAGCCACAGGCCGCTAAAGGCGCCACCATTAAAAAAGGCCGTTTCGGGCAGGAAGAAGGCCCTTTTGTTTATTTAGCAGCCTATGGGCCGGATGCGAATAAAGAGGTAGAAAAACCTTTAGACACAAAAGAGGTAAAACTGCTAAACGATTACCTGGGCGAGCACTTTACCCCACAGGAACGCGCTGCCTTAAAAGAGCCCAAATATTTTTATGAGGTAACATTTGATAAGCCGGGCGGCATGCTGATGCCTATTATAGCTGAACTTACTTTTACTGATGGCAGTACAGAAATGTACACCTTTCCGGTGCAGATTTGGCGCAAGAATAACCAGAGCGCCATACGTGTTTTTGCAACCGATAAACGTGTTACAAAAATTACACTGGACCCTAAACTACAAACTGCCGATGTAGATGTAAGCAATAATACATGGCCTAAAACTGCTGTAAAAAGCAAATTTGACCAGTTTGAAGAGAAGAAATAATAAGGTGTTAATTAACATATTACCCTTTTAATTGTGTGGTTTTTGCTAAAAAGTAATGTAGTAATTTCTTACTTTTGGCAAAAACCACACGTTATGAAAAAAACTTTACTTTCTATTGCCTTATTATTATCGGTAGCGACTTTTGCCCAGGAGCCTATCGGCAGCTTTTATACTATTAGCTTAGTACCCGAAGATCCTAATCAGGTAGGATACCACATTGTAACCTCTGCTTCGGGCCCTGACCAAAGCGCTGCAGGTGCTAACATAATCTGGAATTTTAACGACCTTGTTGCAGAAACTGAAACGGTTACTGAGGTTATGATGGCTTCTGCCGAAGAAATTGCTTCTTATCCGGGGAGTACACTAACGGTAAAAACAACAATTACCGGAGGCAGCACAACCTATTACTACCTTGCTGTAAATGACATTGGCGGTACTTCGCTTACCGGTGCACAAACATCTTCTGTTGTATTAAATTACAATACCAACAATGGTTTTATAGGTACTTTCCCCCTGTCATTTGGTTTTACAAATACTGACGCGGTTGCAGGCTCATTTGAGGCCGGCGGTGTTTCGGGTACTTTTACCGGCACCGCAACATCAACCGTTGATGCCTATGGAACGCTTACCGTAAACGAAGGCTCAGCGAATAACACTGCAGTTACCAGGCTTAAAACCGTACAGGAACTTACCCTTATTTATATGGGAATACCCGCGGGTACATTAACCCAGACCACCTATAGCTATTACAACAACGAGATGGTCTCTACCGGCCCTATATTCAGGAGCATTACAAACCATCTCAATGTCCCTTTAATGAACCTTGACGAAACACAAAGCACAATTGAATCTTATGATGCATCAATATTAAGCCTGCCTGAAGTTACCGGCACAGCAAAAATTTTAATAGCACCAAACCCGGTTAACGATGTGCTGCACATTGCCGGTTCTGATGACATTACAGCCCTAACCGTTGTTGATGCTGCCGGAAGAACGGTATTACAATCTGCAGGCAATGATGTTTCGGTAAGCCACCTTAGCAGTGGTATTTATTATGTATCGGCTACTGCGGGCAATGCGGTTAAAACGCTTAAAATGGTAAAACAATAATTATTTGTATGGTTAAAATTATGTTTTTAGCCAACCGCTCCAAGGCAACTTTACGTACATTTGTATATTAAAATTTAAAGTTATGTTTGGAATAGGCGGCGGTGAGTTCTTTTTTATCATCATAGTAGTGCTGATGCTTTTTGGGAGCGATAAAATTCCGGAAATTGCACGTGCACTGGGTAAAGGCATGCAACAGCTAAAAAGCGCAACAAACGACATAAAAAGTGAAATTCATAAAAGTGCTGACATTGATGGCATTAAAAAGAGTTTTACCGAAATAGGACAGGATGACGATGTAGCTAAAAACATTGCAGACGAAATGAACAAGATGAAGCAGGATTTAGAAAAAGATGTTAATATAGAAGATTTATCTGGACCTATAAAACGCCTTAAGTAACATGCTGCAACGATTGCTTGAACTGGACCGCGATGTTTTTGTTTGGCTAAACAGCCTGGGATCTGACACTTTTGACCCATTTTGGGAACTTATAACCAGGGCAACCAGCTGGATTCCGGTGTTTGCCCTGATTTTTTATCTTACATTTAAAAGGCTGGGCTGGCGCCATGCCGTATTGGTAATCTGCATGATTATTATATTGGTAACGCTAACCGACCAAAGCACCAACTTTTTTAAATATTACTTTCAGCGCCTGCGCCCGGGCAATAACAGCGAAATTGCCGGTATTATAAGGGCTGTGCAGCACCGCAATTCTTTTAGTTTTATATCGGGCCATGCGTCAAGCTCTATGGCATCGGCTTTCTTTTTATACAAAGTATTACATCCGTATATAAAATATATGGGGCTTTTCTTTATATGGCCTTTAATATTTGCCTACAGCCGCATTTATCTTGGGTTGCATTATCCCGGCGATATATTAACGGGCTATTGTTTTGGCCTCTTTACCGGATGGCTTGTACTAAAATTGTACATATACCTGCGCGACAGGTTTTTCCCGGAAGTTAAAGAGCAATTAGATAACCCTACTAACAGTGAGCCCGTCACGAATGGGTAGCAGCACCGTTTCTACACGCGGGTCTTCTTTAGTAAGCTTATTATATTCCAGTAAAACTTTTGTGCTTTTATCATTCGCCTTAACAGGCTCCAGCACTTTGCCGCTCCACAGCACATTATCACTCAAAATAATACCGCCGCTATTCATCAACGGCACCACCATATTCCAGTAGTTGGGGTAGTTTTCTTTGTCGGCATCAATAAATACCAGGTCAAACCTTTTACCCAGTTTAGGTATAATATCCAGCGCGTTGCCCAGGTGCTGCTTTATTTGCGTGGCATACGGACTCTGGTCGAAATACTTACGCTGAAAATCGAACAACTCTTCATTATTATCAAGGGTGTCAAGAGAGCCATGCTTTTGCAGGCCTTCGGCAAGGCAAAGTGTAGCATAGCCTGTATAGGTGCCTATTTCTAAAATATTTACCGGATTTACAAGCTTAGAGATCATACTTAGCACACGCCCCTGAAAGTGGCCGCTAAGCATGCGTGGCTGCAAAACCTTTTGGTGTGTTTCGCGGTTTAGTGCGGCAAGCAGGGCCGGCTCATCCTGGCTGTGCAGTGCGGCATAATCTTCCAGTTCTTCAGATATAAAATGCATAACAGTGGGTTTTAGGCAAAGGTAAATAAAGTTAGCCGGGCGCACAATGCACTCATTAGCTGTTAAATTATAACTTTTATGGGCTGTACAAATATCATTTGTAACAAAAAAAATTACTTTTACATTCCTAACCTAAATAAAACTATTCTTTAATGAAGATTAAAATTACCTTTTTGCTGCTAATGGCCTCGCTGGCAGGCGTGGCACAGGTATCAAATGAAAGAAACCCTTACAGCTGGAAGCAAACCGGCCTGGAGCAAATTGCCCCTGTTGCCATGCCTGCTTTTGACGTAAAAGTACTGTTAAAAGAAGATGCGATAAACGATAAAGGCAAAGACAAGCCGTGGCGCTTTGGCTACGAGTTTTTAGTAGACCACAACCTTAACAACAGCGGCGCGTGGCACACCCTGCCTAATGGCGACCGTATATGGAGGATTCGTTATACATCTGCCGGGGCAAAAACCATGAACTTTTTGTTTACTGATTTTTATATGCCAAAGGGCGCCAGTGTATACCTGTATAACAACGAGCATACTGATATACTGGGTGCTTATGATGCGCGCCAAAACAACGAAGAGCGCGTGCTGGGCACATGGCTGGTTAAGGGCGAAGATATTTGGATAGAATATTATGAGCCCCTTGCTGTAGCCGGACAGGGAAGGCTTGAGATTTTTAAGGTAGTACACGGTTACCGCACGCAGGGCGAAGGCTTTATGAAATCGCCGGACGATGACATTAATGGCAGTGGCGACTGTAACCTTGATGTAGACTGTTATATTGCCGATATTGAGCAATTTAAAGACATTAATAAAAAAGCCGTTGGGGTTATTATTACAGATAACTCCAGCTTTTGCAGTGGTGGTTTGGTAAACAACACATCTAACGATGGTAAGCCCTATTTTTTAACTGCCAACCATTGCTACAGCAACCCATCGGAATGGGCCTTCAGGTTTAACTGGATAAGCCCTAATCCTATATGTGCAGGCACAGAACCCAGCACTACAAACGCGCCCGATTATTATCAAACCTTAAGCGGGGCCACACTGCGAGCACGTAAAACCGAGAGCGATTTTTGTCTTGTAGAAATTACAGCTAATATTCCGGCAGAGTGGGATTTGGTTTATGCCGGATGGGACAGGAGCACTACCGCACCGGAATCGGTTTTTGGTATACACCACCCCGCTGGCGATATTATGAAAACCTGTCGTGATTATGGCCCTCTAAGTGAGGAAACCTCAATGTGGATAATAAACGACTGGGACCTGGGCGTTACCGAAGGAGGTTCGTCAGGGTCGCCTTTATATGACAATAATGGCCGCCTGCGCGGGCAGTTGTTTGGCGGCGATTCGGCATGTTCTGGCATGGTAGACAACGACGGCTATGATGCTTATGGTAGGTTTGACGTATCCTGGAACAGCGGGACCACCACTGCCTCAAGGCTTAAAGAATGGCTCGATCCGGGTAATACCGGGCAGGTAACCCTTGATTATTATCCGCCACAAACCGTTTTTGCACTTGATGCGCGCGCCACTATCCTGCAAACCGGCCTCGATGGCTGTACAGGTACGCTAAACCCACAGGTGCGCATTATAAACAAGGGTACCACTACCCTAACATCTGCTACGGTAAACTACCAACTTTTTAACGGCGCCGTTATGGCTTATAACTGGACGGGCAACCTGGCAACCGGCCAGGCCGCGGAAGTGAACTTACCGCAATTGCTGGCCTATAGTGGACAGAACACCCTAACTATAAACGTTGTACAGCCTAATGGCGGCACTGATGGCAACCCGGCCGATAATACGGCATCGACCGCCTTTGATGTAAATATTTTTATTACAGACCAGATTATACTTACCATAAATACCGATGGTTATGGCTATGAAACGTCGTGGGAAGTAACTGACGAAGCCGGTAGCGTAGTGAGCAGCGGCGGCGATTATGAGGCTAATGAAGAATATACCGAAACGCTGGACCTGCCTTTGGGCTGCTATACCTTTACCATTTTTGACGAATATAACGATGGCATGTGCTGCGAATTTGGCAACGGCGGTTATGAACTGGCGTTTGCCAACGGTGGGGCAATAGCTACCGGCGGTGATTTTAGCTCGGAAGACACGGTTACCTTTACCCTGGAAGATGAAGCATCAACCGGCAGCCACACACTTCAAAGTGCTGTGAGCATTTTCCCTAACCCGTCTCACGGGGTGTTTACCGTAACCATTAATAATAGCCTGCAGCCGGAATATGCAGTATATACACTGTTAGGCCAACAGCTTGCTAAAGGTCAGCTAACCCAACAAAACGGCACGCTAAACCTGGGTAATGCCGCCAGCGGTGTATACCTGCTTAAAATGGAAGACAAGGCCACAGGTGCCACGGCTACCTTTAAACTGGTTAAGCAATAATCTATATAACATGATAAAATTAAACCTCCGTCTTTAAACGGAGGTTTTTTTATGAAAACAGGGTACTTCGGTATTTACCAAAATGTTAGTACCTTTGCACCATGCAAACGGAGAAGAAAGATATAAGGGCGCTTACAAAAGAGCAATTGCGCGATTTTTTTGTAGCAAATGGAGACAAGGCTTTCCGTGGTAACCAGGTATATGAATGGCTATGGGCTAAGAGCGCACATAGTTTTGACGAAATGACCAATGTAGCCAAGGGTACCCGCCAGATGCTGGAGGATAACTTTGTGATAAACCACATACATGTAGATGAAATGCAGCAAAGTACCGACGGCACTATTAAAAATGCCGTGCGCCTGCACGATGGCCTGGTGGTAGAAAGTGTACTAATACCTACCAATACCCGCACAACGGCCTGTGTAAGCAGCCAGGTGGGTTGCAGCCTTGACTGTAACTTTTGTGCTACCGCGCGCCTTAAGCGCATGCGCAACCTTAACCCCGACGAAATTTATGACCAGGTAGCGGCTATTGATGCCGAAAGCCGCCTGTACCATAACCGCCCACTGAGCAATATTGTATTTATGGGCATGGGCGAACCGCTTATGAACTACAACAACGTGCTTAAGGCTATAGAAAAAATTACATCGCCGGAAGGCCTGGGCATGAGCGCCAGGCGTATTACCGTTTCTACTTCGGGACTGCCTAAAATGATAAAAAAACTGGCAGATGATGGCGTTAAGTTTAAACTTGCGGTATCATTGCACTCGGCCATAGATGACGTGCGCAGCCAGATTATGCCGTTTAGCAAAAACTTTCCGCTGGCTGATTTGCGCGAGTCGTTAGAATACTGGTACAGCATGACCAAAAGCCGCGTTACTTATGAATATGTGGTTTGGAAGGGCATTAACGACCGCAGGGAAGATATTGACGCTTTTGTGAAATTTTGCAAATATGTGCCGTGCAAAGTAAACCTTATTGAATACAACCCTATAGATGACGGCGAATTTCAGCAGGCTGATGAGGCTACTATACTTAATTATATTAAAGCGCTGGAACGTGCCGATATTGTAGTTAAAGTGCGCCGCAGCCGTGGTAAAGATATTGATGCCGCCTGCGGGCAGCTGGCCAATAAAAATGAAGCGGCGGTATAATTTAATTAGGCGCTGATATATGCGTTTACAGGGATTAGAATCCAGTCTTAAGAAGTTGTTATACCACACTATATATAAAAGCCGCCTGATAATTCAGGCGGCTTTTTTGCAACGTTAAATTACTCTTAGTATTTTATAGAAAGGTCTGTCAAAACAGTTTCAGCAGGAATAGAAAAACCAAGGCCTTCTATACCAATACCGAACAACTTAGCATTAACTACGCCTATAAACTCACCACTTTTGCTTACAAGCGCACCGCCACTGTTACCCCCGTTTACACTTGCATCTGTTTGAATCATGGTCATCTTATCGTTAGACCTGAAGCCAGATATGATACCTTTGCTCAAGGACTGGCCAAGTTCAATGGTTCTAGGGGTGCCAATTGCAAAAATATCATCGCCTACATTGTAATTTTTAGAATTAGGAAGTGTAAACGCATATTGATTATTAGTGTCAATTTTAAGAAGCGCTAAATCGCTGTATTCGTTTTTGCGTACAAGACTTGCCTGATGTTCTTTATTATCTTTAGTTATAACGGTTAGCTTATCGCTATTTGCCACAACATGAAAATTGGTTACAATATAGCCATCATTTGTAACAAAGCACCCGCTGCCATGGCCGTCTTTTGTTTTAATAGTTACAGTAGCTTCCATTGCCTGCTCTAAGCTTGTTACTGAAGCGGGCCTTGCAAGTGTAAGTATATCAAGCTTAAGCTCTTTCGTTTCCTGCTGTTCTATAAGCGCCTTCACCTCATTAGTATTCATGAACGTAAAGAATGATTGGGCAATAGCATCATTTGTACATTTATCATGCGATTTTCTGTCATAAAAGTCTTTGCTGAATTCTCCTGATTCACTTATAAGCGTTTTTTTAAACTTAGACTGGTTATAAAGGTCAAATATTTCCCACTCTATTTCCAGTTTAACCTTAAGTATAGGAGAGGAGTAGCCTAAATTTGCAACAGCATTTGTAGTAATGTTATTAAACTCACCTTTAACAACTTTTGCGCTAATCCAGAGTGTATTTGTATTGCTCTGGTATATAGTGTTTGTAGTATCAATATAATTAGACTTTTTAAGTATATTATTTACTTCTTCAGTCAGGGCAGCATTATTAAATTTAGCTCCACCATCAGCTGTACCAAGGCTTTTAAATTTATTGTTCTTCTTTTTCAGATCCTTATACCTGGTTTTAATATATTTAATATCTTCCTTTTCCATATCTAATGTAGTGTTTTTAAGGTAGACATATTTTTGGTTTTCAGTTCTTTTGATTATTTCGAGCATCTGCTCATCTATTTGAACTTCCCTAGGGAAATTGTAGGCCCTAGGCCCAACATCATACAAAGGCGGGACAATTAGAACAGCAAACGGAATCCATGACATTATGTATAACGGCGATTTTCTATCCTGAAAATGGATTCTATACTGAGGTTTATAACCTTCACGCTCAAGTTTTACTTGCTTAACGCCTCTGTCACGTTGCATTTTTACAGTAACTGCTGTGCCTTTGCCATAGGACACATCATTTACAAAAACCTCAGTATCAGCCGAAGGCGTATTAACAATAACCTTTTGGAATTTACCATTTAAGGCTGAAGCACAATTCGTAAACAGGAAGGGCACTAATGCTAGTAAGACTAATTTTTTTAAAGTATTTTTTATCATTTTAAGGTGTTTTTTAAATGTAAATTTACATTTTTTGTTAAATTAACAAAAAATTTTAAACTCTTTTTGTAAGAAAATTAAAATTTAATGCCACTAATATCTATTTGAGGTAATTGAGTATCTTTGGGGCGGTATGAAAGTCACTGAGCAAATTAAGCAGCCTATAATGGAGGAAATGGAGCTTTTCGAGAAAAAGTTCCGTGAATCGATGTCCAGTAAAGTGGCGCTTTTAAACCGTATTACCTACTACATTGTAAACCGCAAAGGCAAGCAAATGCGCCCTATGTTTGTGTTTCTTACTGCAAAAATGATTAGCGAAGGCAGGGTAAACGAGCGTACTTATCGTGGCGCCGCCGTAATTGAGCTGATACATACCGCTACCCTGGTGCACGATGATGTGGTAGACGACTCTAACCAGCGCCGTGGCTTTTTTTCTATCAACGCTTTATGGAAAAACAAGATTGCCGTACTGGTGGGCGATTACCTGCTTTCTAAAGGACTTTTGCTGAGCATTGACAATGGCGATTTCGACCTGCTGCGCATAATATCTGTTGCCGTGCGCGAAATGAGCGAGGGTGAATTACTACAGATTGAAAAGGCCCGCCGCCTTGATATTACCGAAGACATTTATTACGAAATAATCCGCCAGAAGACGGCTACACTTATTGCCGCGTGCTGCTCGCTGGGCGCTGCATCGGTTAATCCCGAAAGTGAGGATGTAGAGCGCATGCGTAAATTTGGCGAACTTATAGGTATGGCCTTCCAGATAAAAGACGATCTTTTTGATTATACTGATGATGCCATTGGCAAACCCACGGGCATAGACATCAAGGAACAAAAAATGACGCTGCCGCTTATTTATGCCCTTAACCACTGTACTAAGGATGAGAAGAAATGGGTTATCAACTCAGTTAAAAACCATAATAAGGACAAAAAGCGTGTAAAAGAGGTAATCAATTTTGTAAAGCAAAAAGGTGGCCTTACCTATGCCGAACAAAAAATGGCTGAGTTTAGGGAAGAAGCGCTTTTACTTTTGTCCGGTTACCCTGCATCGGCATTTAAAGATGCGCTTACCCTTATGGTTAACTATGTTATAGAGCGCAAGATTTAAATCAGGTCTTTGCTATTTTTGCATACTTTTACATAAAAAAATATTATTACTTAGATATTTTTAGGATTCGAGTCTTACGAAAACGATATAATTGTATATTTACCGCAATCCAAAATCCAAAAAACATCTATGAAAAAAAATTACATTTCGTTATTGCTTGCTGTTGCCTCCATTAGTGCTGCAAACGCGCAGGAAGACATGAACTTTGAGCCCACAGGCGTGGGCGCGGGCTACATCTGGAACGTTTTTGAAAACGACACAAACCCGGCCCTGGAATTTGTGGCAAACCCTAACCCGGATAGCACCAACCCATCGGCTACTGTAGCAAAATACACCACACTTATTACCGGGCAGCCCTATGCCGGCTGCGAAACAAACCATGAAAACGGAATGGCTAATTTTGTGCTCGATGCAGACCATGCTATTATTAAGATAATGGTATATAAATCTGTAATAAGCGACGTAGGCATTAAGCTGGTAACACCCAGCACCGCCGCACTGCCTGAAATGAAGATAGCCAACACCCAGATAAACAAATGGGAAGAGCTAACATTTGATTTTTCATCGCAAATAGGCTTTTTTACTGAGCCGTTTGACCAGATCGTGGTATTCCCTGATTTTACTAACGGACCGCGCACTTATGGCACCGTGAGCTATTTTGACAACATTAGCTTTGGCGAAAGCGAGCCGCCTACAGGCGCTACAGAACCAATGGCACCTGCCCCCGACCCTACATTACCGCAAAGCCAGGTAACATCTATGTTTAGCGGCGTGTATGCTAATGTGCCGGCAGATACCTGGCATACTGACTGGTCTTCGGCCGGGTTACAGGAAATACAGATACAAGGTAACGATACAAAAAAATATACAGGACTTAACCATGTAGGGATTGAAACGGTTACCAACCAGATTGATGCCACCGGCATGACCCATTTTAATGTTGATGTATGGTCGCCTAATTTTACACAGTTCCGTATAAAGCTGGTAGATTTTGGTGCTAACGGCGTTTATAACGGCGTGGGTGTAGCCGATGACAAAGAACATGAGCTTAGTTATGAAACACCCATGCAGGGCCAGTGGGTAAGCTACCATATTCCGCTTGGTAACTTTACCAATCTTACCACAAGGGCTAACCTTGCACAATATATTTTCTCTACAAGCAACGGCGCTACCGTGTATGTAGACAACGTGTATTTTAGTAATGAAACAACATCGGGCACAGCACAGTTTACAAAAGACACCGTAGCACTATACCCCAACCCCGCATCAGATGTGCTTACCCTTAAAGGTGCACAGGCTATAGAAAGCATAGCTATTTATAACATGCTTGGCCAGCAGGTGCTTACGGTTGCGCCAAATACAGACACTGCAACACTTAACATATCTGGGCTGCAAGGCGGCATGTATGTGGTTGCAACTGTTACTGGTGGTGTGGCAACATCGCAAAAATTTGTAAAACGATAGGTGATAATTTTGTGTATATAACCTGAGTGAGAGAGGCTTCCGGAAACGGGAGCCTTTTTTTTGTTATCTTTATACCTATAGTACACATTACTGCGTGTAAGAATAATCACCTTGCCATGAACCTCAAAAAAATACTCCTATTGCTACCCTTTTGGGTATACTGTACCTGCTTTGCGCAGGTGGGCGTGCATTATGATTATGATACTCATGGCATAGATGCCCAAAAGCAGGAAGACTTTTATTATGAAATTCCGTTTGAGTATAACGGGCAGATTATGCTTAAGGCCAAAATAGGGAATGAAACCTTTGATTTTGCCTTTGATACCGGTGGCTACAATATGGTTACCGATGCCGTTAAGCAATTGTGCGGGCTGGAATTTTTAGGCGAAAAACCGCTGGGCAGCGCCAATGGGCTTATAAAAAACACCCCTATTGTATTTGCACCGGCCATGGCATTGGGCGGGCTTACCATTGCCAATGTACAGGCCTATCAGGTAAACTTTAGCCAGTCGCCATTGATGGAATGCATGGTAAGCGGCGGGTTTATAGGTACGGAGATCATTAAAAAATACATTTGGCAAATAGACTATCCTAACCGAAAGATTGTTGTTACCAATAACCTTAATTTGCTTCCGGGCACGGTAGATGGCCTAAAACTGCCTGTGGTAATAAACAAGCAGGGCCAGCCTTATGTGATGATAAACATTAACGGCACCTACCAGTACATGCTTTTAGACACCGGATGCAGCAGCCTGATAATGTTGAGCGAAAAAGATGCCCTGCGCCATACCGGCACGGCAAAACAGGCCTCTTTATTAGGTGCTATGATTGAGACACACAACGGCCGCGTGCGCGATACCCTTTATGCGTTTGATGCCAATATAGGCATACAGGGCACCAAACTACCCCACCAGCCGGCGCTGTACCGCAAAGGTGCCGAGCTAAACCTGCTGGGCAACCCCATTATTAAAAATTACATTGTAACGCTTGATTTTACAGATAATTCTTTATACCTGAAACCTATAGAAGATGCGCCGGTACCCGACAGCTGGAATCACTTTGGGTTTACGGCCGAGTATGACGGTGCCTGTGTAGTGATAGGATCTTTAATAGAGGGCAGCAGGGCGCATAAGGCAGGATTAGTTTCCGGTGATGAGATAACCGCCATAAACGGCCGTAAAATTACCTGTACGGATTATTGCGATTGCCGCGAAATGCTTAATAATGTGCTGGAGGCCTCGGCAGATGTAACGCTTACCGTACTTAAAAACGGTAAAGAGATGACTATGACCTTTAAAAAGGAAAAAATATTTTAATTTTTTTACATTATAACATACTGTAATTCAAATTATTATATTTTTACGCAATTATTTTTGCAGTTCCATGCAACCATTTCGCAACGCTATCCGTCTATGTTAATAGAAGACGGTCAGTAATTTAGCCAGCCGGAATTTAAAAACCAATACCAACCAACACCTCACGTTTTGAAAGTAATTGCCTTACATCAACAAGAGAAAGACCTTATAGGGCTTGCCGCCGAAAACAACCGGCATGCGCAGCAACAGGTTTACTCTACGTTTGCACCTAAAATGCTGGGCGTGTGCAGGCAGTATATTAAAGATGTGCACCTGGCCGAAGATGTAATGATTACCGCCTTTATGAAGGTTTTTACCAACCTTAAAAATTTTGAGCACAAGGGCAGTTTTGAAGGATGGATTAGGCGCATAATGGTAAACGAGTGCATAAGCTGCCTGAGGGTACAAAAAAAGGTAAGTTATTTAGAAGATGAGTATTATACAGAGGATACGTTTAACAACATAGAAAGCGGTCTTAGCGTAGACGATATACAAAGCCTGATAGACGGCCTGCCGGATGGTTATAAAATGGTGTTTAACCTGTATGCCATAGAGGGCTACAAACACCAGGAAATTGCAGCCATGCTGGGCATTAGCGAGGGCACATCAAAATCGCAATTATCGCATGCACGCAAAATGCTGCAACAGTTGGTTAACAAACAAAAGAATTACGTAAATGGAACCGAATAAATTAGATAACGAAATAAGGGAAAAGCTGGCACAGCGCACCATAAACCCCAGCCCTATGGCATGGGACAGGCTGGATGCCATGCTGAGCGTAGCCGAACAAACCCCTAAAAAGAGGCCCGGCCGCACCTGGATGTATATAGCAGCCTGTTTTTTAGCACTACTGCTGGCAGGTACGTTTTTTTTAAACCAAAATGACAGCAACAAACCTGTTAATGGTACAGGCACCGGCACCCAGGTGGTTAAAGGCGAGCCATCAGGGCAAAAAAGCCCGCAACTGCCTGATGCTAAAACAAACAATCAAAATGAAGTACCGGGCGCGATAGCCGGTACCGGGGGTTCATCATCATCAAAAAACAATCAACAGCAGCAACAGGGCGGTAGGGTCCTGGCAACACCATTTCATCCGCTTCCGGCAGACATAGCACCGCAAACCAGTAATACCCCCGAGGCAGCTTTGCCCCGGATAACGGTAGACCCTAATGCCTTGCTGGCTGAAGTAAGCACACCTAAACCCAACACTGCAAAGGCCACGCAGCCCAAGGTTAAGGTAGATGCCAATGGTTTACTATCGGGTATTGAGGGCGAGATGGAAACAAATTTCCGCGACCGCATGCTTGACAGGCTTGCTAAAAACTACAATGAAGTTAAAGACGCCGTAGCCACCCGAAACTACAATTAAACATCAATCAAAAAAAACAATAACGTAAACACCAAAACACATGAAAACAATCACTTTTTATGTAGTGGCACTGCTATGCTTTGTTGCTGCCAAAGTTAATGCCCAGCAAACCTTTGAACAAAGGGCTTCGGTTATTGCCGAAAACATAAGCCGTATTGCCAAACAAGAAAAAGACTCGCTTAAAATTGAAGTTGATGCTGTAAACCAGCAACTGGAAAACAACCAGATTACACAGGCCCAAGCCGATGCACAAAGGCAGCAATTTGCTGAAAAGCGCGCTAAAAATATAGAAGACCGCGTTGTTGCAGAGCAGGAAAAACTGGCGCAACTGGTTCAGGATAAAGTAGACGGCAAAGTGGTAAGCAAGCCTACAAAAGGATATAGTTTTTCTATACCGGGTGGATACAAAGAATATTCTACTACCGACTCTTTAGGAAACAAAACTGTTAGAAACTATGAGCGTGATGTAAAGCGCACCACATCGCAGTTTTTATTTGCCATAGGGGCTAACCGCATGGTTACCGATGGCGATGGTATTGATACTGACAACTACAAATGGAACTCTGATTTTTATGAGTGGGGCTTTACCTGGAACACCCGCATGCTTAAAAATAACAACCTGCTGCACCTGCGCTACGGCTTTTCATTACAGTCTAACAACTTCAGGCCAAAAGACGATAAGATATTTGCACTTGTTGATGGGCAAACGGTACTAACACCATCGGGCATTGACCTTGATGTGTCTCGCCTGCGCATAGTAAACCTTGTGGTGCCGGTACACCTTGAGTTTGACTTTGGCGGTAAAAAAGTTAACGGCGATAAAACCTACTTCCCCGTTCAGGATGGCTTTAGGGTAGGTATAGGCGGCTACGCAGGTTTTAATGTAAAAGAGAAACAAATTATTAAGTTTGAAAATGAAGACGGAAATAATGTAAAACAAAGGACTAAAGGCAGCTTTAATGCTAACGACTTTGTGTATGGCGTAAGTGCATATGTAGGTATAGGTGATATTGCCCTGTATGCAAAATATGATTTGCAAACTGTTTTCAGTAAAAATGATATTGACCAGAATAATTTATCTTTTGGCATGCGTTTTGATTTAAACTAAACGATAAAGGTTAGTTTTGTACTTTGAAAAAGGCGTTTCGGCAATTGCGGAAACGCCTTTTTTGTGCAATGTATATTCCTGTTTTTTTTGTAACTTAGGCTTTGAAATCAATGGCTTATGGCACTGCATAAAAAATTCACGTTTAACGGCCTTGCCGGGCTGGTGCTTTTAGTGCCGATTTTATGTATGTTTTATCTTAAAGATACTCGGATTGACAATAAACTGTTAGTTACCCCAATTGTAACTCCAGACAAGAACCCTCAAGATGTAATTGACAAAAATGGCCGAGTTATCATAATTAGCTACAAGCTCTTACCCCGTAATTTTAAAGATGTACATATTAAAGGCAATATGCTCAATGATGAAAAGCAGTTGCAAAGGGGTATGGATTTAGTAAATACTTTAGCAGACGAGGACACTGTAAATGGCATCCGATTTTGCTTCGATAAAAATGCAACATACAATGAATTTGTGCGGGCATTAAACATTTGTCAAAAGAGCACTTCTGGTGCGTATTTTTTAAAAGGCAATTATTTGTATGTTTTTAATTATAGTAAGCCAAAACATAAAGGTACAGTTATACAAGATATTCCAATTATTAGCCTCTAACCCGCACAATTTTAAAATTGCTATCTTTGCCGCATGAAGATAAATACCGCCGAGTTTATAATAAGTAATAGTGTAGTTGCAAAATGTCCGCCTGAACGGCTGCCGGAGTATGCCTTTATAGGCCGCAGTAATGTGGGCAAGTCATCGC
>Ga0265798_10001891_pt1 | contig 31481 bp, 26 predicted proteins | sample P3T30metagenome_FD_192430 | JGI IMG/M metagenome (GOLD analysis project Ga0265798, IMG submission 192430) | Plant litter microbial communities from East Loma Ridge, Irvine, California - P3 T30 | ecosystem: Environmental > Terrestrial > Plant litter > Unclassified | place: USA: California... | reverse complement strand
GATCCACCTCCACGTCGGGGACAGGTGCCAGTCCCCAGCGACATCACTGCTCGTGGAAGGCTTCCGCGATCAGCCCCCGCAGCCAGCGCTGGCCGGGATCCTCGTCCAGCGCGGCGTGCCAGTACATCTCGATCCGCAGCGGCTTTAAACGGATCGGCAGTGGCCGCACGGCGATCGGCAGCAGCGCCGCCATCGCGTTGGCGTAGCCGGCGGGCGCCGTCAGCAGCCAGTCGCTGCCCGCTACCACCTGGCAGGCCGAAAAATAATGTTGGCAGACCATGCCGATATCGCGCGCCTTGCCGCCTTCCAGCAGCAGCTGGTCGAGGGGATCGGGGCCGCCGTGCGACACCACCGATACGTGTTTCGCCGCGAGGAAGTCGCGCGTGCGCAGCGCGCCGTCGGCCAGCGGATGGCCGGCCCGCAGCACCACCACCATTGTCTCGAGCGCGAGAAACGCGCTGTTGACGCGGCTGTCCGTATGCGTGCTGCGGTCGATGACGAGATCGATGGCGCCCGACACCAGCTGGCGGTCGACATCCTCGCGCGGCACGCGCCGACTGATCAGCTTGACCTTCGGTGCCTGCGCCGTGATGTGGCGCACCAGCACGGGCAGCATGCTCGACTCCAGCACATCGCGAAACCCCACCGTGAACACCGCGTCCACCTGCGCCGGATCGAAGTCGTCCGCGGCTTCCAGCGCGGCGCGCAGGCCGTTCAGGTGAAACTGGATCTTCGGCATCAGGGTGCGCGTCTTGAACGTCGGGACCATCTTGTTGCCCTGGCGGACAAACAGCGGATCGTCGAACATCTCGCGCAGCCGGTTCAGCGAGTGCGTGATCGCCGGTTGCGTCAGGTGCAGCGCGTTTGCCGCGCCCGTGATGCCGCCGTTGGCGTAGATCGATTCCAGCACTTTCAGCAGGTTGACGTCGAAGCGCATGCGATGAACTCATAAACCGGATTGATGACCTCCATAAAAATACGTCAATTTGATTTAAGGGGCAACTGCACTAGACTCGGTTGCAACAACAGCAGAGCGAGGAGCGGCAATGGACTTCGAACCCAGCGCCCGGGCGGCCGATTATCTGGCCCGCGTCCGGGCATTCATGCGCGACGAGATCGCGCCCGTGGAGCCCGCGTTCTGGGCGCAGGTCCGGGCAGCCAACCATGGCGCCGACTGGACGCGCTGGCAGGTGCCGGAAACGCTCGATGAACTCAAGCGCAAGGCACGCGCGCAGGGCCTGTGGAACATGTTCCTGCCGGACGCCGAGGCGGGCGCCGGCCTGTCGGTGCTGGAGTACGCACCCATTGCCGAGGAATCGGGCCGCAGCCTGCTGGCGCCCACTGTCTTCAACTGCAACGCGCCCGACAGCGGCAATATGGAACTGCTGTTCAAGTACGGCTCGGCCGAGCAGAAGGCCCATTGGTTGCAGCCGCTGCTGGCCGGCGAGATCCGCTCCGCGTTCTGCATGACGGAGCCGGACGTGGCATCGTCCGATGCGACGAATATGCGCGCAACAGCCGTCGTCGATGGCGACGAGATCGTGCTGAACGGCCGCAAGTGGTGGTCCAGCGGCATCGGCGATCCGCACACGAAAATCCTCGTCGTCATGGCGCACACGCCGGATAGCGCCCGCGGCCGCCACGAGCAGCATTCGATGGTGCTGGTGCCGGTGGACACCCCGGGCGTGACGATCGAGCGTATGCTGCCTGTATTCGGCTTTTATGACGAACCGCACGGCCATGGCGAGATCGCTTTCGAGAATGTCCGGCTGCCGCTGTCGTCCGTCGTCGCCGGGCCTGGTCGCGGCTTCGAGATCGCGCAGGGACGCCTGGGGCCGGGCCGCATCCACCACGCCATGCGTTGCATCGGCGCGGCGGAAGCAGCGCTGGAATTGATGGTCCACCGCGGCATGGCGCGCGTTGCATTCGGCAAGCCACTGATGGAGCTGGGCGGGAATGCGGAGCGGCTGGCGGAGGCGCGCATCGCCATCGACCAGGCCCGCCTGCTGACGTTGCACGCGGCGTGGAAGATCGATACCGTGGGGGCGGCGAAGGCGATGAAGGAGATCTCGCTGATCAAGGTGGTGGCGCCGAACGTACTGCAGCAGGTATGCGACATGGCGATCCAGATCCACGGCGGCGCCGGGCTGTCGGACGACACGCCGCTGTCCGCCTTCTTCATCCAGGCGCGCTCGATCCGCCTGGCGGACGGGCCGGATGAAGTGCACAAGACGTTGATCGCGAAACTGGAACTGAAGCGGCTGGGCTACGACAAGACAAGGAGCGGCAAGGCATGAGCGACAGGATCTTCATCACGGGCGGCGCCTCGGGACTGGGCCGCGAAATCGCCCTGCGCTGGGCGCGCGCGGGTGCCCGCGTCTGCATCGCCGACCTGCATGACGAACGTGGCGCGACCGTCGCCGCGGAGATCGCCCAGGCCGGCGGCACGGCGCTGTTCCTGCACTGCGACGTAACGAACGGCGACGACCTGCACGCGGCCGCGCAGCGTCTCGGCGCGGAGTGGGGCGGCGTGGACGTTGTCGTCAACAACGCCGGCGTCGCCACGGCCGGTGTCCTCAACGCGGAACCCATCGAACAGTGGCAGTGGATCCTGAACATCAATGTGCTCGGTGTCGTGCGCGGCTGCCAGGCGTTCGCGCCGATGCTGCGCGCGCAGCGCCGCGGCCACATCGTCAACATCGCCTCGATGGCGGGACTGGTGCACCCGCCCGGCATGGGCAGCTACAACGCCAGCAAGGCGGCCGTCGTCGCGTTTTCCGAAACTCTGTATCTGGAGCTGGCGAACGACGATGTCGGCGTGTCGGTGGTCTGCCCGTCGTTCTTCCAGACCAACCTGGCCGAGTCGCTGCGCACCACCGACCCGAAGGCGGCGGCCGCGGTACAGCGCCTGCTGCGCAAGGGCCGCATCACGGCGGCCGGCGTGGCCGACAGCATTTTCAATGCCGTGCAGGACAACCGGTTCCTCGTGCTGCCCCATGCGGACGACCGCAAGACCTACCTGATGAAGTGTTACCTGCCGGTGCGCACGTACCTGAAGAAGATGCTGCACCTGACCCGTAAATCCTTTCCCGGCGCCCGCGCCGCACCGAAGGAAGCCTGATGCCCTCGACGATCCTGTCCCGCCGCGACCTGGCGTTCCTGCTGTACGAATGGCTCGACGTGACGAACCTGACGGCGCGGCCCCGCTTTGCGGATCACAACCGCGAAACGTTCGACGCGGCGCTCGACACGGCCGAACGCATCGCCACCGACCTGTTCGCGACGCACAACAAGAAAAACGATCAGAACGAGCCGCACGTGGTGGACGGCAAGGTGGTGCTGATCCCGGAGGTCAAGGCGGCGCTGGACGCGTATTGCGAAGCGGGCCTGCTGGCCGCCGCGCAGGATTACGAGGAAGGCGGCATGCAGCTGCCGTGCGCCGTCGAGAAAGCTGTGTCGGCGTGGTGCATGGCGGCGAACGTGGCGACGTCGGCCTACCTGCTTCTCACGCTGGGGAACGCGAATACGCTGCTGAAAACGGCCACGCCGCGGCAGGTGGAGCGTTTCGTCAAGCCGATGCTGGCCGGAGAATTCTTCGGCACGATGTGCCTGTCCGAGCCGCAGGCGGGATCGAGCCTGTCGGACATCACGACGCGCGCCGTGCCCGACCCGGTCGACGGGCCGGAAGGCGAGCGTCAATATCGCCTGTTCGGCAACAAGATGTGGATCTCCGGCGGCGAGCATGAACTGGCCGGTAACATCGTCCACCTGGTGCTGGCGAAGATTCCCGATGCCGAAGGGCGCCTCATTCCGGGCGTGAAGGGTATTTCGCTGTTCATCGTGCCAAAGTACGTGCTGGGCGCGGACGGCAGGCCGGGCCAGCGCAACGACATCGTACTCGCAGGCCTGAATCACAAGATGGGCAACCGCGGCACGACCAACTGCCTGCTCAACTTCGGCGAAGGCAAACACCAGCCGGACGGCCGCGCGGGCGCCATCGGTTACCTCGTGGGCCAGCAGCATCTGGGCCTGGCGAACATGTTCCATATGATGAACGAGGCGCGCATCGGCGTCGGCATGGGCGCCACGGTGCTGGGCGTAACGGGTTACCTGCATGCCCTCGACTATGCGCGCACGCGGCTGCAGGGGCGCCATCCGGCGCAGAAAGACCCGGCACAACCGCAATTGCCGATTGTCGAGCACACGGACGTGCGGCGCATGCTGCTGGCGCAGAAGGCGTACACGGAAGGCGCGCTGGCGCTGGTGCTGTACTCGGCGCGCCTGGTCGACGAACAACGCACCGCGCCAGACGCGGCGGCGCGCGAGCGCGCGGGCATGCTGCTGGACTTCCTGACGCCGATCACGAAGTCGTGGCCGGCGCAGTGGTGCCTGGAAGCGAACAGCCTGGCCATCCAGGTCCACGGCGGCTATGGTTATACGCGCGAGTACAACGTCGAGCAGTTCTATCGCGACAATCGCCTGAACGCCATCCACGAAGGCACGCACGGCATCCACGGTCTCGACCTGCTGGGCCGGAAGGTGACGATCCAGGGCGGGGCACTGTTCCGCGCCATGGGCGAGGAGGTCTTGCAGACCGTCGACAAGGCGGCGCAAACAGAGCTGCACGCGTACGGCGACCAGCTGAAGCAGGGCTGGATGCGCATCGTGGAAGTCACGCAGGCGCTGTACGGCGCCGGCGACATGAACAAGACGCTGGCCAACGCCAGCGTTTATCTGGAAGCGGTCGGGCATGTTGTCATCGCCTGGATGTGGCTGGAGCAGGCGCTTGTCGCCACGGCGGCACTGGCCGATGCGCGCACTGAAGACGAACGCAATTTCTATCGCGGCAAGCTGCAGGCGTGCCGGTATTTTTATCGCTGGGAGCTGCCGAAAGTCGCGCCGCAGCTGGCGTTGCTGGCGGACCTCGACACCACGGCGCTGGACATGCAGGACGCGTGGTTCTGATAACAACAAAGGAGACAAGATGAAAGCCGTCGTATGCAAAGCATGGGGCCTGCCCGAAACCCTTGTGGTGGAAGACCTGCCGGACGTGACGCCCGGCCCGGGCCAGGTGGCGATCGACGTCAAGGCGGCCGGCGTCAACTTTCCGGATGTGCTGATCATCCAGGGCAAGTACCAGTTCAAGCCGGAGCTGCCGTTCACGCCGGGCAGCGAACTGTCCGGCGTTGTCCGCGCCGTCGGTGACGGCGTCACGTCCGTGAAACCGGGCGACCGGGTGATCGCGTTCACGGCCAGCGGCGCGTTTGCCCAGCAGGTGATCGTGCCGCTGCAGGCGCTCATGCCGATGCCGCCGGGGATGGACTTCGATACGGCGGCCGCGGTCACGCTGACGTACGGCACGTCGCACCACGCCGTTGTTGACCGCGCGACGCTGCAGCCGGGGGAGACGATGCTGGTGCTGGGCGCCGCCGGCGGTGTCGGCCTGGCCGCCATCGAGATCGGCAAGGCGCTGGGTGCGCGTGTGATCGCGGCGGCATCGAGCGAGGAAAAGCTGGCGGTCTGCCGTGAGCACGGCGCCGATGTGACGATCGACTACAGCACGCAAGACCTGCGCGAAGCGATCAAGGCGGCAACGGACGGCAAGGGGCCTGACGTCATCTATGATCCGGTCGGTGGCGAGTACGCGGAGCCCGCGTTTCGCTCGATCGGCTGGCGCGGCCGCTATCTGGTGATCGGGTTTGCCAACGGCGAGATTCCGAAGCTGCCGTTCAACCTGATGCTGCTGAAAGGCGCCTCGGTCGTTGGCGTGTTCTGGGGCGAATTCGCCAAGCGCGAGCCGGCCGCGAACGCGAAGGCGATGCGCCAGCTGATGGGGTGGATGGCCGAGGGTAAAGTGCGGCCGCACGTCTCGGCGCGCTATTCGCTGGAGCAGACGGCGCAGGCGCTGAACGATATGGCGGCGCGCAAGGTGACGGGTAAAGTAGTCATCGTCCCGTAAAGACCCGGTCCGGGAAACGCTGCGAATCGACGGCGCTTAGGGCGGGATTCTTTGCATGCTTCACGTCGGGGACAGGCACCTCGTCGGGCGTTCGCCCGAAGAGGAGCCAGTCCCCGGATGCCTCCGCGGCCAATGAGATGCTGGGGACTGGCTCGTGTCTCAGGGCGAACGCCCTGTGACAGGAGCCTGTCCCCGACGTGCTGTGTCCGACGTCAAATGTCCTGAATGACCCGCGGCGCCCCGGCCTCCAGCGCGAACCGCGCCAGCGTTGCAAACCCGCTCGCCGCGTCCCGCACATTATCCAGCCCCTGGAACAGCACTGTGGTGCGCGCCGGGGTGACTTCCATCAGCATATAACCGCGCCGGTCGCTGCGGCCATATTTGATGTGCGGGTTCATCGCCACGTACTGCGCGGTGCGCTGTTGCGGGCGCGAATTCGACGTGATCGACGTGCCGCAGAATTCCGTCGCCACGACGGGATTGCGAGGGCGTCCCGCCTGCGTGGGATCGCGCCGCAGTTCGGCCGCATAAAACGTGTGCACGTCGCCGGACAGCACGACCGGGTTGGCCGCGCGGCTCGATGTCAGCGCGTCGAGCAGCCGCTGACGGGCGGCCGGGTAACCGTCCCAGCCATCGGTCCAGAAGCGGCCGTCGCTGATGCGGTGGATCTCCACCTGCGACGACTGCGCCATCAGCGTCTGCTGCGCCAGGATGTTCCAGCGCGCGGGCGACGTGCGCAGGCCATCCTTCAGCCAGCGTTCCTGCTCGCTGCCCAGCATCGTCCGTCTGTCGTCCGCCAGCATGGCGCAGGCATTGCGGTAGACGGAGCTGGAGCCGCCCCGGCCCGGCCGCGGGCACGCCTGCGGCGAGCGGTACTGGCGGTTGTCCAGCACGTGGAAGCGCGCCAGCCTGCCCCAGTCGTAGCGGCCATGCATGCGCACCGAGGCGAAGCTGCGCGCATCAAAACGGATCGGTTGATGCTCGCAGTAGGCCTGGTAGGCGGCCGCGCGGCGCGCGGCGAAGTCGGGCGACAGCAGCTCGTCGCGCAGGGCGCCGTAGTCGTTCGCCACCTCGTGGTCGTCCCACGTCATGATCCACGGCGCGGCCAGGTGCGCCGCCTGCAAATCCCGGTCCGTTTTGTAGTGCGCGTAGCGGGCGCGGTACTGCGCCAGCGTAAAACTCTCGTCGCGGCGCACGGCGCGCTCGGGGTGCCGCGTGCTGTACGCACCCCATTCGTAGATGTAGTCGCCCAGGAAGGCGACGAGGTCCGGCGCGGCCTGCGCGATATGGCGGTGCGCGGCGTAGGCGCCGAACTCCCAGTGCTGGCAGGAGGCGACGGCAAGCTTCAGCGTGTCCGGCATGCTGTCGGGCGCTGGCGCCGTGCGCGTGCGCCCGACGGGGCTGACGGCGTCGCCCAACATGAAACGGTACCAGTACCAGCGGCCCGGCCGCAGACCGCGCACGTCCACGTGCACGCTGTGGGCCAGCGCGGGGAGGGCGTTGGCGCTGCCCTGCGCGGCGATGCGGCGGAACGCTTCGTCCTCCGCCACTTCCCAGCGCACGGTCATGGCAACGGCCGGCGTGGTGCCGGCATCGAGCGGGTCGTACAGGATGCGCGTCCACAGCACGACTGAATCGGGCAGCGGCGCACCGGACGCCACGCCCAGCGTGAACGGATACGGGCTGTTACGGAGCGCCGCGAACGTCGTCGGCACGGCGGCCGCCAATGCCGCCAGGCCCGCGACGCGGGTGCCCGTCAGCAGCAACAGCCGGCGGCCCCCATCCATGCTTATTTATGCAGCAGCGTTTCGATCGGCGGCACGGGACGCGGCTTGCGGTCGGGGCCCGTGGCCACGTAGGTGAGGGTGGCTTCCGTCACCTTGACGATATCGGCCTGCAGGCGGTTGCGTTCCGCATACACCTCCACGTTGACGGTGATCGACGTATTGCCGACCTTGACGATATCGGCGTAGAACGACAGCAGATCGCCGACAAACACGGGGTTCTTGAAGACAAACGAGTTGACGGCGATGGTGGCGACACGGCCGTTGGCGCGTCGCGTGGCCGGCAGCGAGCCGGCAATGTCGACCTGGGCCATGATCCAGCCGCCGAACACGTCGCCGTACACATTCGCGTCGGCGGGGGCGGGCATCACACGCAGCTCGGGCATCTTGCCTACGGGCAGGCCGTTGTGCTGCGGTGGAACGGGGGTGGCTTGGGGCGTGGTCATCATGAAATCTCTTCTGGGGCTACAATGGGTCAAATTGTAAACCACGGGGCGCCGGCAAGCCTGAAGGCGCGCCGCCAGCCCCCAGCCCGCCATGCGCCGTTCAGCCCATTCCGAAGTGCCCGCCACACCCGCCGCCAACAGCCGCGGCGATTTTGCCACCTTGAAAACTCTGTTGCCCTACCTGTGGGTCTACAAATGGCGTGTCGGTGCCGCGCTGGCGGCGCTGGTGGGCGCCAAGCTGGCCAACGTCGGCGTGCCCGTCGTCCTGAAACACCTGGTGGATGCCATGACGATCAAGCCGGGCGACCCGCACGCGCTGCTGATTCTGCCGGTCGGACTGCTGGTGGCGTATGGCGCCTTGCGGCTGTCGACCACCGTCTTCACGGAGCTGCGCGAGTTCCTGTTCGCACGCGTCACGCAGCGCGCCGTACGTACCATCGCGCTGAAGGTGTTCCGACACCTGCATGCGCTGTCGCTGCGCTTTCACCTGAACCGGCAGACGGGCGGGATGACGCGCGATATCGAGCGCGGCACGCGCGGCGTCGGCTCGCTGATTTCGTACACGCTGTTCAATATCCTGCCGACGCTGGTCGAGATCACGCTGGTGCTGGGCTACCTGGTAACGCACTACGACATCTGGTTCTCCGTCATCACCTGCGGCGCGCTGGTGCTGTACATCACGTTCACGGTGCTGGTGACGAACTGGCGCACGCACTTCCGCCGCACGATGAACGACCTCGATTCGAAGGCGAATACGAAGGCGATCGACTCGCTGCTGAACTACGAGACCGTCAAATACTTCGGCAACGAGGAATACGAGGCGCGCCGCTACGACGAAGGCCTGAAGCATTACGAGACGGCGGCCGTGAAGTCGCAGACGTCGCTGTCGCTGCTGAACACGGGCCAGTCGGCCATCATCGCCACGGCGGTCACATTGATCCTGTGGCGCGCCACGCAAGGCGTCATCGACGGCAAGATGACGCTGGGCGACCTGGTGCTCGTCAACTCGTTCATGATCCAGCTGTACATCCCGCTCAATTTCCTCGGCGTGATCTACCGCGAGATCAAGCAAAGCCTGGCCGACATGGAACGCCTGTTCGCGCTGCTGGACCAGAACCGCGAGATCGCCGACGCACCCGATGCCCGCCCGCTGCTGACGCATGGCGCGCTGGTCAAGTTCAGCCATGTCGACTTCAGTTACGAGTCGAAGCGCCAGATCCTGTTCGACGTCGACTTCACGATCCCGGCCGGCACGACGACTGCCGTTGTGGGCCACAGCGGCTCCGGCAAATCCACGCTGTCACGCCTGCTGTACCGCTTCTACGAAGTGGACCAGGGCGCCATCACGATCGACGGCCAGGACCTGCGCGCCGTAACCCAGGATTCGCTGCGCCACGCGATCGGCATCGTGCCGCAGGACACGGTGCTGTTCAACGACACCATCGCCTACAACATCGGCTACGGCAAGCCGGGCGCCACGCAGGAAGAGATCGTGGCGGCAGCCCGGGCGGCGTCGATCCATGAATTCATCGAGAGCCTGCCGGACGGTTACGCGTCGATGGTCGGCGAGCGGGGACTGAAACTCTCCGGCGGCGAGAAGCAGCGCGTGGCGATCGCCCGCACGTTGCTGAAAAATCCCGCCATCCTGATCTTCGACGAAGCCACGTCCGCGCTCGATTCGAAGTCGGAACAGGCGATCCAGGCGCAATTGAAGGACATTGCGAAGAATCGCACGACGATGGTCATCGCGCACCGCCTGTCCACGATCGCGGATGCCCACCAGATCCTCGTCATGGACCATGGCCGCATTGTCGAACGCGGCACGCACCAGGCCTTGCTGGCGACGGGTGGCGTGTATGCGCAGATGTGGGAGCGCCAGCAGGCGCGCGGCGACGAGGAGCTGCCGGCGCAGGCGCTGGCGTAAGGTGTCGATTTTCTTTACAACCTCGTCCGGAAGACGGCTGACTGCGCAGTAAGCGATTGATTCGCCAGGATTTTTTTCACTGGCCTGACTATTGCGTGGATTCCCGCAGGCCGCGCGTCGCACGGCATCCGCCGGAGGTCTCCGTGAAATCCTTGGTGCTTTGCTGTCTTGCCGGGCTGCTGCTGTCGGCCAGCGTGCCGGCGGCCGCGGCGATCTGGCTGGGTGACTACCCGGCGGGGACGATCGCCGCCCAGATCCAGGCGGCACCGGCGACGCCGTCCGCTCTGCCATCGCTGGAAGTTCACCCTGACGACATGTTGGTGCCGGCCCCCCAGCCGGTCGTGCTGGCCGCGCCGCTGCCACCCGTGCCGGAGCCGATGCTGGTGGTGATGCTCGCTTGCGGCCTGCTGCTGATCATGCCGGGAACGTGGCTGGCCGAGTGGTCGCGCCTGGGCTACCGGCGGCGGCTGCTGCGCGATGGGGCGTAAAACAGCCGGGCACGCAGCCCGGCTGTTTTTACGCTGCCGTCTCCTCAGCGCAGCGGTGCCGTCGCCACATCCTTGTCCGTGGGCGCCGTCAGCTCGCCTTCCCACTTCGCCACGACGGCGGTGGCGATGCTGTTGCCGATCACGTTCGTGGCCGAGCGGGCCATGTCCAGGAAGTGGTCGATACTGAGCAGCAGCACCAGGCCCGCCTCCGGGATATTGAACTGGGCCAGCGTGGCGGCGATGACGACCAGCGAAGCGCGCGGCACGCCGGCCATGCCCTTGGACGTCAGCATCAGCACGGCCATCATCGAGATCTGCGTGCCCATCGACAGCTCGATGCCGTAAGCCTGCGCGATGAAGACGGCGGCGAACGTGCAGTACATCATCGAGCCATCGAGGTTGAACGAGTAACCGATCGGCAGCACGAACGCGGCGATGCGGTTGCGCACGCCGAAGCGCTCCAGGCCTTCCAGCGTTTTCGGGAACGCCGCCTCGGAGGACGCCGTCGAGAAAGCCAGCAGCGTCGGGCCGCGCACTTCCGTCAGCAGCGCGAAGATGCGCTTGCCCAGGAAAATGAAGCCGGCGGCGATCAACAGGCCCCACAGGATGGCGATGGCAAGGTAGAACTCCGCCATGAAGACGCCGTAGGTCTTCAGCACGCCCAGGCCCTGCTTGGCGATGATGCCGGAAACGGCGGCAAACACGGCGAGCGGCGCGAACTGCATCACATAGCCCGTCACTTTCAGCATGACGTGCGCGACGCCGTCGATCGCTTCGATCATCGGTTCGGCCTTCTTGCCGACAGCGGCGGCGCCCAGGCCGAAGAACAGCGAGAACACGACGATCTGCAGGATCTCGTTTTTCGCCATGCCGTCGACGATCGACGACGGCACCAGGTGGGTGATGAAGTCCTTCAGGGTCAGGCTGGACGTGGCCAGGTCGGCGTGCGCCGCCATGTCGATCGTCCCCTTCAGCATGTCGCCCGGGCGGAAGAGATTGACCAGGACAAGGCCCAGCGCCAGCGACATCACGGAGGCGATGAAGAACCAGCCCAGCGTTTTCAGGCCGATGCGGCCCACTTCGCCCGCGTCGCCCATGCGGGCGATACCCACGACCAGTGTGGAAAACACCAGCGGCGCGATGATCATCTTGATGAGGCGCAGGAACAGGGTCGTGATCAGCGACATCGTGTCGGCATATTTTGCCGGCGTCTCCAGCGACAGGTTCAGCAGGTAGCCGGCCACGATGCCGAGCGCCAGCGCGACGAGGATATAGGTGGTCAGGCGGCTTTTCTTTTCCGGCGCCGCATCGACGGCGTGGTCCGAGTGGTTCTTAATGTCCATGGTTCTGGTCGTCCATAGTGATCTCCCTGGTAGGGCGCGCGCTGCCGGGTGGGCGGCGTGGCCGGGTTTGCCGCTAAAATGCTAAAAAACCTCGCCAACCTGCTGCGTGCGGGCTCCAACCTGTGGCGCGAATGCTGTACCGGCGTGCAGCGGGCTCCTTCGGTGGAAGTCCGCCGACAGCGGTTTTCCGAGGTTTTTTGCTGGTATCTTCGCACGCTCTCGTTTGGATCGTTGCTAAAAGATAAGGCAATTTAATTAATAAGTCCCGCAGTATCCTTGTGGCTCAGGACACTGTCAAGCGACTGTGGGCAGGCGTCCACAGCCATCCACCGCATACGGACATCAATGATCGAACTGAACGACGTCAGCAAGTGGTACGGCACATTTCAGGTGCTGGCAGGATGCAGCACCCGGGTCGACAAGGGCGACGTGATGGTGATCTGCGGGCCGTCCGGCTCCGGCAAGTCGACGCTGATCAAGACCGTCAACGGCCTCGAGCCCTTTCAGCAGGGCGAGATCGTTGTCGACGGCACCTCCGTCGGCGCGACTGGCACCGACCTGACGGCGCTGCGAGCGCGGATCGGCATGGTTTTCCAGAACTTCGAACTGTTCCCGCACCTGTCCGTGCGCGCCAACCTGGCGCTGGCGCAGGTGAAAGTGCTGAAGCGCTCGCGCGACGAAGCCGAGGCGCGCGGGCTGCATTACCTGGACCGGGTCGGCCTGCTGGCGCAGCAGGACAAGTATCCGCACCAGCTGTCCGGCGGCCAGCAGCAGCGCGTGGCCATTGCGCGCGCGCTGGCGATGGACCCGATCGCCATGCTGTTCGACGAGCCCACGTCCGCACTCGACCCGGAAATGATCAACGAAGTGCTGGACGTGATGACGACGCTGGCGCAGGAAGGCATGACGATGATGGTCGTGACCCACGAGATGGGCTTCGCCCGCCGGGTGGCGAACCGCGTCGTGTTCATGGACGCCGGCCGCATCCTGGACGATTGCAGCAAAGACGAATTCTTCGGCGCGCCCCGCTCCGGCCGGGCCGGCGATTTTTTGGCGCGTATTTTGCGCTGAGATTGCGCTGAACTGCGCCGGGGGCGGCGGCAGAGGAGGGTAAAATGTCGCATCCGTTTTCCGAGAGCCGCCATGTCCACCACGTCCGACGCCCAATATTCCACCCCATCGTCCATCACCATCACCCGTCCGGACGACTGGCACCTGCACCTGCGCGACGGCGCCACGATGGCGGCCGTGCTGCCGCACAGCGCGCGCCAGTTCGGCCGCGCCATCGTCATGCCGAACCTGAAGCCGCCCGTCACAACGGTGGCGCAGGCCGCCGCCTACCGCGACCGCATCCTGGCCGCGCTGCCGACCGATCTGGCGTTCGAGCCTTTGATGACCCTGTACCTGACCAATAACACGACGTCCGACGAGATCCGCCGCGCCGCCGAGTCGGACTTCATCCACGCGGTGAAGTTGTACCCGGCCGGCGCCACGACCAACTCCGACGCCGGCGTGACGGACCTGATCAACTGCTACCCGGTGCTGGAAACGATGCAGGAAGTAGGGCTGCCGTTCCTCGTGCACGGCGAAGTGACCGATCCGGACGTCGACCTGTTCGACCGCGAAGCCGTCTTCATCGAGCGCATCATGCGCCCGCTGCGCAAGAACTTCCCGGCGCTGAACATCGTCTTCGAGCACATCACAACCAAGGACGCGGCCCAGTACGTGGCCGAGGCGGAAGGCCCGATCGGCGCCACCATCACGGCGCACCACCTGCTGTACAACCGCAACGAGATTTTCAAGGGCGGCATTCGCCCGCATTATTACTGCCTGCCGGTGCTCAAGCGCGAGGAACACCGCCTGGCGCTGGTGACGGCGGCAACCAGCGGCGACGAACGCTTCTTCCTCGGCACCGATTCGGCGCCGCACGCGCAGGGCGCGAAGGAGGCGGCCTGCGGCTGCGCCGGCTGCTACACGGCGCTGCACGCGATGGAACTGTATGCCGAAGCGTTCGAACGGGCCGGCGCACTGGACAAGCTGGAAGCCTTCGCCAGCCTGAATGGCCCCACGTTCTACTGCCTGGCGCCGAACGCCGGCACGATCACGTTGAAGCGCGAGCAGTGGACGCTGCCGCAAACGCTGCCGTTCGGCGAACAGGACCTGGTCCCGCTGAACGCCGGCGAAACCATCAACTGGAAAATGGTGTAAGTGTTCGGCCAGATCGACTGGTCGCGACCGTGGTACGGCGCCGTCCGTGCCGCGGCGGCGCTGGCCGGCAGGCACGGGTCCGACGTCATCCCCGCGTTCAACGCGCACGCGGCGGGGATGCAACTCGTCAATCACCGCGGCCTGCCGCTGCACTTCGTGCCGCAGGCGATGCTGCCAGAAGGGACGGCGTACGAGGAATTCATCGGCGCCACCGGCGGCGTGCCCACGCGCGACAACCTGCACGACTTTTTCAACGGGCTGGTCTGGCTGACGTTCCCGCTGATCAAACGGGAGCTGAACGCGCTGCAGGCGGCCCAGATCGCGCGCGACGGCATCGGCAAGTCGCGCGGCCCGGCGCGCGATGCGGCCACGATCTTTGATGAAAACGCGGCCCTGCTGGTCGTACGTGAAGGCGAGGAAGGCGCGGCGCTGGTGCACGCGCTGCGCAACCATCAGTGGCGCACGGCGTTTGTCGAGATGGCCGCCATGTTCGGAACCTCGGCCGAAGTCTGGCTGTTCGGCCACGCGCTGATGGAAAAGCTGGTGGCGCCCTATAAAGCCATCACGGCGCACACGCGCATCGTCACGGCGCCGCCGGCATATTTCGCGCTGCCCGTGGAGGAGCGCCAGGCTTGGATCGACGGGCAGGTGGCGCGCCAGTTGCAGCAGGAAGGGTTGAGCAATGCGGGCTTCACGCCCTTGCCCGTGCTGGGAATTCCCGGCTGGTGGCAGGGGCAGGACGACGCCTTTTATGACGACACCAGCGTATTCCGTCCGAAACGGAATGCGCCAACCAGGGAGACAGCATGACAGCACCAAGCACGACGCAGGTACGCACCATCCGCTGGGGCATCCTCGGCACGGGCAAGATCGCCAAGGCCTTCGCCACCGCGCTGAAGGACACGCCGGACGCCGTTCTCGCGGCCGTTGCCTCGCGCAGCGTTGATAGCGCTACCGCTTTTGCGACGGAATACGGCTCGCACGAGCTGACGAAAAGCCACGGCAGCTATCAGGCGCTGGCGGACGATCCGGACGTGGACGCCATCTACATCGCCACGCCGCATCCGATGCACCACGAGAATGCGCTGATGTGCCTGAACGGCGGCAAGGCGATCCTCGTCGAAAAGGCGTTTACGGTGAACCGCCGCGAGGCGGAAGAGATCGTGGCGCTGGCGCGGACCAAAAAGCTGTTCGCGATGGAGGCGATGTGGACGCGCTTCCACCCGTCGCTGCTGGAAGCGAAGCGGATCATCGCCAGCGGCGAGATCGGCACCGTCGCCACCATCCAGGCCGATCTCGGCTTTTATTCCGACGCCGGTCCGGAGCACCGCCTGTTCAATCCCGCGCTGGGCGGCGGCTCGCTGCTGGACCTGGGCATCTATCCGCTGTCGATCGCGGCTTACTTCCTCGGTCCCGTGCAGTCGGTGAAAGCCAGCGGCCAGCTCGGCCCGACGGGCGTGGACGTGCAGGCCGGCTTCGTGCTGACGCATGAAAACGGCGGCCTGTCGTCGTGCAGCAGCAGCCTGCTGGCGCGCACGCCGGTGGAATTCACCATCTGCGGCAGCCAGGGTTTCATCCGCCTGCACAACCGCTTCCACAACACGGAAGACCTGACGGTGGAACTGAACGATGGCAGCCGCCGCACCGTCAACAAGCCGCGCATCGGCAACGGCTACGCGCACGAGATCATCGAAGTCAACCGCTGCCTGCGCGAGGGACTGCTGGAGAGCCCCGTGATGCCGCTGGACGAAACGCTGGCGCTGATGGGGGTGCTGGACGAGATGCGGAAACAGATCGGCGTGACGTACGACGCCGACCGGGCGGCGTAAATGAAAAAGGGGACAGCTGGCTGTCCCCTTTGTTTTACGGCGTGCGCTTACGCGGCGTTCTTGCGGCGGCGGGCGATGCCCAGGATGCCGACGCCGGCCAGCAGCATGGCCCAGGTGGTTGGTTCCGGGACCGGCAGGACTTCGTAGCCGAGGACGAGGCGCTCCGAGCGCTGGTGTGTCCCGAAATCGTATGCTGGCCCGAAAATATGCGCCGTTGTTATGCCCGGATTAAGGGCTGGATTAGCATAGAACATGAACTGCATGGCATTTTTACCCGGCACGAGCGAAATAGCGTCGTCATAGCCGACCAGGCTGAAATAGCCCGCATTGAACGATGTGGTCGCCGTGACGGGGACCAGGTCTGCTTTCTCGGTGCCATGCCCGAATGCAAGCTGCGGCGATGGGGGGAGTACGGGAATAGACGGGAACTCCGGATCGTATGCCAGTGCGTATGTCCCGCTGAACAACATTCCTGCGTCCATCGTTGCGGGACCTTCGGCCATATTGGTGGCAGCAGTCGGGTCGAACGTCACAGTGCCGGAAATGTAGGCATATCTGGTGCCACCTTCAGGACCGGATACGCTGCCACTGAAGATGTACGCGTCCTTATAAAAACCGTAGACGTCATAGGTCGTATTGGCATAGTGCGTAATGTATTTGTTGTTGCCGTAAATTGCGACCTCGTCGTAACGATTCTCCACGATATTCGATCGCGGCCCGCTTTCAATAAAATTCGCGTTAAGCGTCTCGATATAGGATGGCGTCGTGCCAGCTGCCCCGGAAACAGTGAAATCGAATGACAAAACGCTGGCCTGAGCCGCGGGCAGCATGGAAGTTGCAGCGAACGCCAGGCTAAGAATACGTGCTTTCATTAACAAACCCCTATATTGAATTTGGTTGGATTTTTATATTTTGGATAATATCTTATTGCCGATTTGGCATGAAGGCAAGCAACTTATACGACTTGAAAGGTTTCAGGTACACTTGGTAGCTTAATCCTGCCGGAGCCACCATGTTCACCAGCCAGCGCGCCCCCGACCTCAAAACCGTCCTGATCGCCACCGGCGTCATCCTGACCCTGGCGATGGGCGTGCGCCACGGCTTCGGCATGTGGATGCAGCCGGTTTCACAAGCGAACGGCTGGAGCCGCGAAACCTATTCGCTGGCGATGGCGCTGCAGAACCTGATGTGGGGCGTATTCGGACCCTTTGCCGGCATGGTGGCGGACCGCTACGGCACGATGCGCGTCGTGCTGGTCGGCGCGTTTGCGTATATGGCGGGGCTGATCTGGATGGCCGTCGTCACGCAGCCGACGCTGTTCGTGCTGGGTTCCGGTGTGCTGATCGGCCTGGCGCTGGCCTGCACGGCGTTCGGCGCCGTCAGCGGCATCATCGGCCGTGCGGCCCCGCCGGAGCGGCGCTCGTGGGCGTTCGGCATCTCGGGCGCTGCCAGCTCGTTCGGCCAGTTCATGCTGATGCCCGTCGAGCAATCGCTGATCGGGTCCGTCGGCTGGCAGAACGCCTTGTACCTGCTGGCGGCGCTGGTCGTGTTCCTGATGGTGCCGATGTCGTTCCGGCTGCGCGAGCCGGCGCACAAGAAGGCCGCGGGCCACCAGCAAAGCATCCGCGAGGCGATGGGCGAGGCCGTCGGCAACCGCTCGTTCCTGCTGCTGGTCGCCGGGTATTTCGTCTGCGGCTTCCAGCTCGTCTTCATCGGCGTCCATCTGCCGGCCTACCTGAAGGACAAGGGCGTGCTGGACCCGCACGTGGCCGGCACGGCGCTGGCGCTGATTGGCCTGTTCAATATCTTCGGCTCGTACCTGGCGGGCCAGCTGGGCGGCCGGATGCCCAAGCGCTACCTGCTGACGTTCATTTACTTTGCCCGCTCCGCCGTCATTGCGCTGTTCCTGTTCGCGCCCCTGTCGCCATTCTCCGTCTACTGCTTCGCCGCCGCGATGGGCGTGCTGTGGCTCTCGACGGTGCCGCTGACGAACGGCATCATCGCCGGCGTGTTCGGGCTGTCGCACATGTCCATGTTGGCCGGCGTCGTGTTCCTGTCGCACCAGGTGGGCAGCTTCCTCGGTGTCTGGCTGGGCGGCTACCTGTTTGATGCCAACGGCAGCTACGACATGGTGTGGGGCATATCCATCGGTCTTGGCCTGCTGGCCGCCGTCGCCAACCTGCCGGTGGACGAACGGCCGCTGGTGCGCACGGCTTTGAAGGCGGCGTGAGATGGCGCCGCGCCTGAAGCGCATGGTGGCCTGGGTCGTCGGAGCGGCCGTGCTGGCGCTATGCTTTGCCGCCTATCTGCGCCCGGCATTCATGCTGGATCTGGCCAACCGGATTTATCTTTGTTTCTGAGTCGGCGACTGTGCACGAGCAGCCACAATCACTTGACCGGAGGTATAGGTTTTTGTTGGCACTTGGATTAAGCTTGCTCAACTGGTAATTACACAAAGCAAGCCTTTAACGCCGCCGCTCACCCCTCCCACCAGCCATCCTGCCGCAGCTGCGGTACCGCCATCATCGGCAAATACTGCCACGAGTGCGCGGAGGCCGCCCACCCGCATCCGCCCAGCGCTGGCGAATTCATTCATGAGTTCATCGGCCATTACGTGGCGCTGGAAGGCAAGCTGTGGCGTACGCTGGCGCTGCTGGTCAGGCGGCCGGGCGAGCTGACGCGCCAGTATCTTCACGGGCGCCGTGTACCGTATCTGGAGCCGCTGCGGCTGTATCTGACCCTCAGCCTGATCTTCTTCGCGCTGGCCAAGACGGTCGGCATCAATCTGCCGCAGCTGACGGTCACGGATGGCGAGGTGGGGCTTGAATACGTCAAGACGGTGACGGTCCGGGCGGGCGAACAAACCCGCGACGCCACCGCCACCGGAAGGATCGTCCTGACCGACGACCCCGGAGACAATCAGGTAACGCAACGGATCACGGCGTTGACGAAGGCCCTGGGCAGTATCAAGCCGGCGTGGCAGGACAATGTCGCGCACTTCCACAGCCTGTCGGCGGCTGAACGCAGCGTGCGCCTGAACCACGGCTTTGCCGCCAACCTGCCGTACATGCTGATCGCCGCGCTGCCGCTGTTCGCGCTGTTCCTGAAACTGATCTATCTGCGCAGCGGCAGGCGGTATGGCGAACATCTGGTCTTCGCGCTGCATGCGAACGCGTTTGCGTTCCTGCTGGCCGGCGTGATGCTGGTCCTGCCGGGCACCGCCGCGTGGGTGGCCATGGCCGCGTACCTCGACGACCTGCGCCTCGTGTCGGCCGCGGATTACCTCCAGATCCTTCCGCTATGCTGGCTGCTCGCTTACCTGCCGTGGGCGATGCAGCGCGTATATGGCGGCACCCGCCGCGCCACCGCCGTGCGCTGGCTCGTGCTGCTGGCAGCGCACCTTTCTGCGGTGACGTGTGCGACGATGCTGGCCGAAGCCATCGCCATCGTCGGCCACGGCTGATCGCACGTTCAGGGTACTCGGTCCGCCGGTATTGCGCTCTTCCTGCGCGCGTGTACTCCTTTGCCGCCTGCCTGCGGCCAGCGTTCATGCCGGATCTGGCAAAGCGGATTTATCCCTGCTTCTGAGCGCGTGGTGGAGCGCGTGCTGCACCCCGTATGCCAGCAGCGCGCTGGCCGCGATAAAGCACGCCAGCAGCGGCAGTCGCGCCGCGTAACCGATGTGCCGGTCGTCGAACAGGTTGCGCAACAGCGCCAGCACGATGATGTGAAACAGGTACAGCTCATAGCTGTGCCGCCCCATCCACCGCAGCGGCGCCAGCGCGCGGCTGCCCGCCACGCCGCCGCCCACGTGGCCGTGCGCCGTCAGCAGGATCGCCGCGGCGCACAGCGCAAGCCACGTAAAGCCGAAGACTTCATGGCCACCGATGCCGCGCAGGTAGACGGTCACCAGCAACGCGCCGGCCAGCCAGCGCAGCGGGCGCTCGAAAGGCAGCGGCCGTTTTCTCCACTCGGCCAGCAGCGCCGTCAGGCAGCCGAGCGCGATGGCGTCGAAGCAGGCCAGGTAACCGTACATATAAAACAGCTCGTTGTCCGCATGGTGGGCCCGATACACGGGACCGATGACGATGGCGGCCACACACAGCAACACGAACAGCCACGTGCGGCGCAACAGCAATCCGGCCAGGGGCAGCAGCAGATAAAACATCTCCTCCACCGACAGCGACCAGTATATGTTCAGGCAGTAGTTGAAGTAGCCCATCGACTGCATCAGCACGTTGTGCCAGAACGTCAGCACGGACGCCACGGCCGGTGCGAAGAACGAAGGCGGCAGCACGCGGTCGCCATCGGCATTGTCGAAGTACGGCACGCCGAGACTGCCCAGTGCCATGATGACACCCAGCGCCAGCAGCAGCGGCGGCAGGATGCGGCGCGCCCGCGCGAGATAAAAGGCGCGGGTGTCGATCCGTGCCAGGCTGCCCCACCTGCGTAACGAATTGTCCGTGATCAGATAGCCGGAAATGACGAAGAACACCGTCACGCCGAAATTGCCGTTCAGGGCGACGGCGTTGACGAAGGCGGCGCCGAACAGGGTGCCCAGCGGACTGTCCTTGAGACCGTAGGCCAGCGCGAAATGCAGCACCAGAACGATGGCGATGGCGGCGCCGCGCAGGACGTCGATGTGGGGATTGCGTTGAGAACCGATCATTGGCTTTTCCGATGTGTGGGAGGGATGGCCTACTGGCGGATCTCCAGCGTGATCCGCAGGCCTATGTGTGTACGCATGTCCGTGGCGGTATCGCGCCAGTCGTCGGTGCCGGCATCGTAGCGCAGCGCAGCCAGGCTGCCACGATGAAGCAGATTCACCGCCTCGACGCGCAGCCGTCGCTGCGGATCGATCTGCCATGCCGCGTGCACGTCCAGCTTGCGCAGCGGTGCCGCGAGCGACGTTCGCGCCGCTGACGTGCGGACGAAGGCGCTGCCCTGGTAACCGAAGTTCGCGCCCAGCGCCACGGCACCGGCCCGGTAGTCCACGCCCAGCGTTCCACTCACGGGCAGCTGGCGCTCCAGCCGGTTGGCGGGACCGGGCACCGCCGCCACGCGCGACCAGTTACGGGTCACGTTGCCGCGCATCGTCAGCGCGGGTGTGACCGCCAGTTTTGCTTCCAGACTGACGCCCTGCATGGTGGCCCGGCCCCCGTTGAATGGCCGGGAAATCCAGCGGCTGCCATCCTGGAACAGCTGCTGCAATATGACCTCGTCGATCCGCCGGGCGTAGATGCTGGCACCCAGCAGGCCGCCACCACCCAGGTAGCGGTCAACGCCCGCATCGACGCCCCACGCCGTCTCCGGCCGCAAGCCGGGATTGCCCTCCGTATCTGGGTTGGTCGCGCTGTTGTTGTTGTCGGCAGTGTAGCGGCGCGGGATCAGGTCGACCATCGTCGGCGGCCGGTAAGTCCGGCTCAACCCTGCGCGCAGCGTGGTGGCGGCCGTCGTTTTCCAGGCCGCCTGCAGCACGGGGCTCCACAGCCGGCTGCGCTGGTGCATGTTCCCGACCTTCGTTGCCAGCGCCTCATGGCGCAAGCCGGCCGACAGCGACCAGGGGCCCTCGCTCCAGTCATCCTGCCAGTACACGGCGGTGCGGTCGATGCGGCCGGCGTAGCGCTGGTCCAGCGCGAAATTGAGGGACCCGGCGGGCGCATACTCCTGCTCGAGCCGCGTCTGCGAGCGTTTGGCGCGGCTGATGTCCCAGCCCGCCACCGGCGTGTGCGCACCGCCGGCCGCGGCACCGTAGCGGCCCTTCGTCAGCAGCACATCGTCGCCGATGTCGGCATGCACATGCCGGGACATCGGTGGTGCATCGGCGTCGGTACGGCCCAGGAAATCATAGTCGGTGGCGCGCGGGCTGTGGCTGATGCCCGCCATCAGCTCCAGCGTGGCACCGGCCGCGGTGCGGTGCAGCCAGGTAAGGTCGCTGCGCAACAGCGGCGCGCGCGAGCGAAACTCGCTGTCCTGGCGCGCGAACTCGCCGGGCAGGCCTTCCGCCTGCCCGGCACCGACGATGCGCCGACGCGTCGCGCCGGCAAAGCCTTGCCACGTGAGGCTGTCCGCCTCCGTCGGCTTCCATGCCAGCCGCGGTGCCAGCGTCACGCTGTCGGCAACGTTGAGGAAGTCAAACGTCGTGATGCGCGTTCCGGCGCTCATCCGCTCGCGCTGCCGTTGCGGTTCGCGCAGCACCGTGCGGGTGGTGTTCAAGGCCGCCAGCCATGCCAGCGTGCCGGCCTTGCCGGACCACTGCGCGCTGGCGCGCGGCGCATTCCGGCCGGCCACCCGTTCGGTGCCGGCGGCGTATTCGCCAGCGGCCTTGTCCACCGTCTTGCGCAGCACGATATTGACCGTGCCGGCGATGCCCTGCGTTCCCAGTTCGGCCGACGCGGTGCGCACGATCTCGACCCGCTCCACCAGTTCCGGCGCCAGCGTGTCGATGGAAAAGCCCGCCGGGGCGGCCACGCCGTTCAGCAGGACCTGCGTGTAGCCGTTGCCAAGGCCGCGCATGCGCACTTCGGCGCCTTTGCCCGTCACATCGACCGTGATGCCGGGAAGCCGCTGCAGCGCTTCGGCCAGCGTACGGTCGCCGTCCGATGCCAGCTGGGCGCGGCCCAGCACGACCGTGCTGGCGGTGTCGTCACGGCGCTGGTCGTAGCGGGCACCCTTGATTTCGACCGTTGCCGGTGCGGCGACGGCTGTCGCCCATGTGGCGGCAAGTATGAGGCAACATCTGCCCTGAGCCAGTAAGCGCATCATGTCCTTTTCGATGGGCGAGTCATGCCGCACCGCCTGGGGGCGGTGAGCAGACAAGAGAGTGAAGAGTACGAGCGGCCGCCCGTAGCGGCGCGGAATCAGTGTGGTGTGACGGGTGCGCGAAGCAGGGCAGTGCCCAGCATGTCGGCCGGATCGATCTGGGCGCCGCCACGCTGCACCTCGAAGTGCAGGTGCGGGCCCGTCACTTTGCCGGTGGCGCCGGAGAGCGCGATTTCCTGGCCGGCGCGAACGTTGTCGCCCACGCCCACATTGAGACTGTCCAGATGGGCGTATAGCGTGCGCAGGCCGTTACCGTGTTCGATGACGATCACCTTGCCATAGCGCGGGCCGCCTTCGTAGCGGTCGGTGGAGACGACCACGCGGCCGTCCGCCGGCGCCATGACGATGGTGCCGCGCCTGGCGCCCAGGTCGATGCCGCCATGCGGTTTGCCGCTGGGACGGTTGGTGGCGTTAAAGGCACTCGTAACGCGCACCTGCGCCAGTGGGGCCAGCCAGTGGCCGCGGGGTGTCACGGCAGGAACGCCGGCCTGGGGCGCGGCAGCCACCACGGTATCGTCGCGCCATGCCAGGCGCGGTTGCAGCAGTACGCTGGCGCCGCACAACGCGGGCAGCAGGAGCATGGCGGCCGCGCCGGCCCATGGTGCTGGCGCGGCGGGCACGGCATCGCGGATCAGCCGGATACGGTCGGCCATCGCCCTCTGGTGGCGGCCACCGGCGCCGAACTGCAGCGCCGTCAGCGGTGCCGCCAGGTTCTGCGCGTTCAGCTGCGCCAGCAGGGCCTGCGCATAGCTGCGGCGCACACTGGCCGGCTGATCGGCCAGCACGGCGCGATCGCAGCCCAGTTCCTGCGCCCATTCGAGCCGCTCCCGCAGCGCGTGCGCGGCCGGAACGAACCAGAGCAGCGTTTGCAGCAGGGCGCCGGCATGCTGCGACAGATGATCGCCCCGCCGCAGGTGCGCCAGTTCATGGGCGACGATCAACCGCTGCTGCTCCACGGCGCATGCGCGCAGCTGACGAGGCAGCAGCAGCGCAGGGCGGCGCAGACCTGTCAGCATCGGTGCGATCGGCGCCTCGACCTCGAGCACCGGCGGCAGGCAAGCCTGTCCGGCCAGCGCGGCGTGCATGGACAATGCGCCATCGTCCAGCCGCTCGGCCGCGTGCAGCAGGCTACGCACGGCGCGGTGCGCGCGCAGCCAGCGGGCCCCGTTCCAGGCGGCCCCCGCCAGATAGCACGTCAGCCAGAGCCAGCCAAGCAGTGGCAGGGTAGTGTTGTCTTCCAGGTCGTCGCTGCCGTTGCCGACATCGGCAGGCTGCGACCCTGCCGCGGGTGCGACCGGGACGGCCGGCGTCATGGCCGCCGGCAGGACGCTGTAGCGTGGCGTCACGGGCAGCATGACCAGCACCAGCGTGATGGCACCGGTGAGCAATGCCAGCAGCCATGGTGCACGGCGTGCAGCCAGCGACGGCCAGCGCCGCTGCGCCAGCGACAGTGCGGCCCACGCCACGGTGGCGGTGATCAGCGCGCTGACGCTCGCCTGCAGGAACACGAGAGGAATGCTGTGCATCGTCACTCCTTGTCGGCAGGCCAGTCGTGCAGCAGCTGTTCCAGCTCGGCCAGTTCGGTGTCGTTGACGAGCTTCGAGCCCGTAAACATATTGACGGGCAGCGGCGCGTCCATCTCCATGACGCGCCGGCCAAAGTCGTGCGCGAACGCCGCCAGCGTCTCGACCTTGTCCAGCGTGGCGCTGTAGACGTTCACGCCATGCACGGACTGCACGGCAACCATGCCTTTTTCCAGCATGCGGTCCAGCGTTTTGCGCGTGGAGGAGTAGGACCAGCGCAACTCGTGCTCGACCAGGTCGTGCAGTTCGCGGGCGGCCAACGGCTGCTGCTTCCACAGGCTTTTCAGCAGCGTGAGTTCGGTGACGGATGGAATGGACATGCGAGGGCTCCTTGCGACAATTGCCGCTATCGTACGACACTTGTCGCACGGCCGCAATACTTGTGTGCGACATTTGTCGCACGGGGCCTCAGACTTTCAGGAACTCCTCGCGCCCGCCCAGCCAGCGCTCCAGATGCGCCGCCACGATGGCGGCGCTGCCGGGCAGTTCGTCGTGCAGCAGCGCGTGGGCGACATCTCTCGCCTTGTCGACCAGCCAGCTGTCCGTTTCCAGGTCGGCAAAGCGCAGCATCGCCTGGCCGGACTGGCGCGCGCCGAGGAATTCGCCGGGACCGCGGATTTCCAGGTCGCGGCGGGCGATTTCAAAGCCGTCCGTGGTTTCGCGCATCGTCATCAGGCGCTGCTTGGCGATGGGCCCCAGCGGGCTTTGGTACAGCAGCAGGCAGACGCTGGCCGCCGAGCCGCGGCCCACGCGCCCGCGCAGCTGGTGCAGCTGCGACAGGCCAAAACGCTCCGCGTGCTCGATCACCATCAGCGACGCGTTGGGCACGTCCACGCCCACTTCGATGACCGTCGTCGCGACCAGCACGTGCACCTCGGCCGCCGTGAACGCATCCATGATGGCCTGTTTTTCCGCCGGCTTCAGGCGCCCGTGCACGAGGCCCACCCGTAAGTCCGGCAGCGCGGCGGCCAGTGTTTCGTACGTCTCGGTTGCCGTCTGCAGCTGCAGCGCTTCCGATTCCTCGATCAGCGGGCAGACCCAGTAAGCCTGCCGGCCTTCCAGTGCCGCCGCGTGCACCCGCTCGATGACTTCGTCGCGCCGGTTCTGGTCGATCACGCGCGTGACGATCGGCGTGCGGCCCGGCGGTAGCTCGTCGATCACCGACACTTCCAGATCCGCGTAGTACGTCATCGCCAGCGTGCGCGGGATCGGCGTGGCCGACATCATCAGCTGGTGCGGCACCAGGCCCTCGGCGCCCTTGTTGCGCAAGGTGAGGCGCTGGCCGACACCAAAGCGGTGCTGCTCGTCGACGATGACGAGGCCGAGTTTGTCGAACTGCACGGTGTCCTGGATCAGCGCATGGGTGCCGATGACGAGGCGCGCCGCGCCCGATTCGACTCGTTCGACGGCCGCCTGCTTGTCCTTCTTTTTCAGGCTGCCCGTCAGCCACGCCACCTCGACGCCCAGGGGCTCCATCCAGGCGGCGATCTTGCGGAAGTGCTGCTCCGCCAGGATTTCCGTCGGCGCCATCAGCGCGGCCTGGAAGCCGCTGTCGATGGCCTGCGCCGCCGCCAGTGCGGCAACCACGGTCTTGCCGCTGCCGACGTCGCCCTGCAGCAGCCGCTGCATCGGGTACGGTTGGCGCAGGTCGGCACGGATTTCCGTCAGCACGCGCGACTGCGCCCCCGTCAGCTGGAAGGGCAATTGCGCCTGGAATGCCGTCGATAGTGAACCGATGGCCGCCAGCGGCGCCGCGCCTTTCAGGCGGCGCGACTGCTGCGCGCGTTTCAGCGACAATTGCTGGGCCAGCAGCTCGTCGAACTTCATGCGCGTCCAGGCGGGATGGCTGCGGTCTTCAAGCGCGTGCTCGTCGATCTGCTGCGGCGGATAGTGCAGCAGCCGGATCGACGATTCGAACGGCTGCAGGTGCAGGCGTTCGCGCAGTTCCGCCGGCAGCGTGTCGGTCCAATCGACGCGTTTCATCGCCTCGGCAATGGCGCGCCGCAGGATCGTCTGCGACAGGCCTTCGCCGGAGTGGTAGACGGGCGTCAGCGATGTCGGCAGCGGCGCGCCTTCGTTGATCACCTTGTACGTTGGGTGCACCATCTCGGCGCCGAAGAAGCCGTGCTTTAACTCGCCGCGGGCGCGCACCCGCGTGCCTTCGGCCAGCTGCTTCACCTGGCTGCCATAGAAATTCATGAAACGCAGTTGCAGGTCGCCCGTCTCGTCGGCGATATGCACGATGAACTGGCGCCGCGGTTTGTACGTGATCTCGTTGGACGTGACGATGCCCTCGACCTGCGACGTGTAGCCGCCGCGCAGGCAGGCTTCGCGGATCGTGATGACTTCCGTCTCGTCTTCATAGCGCATGGGCAGGTGCAGCACCAGGTCCATGTCGGACCGCAGGCCAAGCTTTGCCAGTTTGCTTTCGGCCGTTGCCGCGGGTTTCTTCACTGCGGGCTTGCTTTGCTTCGTTTCAGCCATTTTTGCGCGATTTTTGGGCAGTAGCGTAAAATAGAGGGTTGCCCTTTGGTTTTCAGGTGCCCCGCCTGCTATCACGACATGTATTCGTTATCCGACTTCGATTTTAACTTGCCGCCCGAGCGAATTGCTCAATTTCCTCTGCCGGACCGCAGTGCCTCGCGCCTGCTGCACGTCGACGGCGCGCGCCTGATCGACCGCCAGTTCACCGATATCCTCGAATTGCTGCAGCCGGGCGACCTGCTCGTCATGAACGACACCCGCGTTTTGAAGGCGCGCTTCTTCGGCGTCAAGGACAGCGGCGGCAAGGTCGAGGTGCTGGTCGAACGCGTGCTCGACACCCGCACGGTGCTGGCGCAGGTGCGCGCATCGAAGTCGCCCGGTCCTGGCGTCAAAATTCGCCTGGCCGAGGCGTTCGACGTCACCGTCGGCGAGCGGGCCGGCGAGTTTTATACGCTGAGGTTCGATGCCGACGTCTTTGAACTGATCGAGCAGTACGGCCGGCTGCCGCTGCCGCCGTACATCGAACACGCACCAGGCGAGTTCGACGAAACGCGCTACCAGACCGTTTTCAACAAGGTGCCCGGCGCCGTGGCCGCGCCGACGGCCGGCCTGCACTTTGACGAAGCGCTGCTGCAAAAGCTGAAGGACAAGGGCGTCAACTTCGCCTACGTCACGTTGCACGTGGGCGCCGGCACGTTCCAGCCCGTGCGCACCGAGAACCTGAGTGAACACAAGATGCACACGGAGTGGTACACGATGCCGCAGGAGACCGTCGATGCGGCCAGGGCCGCGCGTGCGGCCGGGCGCGACGTCATCGCCGTCGGCACCACCAGCCTGCGCGCGCTGGAATCGGCGTCGCAGTCGGGCGAGCTGGTGGCCGGCAGCGCCGATACGGCGCTGTTCATCACGCCGGGCTATCGATTCAAGACCGTCACGCGCCTGATCACCAACTTCCACCTGCCGAAGTCGACCTTGCTGATGCTCGTTTCCGCCTTTGCCGGCTACGACGAGATCCGCGCCGCGTATGCGCACGCGATCGCCAACGAATACCGCTTCTTCAGCTATGGCGATGCCATGCTGCTGACGACACCCAATAAAGCTTGACCCATCAGGATTACGAATGCTGGAATTTAAACTGCACAAGACCGATACCACCGGTCTGACGAAGGCGCGCCGCGGCACGCTCAAACTGAACCACGGCACCGTCGAGACGCCGATCTTCATGCCCGTCGGGACGTATGGCTCCGTCAAGGCGATGTCGCCGCTGGAGCTGAAGGAGATCGGCGCCCAGATCATCCTCGGTAACACGTTCCACCTGTGGCTGCGCCCGGGGAACGACGTGATGTCCAAGTTTGGCGGCCTGCACGGCTTCATGGGCTGGGACAAGCCGATCCTGACCGACTCCGGGGGCTTCCAGGTGTTCTCGCTGGGCGAGATGCGCAAGATCACGGAAGAGGGCGTGCATTTCAACTCCCCCATCAACGGCGACAAGCTGTTCCTGTCGCCCGAGATCTCGATGCAGATCCAGCGCGTGCTGAATTCCGATATCGTCATGCAGTTCGACGAATGCACGCCGTACGAAATCAACGGCCGTCCTGCCACCGTGGACGAAGCGGCCAAGTCGATGCGCATGTCGCTGCGCTGGGCCCAGCGTTCGATGAACGAATTCAAGGCGGGCGAGAATCCGAACGCGCTGTTCGGCATCGTCCAGGGCGGCATGTTCGAGTCGCTGCGGGATGAGTCGCTGGAAGGGCTGGAGAAGATCGATTTCCCGGGTCTCGCCATTGGCGGCCTGTCCGTCGGCGAGCCGAAGGAAGACATGATGCGCGTGCTGGAGCACGTGGGCCCGCGCCTGCCGGCCAACAAGCCGCACTACCTGATGGGCGTGGGCACGCCGGAAGACCTGGTGGCCGGCGTGTCGCACGGCGTGGACATGTTCGACTGCGTGATGCCGACCCGGAATGCCCGCAACGGCTGGATCTTTACCCGCTTCGGCGACATCAAGATCAAGAACGCCCGCTACAAGGACGACAAGGAGCCGCTCGACGCCACCTGCTCGTGCTACGCCTGCCGCAACTTCAGCCGCGCCTACCTGCACCACCTGCACCGCGCGCAGGAGATCCTGGGCGCGCGCCTGAACACGATTCACAACCTGCACTACTACCTCGACATCATGCGCCAGATGCGCGAAGCGCTGGACGAGGACCGCTTCCCGGACTGGGTGAAACAGTTCCACGCCGACCGCGCCCGCGGCGTATAAAACGAAAAACCCGGGACAGACCCGGGTTTTGAGGAAACTTTCTTCAAAACAGGGGTCTGTCCCGGGTTTTGGGGATTGTGCGAACCTTGCAAATTCCGCCATTCACCCAATCTGATGGCCTTTGGCCGGTGCTAGAATACAGCGCTGCATTTTTTAACTATATTGGAGTCACCCGTGTTCATTTCCAACGCATATGCTCAAACCACCGGCGCCGCCGACGCCTCGCTGATGGGCAACCTGACGACCTTCGTGCCGCTGATCCTGATGTTCGTGGTCATGTACTTCCTGATGATCCGTCCACAACAGAAGCGCGCCAAGGAACAGAAGGCGATGATGGACGCGCTGGCACGGGGCGACGAAGTCGTGACGGCTGGCGGCATCCTCGGCAAGGTGTCCAAAGTCACCGACATCTACGTCACCGTCGAGGTATCGACCGGCACGGAAATCGTCGTGCAGAAGTCCGCGATCACGACGCTGCTGCCGAAGGGCACGCTGAAGGGTCTGTAAGAGACGTGCGGGCGGCCCTGGCCGCCCGTTTGCGTGCAACTACGCCAGTTCACTAGAACGCTGAAGAATATGAACCGTTATCCCGTCTGGAAATACATCGTCATCGCCGTGGTCGTGCTGCTGGGTGCACTGTACACGGCGCCGAACTACTTCGGCGAATCGCCGGCCCTGCAGATCACCAGCGGCAAATCCACGGTCAAGGTGACCGGTGCCGTGGCCAACCAGGTGACTGAACTGCTGAAAGCGCAGAACCTGCCCGCCGTGGACGTCACGCTGGACGAAGGCACCAGCCACTCCGTGCGCGCCCGCTTCGGCGATACCGACACGCAGTTCAAGGCAAAGCTGGCGCTCGAGCGCGGCCTGAACCCTGACCCGAACGACCCGACCTATATCGTCACGAACAACCTGCTGGCCAATACGCCGGCCTGGATGCAGAAGATCCGCGCGCTGCCGATGTACCTGGGCCTGGACTTGCGCGGCGGCGTGCACTTCCTGATGCAGGTTGATACCAAGGCCGCGCTGAACAAGCGTATCCAGGGCTTCCAGGCGGCGATCCGCAGCCAGCTGCGCGACAAGAACGTGCGCCATGCCGGCATCGAGCGCGAGGGCGACATCATCGTCGTCAAGTTCCGCGACGACGCCACCCGCCAAGCTGCCCGCAAGGTGCTGGGCGAGATGACGGAACTGGCACTGGCCGATGGCGGCACCGCTTCGGACCTGACCCTGACGGCCTCGATGAAGCCGGCCGCGCTGAAAGAAACGCTGGACAACGGCGTCAAGCAGAACATCGCGACGCTGGGCAAGCGCGTCAACGAACTGGGCGTGACCGAACCGATCATCCAGCAGCAGGGCGCCGACCGGATCGTCGTGCAGCTGCCGGGCGTGCAGGACGTGGCCCGCGCCAAGTCCATCATCGGCCGCACCGCCACGCTGGAAGTGCGCATGGTCGACGAGACCGTCACGCCGGGCACCGAGCTGTCCGCCGCGATTCCGTTCAATTCCGAGCTGTTTACCGTCGGTAAAAACGTGCCGGTCGTGCTGTCGAAGGACGTGATCCTGTCGGGCGACTACATCTCGTCCGCCACCGCCAGCTTTGACGAAAACCAGCAGCCGGCCGTGTCGATCGACCTGAATGGCGACGGCGGCCGCAAGATGCGCGAAGCCACCCGCGAGAACGTGGGCAAGCGCATGGCCATCGTGCTGTTCGAGAAGGGCAAGCCGGAAGTGCTGTCGGTCGCGACGATCCAGAGTGAGCTGGGCAGCCGCTTCCGCATCACGGGCATGGGCAATATCGAGAACTCGACCGAACTGGCGCTGCTGCTGCGCTCCGGGGCGCTGTATGCGCCGATGGCCGTCATCGAGGAACGCCTGGTCGGCCCGCAGCTGGGCGCCGAGAACATCTCGAAGGGCTTCCACTCGACGATGTACGGCTTTGCCGCCATCGCGATCTTCATGATCATCTACTACATGATGTTCGGCTTCTTCAGCGTCCTGGCGCTGGCCGTCAACGTGCTGCTGCTGGTGGCGCTGCTGTCGATGATGCAGGCGACGCTGACCTTGCCGGGTATCGCCGCGATCGCGCTGGCGCTGGGTATGGCCATTGACGCCAACGTGCTGATCAACGAACGGGTGCGCGAGGAGCTGCGTGCCGGTTCGTCGCCGCAGGCCGCCATCTCGGCCGGCTTCGACCGCGCCTGGGCGACCATTCTCGACTCGAACGTGACGACGCTGATCGTCGGCCTGGCACTGCTGGTGTTCGGCTCCGGCCCCGTCAAGGGCTTCGCCGTGGTGCACTGCCTGGGCATCCTGACCTCGATGTTCTCCGCCGTCTTCGTGTCGCGCGG
>Ga0265798_10001890_pt1 | contig 31484 bp, 30 predicted proteins | sample P3T30metagenome_FD_192430 | JGI IMG/M metagenome (GOLD analysis project Ga0265798, IMG submission 192430) | Plant litter microbial communities from East Loma Ridge, Irvine, California - P3 T30 | ecosystem: Environmental > Terrestrial > Plant litter > Unclassified | place: USA: California... | reverse complement strand
GGTATGGCTCTTCTGCGGTGCCCGGCCGTGGTAAGGCATGGTAGATGTAGTTGGTAGTGTAGTGTGAAGGTGCTTTTGCAAAAAGAAGAAATACTGGTGGGTACGAGAAAGATGGTAGCGAGCGCGCGTCCAGATAAACCCTCTCTCTCCACTTGAAACCAGTGACGCCTGCGGAACCGGAGAGAGTACCGACAGCGAAGTTTCGCGATCACCGTTGGTGCTTATCGATAAGGCACGTGTTCACGCGTCTCCCGAGGTCCAACCGTAAGAGGAATAGACTCCTCACATTGAGATATCCAACCTTGAAACCTTGGAAGGAACGTGGTTTGCAGTCCTGGTCAGACTGCTTCCGCTACCATTGAGCACATACCAATTTCCAAGTCGAATGACTCCAAATGACACTTCTCGGGGTGCTTCTAGACAGCCTCCGTTGTGGGAACCACTTCGCTGCATCAAATGACCGGTCTTGAGGTCTGCTTTCGTTTTGAGCGAGTGCTGTGGTAGCAATAACCATGGCGAGGATCTTCGTACAAAGTGCACGAATGAACAGTATCTTCTTGGGAAGGAAATGGAAAAGAACAGCCAGCCTGCGTCATCGCATACAGCAGTCAGTTTGGGCTTCAAAAGATGCTGTAGCAGGTGCATTCGAGCAATCTGCAACTACAGCTGTAGTCCTCCCAGTCATGTATCATCTTGTCCAGTGCTCTTACGACCTTTGTTTTGCTAGTCAAACCTGCCCATGGCCGGATGGGAAGTATTTGCAGGTATCCGCTCTGTGACACGTCATCTGTCCAATGAACTGTACCTAGTCAGTACCGCCGTCGAATTCTTTGTACTCATTCACAGTACATAGCATATGATCACGAGACGAAATTGTGTCCACAGTAGCGAATAGCAGCTGTTATATGCATGCGGTGAGTGATATGCGGTGAGGAAGTCTCCAGAAAACGAGGCGGGTAACGGACCGGGGTGAAGCTTGTATGAGTCGCGTGGCTTTGGCGGCTAGCGTGCGCATCATGACATCGCCAACACCACCATCCATCCTCCTATTAACAACGACCCTCAACGTCGATTTTGTTTATGGCGACTCACGAGAGTACCTGGCAATGATCAAAGGCAACGGTACTTGCGGGAATGGCACCAGCGACCCCAACGACCCTTACGGCACGCACCGGCCGCAGCGCGCTTTCCACCTCCAAGTCTCCCTCTCCGCCGCGCTCGGCCTAGTGGCTTTCCTGGCCTTTTGCGTGCGTACTCGCAGTTTTGTCTTCCGACCTACCTGCTGACTGGTTGTATTAGTTCCTCCGCCCACGATGGAAAGGCCTCTACTCTGCACGCAAGAAGCAGAACGACCTCGCGACATCGCTGCCCGACCTTCCCGATAGCTTTTTCGGCTGGGTTTTACCGTTATGGAGGATCACCGACGAGCAGGTGCTCGCCTCAGCCGGTCTCGACGCCTACGTATACCTCGCCTTCTTCAAGATGGCTATCAAGTTCCTGCTTGTCACGCTGTTCTTTGCGCTAGCCGTCATCAAGCCAGTCCACGACACACACCAGGACAAGGAGGGAAAGAAGTCTTCGATTGACAAGAAGCCCAGTCCTGAGCGCATTGAAATACGAAGTACACTTTCGACATTTGCCTCCGGCTACGAACAATACACCGACTATCTGTGGATGTATCTTGTATTCGTGTACCTCTTCACCGCCCTCATAATGTACCTGATCGTTTCGGAAACGAGGAGGATCATCGATGTCCGGCAAGAGTATCTGGGAAGCCAGACGACCATCACCGACCGGACCATCAGATTATCTGGTATCCCTGTCGACCTACGGTCTGAGGACAAGATTAAGGACTTCATTATGGATCTCGGCATCGGGAAAGTCGAAAGTGTGACCCTTTGCAGGAACTGGAAAGAGCTCGACAACAAGGTCGTCGAAAGACAAGCTGTCTTGCGGAAGTTGGAAGAAGCCTGGACTGTCCATCTTGGAAGTCGAAGTGTAGAACGAAGCTTGGAAACTCTCCCAGTCGTCCAGCCACATCCGCCACAACATGCTGAGAGCAGCGGCAATGAGGAGAGCGAGACAAGTCGCTTTCTGAGTGACGCAGAACGAGACCCTGGCCACATCAGCCCTTATGCGCAGCAGCGCCCGACAGCGAAGATCTGGTACGGCCGTTTCAAGCTGAGATATAAGAGAGTAGATGCCATTGACTACTACGAAGAGAAATTGCGCAGGCTCGACGACGAGATTCGTGCGCTGCGCAAGAAAGAATTCGAACCGACTCCGTTGGCGTTTGTGACTATGGACAGCGTTGCAAGTGCGCAAATGGCCATCCAGGCTGTCCTCGACCCTTCACCACTACAGCTTTTGGCCCACACAAGTCCGGCACCACAAGACGTAGTTTGGTCCAACACATATTTGTCTCGCGGCCAAAGAATGTTTCGATCTTGGTCGATTACAATCGCTATTGGTATCTTGAGCATCTTCTGGACAGTCCTGTTCGTACCTATCGCCGGTGCTTTGAACACGTGCTCCATTCAAGAGGTACTACCCGGTCTGGCAAATCTGCTGCACGAGCACCCCAACCTCGAGGTTCTTTTCAACAATCAACTCCCTACGTTGGCAGTCTCTCTGATCAACGTACTTGTACCTTTTTTGTACGATTGTAAGTGTGCCAGCCGTCAACAGTCAATGTCTGCCATGTTAACACTCTTTAGGGCTTGCCAACAAGCAAGGGATGATCTCACAGGGCGATGTTGAGCTATCAGTAATTTCGAAGAACTTCTTCTTCGTCTTCTTCAACTTCTTCATTCTCTTCACCATACTGGGGACTGCTTCCGGTTTCCTGGCGATGCTTGAACGCTTCGCCGAGAAGCTTACAAGCGCTACGCAAATTGCATACGCCTTGGCTACATCGCTCTCTAATCTACTCGGCTTTTACACCAACTTCATCATCCTTCAAGGATTTGGATTGTTTCCATTCCGACTTTTGGAGTTTGGTGCCCTTTCTCTGTACCCGGTCTATCTGATTGGCGCCAAGACTCCTAGAGATTACGCCGAACTGGTACAACCACCGGTCTTCAGTTACGGGTTCTTCTTGCCGCAAACCATCTTGATCTTCATCATCTGTATCGTCTACAGTGTGTTGCAAGACTCGTGGATGGTTCTGCTCACTGGCTTGGCCTATTTTATGATTGGTCACTTTGTGCACAAGTATCAACTCTTGTATGCAATGGAGCACAGACAACACTCGACTGGCAAAGGCTGGACAATGATGTGTGACCGCGTTCTCGTCGGTGTCGTACTGTTCCAAATCACGGTGGCTGGTCAACTGGCTCTGAAGAAGGCGTTCAAACGGGCCGTCATGGTAGCGCCACTCGTAGTCTGCACACTGTGGTTCCTTGTTGTGTTTGCGCGCACTTATCGGCCACTGATGAAGTTCATCGCTTTACGGAGCCTGCGAAGTCCGGAACAATCGGAGCTTGGACGCGACGTTCAAGAAGAAGCGGTTGCCAACGGGCAAGCAGGCAGACTTACACTAGACGAAGCCCGTGAACGTGGCCTGCGGTTCCAGAACCCTAGTATCATCATGCCTTTGGATGACGTATGGCTACTACAGAAACATGGAAGGCCTCAGAACGGATCTCATGGATCTGGGACCGATGATGCCAATGGCAGCTGGGAATAGCCCAGGCGCACTTTCCTCGACAAGTTTAGGGATGTTCCTTCTTGTATGCATCGGACATCCTTACCACCTTGTATAGTCGTCGTTCTTTCCTGGTTTGTGTTTGTTGATACCCACTACCGCAATGAATTTGGTTATGTTCTTACCCCATTATACCTCACGTTCTTCACCCACTCACCGCAGGCACTTCTGCCGCGATACCCATACCACGCCACGCATTCTTTCGTCATTCGAAAGGAGTCACATCCTCTGAACTGGCTAGCACTCCTCTGGTCTCCTTCCTGGTCATTATTATCAGCAACTCACCTTGAACCAACGGTGCACCTCCATCACGGGGGTGCTTCAATCACGTCTTCTCAGATATACCTTTCGCGTGGGGTGGCGGAAACCAAGTCCGAATCAGCGCTTCCTATCATCCAGCTCGAACCTCTTCGGGTAGCCTCGTTCTCGGGATCGCCAACCACGCGCATACTGTCTCTCACTCCGCCCCGTTCCCGCCGCGAACAAATGTCTCACGCAATGGACTACGCAATGACGACCCCACTCTTGGCTGACGCAACCCTGTCGCAGACGATGCCATTGGACGAAGCCACCCCGAACAATACAAGCAAAGCGCAATCGCCAGCCCCAAGACGCTCCGAAGTTCTTCGCCATGTCTTTCCTCGACCTTCACGGACCCGTATCCCTCATGGTCGCAAGACCTTACCTCGAGTTGCCAAAGCCGACCGTTCCAATACTGCTCTCGCATACCGTCTACAGTCTAGGCCGCGAGTGGCCTTTCACAGATACATCACTTCGCTCTTCGGTAGCGCCGCAGATCGTAATGTGATAGCAGACAGTCCGGAAGCAAGATCGCGAGCATCCAGCTTTGGGTCCAGGCCGGGGTCCTCGTTATACGGCTCAGTACCCAGCCTAGACATGGTCTCGCCTGCCACGTTCATGTTCAGCGGACCAAGCCTCCGCTCCGTAGGGTCTTACAGCGACTCATTGTCTTGCCTTCCCAGTCTCGCAGAAACTGATAGCGACGTACAACTACTACGACGAGCGCGGACCGACTCCTTGTCAATGCTCGACAGTGCCAGCATCATTGAGGATGCAATCCTGGAGCCTGGTACCGATCAAGGCATCACTCGAACTGTGACTGACGTTCTACTCGGCGTTCGCACACCGTCGGAAGAAGATGAAAGCCCGTTTGTCATCGCGCTTGAGGACGGCTCTCCATTCTTTATTCCTGCACAAGGTCATGCTACGTGCAGTAATCCCAATTCTGTTGGGTACGCACCTACGTCTCCGGTTCGTACTTTTGCTACGCTCCTCTCACCGTATCTGGATACGGCTGCATGGAAGGCGTTGAGGCTGACAAATCGTGCTTGGTATCTTGCTTTGAGCGTGGCAGCACCACCGACCTTTCCTAACTCATACCATCTTCCAGTTGAGATTCTTCAGCACGTATACGATTACCTCGGCCCAAAAGACTTCAATGCCGTACGCCATACGTGCCGACACTGGATGCGGGCAAGTCTCGATAAGAAACTGCTCAATGCAATGCTAAGCAGAGGTGGTTGGCGCAGTAGCACTGAAAATACTACTTGCACAATGCATGGTGCTGCTTCCCATCCCATTGCGACCGCTGTCTCGCACAGCGAAGAGTGGTCACTCAGTCGATACCTTGCTCGACAATGCGCCTTGTCATCTGGATGGAGCGGCAACGGTCTGGATATCAGAGCCGCTATCGTGGAACGCTCTGACATTGACTTCACTGAGCTAGCCAATGGGTATGCTAGCGGGTTGATATTCTCCACAAGTCTCTGCGGTCGATTCGTATGTGTCGCACGAGAAACCCTAATCTACATCTACGACCTCGAGAGTGGGCTTCCGGTGCCCATTACCAGCGTCGTATGCCCAAGAAGGGTGATTGAAATGAGCATGGACGTCTCCTCTGGGCGACACGCTATCGCTGCGCTTCTCGAAGGACGCATGGGCCTGGTTTGTGAGCTGCACTATGGACGCACAGTCGGAGGCAACGGTTCCGTCGATGTACATATTGATGTTGATGGGCCGGAGAAGGGTGTCACCACATCTGCGTCTATCCAGACTAGCTGTATCAATGACTATGAGGCTGGTATGAGTCTTCAGGGACGCAACACGGCTCGAATGCATCGTCCATTCGTCCAAGAGCGAGATCCCACAACCTTCGATACGATTGGCGTACGGTCGAACAACCAGCGCATCAACCTCGACAATACGGACGATCATCAAACCCACGATCAACACTTCGTCAATCACGCATGGAACCTCAATATTTCCGGACCCTCACGAAGGCCTTCTACCCATGGGCTTTGCACCTTCGAGTCATGTGTTCACACTGTTCCTGTCGAAAGGGGAACCACGACGATATACCGCCATCTCTGCGCCGAAGACGATCCACCACGCAGTGTCTCTATCTGCCCGCAACGTCGCTGCGTCGCCTTTGGATGTTCAGCAGGAATTGAGTTGCATTGGATTGATGCGCTCACAGGACAGAGTTTGAGTCGTTAGTTTCCGCTCACAGCGCCAAGTAAGTACACGTCTCTTTGGTTTACTATGCGCCTAACATCTAGCAGGCGATCACCTGTACTTTCTTTCGCCACGACCAGGCTTCGAATCTGCCAAGAAGCTCCGTCTTATTTCCAGTGCAGCACATCCAGAAGATCGGCCTGCCATCAGCCGCAAATTCTTCGGCCGGCCCACCATGGCGTCGTTCTGGGGTTCATTTGGGTTTGAATCTGCGACGCATCGTCCAGGTTCACCTAGTTGTGATCACTATCATGCGCTTCCGCTAAGTGACGGGTATCACGTCCTTTTTATCGACCCTGTCAACGGCCTATTGACACTAGGCTGCGACGCACCTCTTGGCGGACCTACGAAGCTTCTTCGAAAGATCACATTCACTCCGCCAGAACAGAATGCTGTACCAAGGCTGTATAGTGCGGCTGCGGATTTGTCGCAGGGAGTCCGCGCCATCGTGGCTTACGGCGACACTCTGCTATTGTACAGCGTTCCTCCAGACGTCATTCGTCTATCGCAGATGGAGCAAAATGCTAAGAGCTGGGATGCCTATAATGCCTCTACGGCAGTCCCACTGGGACATAAGAGGAACCATTGGCTAAACTAGTGGAATGAGCCATTTGCCTCTGATCAACCAAGACAACGCGACGGCGAGGATAGCAGCTCCATATGGCCACTCACTATCAGTGGCACTGAGATTGCAAGGTTGGCAGGCGTCTGTGAGCTTGCAATACAGACCAAACCTGAAGTACTGATCTGGGCATTCACACATACCTCTAAGTGCAAAACTTGGCGTCTACACAGCTACGTCGACCCTGTTCTCGTTGAAAAGAGACTCGTCTGCAGAAACGGAATCATACACGGCGCCTCTTCCATCGACGGCTCAGGGGATGTCGTCATGACAGACACGCCACAAGCTCCAGATGTCCGCGAATCCATCAACCACCACGTTGTGCGAGACGAGACGGAGACAATTCAAGCAGAGAGGTCACTTCTTGGCGGATTCGATGGCAATGCATCTGGTGTATTGAAGAGAGTACCGAAAGCACTGGCCGTGGAGAATGATGAGTGGGTGGATTACCTGGACGTAAGAGGCTGTGCAGAGGCGTGGTATGATGCTGACGGAGATGTGGTGATGTGGTATGGGGATTGAAGACTGATGGAGGCTCGAAGGGGAACCTGTGCGCGCACGTGGAACATGGCGAGAGTAGTGGTAAGGATGATCGAGGAGTGAGCACTCTATTGGGATCGGGATTATTCCTACCATAACCTATGACCTAAAGCCCCCTATAGCATAACAACGGCCTCTCAAGGATGTAAGAGTAATACTTATTTTTGATACGGCTGGATTTCCCTTTGCCCTGCTGGCAGGTTCCCATCACATGGTTCTCATATACATCGAACATTGAAACTCGTTCTACTCATTGCCTAAAACCTCTGACCCTCATATGCCCACACACGCACATCAATGCATCCAAAACCTACATGCACGCCTTCCCGCCACAACTTGAAAGCGTATGCACGTACCTCAACTTCCCCCCTTCAACCCTAAACTCATGACTATCCGGCAACCCATCAGCCCCAACCTGTCCGGCCACACCTCCAAAATCCATGATGATATCCACAGTTCCAAACTCTTCGTCGATAACATATTGCCTGTTTACCAGCGGCACACCGCTCGGAACACCGACATCGCATCTGTCCGTCGCCTCACCCTTGCCCGTATACGCACCACCTTCGAGGCGAGCGCACGGCGAGCCCCAGGGCACTTTGACGCTTTTGTTGTTGAAGAGGTCACAGTAGGCATCTCCTGCTGCTTTGATGACAGCACGCGTATCGCGGTTGGCGGCAGGGATGGGATCCCACTTCTCGCGCGTAGCCCAGTAGTATGTGCCTGTGACGTTGAAGAGCCAGTCTCCTTTGCTTGTCCAGATGGTGTCAATTTGCGAGACTTTTGTGCTGTTGTCGAGACGGAGTTGCGTTGCGATTACATACGGCGCGGCGGTATTGGTGACGATAAACTCAGTGAATGCAGCGCATTGAGTTGTGTCGTGTTGGGCTCGGGCATGGTCGATTTTCATGGGTTTGGAGAGAATGCCATTTTTGATGTCAACGCTCTTCCGGTTTTCGGTGTATGTGACGGTGCTAGAGAGGGAAGGGAAGGTTGTTTGTCCCGCAGTTTGAGCGGCGAGGAATTCGTCTGTGATTGATTTGAGGGCTTCGCGTGTACATGCTGCGAAGATCTGTGTTGCAAAGGTAATGACCACGGTGGCGATGAGGCTGCGCATTCTTGCAAGTAGGTGCGGCTGATATCAAGTCTACTTTACTTCAATGGTTCAACATGTTGATTTGACTCTTTTTATGACTATGAGCTGAAGTTCAGACCCATCTGGCTATGGATGGGGCCTTCTCTCCGGTCAGTTGAAACGGTATATGAGGCTAATATGCCCAGGTTCGGCAGTTAACGATCCATGCATGAGCGCAATATCCGTCCATCTTCCAAATTGCGGAGAGAGGGGATGCATTGCGGGTCTTCTGTAATGTGATGGGATGAAGTGGGGGAACAAGACGATTGAATACTGCCTCCAGTATCCATATGATGACGGTTGGCGTACCGTGTATGGATGAGCCATTGACTGTGTGCTGTCCCACCAGCACAGTTCCGGGCGTCATAGTACTTCTCAAAAACAGGTGCACCTTATACAAGAAAAAAGCTGAACAGGCTTAGAGCCTACATCGACGTCAGGCCACCTGCTTTGCAGATTTCTATGTTAATGTAGGCTGCAGACCTGTTCAGTCTTTTCCTAGGTTGACGTGGGTGTATCCTCCCAAAGAATATTGTACACCTCGTTGCGGAGCTCGGGCGGAATATCGAGGAACCCAGCCGGCATGTTGCGCGGAAGCTGACCAGGCTTTGTTTTCCTACGTTCTGATGAGGCCTGATTGCTGGTATTGCCGCCGATGTAAGAGGAAAGTCGTGGAGTAGCGCCAGTGAAGTGTGGGGGTCTGACTACCAGACGAGAAGAAGCAAATGCAGTGTTGGGGCTAGAGTGAACGTTGTCGCTGTTTACGCAGTTGCGTCATTGGACCCTTTCGAGCATCCATGCGCCTTGGTGAGTCCGTGATAGCCTTGGTGCAGACATTTGGGAAGCTGCACTCAGTCGTAGCGCGCCTACCCTTAGAGCACACTCAAGCTACCTGTCTTCACCAGCACGTTTTCTCCTAGTGCCACCCATACTCTTTCTCAGCGATAGATGTCCTCCGATGAAAACCTGATCCCACCTGCTCATCTCGATCGACGTAACGGCGCGTGAGCTCTTAGCATTACCCTGCGTCAAAACTAAAGTACCGCAGGTGTGATCAGTACGGCATCTACACAGTCGCCTTGTGTGCGCCCATTCGAGCAGGAGAATGCTGTCGTCTTCCAATACACGGCCATCACATTCACCAGACCTGTCAGATGCGACCATGGTCCTAGCCCAGATATACGCCGCTATCGAGTCTCATGACCGGACGCAGAGACGTCTCTTGCATGAGTGTTCTGTCCCGTCTCCACACGGTACCGGGCGGATGGCAACAGACTAGAAACGGAAAACAAATCAAACTAGGTGAAGCCGACAGCAAAGAAGCAAAATGCCCGAGACTCGCTACAAAGTTGACGCGGTCATAACAGAAGACTATCGAGGATGTAACGGTCTCGCCGAAATTCCTTCATTGGACCTTCCGGAATCCTGTTGCGACGTCTTGGCATTGAGGATGCTAAGACAAGGAGTCGTGATAGCAATGTGGATAAAGCGAAATTGAAAAGCCGGCAGGTCCTGCTTGCTGCTTACCGCGCGAGTTCAGAAACAAGGCACCGACAATGAGCACTTTGTACAGTTAACAAAAAGTTCTGTCACCAGCTGGGAACACATGCGATATGAGCGAATGCCAACCAAATTGGGTCGGCTGATCTCCAGGAGCCGAGCTGACAGTGAGAGCCGAGCGCAGATCGATCGAACGTGTTGAGACGCAAGTAGGGTGAGGCTAGCTGACCGACCCCCAGATCTCCCATACACGATTACGCGTTCGCAGGCGGGGTGAACAGAACGTTGAAATTGAAGCAAACGAGAGGTTGGAATTAATGAGGGGCGGGAGAGCTAAAAGAGACGGCGTCATGTCCCGCAGTAATGCTGCAGCGCTTCGTCGAACACGACTCTAGGGTGCAAGCCAACAGCGAGCGCCCGGGAAGCTGGCGAGCCGCGTTCAGCCCATGCAGCTGCAGAAGCGCAGCAAATCGTACGATTGGAACAAGAAAAACTCTCTCGACGAGACGCGTTACAGACCCGGCAACAGCTCGGAGTGCTTTGCCTCAAAAAGGGCCGCAAAATAATGGTAATCATGACGTGCTGCCAGAGCGGTGGAGAGAGGTGGTCGCAGTTCACGAACTGAACGCTTCCCTCCAGATCAGCGAGGTTGGTATTGGCTTGCATGCGTGTAGCCATAAGGAGAAATATGCAGTAGCGGCCTGCCCGGCAGCGTCTGTGCTCTCATCATGGCAACATTGGCAAGCCACCAGCAGCCTCCTGAGATCGATCTGGGAGGGAAATCATCCAAAGCAATTTGTGCGCCCAACAACAAATGCGCGCAGTGAATGTGAAGTGTAAACAGGCTTTCTTCTCTTAGCTAGATATCGTTAAGACGGGAATCCAGCAGGGTTTAGAGCAAGCGCGCGGGCTTGGGCGATGTTTTCGCACCGGGTAGCGAGCCTGCAGGCAGCTGCATGTTAGGCACGAGCAAGAGAAGTGCCCGGGCGGCGAAGCGTCTCGTCTTGCAGAAGTGTCATCTCGGAGTCTGCAGGCTGAATGGAGCATCACATATCCTGGCGTGCAGTAATCACAAGCAACGACAGCCCTGGCTTGTGGCTCGACTCACAGCCATTCAAGCTTCCACGGTGCCTATGGAACAGGGCCGCTAGACAGATGTGGGCTGGTTGTAATTTTGGCTCGACGGTATCGCGCCGACCGCGGGCATGGTCCGAGAGGGTCCGTTATGCTGTGGAGCAGTGTAATACGAAGGGTCTTGTGTCCAGGGCCGAAACACCAGGCGCAGTGAGAATTTGCACATGGCAAGTGTTGATGACGTCGACCGGACTGCGCGTCGATACTGTCGATCAGGCGTTGTTATCAGGTAGCGAGCAACGAGCGTGCGGCCCTGGAAAGACCATGGTTGATGAGTCCTCTTGGCCTAGCCATCTAATTTTGGCATGAGGGTCCCGGACATGGATGGTGGTCGGACTAGGAGGCTACACTACTGTACCAGCACCCTCGACCAGCAGTTTGCAGCCGTCGACTCAACAGGTAGTAGGGCTTATGTGTGAAGCTGCACGGCAGCCTCGCAGCTACGTGCAAGACAGGATGAATCGTACCAGCGTTTGGCGCGCCGTGGGCAAACTTCAATGGCCGTCAAGACGCAATTGTACATGGCAAAACCCAACATGGCAGTTCATGGCCGCTCGATTTGGCGCTATGCCTACTGCGGGCGGATGCCATTGGTTCGGTACCTAGGCAGATGCAGGCCCGGCCGAGCGAGAGGGCAGTGGGCAGTTGAGTGAAGATGATGGGACGGCGCACTCCTGACTACGCTTTGTGCCATCCGTGCGCGCCCTTATACTCGTTCATGATCCCGCCGTTTTCTCCGCGCGTGCCCTCCGACTACATCATCGCGTCTCCGCCGTCTGCAATTAGACATTGTCACTCGTTGAACAGGTGCTGCTGCTGCTACCCGCCTCGTGTCTGGTAAGTCGCACACCCAACCCACCCAACTCCCGGGCCCCGGAAGGATTGAGCAACGCCGCACTCGAAACCAACAAGCGGCCCAGGCGATGCGCTGGAAAGTGGCAGAGGCGCATCTTGCCACGACGAGCTTTCCTGCCCCCGCGTATTGCAAGCGAATCCCTCGAGGCGCATAATATTATCAATACGCGGCTAGATCGACACGGCCCTGACGTTGAAACGCGGTAATACGAAGTTGCCCTCAACGACGCTCCCGACTCAGCTCTCACAGCAACACCCGCCGCGCCCGCTCACTTCATCTCTCGACACTGCGCCAGCACCCTGCATCGCCAGTGGCACGCAAATCAGAGCTAATACCAGACGTTTAGATCAAGTCGTCCATTCGTTACCTGTCCATCCCCACGTTTGGCTCCTTCCTGACCGCACCCGTCGCTCCTTCCTCGACCACAACCGCCACGCATCGCCCGTCTTGGAGTATATGATAGCGCATCTCACATCAGAATAGGCCGCCCGAGGCATTGGTCGCTTCTCGTACTTGGAAACCACAACTCGTCAACATGGGCAAGCCAGGCCTAGGGATATTCACCGCCCGTCGGAAGTCTCAGGGCAATGTGTTCGACGAAGTCGACATCGCAACGAGCCCAGTCACCACAACTGCACCCGCTGATTCTGGTGCCTTCCGGGTGCTGAGCAAGACGGAAGTAGAAAAGGCAAAAGAGCAGCGCAAGACACAGGAAAAAGAGAGATCATCAAAGTTTCCTCGCTTCAGCGGCTTCAGCCATCCTGGCAGCAAAAATCGCAACCAGTCCGTTGACGATGAGTCTCCAGGATCGTCAAAACGGTAAGCTTCGTATCCACTAGTCATAGCGTCGGCCGGACTGACCCTTTAATTAGCGACAGCAAGTCAAGCAGTGGGACTCAATTTTCCAATTCGAGACCCTACGCCAATGGCCAACATGGCTCCACCTCTACACTTCCTTCTTCCACCGACACCAGCTCCGACGACAACCTCTTTACTAATATCCCTCGACCGGCCGTCTCACAACACAACAGCTCTCCGGCTCCGTCGTCGGTGAGCGCTTTCCGCAAGAATCTTCCCTCATTGCCCAAGTCAAGCTCCGGCGTCTCCTCATACAAGGATCTGTCAGGGACAGGGTGGAGTGGCAGAAATCGCGCCATGACCACATCCAGCTACGCGAGCACTGCAGTCCCGCCCAAGCTCGAGGGGGATCTGAACTTCGGCGGCTTTGAGGACGACATGTTTGGCCATTTAAGCCGCAAGGAATCTCCCGAAATTCAACGAGAGACCGCAGGACGCTCACTGCTTTCGGAGAAGCGCACGTTCCAAGCAGAACCCATCAAGATTCTACCGCCCACTGGCATTGAACCGCCAATGAAGAGCTGGGACAGTCGCAACTCTACCGACAACCTCATGGCTTCTCCGAACTCAGACAACGACTCGCCGCCGCCGCCGCCGCCTCCCCACAAATACTCATCGTATGCGCCAGTCGCCTCAGAAAGCCCTACCTTCCAACCAGCACCTACTTTCGAAGATGCAGATGCACAGTTCGTACGCAAATCATATACCGATAGGAAGTCATATCGCGAAGGCTCTCCGGAACAACAGCTCAACTCCACCTCAACGTCGTCTGCCAATTCTTACCAGACCCCCTATTCATCTCGATCAGCCACTGTTTCAAGCACGACCACGAACACAACCCCCAAAGCTTCCCTCGCTCGGACGGCCTCTCCATACAATGACGCTGAGGACGAAGACTTGTTTGCGCCGTCAAAGCCTGCTCCCAAGCAACAAATCACGACCGTAAAGAAACCTGCCGTAGTAGCCTCAGACAGCAACACTGCATCCGTCCCTGGTACAGCGGTTGGTAGGAGAGTAATGTCGCAGGCCGAATTCAGGGAATACCAAAAGAAGCAAATGAACAAGCCACCACCTGAGGAAAGCTCCGACGACGAAGACTACGAGGACGAGGAGGATGCTATCAAAAGAAGAGAGGAAGAAGAGCTCATGAGACGCAAGAATCAGCAGATGCACTTTGCCCGCGAGGCTATGCGACGGTCTACCACAGCTCCTGGGGGCCTTGCAGAGCCGGGAGCAGATCACATGGGCTTCCCGTCGGAAACTTCCATGAAGGCCGAAGAATGGGAAGATGAGGATGTACCGCTGGGTATTCTCGCCCAACACGGCTTCCCGAGTCAAGCTCGCAACAGATTCCCCAGTCAACCGACGAACTCGATGCCTTCCTACATACCCGATCGCCCGGCCTCAGCAGGTGCCATGAGTCAACGCGGCATGGGCCAAGGCAATCTGCCTGCTTTCGCGAGACATTTGCCCCAGGATCCGTACAACTCCTCTTTCATTGGAGGAGGCTTGGTACGGCCGACGAACCGAGAGTCCATGGGCTTCAATGGCTTTGCGCGTGGTCCTGGATCAGTCGCAGGCGGCTCGATTGCTGGAGACATGGGCATGGGCCCTAACATGATGTATCAAGATGCTGGTATGTCGCAGCCTTCGCTCGTGGACCAGATCCAGATGAGGGATATGACCAAGCAAAAGTACATGGGCGGTGCCTCGGCGAAAAAGCCCCAGGGAGGGCCTTTCACTGGTGTTCTCGGACAGCAAATGAACACGAACGGCCAACCTCAGAACCCGATGCGGATGTCACACATGCCCATGATGAACGGCATGAACCCCATGATGAACCCCATGATGGGTGGGCAAATGCAGGGAATGGGCACGGGACAGATGGGATACCCAATGCAGCAAGGGAACGACTACATGCAGCAGATGCAGCAGATGCAACAAATGCAGCAGATGATCGCCATGCAGCAAATGCAGCTACAGATGATGCAGCAGCAGCCCCAACAACAAGATCCCCGGATGTCGATGGCGATGCCCAACCCCGGCTACGCGGGTAGCACGATGGGCAGTACCATGGGAGGCGGGGGTTTCCTCAATGTACCGAACGGACAAAACCGACCTATGTCTTTCATGTCAGGCAACGGAAACCAACCACAGCAGCGCGCCATGTCGTTCATGGGCCCGAATCCAGGGTACACTCCCTCCATCGCCCCATCCGAGCGTTCTAACATTGGTCTGTCTGCTAGGTACCGACCTGTCGTCAACCACTCCGACGCCGTCTCCAACGGCACCTCGATGACACTCCAAGCCTCGGGCGGCGGCGCAAACCAGGCTAGGACCAGCACCATCAAGGGCATCTTGAAGAAGGGTAGCCCCGGCCCGCAAATGATGGCCCCCGCTGAGACGGACGACGCGGACGAAGACTGGGGCAAGATGGCTGCACGCAAGAACAAGCACTCCAAGGGCAAGGAGAACAACAGCCCCGGCCTTGAAGATCTCACTCGCGGTCTCAACATCTAGGTGTTGTTACGCACCATCGCGACGCATACACGAACCTTTTTCTCATCGCACCTACAAACGCATTACATTAGAAACGCCCGCGTACAACGGATATCATGGTTCCAGGGAAAGAAACACAACAAGAAGAAACGAGTCCCGTTAATTGTTCTTTTCTCCTCCCCCCATTCCACCACCACTTTCTTGAAGATATATGGAAGCGATTTAAAATGGCCCATGGCCGAGATTCTTGTATTTCTCTTTTTCATTTACCGGCATTTACAGGTGGTGTTTTTTTTTGTTTCTGTTGAACCGAAGGAAAACATACATGTTGCAACAGCTCTAGGCGTTGTTTTACCTTTTTCTTATTCTTTTCTTACTTCTTCGTTTCGGCTCCGCTAGGCTATCTCATCTAGCATCTGGCATCGACGGCAGATATATCCACATTAGGGCATTTGTGGTGTGGGGTGAATTGGGAAACGATCCATCTATCTTTGTTCTTCTGATCTGCATGAAAGGGTGCGGTGTTGTTTTTTCGGAGCGTTGAACCTGATCAGGGACGAAGATAGCGGGAAAGGGCATACGAGGGAATTGCGATTGAGAGGGAGCTCACGGGCTTCTTCTCGTAATAATAATTATGGATATATACCCTTTGCTAAGCGTCTTTGTATGCACAATCTTCACTCTATCTCTGGCTACACATGTGCACTCGTGAATGTTCTCGGTGTTTGCATTATGATTTGTTGATGATTGATTAATAAGTCACTTGGAATGGTATCTAGCAACTGTGCTGGAAACACTTTGTCCAGGAACGTATTCCACGTGTCTACACCAAAGACGCCCAAAACGCCCCGTTTCATGACCATTTCAGTCACTTGCTGCGGATGCAGTCCCTCACCGCTCCGTCTTGCCGTCTCTGTCTAACAGCTCCCGCGCCGCGATGATCTCGGCCTCGTCGTAGCCTTGCCAGGCCTTGTTTCCTGACTTGTATTGCCTTATGATTTCTGCGAGCTTGTTTGTAGCGATTTCCTCGAGCTTCTTGACGGTTTGGGCGTTGGGGACGGGGACGTCATCGTCTTCTTGTGTGTTGCGCTTGGCTGCTGAGTCGGAGTCGGAGAGTATGGCATTGAGCTTTGTGGTGAGGAGCTTGAGGCCGTAGTAGCCGCGGAGGTAGGCGTCGTTGAGCTCGACGGAGCGGCAGAAGTGCTTTAGTGAGAGGGCGAGGGAGCTGAGGCTGGGTGGGTTGTTGGAGGCTGTGGAGAGGTAGTGTAGGGTCGCAATGTGTGCGTGAGCCTGAGCGCGGGTTAGTACACGTATGGCATCGTCGGGGCACTGTGGTACTCACACTCCATGCATTCGGCGTGATGAGCAGAACCTCCTCTGCGCAGTATATCGCCTGTCCCCACGCTGCCTGGCTCGCATACAGCTCGCTCGCCTCCGCCCATGCCTCGGAGTCGGTGGGGCTGTTCTTCAGGAGCACGGCCACGGCGGTGATGGCATCGGCGGTCCTGCCCAGCGCCTTGAGCACGGCAACCCTCCGCTTCCGGATGCTCATGTTGGTGGGGTCGTCGCGGAGTATCTTCTCATACGCCTCGAACACTTTCTCCAGCTCGGCGTCTGACCGGGCCGTTGCTTCGTTGTAGATGCCGCGCAATGTGATGATGCGCTCGTTGTGGTCGCCGAATCGGGCCTCGAGGCGCTGCAGAATTGACAGGGCGGCATTCTCGTCGCCGGTGCGGAGTGTCGAGAGGAAGAGATTCTCGTGGATGGTCCATGTTTCGGGTGTCTCGCGGGAGAAGAGCAGCGAGAGGGGCCACGGGAGCGTCGACGTTGGTGTTGTGGAGAGGACGAGGGGGGCTTTTTGGGACAGGGCGAGGGCGGTGGGCGGTGGTATTTGCGCGGGTGGAGAGAGGAGGTTGGCTTGTGTCATGCTGGCGGCTGCGGGCGTCGACTTTAGGTGTCGGGTGCGTGTCAATGGCGACAGAGTGTCTGGAGAAGCATGTCGAGTTAGGTAAGCTGATGGGGATGCCTGTCCCAAGCTTCCGCCGGCGAAACTAGCGGGCGTTCGGTAGTGGAGCCTCTGGACTCCAGGTGCACGTCAACAGCCTCGACCCGACAAGCAGTCGCTTTCCCTGCAGACGACCGACTAGAGCCCGCTTTCATGTCGCCAAACATGCCCGCCATGACGACCGCCTCCCAATGATGATGCCTAGTCGCCCACCACCTTCACCCTCACGCTGCACACCTACCCCTCCTCGCGCGCTTGCACACCTCGACACACGACTGCGTGACGCTGCCTGAGCCACGCCAAAATGTCGTGCCCGCCAAATCTCCATACAAGTGTCGTGACTAACAGTTCCCTAGGTTCGAGAAATCTCTCTTCGACCTCATTCGGGGCCTCCGAAACCACAAAGGCAGCGAGCGCGAGTACATCGCCGAGAGCATAAAAGAATGTCGCAAGGAAATACGGACCAACGACATGGACCTCAAGGCCACGGCCCTCATGAAGCTCACGTACCTCGAGATGTTCGGCCACGACATGTCTTGGGCCAGCTTCAACGTGCTCGAGGTCATGTCAAGCTCCAAGTTCAAGCAGAAGCGCACGGGTTACCTAGCCGCAGTACAGAGCTTTCGACGGGATACCGAAGTCCTCGTGCTCGCCGAGAACCAGCTCAAGAAGGACATCATGAGCTCGAGCCCCCAGTACATCGCCCTCCCGCTAGGCGCGATACCACACGTCATAAACCCGAGCATGGCCAACTCGGTCCTCTCCGACCTAATACCGCGCCTGACGCATTCGCACGCAATGGTCCGGAAGAAGACCGTCGTAACACTATACCGGCTGGCTCTTGTGTATCCAGAGACACTGCGACCCGCATGGCCTAAGATCAAGGAGCGCTTGCTAGATGACAATGAGGATGCGAGTGTCACAGCAGCAATCGTCAACGTCGTGTGCGAGCTGGGATGGAGGAGACCACAGGACTTCCTACCGCTTGCACCGAGACTATTTGATCTCTTGGTAGAAGGAGGCAACAACTGGATGGCCATTAAGCTCATCAAACTTGTAAGCACTGAGCTCAGAGGACATAACGCCAGAAATTCAACTGACCTGTCTTAGTTTGCAACATTAACCCCATTAGAACCTCGACTCATCAAGAAACTGCTACCTCCGTTGACCAAGATTATACGGGAGACGTCTGCTATGTCGTTACTTTACGAATGTATCAGTGGTATCATCCAGGGTGGTATCCTAGAAGCCGTAGAAGGCACTGCTGAAGGTGAGGAGGTAGCGAAGCTATGTGTTGGCAAACTACGAGGCATGATGATCATAGAGGGAGATGCAAACTGTAAGCTAATATACACTGTTATTCAACGTTTGGCTTCTCATCAGTCTGCAGTAAAATATGTCGCACTACTCGCGTTCGAGAAGATCGTCACCTCACATCCATACTTGGTTTCTCAGCAGCAAGACGTCATCCTCGAATGCATCGACGACCCCGATATCTCAATACGAATGCGAGCTTTGGATCTGGTGGTTGGCATGGTTAATGCAGACAACCTCACAGCGATTGTTGGACGGCTGATGCGACAGCTACGAAATGCACCAATTGCCTCAGCGGCGAGCGATCCCAACAATGATCGAGGTAGGCTGACTGGCATATCACCTTATGGTGACGACGACTCCGACGCAGAAGAGAATCTGCCTCAGCACGAACAGAAATCCGACCAGCCGCCACCACTGCCAGACGACTATAGGATAAGCGTCATTCGGAGGATCCTGGAGATGTGTTCACGCGATACTTACAGCAACATTGCCGACTTCGAATGGTACATTGATGTACTTACTCAGCTAGTCAGGGTATCACCAGCAACAAAAGCAACCTCGGTTATGGAAGAGGAGGAAGAAATAGAACATTCAGACGACATTGGTGGTGGCATCGGACACGAATTGCAGAACGTTGCCATTCGGGTGAAGAGCGTTCGATCAGAAGCTATAGATGCCGCACAGTCGCTCGTGCTCGTTGATCGGAGAGACCAAATGTTCCCAGCATCCGGAAACGGCGGCCAAGGTGTACTGGAATACGCTGGCTGGCTGGTTGGAGAGTACGCCAACTACCTCACCCGCCCAGAGCCAGTCATGACCTCTCTGCTACACCCATCTTCTCTCCAACTATCTTCGAGGACGCTCGCTGTATATCTGCAAGCGATACCCAAGGTCTTCTCTAGCATGGCTGGAAACGATCAAGTCTCATGGACTCCAGAGCGCAAAACGCTCATGTCCCTTCTCATGGCACGTATTATCCACTTTTTAGAGCCGCTCTCCACACACCCTAGTCTGGAAGTCCAGGAACGGGCAGTTGAGTACCTTGAACTCATGCGTCTCGCTGCAGAAGCTGCATCAGGCACAGCTGCTAGCGCGGACCAGGACGCATTCACCGATCCACCGCTACTACTTACCCAAGCTATACCTGCCCTCTTTTCTGGCGCTGAGCTTAACCCGGTCGCTCCTGGTGCTCAACGCAAGGTTCCTTTACCTAAAGATCTGGATCTGGATACACCAATCAATCCCAACCTACAGCATTTGCTCTACACAGCTGATGCAGAAGGCTTTGAGACAGAGGAAGATGATGTATATGCGGCTTATTCGGAGCCTGCAGCCGCGTACTCAGAGCCTCCTGCTGTTGCTACACCGGCTGCGGATCGCCTGGATGCCCCGCATAAAGAACCTACATCATACCAAAACGCAGCGGAGGATGAATATCTGGACGCTGATATCATTGCGCGTCGGAAAGCTGAAAGAAAAGAACGCTACAAAGATGATCCGTTCTACATCGACCCCGAAGCGGATAAGGGCAGCGGCGCAGTCACACCACTGAGTAGGATAGTGCGAGATGGCAATAGGGAGAATAACGAGCTCGACATCGATTCGATTCCAATTATGGAGCTCAACCTAGACAGCAAAGGGTCATCGTCTGAACATCTACCGCGATCGCGGAGTCCGCGCAAGCCTGTGCGCAAAGTCGACATCATGGGCGATGAGACACTTGGACCTGCTGCACCAGACGCTTCGAGAGATGACATCGTGCAACCACGTCCAGGGAAGACAAAAAAATCGCTGTTGCAGGTGGACAGCTCCGGTCTTGGGTCATTGAGCTTGGATGACGAAGGCATATCAAATCGCAAGCTCACTCAACTCGAAGTCGAGAGGAAGGCCCAGGAAGACGCGGAGATGAAGAAGGCGCTCCAGGAAGTCGAGCGACTACGGCTTGAAATGCAGCGAGCGAGCGAGAGATTACACGTCAAAGAAGAAGTTGCCGTCAAGAAAAAGAAGAGAAAGGTCAGAAAGGTTGCTGTGGAAGGAGACGAGCCAGCCGAAACGCCTCCACCGGAAGCGGAAGTTGGTGAAGAGGAAAAAGCAGCGCCTATCAAGAAGAAGAAAAAGAAGAAGGTCAAGCCTGAGGGCCAAGACGAGAACGCAGCCGAAGGCGCAGCTGAGGGCGAGGAAGAAGGCAAAGTCAAGAAGAAGAAAAAGAAGAGGCGGACTGTGGTCATGGATGAGGGTGCCGATGCACCGGAGGAGTAGTAGCCTAGGCACGCTGCAGATGGGTGTCTGAGTCTTGGACAAATGTGATATCAAATGCTCAATGGTAATTTGCTACCACAAAATCGGCTATACCAAGTCCCCTTGATGCCGCAACGATGCCTCTATAACGCCGTATGCCCTATGTAGTTGACGCAAGAAAGTGGCCTCAAAGCCAAGTTGCTCCTCCAAGCTGTTCCCAACTTTTCCCTTTTATCCGCTCTCCCAGCATATATGTGTGCTTTGTGTTATTTCTCCACGTATGGAAGATCGAAATCGAAATCGAAATCAAGTTCAAGTCGTATCCGTCCGGTAATCGATCACATCGCATCGCGTCGCATGACCCCAGCTTTCTAAAAGAAGAGCTTAAGGACCTCGAAGAGCAGACCGCCGACTAGTATGAAAGCAAGAACAACTGTGGGACACTAGTCAGTACATGTCCTTACAAGATCTAACAATATAGACCACGGGGCGAGAAGAACGTACTGATCCAGAACCTGCTAATGGGGCTCTTCTGAGGCGCCCTCTTCTTGACCACGGGCTCCGTTGACTCGGGCTTGCCCATCTTCTTCTCCTGCGCCTTGGCGAAACGCATGTTTGCCTGGCGTTGTTGTGGTGTTTGCGCCTGCAGGATTGGCGGCGGTGGTTAGCTACCTATTCCATCTGTTGTGTGTATGCGACAAAAGGAGGGAGAGCCGCTCCATTGCGCCGCGAAGGGGGTAGTGTCGTACCATTATGATGTGTGTTTGTGTACGTGAAACGAGTAGGTGGCTGTAAATCGCGCGGACCAGGAAGGTTACGGGAAAAAGGAAGCGAGCGTCTAGTGTCTGGTAAGAGGGGAGAAGAGAAGCGGAAATGAGGGTTCAAGATGTATGGTGAACGTGTTCCCTTTGGAAAGTGCATCGCATGGGTCTGTGCGGCGGCGCTAGGGTACCGGCATTAGCTGGATTCGCGGAGATAGTGGACGGAGGTTTATACCGTTTTCTGTCGGGAGACTTTTGTCGCATCTGCGCTTCTTTGCACGTGGAGAGCTCTACCACCGTCGGCGCAATAGTCTGTGTCGCATTTTCGCAAACAAATTAACGTCATACTTTACGTTCTTCGACACCTCCCCTCGCGCAGTACCTGGCTACCTTGCAGCGGCGACCGAACGAGCTCAGAAGCGGGGACAAAAGTTGGCAGCTTTACGACACCATGAATCACATCAGAGCAACACGGTCGATATGGAGTAGAAGCGCGATACCCAATCGCATAGGCCATACGTCCCGAAGAACATACGCAGCCGAAACACCAGCACCGCATCCCCCCAGCTCGCCGCCAAACCCAAACTCAGCACCGCCGCCAAAAGAGCCATCGCGGGTAGTACGTCATACCCCAACAACCACCTTCCCTCTATCCTCTTTACTAACAAACCCCCCACAGAGCGCATACTACGGCACCTTCGGCTCGCCCCTCCTAAAGTGCTTCCTCGGCGCCCTCTTCACATACCAACTCACCTACTACCTGTGGTACAAACTCGAAACCATCGAAGAGACACACGACACAAAAGCCGAGATACGCGATTTACAGGAAGAGCTGCGGCAGGCGATTGAGAAACAGCGGTGGATGGCGCAGCAGAAGTGGGGACAGGCTACGGAGGCGATGGAGAGGGAGAGGGAGGAGTTTGGGCAGGCGGTTGATGCGGTTGTGGAGGAGGTTAGGGAGGGGGCTGATGAGGTGGGGAAGGGGACGAGGGCTGTGGGCAGGGTGGCCAGGGGGGGTTGGTGGCCTTGGTGAGGGTTGAGGATGTTGGTTCATGGATGCTGGTGTGGTGGGTCAGAGGGTTCGAGGCTTCATGGAAAGCATTTGTATAATATGACGATATGTATATCAGATGGATGGATGATACCCCTCGAAAATACTGTATTCCTACACTCAATTGGTTGTCGCCGGTCGATCAGCCTCTCTGCTCATGTCCATGTGCTACGCTATCTTCCTTCGTAATATCGCACCAGCCTAACATTCGCGCTAAGTTTCTTTTAAGCCTGACGTCCATCAAACTCTCGTCTTTTAGATCCTTAGATTGGCCCGTCTATCGCATCTCTCATACTCGGCGTCGAGGGCGTGCAGTCGACGGACGCCATCTTTGCGCTGACTCTACATGGGCAGTGCAAGCCTCATTGCCCAGAAGTCATTTCTATCAATCCACCGAATGGCCATGCTTTCGGGTTCTTTTATAAGATTGACATGACTGCAGCATCACTAGCACTCTGTGGTGACTCACTCGTCATAGTCATCGCATCGATTCGTGGACCTTGGCAATGCAATATCTCTTCACAAAGGTATTCTCAACCGAAGAACTCGCCAGAAACGAGCGACTCCCACGGCTTACCGGTATCCCAGACGCTCTTCATGAGCGTACTGATCTTGGGCACCTGATACGGAGTAAGCAAGTCAGACTTTACTTTCTGATGACAGGAGCTTACATGGTTCAGTCCGAAGCCCTCCACGCTCCTCAGCCGCTCGATGATCTTCTCCCTCTGTCCTTCATCTTGCGCATCGCAGCCAGCAGCAAACATGGGAAAGATCAAACATGCCTCTGCTGTGCTTCCTCTCCGGATCTTGTACAGTAGGCCCACAATCTCTCGCACGGCTTGCTGAACTTCGTGGTCCATGGCAGGTTTTCCGAGAACGCGACGATACAAGTGGATTAGACCTGCCCAGTGGAATAATTCGTTGGTCGCGTAGATCTCGGTTGCATCCCATGCACCTTCAGACTCAGAGGAAGTACTCGAGCGGTGGTTGCATCCTTTCCTGATGTTGCGGCCCAGTAAACCTTCCTCCAGTGCGTGACGAAGCTCAACAGCTTCCTCTACAATCTCAGGGCTAGGAGTCCAGCCCTCCCTCACATTGCCTTCTTCGTCGATGCGCTGCGGCTCACAGCGCTTGGCTAGTTCAGAAACGCGAGCCAAAGATCCTACACATCTTGTTGTAAAGCCCATTAGACAATCAATCTCAAAATCTTCGTCCGCGGAAGCGTTTTCGCTAGACCAGTAGAAAGAGCCAAGAGGTGTGTCGTTCTTATTCCCACTCAATGAGCCGAGGACGTCGAGGTATGCGAACCAGCGCGAAAGGAAATAGGCCACACGATCATGCCGCCCCATGCCCTTTGGTCCGCCACGCTGGATGATCATCTGGCGTGCCATGGTTAGATGGCTTTGCCAGGATACGGGTACCTCGAATGTTCCAGAAGATATAACCTCCAGACTCGCCATCATTATCACTGCTGCTAAAGTACTGTCGGTTACAGTGTTGGGATCATCGTTGAGCGCTTCACGTAGCTTGGGGAACACGTCTTGCACCCAAACGGCGATGCGATTTGAGGGCTCGGGGTGATTGAGCATGCGTGCTCGGTGTGCCGCGCTATATGCGAGAAGAAGATTCATTATGTTCTCGTCTTGTACAGCCACTGCCACTGTTAACAATGATCCATGAAGATTAACGTTTACCTACTTTCTGGTAAAATCTCACGAAACGGATTCCGCTCGCAGTCATGGTTGACAAGAACCCGCGCTGTGTGATTGATGAAGTGATGGAAGTACAGGAGATTCATCTGGTTCTCTACGAGCAGTGAAGGCAGTGGTTCTAAAGACTTCGAAATCCTGATCGGAACTGGTTTTGCATAATAACCCCCGCTTTCGAAGGCCATGTCTTTGCCGTGAGGATCAGCGCTACCATACGGTGTGTCCTCGTTAAACCCCATGGCGTTGCTTTGTGGGCTGAAGATGGCAATAGCAGAAAAGTCGTCATTCCTCGGAGTATCGATATCAGGGAGACCCAAGTCGTATCCGTAGGTGGTGAAAGCAGAATCAGCAATTGGATATTGTCGACCACGTCCGACCTCGTCACCAGCCGGCCGTGATCGCTTTCTTGGAAGATCATTGATCAGAGACTGGACAGACACACGACGGAGATCCGGCGGTGATTGTGCTGAATTTTGCGGTGTTGATGACGTTTGCATAATGTTTCCTTCAGAGCCAATTGACATCGGTGTTAGCGGCATAGCCGAGTATGGACTGTATGGCGTTGGTGAAAGTGTGTTTGGCGAATTTGTGTCTGGGAACGTTGGTGTGTTCGAGTCTGTAGAGAAGCCATACTGCTGGCGTTTGGCCATCGAATCCATTGAACCAGGCAGTGGCGGCGGCATCGTAGGATTGGCATATGTGAACCCAGCGTTACGGGAATCGGGGGCACCCGAATCATATGTGACATGCGACCGGGTGTCAACAGTACTCTGATACTGTGTATGGTTGTAGGGAACGGACGTGAACGTTTGGTTTTGAAGGTAGATGTCCGCACCCGACGCTTCAGTACGGATGGCATCATGCGGCTTTTGCATCAAAGCTGGATCAATGGAATGCGTAGATCTAGGTGGGGATGTTCTTGATGTTGATCGTGCATGTTGTGATTGCACGGGGTGTTCGGGGGCAGACGAGAAAACGTTCTCTTCAAATGGGAAGGAGGATTGGTACGGACTGCCAGACGCTGCACTCGAAGCATCAGAGGCTGCACTTGTCTTATCTTTCTTTGAACGGCCTCCCCAGTTGAGTCTTATGCTGTAGTCGCATGTTTCCCCTTGGCGCTCGCAGTTGGTACAGCTTGGCTTTTCTTCTCCACTGTGAGATGCTATTAGTACTCTCTGACGAGACCACGATTAGAATTGCTTTACCATTTGACCTTTCGAGCTTTACACGGCCTGTGTTTGGTGAGTAAGAATGAACAGACTCCATTGATCTAGGATAATACCAGCAGCCATTTCGCGATCTTCTTTTAGGTTCTACCCCGGGTTTCTTTGGTCGAGGCATGGCGTTTTAGATTGACAGGGAAAGCAAAGATAGTGCAGATGATGACTGAAGCTGATGCTCGCGCGGCTGGTGAACGCCACGCTAAGACTATGCCATACGGGGCCGACTCGGCAGGCTGGGGTAGCCTTTGGGCGACGAGCAGCAGTGCACCGGGGTGCCGGGTACTAAGGTGTTGGGTTGGTTGCACTGCATGCGTTCACCTAGCGCGCTCTAACGAGCGACAGGACGGTTGCCGCGATGAGGGTCTGTATACGATCGCTTATATAAGGTTGCAAGGTCCGACAGCAGCCCTGGAGTTGTTCCGTCCGAAGTAGGGATTTAATCGGAGAAGGAGCGATAAGGACCCCCGCACTTTGCAGCGCCTCCAATCATGACCCTGGAATCCGATGCTTCACGCGCTAAGTGGGCCAGACACAAGTTCGGCAAGATCGACACCGGATCAACTTTTGTGACCCTGATGCTAGTCTTGTGGGCTTCGCGCTTGAACTTGGGGTCTTCTCACGAGTAACTCTGGTTAGGTACGGATGTATATCAGCAATCACTATCCTGTTGAGGTCTGATTTTGATTATACTGGGCTTGGAAGGCCTTTGTACGGCAATGTCTTGCCTACACGTATATCAGCCCTTCCCTATGCTACTAGCAGCCATAGGAGCATGTGGTCGTTACTGCTAGCGCTCGTTACTGGAGACTGCTCTCAGAGTAGATGCTTCTGACATTGCCCGAATGGTAGAATCAGAACCCGTGGAGCTAGTATGCGAGTCAATTGATATGACCGACGGACTGGCGGACGTGCTAGGTCGCTCTTCTTCACTCATCTCGCTCTTGTCTATCATCTCTTCGTCCTCAATCTCTTGACCTGCGTTTACAGATTCAGCTTCCAGAGCAGTCATACGATTCACAAACTCCTTTTGTAATTCCTTAAGCCATGCAGTGAGAACCTCCCCCTCTAACACACCAGTGTGTGCTTGAACGAGATGCTCCTTGAGATTGAGGACGAGCTTGCGTCGCTTCTCCTTGAGCACAGTTTCGGATGCTTTTTTCTTTCGCAGCATATGACGCTCGACCTGTTGTGCAACCAAGGTAGCATGCTCCACAACCCCGGGTGGGAAAGGAACCACACGCGCAAGCGTTAGGCCATAGTGGATCTCTTGGACGACTCCCTGGGCGGTCTTGTAGAGCATTGTCATGCTGTGCGCGTCTTCCATCTAAGAATGTGAGTGGTTTGATGTTGGAAGAATGGAAACGCCCTCACCTCAACTGCCAGGTGTAGGTTCTGAACTCCAGCGCGGTCACTCATGATAGTCGCAAGATCTTTGAAGTGGGTTGCGAACCAAACAAGAGCCTTGTGATACGTTAGAAGGCGGCAGCAATGGGGTGTATTCACATACGCGACTCGAAACGAGGGCTTCCGCGATAGCTAACGCAATGGCTAGACCATCTCTAGTACTGGTGCCTCGACCTAGCTCATCGATTAGGACTCTACTTTCTGTCAGCAATGATATGGTACCCACTCATGGATCGGTCTCCTACAAGCTACGTCGATCAACATTGCGTAGGATGAATGCAATCTCTTTCATTTCCGCGGCAAAGGTAGAAACATTAGTTTCAATGTTATCATCCATGCCCAGTCTGGCGAACAGCTGATGCAGAATAGGAAATGAGGCATAGTTAGCAGGAACGCTGCAAGCAGTCAGTACATAGAGATTCAGGGTTTGTAATCCAATCAAACGTACTAGCAGCCGATCTGAGCCATGATTGTCATCAAAGCCACGGATCGGATATAAGTACTCTTGCCACTCATGTTGCAACCAGTGATGATCTGGAAGCGCGTCTGTTGTGTAGCATAGACATCGTTGGGGACAAATTTGCTCTTCATGATTTTCTCCTTGATCGGGTGTCTTCCGGCCTCGATTGCAAGCGTATCGGTGAGCTGCGGCTGAGCTGAGGAGATGTCAGCCTGGCTTACGTTGACCGCCATGGAACGTATGCCACCCACTGTAGTTATTCACTGTGACCAGATGAGCGAAGGCCGCAATCTACTCTCGGTCAGCCTCATCAACATGACAGACAGTCGAAGCATAGTCACCATGTCTAGCATCGCGACTGCTTCACAGATCTTGAACAAGATAGACACATGACTGCGGACCTCATCGATGAGAGCCTCGACCGCTTCATCGCCTGATGATGGTTAGTAAGCAGGAGCATCGTTGTTTCAAGTTTGACTGTACTCATGAGGATGACTTCTTGGTGCGACATGGCGATCTGATAGGGGTCAGCAAAGCCCGAATCACTGCATGTAGCCACATGCCTTCTGATTACGCTTCATCAATTCTAAAGTCTGGCATTCGATGTTGTTCTTGCGGCGAATGATGTTGGTGAATATCGGCGGTAGTGCTTTGCCTTCCAGCTCGGTTGTTGCGATCTTCATGTAGAACTGGCGTGCCGTATCGTATTTGAGGTCTAGCCGAATATCACACTCCTCTTCACGAAGTTAGTGAGCAGATTTACTGAAAACGATGAATTGCATCTCACGACTGAGCTCTGTTGAATGCTGGTACGCATCTTCAGTAGCTTCTTTGTAAGTCGTACGCGCAACATCAAGCAGCCCATTCACACCAGATTTCACGGCATAAGTGCGCTGGTTCCTGAGTTCCAAAGGCTGCCTTGCATATGTGGTGTCCTCGTTGATGACACGGTCGATAAGTTCCTGGACAGGTGCGACGTTCTCTGGGGCACATATCTCGCGGATGTTGTTCAACATGACAGATGCAGTTCCAGTAAGGGCTTCGAAGACCGGGCTTACGGAGTTGACGAATTGCTTGAGCATAATGACGTGATTAATGGATTGCTCCGTTGTCTGCAGAGTGGTCTTGCTTGGAGCGACAATCAGCGCAGTCAGTATGCGGTCGGCATCGAGGAAGTCCTTCAGCGCTGCCCGGGTTGCGAAGAACAACTCTTCCTTTTTGGTCATATCGTCGACTGCAGCATACCGTGTGTTGAGTACCTCTGGCTCCGTGAGTGGCTGTAAGACGTTGCTCCGAAGAAGGCGTGCTCCCATGGGCGTCAATGTCTCGTTGAGAAGACCAAATAGGCAATCTCTTGACTTCGGATCGCGGAGATTCTGAACCAGTTCAAGCGAGTAAATGGTAGACACATCGATCATCATCGATCCTTCAGATGGCTCATATCTCATGCGAAGGGAGTGAGCGGAGAAGACCATACCTAAGCCCAGATCAATGTACTTGAGTGCCTATAAATTGGGTTATGAATAGCACTCAGAAGTCAAACAAAGGACTCACTGCTGCGATGCAGCACACCGCATAGTAGTTGCCAGTGACGGAAATCTTGATTGCTTCAACGTCCTCTCTGAATGCTAAAGACTGAATGTACTCATATCCGGTCGACTCAGCCCAGTAGCGGCGATCAAGCAGGGTCAGCTTACTTCCAATGTCTTCGAGGTTTTCTTCAACGATCGAGAAGAGCTTTGATCTAGGGCTCGCCGCAGTAGACACGATCAGAATCTCGGATGGACCGTAGACCTTTAGTTTGTGAACTGTTCGAACGAAGGTTTGACTATCGCAGATTTGACAGAGTACTGCTTCTGCAGTGTCGAGATTCACAAAAGCCAAGCCAACAGTGGGTGAGATACCACGAGACTCGGCAATGGCACAGACAACGTTCTGAGCCTCGACCCTAGCGATAGTAGAGGCCCCAGTCCTCGGTCGCGCAGTTGAGGGTCTGCCTGTATTCCTGCGAGTGCCTGGTCGGGACGTAGTAGTCGTATTGTAGTCACCGTATCCGTAGTACCCATACGATGTAGACCCGGAGTTGCTCTGCGAGGTTGAAGGCCTGGATCGTTGGAACATGATGGTTAGCGCTGCGAGATTAGCCGTTGAGCAATTGGGGACGTCACCAACTCCAGCTCTGGAGCGAGTTGAAGGCGCGTGAGCGAATGACGAGATGGAAGGAAGACGACGCGTCGAGGGCACAGCTTAGCGCGCCGCCCCACTGTTTCCAGGCTGCTAGCGCGTCTGTTATCGATAACGCCCAGAAATTATTTTCCCTTCTTACGGTCGCAGCGGGGCCTTTGAAAGTAAGAAACAGCTCTGCCACGCTGGTAGCTAACTCGAAAATCGTACTGCAGGATATCTGAACTATGGCGACCCAGTATCCGCCGCCTTCAAAGCGCCAGAAGCGCGCGCAAGCCGAATTTGCGCGCGAGCAACAAGACATCGACACAACCATACCTGATGGCACTGTACGGGTGCGCTTCGTCGACCAAGCTACTGGCGAAAGTGGGAGTATCCCAGTACTCACTGTACCCCTATCACAAGCATCCACCAAGAACCTCGAACTCTTGCTCAACAACCTCAAAGACCAAGCCGACGATCAGATACCGTACCGCTTCTTCCCAGACGGCGCAACCGAAGCGCTTGCCGACAAGGACGACCTATACAATGCCTTGGTTAAGCCTGGCAAAGCGTCGGCAGAAAACGAGATTGTGCTCCAGTATGCGCCGCAGGCAGTCTTCCGCGTCAAAGCAGTCTCGCGTTGCTCAGCTGCGGTTTCGGGTCACGGAGACAACATTCTGTCAGTAAACTTTTCGCCAGTCAGCTCCAGCAGGATGGCAAGTGGTAGCGGAGACAAGACAGTGAGGATATGGGACTGCGACACAGGAACACCAGTGCATACTATGAAGGGGCACTCAAGATGGGTCCTTGCAGTCAGCTACTCACCTGATGGCTCTCTACTTGCTTCTGGTGGCTACGACAACGAAGTGCGGATATGGGACCCGAGCACTGGGAAACAGATTGGGAATGCTCTCAAAGGTCACACCAGTTTCATCACGTCACTCTCTTGGGAGCCCTACCATCTGCAAGAGCCTGGTCGGCCGCGAGTTGCGTCGTCATCAAAGGACGGTACAGTAAGAGTCTGGGATGCGGTTGGCGGCAGAATCGACTACGCCTTGTCCGGTCACAAGAGCAATGTGACGTGCGTGAAATGGGGTGGTACTGGACGGATATATACCGCCTCTCATGACAAGTCCATAAAGGTCTGGGATGCGGCGACAGGTACACTCGTGAGCACGCTATCTGGCCATGCGCATTGGGTCAACCATCTCGCTCTTTCTACCGACTTTGTCCTGCGCACCTCGTATCACGACCACACGCGGAAGGTACCGTCTAGCCCGGAGGAGAAGCTCGCAAAAGCCAAAGCGCGCTTTGAGAAGGCCGCTACCATCAACGGCGAAGTAGTAGAACGCTTAGCGACCGCTTCGGAAGATTGCACCATCATCCTATGGACGCCTTTGACCAGTACGAAGCCAGTCACCAGAATGACAGGCCATCAAAAGCAGATCAACCAAGTCACTTTCTCTCCAGACGGTGCCCTCCTGGCGTCTGCAGCATGGGACAACCACGTCAAACTATGGTCGGCACGGGATGGAAAGTTCCTCAACACATTGAGAGCGCACGTTGGGCCGGTATACATGACCTGCTTCTCCGCCGACAGCCGATTGTTGGCAAGTTGCAGCAAAGACACGACTCTGAAGGTGTGGGACATGAGGACTGGTAAACTAAAGGAGGACCTGCCAGGGCACAAGGACCAGGTATTTGCGCTGGATTGGAGTCCGGATGGTGAAAGGGTAGGAAGTGGTGGCGCCGACAAGCAAGTGCG
>Ga0265798_10001889_pt1 | contig 31508 bp, 26 predicted proteins | sample P3T30metagenome_FD_192430 | JGI IMG/M metagenome (GOLD analysis project Ga0265798, IMG submission 192430) | Plant litter microbial communities from East Loma Ridge, Irvine, California - P3 T30 | ecosystem: Environmental > Terrestrial > Plant litter > Unclassified | place: USA: California... | reverse complement strand
GATATATTACTCACCCGTTCGCCACTCGCCGCCAGGTTGCCCCGCGCTGCCGTTCGACTTGCATGTGTAAAGCATGCCGCCAGCGTTCAATCTGAGCCAGGATCAAACTCTTCAGTTTAATCTCTGTAATGACTTTACGTCATAGGTCGGACTGTTTTTAATCAGTCCGAACTCCTCCCATTGGTCGGAGTTCGCTCACTCAAGATACTGACCGTCGCCTCATTGCTGAGACAACGCTTAATACTTTTGTGAACATTTGATAATTTAAGTAATCGACTGAACATGTCAGCCGGCACCTTCATCAAACGCCCACACTTATCGACTGTTAATTTTTAAAGAACTTATTCGGTACTGCTTTGCCGCTTTGCGTCGAATCGTTTTGTTCGTCAGCAGCAGAGGAAGAAGATTATGCACTACATCACTTAACTCGTCAACCCCATCTTTTTCTTCAGCGCCAGCGGTGTTATCAAAACACCCAACTCAACTACTTGATTTCGTTCAGTTTTTCTTGCACTGCAGAAGCAGGAGGCGAATTATAGCGAACCGGCACGGTACTTCGCAAGCCCTCTCTGCTTGCCAAGTCGACGTAGCCGAGAAACAACGGTTCGACGATATTTTCGACGGCATCGCCAGCCCACCCCTATCGTAATTACAATTTAATGTCATGGCAGGCCGGCATGGTGACCATCGCCTGGCCGTTGTCATCGACTGGGGAGCGGACATGGAAAAGATTCTGTGGGTCGTGAAGTACGCTAACGTACAAACCTTCGCGAAAACGGCTGTGCAGGCTGGCGTGACCGGCGTTGCCATTCGCACCGATAACGACCTGGACACAGCGCTCCAGGTGTTTCATGACAAAGGCATCAAGGTCTACGGCTGGCGTTGGCCATCGGCCCAGCGCGACGCCGCCATGCGCGAGACCGATCGCGTGGCGACAGCTTTCCACCACGGGCTGGATGGCTATTACGTCGATCCGGAAGGGCAAGCAGGCGCATCGTATGACTGGGACCAGAATGGCCTCGCCTCTCTTGCCGACGACTTTTGCACCGCAATCAAGCAGGCGAGCGGCGGCAAGGTGCTCGGCGTCACCTCCCATTTCAGGGCGAATGCCATCTTCCCCAAGCTTCCATGGGCCGCCTTTTTCCGGCATGCCGACCTCTTCCTGCCCCAGGCCTACTGGCGCACCGAGAATGGCCCGGTTGGCCATGCCATTCCATCCGAAAACTACCTGAAGGCCATCCAGTACTGGAAGGCGGCCGGCGCATCGGGTTCGCGCATCGTGCCGATGGCAGGGGAACTGGCCAGCGTCAGTCCGTCGGAAATTGCGGAGTACGCCCACACGGCCGCACAGCAAAACGTCGACCAGCTGCACTTCTACACTTGTGAAACCAGCGTCAAGCCTGCGGTCTGGGATGCCATCGCCGGCCTGAAAACGTAACAGGCCGTTCCCGCCGGCGACGGGAACGGCCCAATGGGACAGTGAGGCGGGCTTGCGCTCAGCGGCTGGCGGTCTGCGTACCCGGCGGCGTCGTCGCCGGCGCATCCTTCACGTACTTGTCGAACCAGCGCAGCATTTCATACACCAGCTGCTCGTTCGACTCGCGCGCCGCGTACCAGTGCGGCTCGTACGGCAGCATCACCAGGCGCGTCGTGCCGCCGTTGCCGCGCAGGGCCTCGTACAGCTTGACCGATTGCAGCGGCGTGGTGCCGGGGTTGGCGTCGTCGCCGCCGTGCACGATCAGGAGCGGCGTCTTGAGCTTGTCGGCGTAGTAGAAGGTCGATGCCTTGGTGTACACGTCCGGCGCTTCCCACACCGAGCGGCGCTCGTTCTGGAAGCCGAAGGGCGTCAGCGACTTGTTGTACGAACCGCTGGTGGCCGCGCCGGCGCGGAACAGGTTCGAATGCGCCAGCAGGTTGGCCGTCATCAGCGCACCATGGCTGTGGCCCGTCACGCCGACGCGGTCCGGATCCGTCACGCCCAGGCGCACGGCTTCGTCGACCGCCGCCTTGGCGTTGGCGACCAGCTGCTCGGTGTAGGTGTCGTAGGCCTTGCGCGGATCGCCGACGATCGGGAAGGCGGCGCTGTCGATGATCGCATAGCCCGACAGCAGCAGCAGGCGGTACTGGCGCAGGCGCGTGAAGGTGTACTGCGAACCGGTGGTCTGGCCGGCCTTGGACGCATCCGCATAGTCGAGCGGATAGGCGTTCAGGATGGTCGGCAGGCGCGTGCCCTCCTTGTAGCCCGGCGGCGTGTACAGCGTGAACGACAGTTCGATGCCGTCGGCGCGCTTGTATTTCACCAGCCGCTTCTTGATCTGGCGGACTTCCGGCGTCGGGTCCGTCAGGTGGGTCAGCGCCTCGCTCGACGAACCAAAGCTCGGCTCGCCGAGTGCGGTGACGTCGAACACGCTGTCCAGGGTACGCAGGAAGGCGTTCGGCGTTTCGGTCGCCGACTGGTGCCAGGTCAGCAGGCGGCCGGTCCCGGCGATGCCGGCGGGCGCATTGCCGGCGAATCCGAGGAACTGTTCATACGAGGTCTTGTCGCTGCGGAACAGGCGCTCCGATCGCTGGGTCTTGAGGTTGAACCTGTCGAGGAAAGGACGGTCACCATCCGGCGACGACCCCACGCCCGACAGGAAGATCGTGTCGCCATCGACGCGGACCACCGAAAAGCCGTTGGCCAGCTGGCGCCGCACCGGCATGCCGGGGTTGGCGTACTTCTCGTCGCTCGACATGTCCCAGATCAGGCGGCGCGAATTCTGTGCATCGTCGATGTCGACCTGCCAGGTGCGCTGCCACTTGCGGTTGACGTCGTAGTCGCTCAGCAGGGCCACGCCCGGCTGCTCGCTCCACGTCAAGCCGGCGTAGCGCTGCTGGGTGCGGGTAATCTCGACCGGGTCGGCCTTGAACGGCGCCTTCAGCATCATCAGCTTGTCGCGATCAAGCGCCTGCACGTTCGGGTTGCCGCCGTCCAGCGCTTCGGCCCAGACCAGGGTCGCCGCTTCCGTCGGACGCCAGGTGAAGTTGCGCGGACCGACCGGCACGCCGCGGTTCGGCACGCGGTCGGCCAGCGGCAGCGCGGCGATCTGGCGCACGACCGGATTGGCGCCGCCGGCGCCGCGCTGGGACAGGTCCCACAGGTCGATCTGCTTCGGGAAGCGGTCGAAGGTCGTCACGTACGAGAACGGCGGGCGGATCTCGGAGACGACCGCATGGCGGCCGTCCGGCGCCACGTCCAGCTCCTCGTACAGGCCCGGCTTGCCGACCGGCGTGATCTTGCCGCTGGCCGCATCGACCAGCGCCAGCTGCGACGTGCCGTAGTAGGTGAACAGCGCTTCGTCCTGGCGGTTGCGCAGGGTGTCGCGGTTTTCATAGGTGCTGCTCTGGCCGGTCGCGCCCAGCGATTCCTGGATGCCGGGGCCGTCCGAGCCGGGTGCGGCTGGCGGCGGCGCCTTCTGCGCGGACACCAGCTTGACCAGCAGCGTCTTCTGGTCCGGCATCCATTGCACCTGGTCGCCGAACATCTGGTTCAGGCGCACGCCCTTGAGCTGGCGGACGGCACCGGTTTTGGCGTCGCCGACCCACAGCTCGACCGCTTCATTGGTGACGTTCTCGAACGCGAAGCGCTGGCCGTCGGCACTCCAGCTCGGCCGGCGCGGGCAGGCGCCGGCCGGCAGCTTGACCTTGCGCTGCTTGCCGTCGGCGACCTGCACCAGGTCGATCGCGCTGACGCACGGCGGGATGCCGTAGCCGCCCGGCGTGTCGTGCTGGCTGTGGTTGCCCGGTTCGACGCGGACACCGGCCAGGCGCATGTAGGGCGTCGCCACCTTGGCGATCGTCGGGTATTCCTCCATCGTCACCAGCATCAGCTTGTCGCGGGTGGGGCTGAGCGATGGCGTGGGCGGCGGCGGCGCGCGCATCACGTCGAGGATTTCCTTCGGCGGCTGGTTGTAGGCGCTCGAAGCGTTGGCGGCTGGCGTGGTGGCCGCTGGCGCCGCTTTCAAGGACGGCGTCATGCCGACTGCGAGCGTGGCGGCAACCAGGCCGCTCAACAGGTGTTTTCCCTGCATGGACATTCTCCGGTGGACTCAAATGGACGCAGGCACGGACGGGATCGCCATCCGCACGCTGCGGTGACAAACATTGCCAGAAAAGTATTTCCCTGGCAACATCGAATTTTGGTCGAGCGAGTCGATGATTCACACCACGCCTGGATGAGACCCTTATGCCGCCACCGAGCCAGCTTTTTCTTCATTATCTAAGCAGGTTGAAAGACCTGCTGCACCGGATCGACGTGGTCGATGCCACCATCGCCGGCAAGCGCCTGCACCCGGACATGTTTCCCTTGCTGCAACAGGCCCGGACCGCTGTCGGGTTCACCCTGCGTGCGAGCTGTGCGCTGGCGGGGCGGGACATCGTCTCATTCACGCTTGGCGAATGCACGCTGCCAAACGTCCTGAGTGAGATCGATGCGACGGTGGACTACCTGTCTTCGCTGCGGGAAGCCGATTTCAGCGATATCGACACGCGGCGCATCCGCACGGGCGCCGGTTTCGCCGAGCTGGAGATGTCCGGCGGGAACTACTACCTCATGTATGCCGTGCCCAACTTTTTCTTTCACTATTCGATGGTGTATGCGATCGCGCGGCAGGCGGGCGTGCCGGTCGGGAAAGCCGATTTCGACGGCTACCACGTTTATCCGCCGGGATTCAGCTTCAAGGCTTGAAAGTCACGACGACCGCTTGTCCAATCCTGCCGCAAGCTCAATCGGACAAAAACCGCACCGTCCGCCGCGCCCGCTCATCCACCTCCAGCGAAAACACATCCGGCCGCGCATAATGCCCGACCACGTCAAAATCATAACGCGCCCGCACCAGCTCGTCCGTATCGATCTCGGCCACGACCAGCCCCGTCTCCCCGAGCAGTGGCCCGGCCAGCACATCCCCCAGCGGCCCGACGACCAGGCTCCCTCCATTGATCAAGGGCCGCTCCGGATCCCAGCCCGGCACCTCGACACCCAGCGCCTGCGGCGACGGCTGCACCTGGCAGGCGCTGATGACGAAACAGCGCCCCTCGTGCGCGATATGGCGCATCGAGCACTGCCAGATCTCGCGCTCGTCCACCGTCGGCGCGCACCAGATCTCCACGCCTTTCGCATACATGGCGGTCCGCAGCAGCGGCATGTGGTTCTCCCAGCAGATGGCAGTGCCGGCCTTGCCCGCCCGCGTGGCGACCACCGGCAGGGTCGAGCCGTCGCCCTGGCCCCAGATCAGGCGCTCGGTCCCGGTCGGCATCAGCTTGCGGTGCCTGGCGACCAGGCCCTCGCCGGGATTGAAGAACAGCGCGGTACAGTACAGCGTGCTGCCGACACGTTCGATGACGCCGATGACGATGGAGGCGCCGCAGCGGGTCGATAGCGCGGCCAGCGCATCGGTCTCGGGCCCGGGAACATCGATGGCGTTCGCGTGATATGCCGCAAACGCCTCCCTCCCCTCCGGCAGACGATAGCCGAGGCGGGTGCCGAAGATTTCGCCTTTCGGATAGCCACCCAGCAGGGCTTCGGGCATGACGACGAGGCCGGCGCCGGAGGCGCGGATCTGCGCTTCGAAGGACAGGATGTGCTGCAGCGTGGCCGCTTTGCCGCTGGGTGACGAGCCGATCTGCAGGGCGGCGACTTTTGATTTCGGCAAGATCTTCTCCCTAAGATTCGTTGGTGACAGTGAGCGAGTCATTCTACCCAGCAATCCGAAAGATAATGAACAGCATGAATAGACAAGACAAAGATTTGCACCACATCGCCGGCTACGTCATGCCGGCGTTTCCGCCACGCCCGTCGGACCTGGGCTTCCTGTTCGGCACCCGTCATGGCGTCGATGCCTTCTGCCTGGCGACGCTCGACCTCTGGGAACAAGGCATGTTCAAGCGCTTGCTGGTGTCCGGCGGGCGAACCGGCGGCCTGCCTCGCTCCGAGGCGGAGGTCATCGGCGAGGAACTGCTGAGGCTGGGCATGCCCGAGTCCGTCCTTATCCTGGAGCACGCCGCGGCCAATACCGGCGACAACGTCATCTACGGGCGTCGAAAAGTTGCGGAAATGATGGACGTGTCCGCGATCCGCAGCGTGCTCGCGATCGGTAAGGTATGCTCGATCCGGCGCTACCTCATGACGCTGCAGCGCCACTGGCCGGGCCTGCGCCTGTCGGCCTGCCCGGTGAATTATTTCGGCGTGCCAATCGAGCGCTGGCACGAGCATGACGAATTCCGCACACGGGTGCTGGACGAATACGAGAAAATTCCGCTGTACCTGCAACAAGGCTTTTTAGAAGACATCACCAGCGAGTCCTTCCTTGATCACCAGCGCACTCTTGAATAGCATCCCGACCATCGTCCACGGCTTCGGCACCGAAGCCGAACTGGTCCCGCTCGTGCTGCAAGCCCGGTGGGCGCTGCGGCCCAGCAAGAAGCAGGTGCACGGCACGCGGGCGGCGGACATCGTCGGCGTGCGCCAGCCCGTCGGCGAGGCCGATGCCTTTCATACCGCGGCCGCCGGGATTCCGGTCAGCGTCATCACGGCCGATTGCGTGCCCTTGCTGCTGGCGCGGCGCGACGGCAGCCGGGTCGCCGCGGTACACGCGGGCTGGCGCGGCCTGGCCGGCGGCATCATCCCGGCGCTGCTGGCGGAGCTGCGCGGCGGTGGCGACTGGGTGGCGGCGGTCGGACCGACGATCTGCCCGTCGTGCTACGAAGTCAGTCCGGAGCTGGCCCAGGACTTCGCGCGCCGCTTTCCCGCCATCGCCGCCGAGGAATTGCTGCCGCGGCCGCGCCACCTGAACCTGCGCGCCGTCGCCGCCCACCAGCTGCGCACGGCGGGCGTCGAGGCCATCGATCAGGTGGGCGGCTGCACCTGCTGCGCGCGCGACGAGCACGGCGCCCGTGTCTACCGCAGCTACCGGCGCGGAGACCGCAATTCGCAGCAGCATTCGGGGCTGTTCATCCGGCCGGATTGAGCGGATGGCGCCCTATTTGCCGGCGCGACGACGGCGCCACAACTTACGCCCGGCCCAGGCCGCGAGCAGCAGGATGAGCAGCCAGGGCAGCAGGTAGGCCACGCCGGAAATCGCAATCGAGATCCCCTGCGACAGGTTCTTGCCGAAGTCGGCAAACGCGCGCTTGATGGGCGCCCAGAATGGACGCTGCCTGTCGCTGTGGATAGCCACTTCGAGGATCTCGGTCTCGACGCGCTGCGCGAGCACGGCGCGCTTGCCGTTCGCCTCTTCCAGGCTGGACTGGACATCCGCAAGTTCGCGATTGACCTTGATCAGGGCGTCGACGTCGTTGCCGGCACGGCTGCGCAAGGCTTCCAGGCGGCTGCGGTAGTCTTCCAGCATGGCGCGCTGGCGATCCGAGTCCGCGATCGGCCCGGACAAATCGACGACCGTGGTGGACTGGCGCGCCAGCTCGGCCTTTTGGGCCATGGACGCCACCAGTTTCGGTATCACATCCGGCCTGGCGCGGAATTTCAGCGTTGCGCTGGCTTCGGGTTCGCTCTCGACGCGCGATGCCAGCAGCGTGCATCCGGCGGCGGTGGCGTCGCGGCAGGCGGCCAGGCCGGCGGCATGGAGGGCGGCGACGCGCTCCGGCGCCGTCTCGACCTCGACGGCATGTTCATAGGCCAGCTGTTGCGCGGCCCTGGCGCGGCCATCACGCGTGGCGGGTGCTTGCGCCTGGTCCAGGGCATCCTGCCGGCTCGAACAGGCGGCGAGCAGGATGACAAAGGCCATCGACGGCAAGCCTCGAAAGCGAAGCTTGCGCGCGGTCGGGAACGATGAAGTCATGCCGTCTGCATCCTGATGGGTTCGCCCGGCGCCACATCGCCGCAATGCCATCAAGATAACAGATTGCAATAAAGAAAAGTGGTTTGTGCCCCTCAGTCGTTTGTAACAGGCGGAGCCGAACCCAATAGCCGGCGCAGCTGGGCCGCCTGGTAGCTGCCGAAGGTGTCGCTGAACAGGCAACGGATCAGCGGATCGTCGACGACCTCGGCATCGGCGAGCTCGCGCTCCACGTCCGCATCGAACACGTGGTCGTTGACGCGCAAATACATCGACGTCAGCGACTCGCCCAGCTCGAGGGCCGCATACAGCTTCGCGGCCGGGATCTCGGTGGTCCAGGCCAGCGCCGCGTCGCCCTCGTCGAGACGGGCGCCGGCGTCCGGATCGAGCCGGTAACGCAAGCGCGTGACCTGGCCTTCGTGATCGTAGACCGACAGCTGCCAGACGCGCACCTGGTCGAAATAGCCGGATCCCGCGTCCACCTCGGCGTATTTGTCGAGCAAACCCACACGGCAATAGTCCATGACGCGCGCGTGCTGCGCCGCCGTCAGCGGCGCGAAACGGCGGGCGATGTCGGCGGTGGATGGCGGCGCGGCATTGCCTTCATAAACGTAATCGACGTCCTGGTCGCCGACCGGGATCACCCAGTCCAGGCTGGGCGCCGGCAGCAGCGAGGCTGCGTCCAGCCGCACCGAGACCGATGGGTTCAGGCGCACCACCTGCGCATCCGGCAGCGCCGCCCCCACCTCGCTTGCAAAGCGGGCGTACGAAATCGGAAAGAAGGCGCGGTTGTACCAGGACCAGGGTTCCTGCAGAAACTGGCATGAGCTCGGCACGACATAGCGCGGCGCCAGCGCCTTCAGCTGGACCAGCCATTCTTCCGGCAGCTCGGGCGGCGCAGCCAGGGCGCGCGACGGCGCCAGCACTTCGAGTTCGCGCATGGTCTGGAACGGCCAGAGCACCATGTCCCAGGGTCCTTCCGCGACCAGTTGGGCGAGCGTGGCGTCATCGATCCAGGAGTCCACGACGTTCAGCACATTGAGTCCCGCCGCCTTCACCTGGAACATCGAATCGACGTCGATGTCCATCGCTTCGCGCGGCACCACCTCGAAACTACCCACCTTGACCGGGTCGTTCAGGCGCAAGGCATGTACCTGGCTGAAACCCAGCCGGCGCACCATGTCGAACAATTCGTCGAAGAGGCAGTAGATATACAGCGGCGTGGCCCGGTCCAGCAGGTCGATGCTCTCCAGCGAGCAGTGGTCGTCGTGGAAGTGGGAGATGAACACGGCGTCGAAACGCTGGCGCCGGATCAGCGCGTGGTCGAAACGCAGGTCCGGGAAGGCGTGGCAGTTGCGGCTGAACGGATTCTCGAAGATCGTATCGAATGCGATGCGCGTGCCGTCGCATTCGAACACGTAACCGGCATGGAGGATGCGCGAAACGGTCAGCATCAGTCCAGACGTTTCAAACGCTGGCCATGGATGCCCCAGCGGCAATCGACACCGTCGACCTGGCCGCACAGCGCCCAGCCGGTGCCGATCTTCTCGACCGTGACACTGCTTTCGATTTCACGGGCCAGCTTTTCGGCCCATACGCTGGCGGCGCCACGGCCCTTGAACAGTTCCTTGCCCTCGAAGATGACCGTGGCGTCGAAGACGGGAGCGGCGAATATCGTCATGGTTATGCCTTTGCCTTGTAGTGTGCCCTTGCGGTGTGCAGTTTGCGGTAGCTGTCCATCAGGCGATGGTGCCGGTCGAGCCCTTCGAGTTGCATATTGGTCGGGGTCAGGCCGAAGAAACGCACGCTGCCGTCCACCGAGCCCAGCGCCGCATCCATGCGCACATCGCCATACATGCGGCGGAAATTGACGACGTAATCGTCGAGGTCCAGCTCGTCGTCGAGCGTCACTTCCAGCACCACGTTCAGGGCCTGGTAGAACAGGCGGCGCTCGACGGTATTGTCGTTGTATTGCAGGAAGGCGCCGACCAGTTCGTGCGCTTCTTCGAATTCATTGAGCGCGAGATTGATCAGCAGGCGCAATTCGAGCACGGTCAACTGGCCCCAATCCGTGTTCTCGTCGAATTCGATGCCGATCAGGCTGGCGATATCGGAATACTCGTCCAGCTCATTGTTTTCCAGGCGATCCAGCAAGGCTTCGAGGGCATCGTCGTCCAGGCGATGCAGGTTCAGGATGTCTTCGCGGAACAGCAGCGCTTTATTGGTATTGTCCCAGACCAGGTCCTCGATTGGATAGACTTCCGAATAGCCGGGCACCAGGATACGGCAGGCGGTGGCGCCGAGCTGGTCATACACCGCCGTGTAGACTTCCTTGCCCATGTCCTCGAGAATGCCGAGCAGGGTTGCCGCTTCATCGGCATTCGAATTCTCGCCCTGGCCGGAGAAATCCCATTCGACGAAATCGTAATCGGATTTGGCGCTGAAGAAGCGCCACGACACGACGCCGCTGGAATCGATGAAGTGCTCGACAAAGTTATACGGCTCCGTCACGGCTTCGCTGGCGAAGGTCGGCTGCGGCAGATCGTTCAAGCCTTCGAAGCTGCGGCCCTGCAGCAATTCGGTCAGGCTGCGTTCCAGCGCCACCTCGAAACTCGGGTGCGCGCCGAACGAGGCGAACACGCCGCCGGTCTTCGGATTCATCAGCGTCACGCACATGACCGGATAGGCGCCACCCAGCGACGCATCCTTGACCAGCACCGGAAAGCCCTGCTCTTCCAATCCCTGGATGCCGGCGACGATGCCCGGGTATTTCGCCAGCACCTCGGCCGGCACGTCGGGCAAGGCGATTTCGCCTTCCAGGATTTCACGCTTGACGGCGCGCTCGAAAATCTCGGACAGGCATTGCACCTGCGCTTCGGCCAGGGTGTTACCCGCGCTCATGCCATTGCTGGCGTACAGGTTTTCGATCAGGTTGGACGGGAAATACACGGTCGCGCCATCCGACTGGCGCACATAGGGCAGCGAAACGATGCCGCGCGCCGCGTTGCCGGAATTGGTGTCGACCAGGTGCGAGCCGCGCAATTCGCCTTCCGGGTCGTAGATGTCGAGGCAGTATTCGTCGAGGATCCCGTCCGGCATCGCGTCGTCCGGGCCGGGCTGGAACCAGCGCTCGTCCGGATAATGCACGAAAGGCGCGTTGGCGAATTCCTCGCCCCAGTAGGCGCCGGCATAGAAGTGATTGTTGCTGATACGTTCGATGTATTCGCCCAGCGCCGAGGCCAGTGCGCTTTCCTTGGTCGCGCCCTTGCCGTTGGTGAAGCACATCGGCGAATGCGCATCGCGGATATGCAGCGACCAGACATTCGGCACGATATTGCGCCACGAGGCGATTTCGATCTTGATGCCGAGGTCGGCCAGCAGGCCCGACATATTGGCAATGGTCTGCTCCAGCGGCAGGTCCTTGCCGGGGATATAGGTGGCCGATTCGGCCGACGGCTGCAGGGTCAGCAGGGCCTGGGCATCGGCATCCAGGTTCGCGACCTCTTCGATGACGAATTCCGGCCCCTGCTGCACGACCTTCTTGACGGTGCAGCGCTCGATCGAGCGCAGGATGCCCTGCCGGTCCTTGTCCGAGATGTCCGGGGGCAGTTCGACCTGGATCTTGAAGATCTGCTGGTAGCGGTTTTCCGGGTCGACGATATTATTCTGCGACAGGCGGATATTCTCGGTCGGGATGTCGCGGGTGTTGCAATACAACTTCACGAAATACGCCGCGCACAGGGCCGACGAGGCCAGGAAGTAATCGAAGGGGCCGGGCGCCGAGCCGTCGCCCTTGTAGCGGATCGGCTGGTCGGCGATGACCGTGAAGTCGTCGAACTTGGCTTCGAGACGCAGCTTGTCGAGAAAGTTGACCTTGATTTCCATGGGAGAATTCCAGCGGGGTGCGCAAAATGAGATAACCCGCCATTATCCGTGGTTTCGGCCGTGGAGCATAGGCCGTTGACTACTGCGTGGCGGTGGCCATGGCGATGCCTTTTTCCGTGGCGTCGGGGTAGTGGCGCGAGGTCAGCAGCTCGACCGTCTCGTCCGGATAGATGTGGATGGCCAGGAAGACGGCGTCGGGAGGGACGTCGGTTAGTTGCAGCCGGTTCTTTGCCGTCACGGTTTCTCCGTTTCTTGGCGTGCCCTCGGGGCCATCGAGTTTCCACGTCACCTGTTTGGGTCCAAGCTTCAGCTGCACTCCACTGATCGTGCTGCCCCCGGTTTGGGGATAGGCAGTGGAACTGTCGCCGGACTTGCCGTCGATGAAGACGTCGAAAATGGGGCGGTCCAGGTAATTGAAGGTGACGACGTCCAGGCTGACGGCCCTGGGTCTGGTCTTGCACGCGAACAGGGACAGTAGCAAGGCGGCGGCGCCCATCATGTGCAAACGCCTGTCGGGCTTGTCTGGGCTTGCTTGTTCATTATCTCGGCTGTTCGTCATCATGTGGCTGTGGCATACGTTCACCAAACTATTTATTCGGTTGATCGTTCCCGAACCACCCACCCACGGTTTCGCGCACCCAGGTCACACCCGCATCGACGATCCGCTCGGCGCCGTCCCTAGTCTCGCGCAGCTTGCGACCGGTCGCCTGTGCGGCGCGCTGCGCCTGCGTGCTCACCGTGTCATACGCATCGTGCGCTGAGCCGGCCACCTGGCTGGCCGTCCTCTTCACGGCGCCGGCGGCTTCCTCCGCCTTGTGCTGCACATAGTCGCGGGTCTGGATCGCCCGATGCTCGACCGCCTCGGCGGCATCACGGACATGGGCCGCCCCGGCCTGCGCCGTTGTCCTGGCAGTCGTGGCAACCGTCTCGGCAGCCTGCTCGACCCTGGCCCGGCCTGCCGCCGCCGTCGACTGCACGGCGTGCCCCGCCTGGGTACCCTTCGTCACGATCCACGCGCCGGCATCCTGCCACACGCTCGCGGTCGATTCCTCGATGCCGCGCGCCTTGAAGTAGCTGAAGGGCTCGGCGTTCATCAGGAAGTCGACCTTCGAGTCATGGACGTACTTCCCCACGAAATCGAGCACACCGGCTGCCGCATTGCCGTCCCAGGCCGACAGTTGCCAGTCCTGTGGCTTGACGTACTGGGCATAGGCGTTCGCCACGTTGCCGCCGAGCCGCTTCCACTCGCCCACGCGGGCAGCGGTGCGGTACTTTTCCACCTCCCACGCCATGCCCTTGGGGCCGATATATTTCAGCACGTTGGCCTGGCGGCTGCGCGCACCCGGGGTGTCGATGCCGCGGCGGTACATTGTCCCGTACGCGCTGTACAGCAGTTCCATATGCCGCTTGACCTGGCTCTCGATCGAGCCGCTCGCGCTGCCGAAGACGGTCATGTAATGCTGGTAGGCTTGCCGGGTGCTTTCATGGCACTCGAAACGGTCGATGAACACATCGGGTTCGTTCTCGTCGATCCAACCGTAGCTCTTCATCCTGACCGCAGCCTGCAGCGCTTCCTCCATCATGTCGCGCATTGGAATGCGGCCATAATTGTTGTCGATCGACTGGGCGCTAGGCTCGTAGCCTCCGCCGACGTCGGAGTGCACGCCAGGATAGGTTTTCTCGATCCAGTCGCCACCCAGCTTTCCGTTCAGGCGGATCAAATCCACCGGGAAGGCGAACCGGACTTCGTGACCCGCCACGTAATGTACACAGCGATGCACCATCGACGGGACTCGCAACTCGCGCTCGCTGAAAGGCGTGCGCACGTTATGGGCCGGCAGGCCAAAGGAAGCGACCGTGTCGAACAGCCCCAGGAAGTTGAACCGGATCGGGTAGCCCCCGTACGTCAAGCCGTCACTCGCATGTTCACAGTCGGCAAGCAACCGGTTGGTAAAGGCGCGCGCCAGTGCGGCGCCTCGCGAAAAGCCGAACACCGAGATATTGATCTTCTTGATCAGACGGTGCTTGCCAAGAGCACGATTGACTTCCGAAAAGCTTTTTTCGGTACTCTCTTCAGCATACTTGGCGACTTCACCACCAAGCCTGGCTGCGTTGGCGATCAGCACATCGCGCAAACGCTGGTTGACGGTCAGGTTGCCAAAGTCCATACGGCGATCGCCCCCCGCGCCGAAACCACCGCCGCCCAAGGTGTCTTCGGCCCAGATGCCTGCCGACGACAGCCAGCTGTCGGCAGTGCCATTATAGGTGGTGCCGACGCCGGACACGTAAATACGATAAACCGCTCGATCGGTGTCATTGATCGACGCGTCGAACAGGCGCGCCACATTACTCCAGCGTTTCGACGGCGTGTCCGCATCTCGGTTATTCCCGGTGCCGTCGAAGAAGACGGCGATATGCACGACGTCGTAGCAATCCTGGAATGGCCCGGCCGGCGCAGGTGAAACGTCACGGTTGGCGGCCACCGCCGCTGTCGCTTCCGATTCTGCCATTACATCACCTCATCGTCTTGACGCGTCGATACTCATTGCCCGGCCGTGGCCATGGCGATTCCTTTTTCGGTTTTTCGCGGATAGTGGCGCGAAGTGATCAATTCAACCGTCTCGTCCGGATAGACGTGCACCGCCAGGAATACCGCGTCGCGCGGCACGTCCACCAGTTGCGGTGTATTCCTGGCAACCACGGTCTCTCCGTTCCGCGGCGTACCTCGCTTCCCCGTGAGTTTCCAGGTCACCTGTTTCGGCCCCAAGTTCAGCCTGACCCCCGTGATCGTACTGCCACCGGTCGCAGGATAAGCTGTAGAACTGTCCCCGGACTTCCCATCGACGAAGACGTCATAAATGGGACGATTCCAGTAATTGAAAGTGACGACATCAAGGGTTATGCTCATGGGGGCTGCCTGGCACGCGGGAAGCGAAAAGAATAAAGTCATGGCGCCCAGCAGCTGCCGGCGCCTCCTGAATGAATAAGTTGTCCTGTTGGTCCTTGTCATGGCATTTCCTCTACTGCCTCGCTGAAGCTGATCCGCCCCGCCTGCACCCGGCGCAGCACCGCACCGATGGCCGGATCGAAATCGAAGCGCTGGCCATAGATGATCTTCACGCAGATGAAGTTGACGAGATCCTGCATGCCTTCCAGCCCAAGCGCACGGGCCTGCAGGTAGGCCGCGCGCACGTACCGGTACGGGTCGCCATCGATGCGTTCGAGCAGGTGCCGCTGGTTGAGGTCGACGTAGTACAGCAGGTGGTCCGGCATGCTGGCCTCGACCAGGTCGTCCACCTGCGCCTGGGTGAGCTGCAGCGGGAGCGGTGCCGGATCGCTGCACTCAAGAACGGTCGCCACCGCGTGCAGCTGGCCATCGCGGTCCCAGTACCACCAGCCTGCCAGGCCGCAGGTCAGCGCCTCGATCTGGCGCGGGTCGAGCACGGGGCCCGGCACGTGCAGCGTGGCGTCGTCCGGCTGGCCGACCAGCGTGCCGAGGATCGCCGGGTCCCAGTATGCGAAGAACATCGCTTCGCCATCCGGAAGCAGCACCTCGGTGGCCGCCTGCAGCATCGCGAACACGGCATCGAAGGCCAACGGCGTGGCGACGATGGTCACGCAGGGCAAGCGCGGCGCATGTGCGAGGATCCAGGACCATTGGCTGGACGCGGCGCCCGGCGGCGGGAGCTCGACCAGGTGCGGCGCCTTGTCCGCCAGCGGCGTGCCCTGTTCCGCATCGAACAGGCAGCGCAGCCCTGCCCCGGGGTCCTGGATCGCGGCAGGCAGGCCGGGCGCTTGGGCGCTGTCGGCGATCGCATACCAGCGCAGGCCGGAGACACGCGCGTCGGCATCGCGGAAAACCTGCAGGCTTGGAAGGAGCTCCTCGCGCATCACGCCCCCTTGTTGACAAAGGCGGTGCGCTGCCCGGCGCGCTTGGCCAGGCATTCGACGCAGACCGACTGCGGCAGGATCGGCAGCTTGTAGGTGCGCTCGGTGGGGCCCGGGAAGGTCTTCTTCCCGGCATGGATCGTGATCTTGCCCGGACACTGCACGGTGATATTTCCCCCTTCGATCGTGATGTTCGCCCCGTCCGCCGTCGACAGCGAAATGCTCTTGGCCGCCGCCCAGTCCACGTGCGCATTCGCGCTGACCACGTTCACCTCGTCGCGCGCCTGCACGTTCAGCACGTCGGCCTGGGCCTGCACGTCCACCGCATCCTTGGCCGCGATCAGTTGCAGCCCGATGCCGCCCTCGCCCGGCTTGACCGCACCGCCCAGCATGCCGATCGCCTGGCCGCTGTGCACGCGCAGCTGGCCGCCGGTCACGAACTGCGTGTCCTGGCCGCTCATCAGGGTCACCGTTTCGCCATTCGACAGCTGCACCGCCTGCCCGGCGGTCACGCCCAGGCCGGCCTTGGCCGAGATCGCGATCACGGGATCGGTCAGATGCGGCAGCTTGCCTTCGCCCGGCGCGGTGTCCTTAGCGGCGGCGTTGGACCTGGCGGCATCTGCACTTTCGGTGCCGACCATGCCCGACACCGCCGTCAGCATCGCCTGCAGCGGCGCCGCCTTCGGATCGAGGACGCTGGTGCCGTCTTTTGCCGCTCCGAGATGGGCCGCCAGGCCGACCGTTTCGTGCTTGACCGCCGCCTCGCTGAAGGTTTCGCCCAGCTTGACCGCCTGCTTGAGCAGCGCGATGCCCGCTACGTTGTCGCCGGCCGGCTCGCGCTCGGACGCGCCATGCTGGATGGCGTAGCTGGTCACCAGCAGTCCGGCGTTCGCGCGCAGTGCGCCATGGGCGTCGGTGCGCAGCTCGGCGCCGGTGCCGCGCAGGCTGCCGCGGAAGTTGTCGGCGCCATGCACCAGGTGGCCCAGGTTCAGTTCGGTGGCGGCGAGCGTGGTGCGCAATTGCACGCGTCCTTGCGCATCGGTGTCGTCGAACAGCAGCTGGTTGTAGCCGGCGCCGCCGAATTCCTTGCTGCGCACGCCCCACTGGGCGGCGGCGTTGCGGTGGCCGGCGCTGTCGCCCGATGCGCCATGCCACACCGGCGCGTTGCCGCCGGCGAGGTTGCCCTGGCTGGAGACCGCGTGGTCATGGGCCGCGCCGAAGGCACCGCGCTCGTCCTCCCTGCCGCCGGCACCACCCGGTGTGGGCTGCACGCCGCCCTCGCCCTGGCCGTTGTACACGGCGCCGATGATGAGCGGCCGGTCGATGTCGTTCTCGATGAACTGGACAATCACTTCCTGCCCGATGCGCGGCAGGAACTGGCTGCCGATGCCGCCGCCGGCCAGGCGCTGGGCCACGCGCACCCAGCAGGTCGCATCGCCGCTCGTCTGCCAGTGGAAGCGGATGCGCACCCGGCCCAGCTGGTCGCAGTAGATCTCGTCGGCGCCGGACGGCGTGTCGGCGCCGTCGGGACCGACCACGATCGCGCTCTGGGCGCCCATCGCCGTCGGCCGCGGATGGGCGCGGCCCTCGCTGCCATCGAGCTGCGGGCGCCATGCCACGTCGTGCGGCAGCGCCTCGAAGCAGTTGGCGTAGCCGCTGGATGAGGCCTGGGCGATGGCCAGGCCGAAGTCCGGCAGCGCATCGCCGCGCACGGCGTCTTCGAGCAGCTCGGGGATCGGTCCGAACAGTTCGGCCAGCGCTTCCTTCGCCTTTGCCGGCAGGTTGTTGACGCCGGCGCTGTCGACCCGCAGTACCGTGTAGCGCGCCGCTTCGCCCAGGCGCTGCAGCGGCGCGCCGCTGATCTCGATGCGGCTGCCGGCGCGCAGCGTGCGCACCGTGGAGCGGCCGCGCCACAGCTGGGTACGGGCTTCGCGCGCTTCCATCTGCAGCGTGGCGTAGCGTTCGGCCTGGTCGCGGCCGGCGTAGTGATACTGGCCCGGCGCGTCGTAGGATTCGAGCGGCGGCAGCTTCGGCGAAGCGGCCAGGCGCGAGGGCACGCTGGCCGCCACCGCCTTCTTGGCCTTGTAGTCGTAGCTGAGCAGGGTCGTGCTCGACGGCCCGACGCGGCGCGCGCTGGCCAGCGCCAGCACGGTGTCGCTTTGTTCGCGCGCGTGGGCGCCGTGGAAGCGCACGCCGGGCGAGGCGCTGGACGGATCGTCCGGAATCGCGGTGACGCTGGTGGAGTCGGCAAAGATCACCATCGCCGGCCCATCCTCGCCCTGCTCGAAGCGCCAAGCGAGCCCTTCCTCGGCCAGCAGGCGCTCGACAAAGGCCAGGTCCGACTCGCGGTACTGGCAGCAGTAACTGCGCGGCAGTGCTCCGCCCATGAAGGCGCTGGCATCCTCGCTCCAGCGCCAGCGCGCCACCGGCGCATGGGCGTCGAAGACCTCGTCGACGATGTCGGTCACGGTCCGGTCCTGCCACACGCGGCTGTTGCGCACATGGGCCAGGCGCCAGATCCAGTGGCTGATGCGGACGCGGTAGCGCGCGAAGCCGCCTTCGCTGCCGAGCATCGCGGTCTCACTGATCTCGCCGGCGAAGGTGGCGCGGGTGCCGTCGGCCAGGCTGATCTCCAGCGCCGCGGCCTGGCCCAGCAGGGCCGTGATGTCGATGTGGGCATCCGTCGACAGCGCGATCACATCGCGCGCGCCCACGCCCTGCACCAGGTCGCGCGCCGCAAAGGCCTCGACCAGCAGGCCGCCCGAGCCGAGATCGGCGTCCCCGTCTTCCAGGGTCAGTGCGTACAGGCGGGTGGCACTGCCGAACTGCGCGAGCGCGCCCATCACCTGGTCAAGCAATTCGTGCCGCATGATCAACCCGGCGCCTTCGGCATCCGGACCGACTTGCAGCCTTCCGCCCCCTTGGCGCTGCTCTGGCATACGCGTACGCGGCAGCGCTGCACTTCGGCCGCGGTGGCGTTGGTGGCGCAGCGCCTGAAGATGTCGTCGGGCGAACCGGAGTCCGGGGTCTTGGTGTGGGCCAGCAGCGCGGCGAGCAGGGCGACGTCGTTGTCGACGGCCGGCTCGGCGCGCTTCGGCACGGTCTTTTGCGCAGGCTTGGGCCGGGCCGCGGCGGCAGGTGTGCGCGCTCTCTCTTTCTCTTTATGCGCTAGCTTCTCGGCCGCGGGCTTTTTCGCGGCATCGTGCTTGCGCGGCGCCTCGTCCCGCGCCGGCGTCTTCGGCCTGGCCTCGGGCACCGGAGCGGGCGCGTCGCCCGGGGCGTTCAGGAGGCTGGCGAGATCCTGCTTGTCCGTTCTGGCAGCCGGCGGCTCGTCCTGGATCACTGCGGCGGTCACCGGCGCTTCGGCGGCATCGGCGGGTGCGGGAGCAGGGGCGGGCGGAGAAGCCAGGGCCGGGGCAGGTGCCGACGCGGCAACAGGCGCCTTCACGGGCTCCGGCACCACTTGCGCGGCAGCCAGGGGCGCGTCCGGCGCATCGCCGCTGCCGCTCAGCGCGAACCATGCGCCACCCGCGATGACGGCCAGGGCCGCGCCGAAGACGGCGGCGCGCGCACCGCGCCGGCCTGCGGGACGGACCGGCGACGGCAAGGCGCGCGCGGAGGCGCCCCGGCCATCGAGCTGGCTGAGGACGCTGCGGTCCTCGGATGCCGGGACCTGGTCAGCTGAAAGAAGGCTGGGCCGGCCTGAGCCAGGGCGGCGCTCGCGACTGTCGTGCAAAACACACTCCTCTGTTGAGTTGACCATAACTCTACGCCGAATGTAAAAATCGTGCCAAAAATCAAGTAACCAATTGTGCGCGTCTATGCACTACTCATGATTTCAATCGTGCGTCCTGTTATCGGAACAGAAAGATATACTCTGCGGCAACTGCATTTCCACAACAAATTTTAGACAAGGAAAAGTACGTGCTGCTCGTTGCTGTTGCGTTGTACTTCGCACTGGCATGCCTGGTCAGCTGGATGGTGTTGTTCCCTGCGGGACGCGCCTTCATGCTCCAGGCCCTGCTCGGCGCCGGCACGCGCCTTCAACGGCACTGGCACTCGATCGCGCAGCGGCGCAGCCTTGCCCTCGCATCGACCCGCCAGGCCGGCCGGGACGGCCTGCACCAGGCCGCGGGCTTCCTGCGCCGGCATTATGCAATCTGCATCGCCGGGGTGGTGCTGCTCGCCGCGCCGGTGCTGTTCGCCCTGCTGAGTGGCACGCATACCCGCCTGAGAGGATTCGAAGACGACACGCGCGAGGTCAACGGCCAGGTCGCCGCCCTGCTCGAAGGCGAGCACCTGGTGCCGCCGCCGCCGCTGCCGCCGATGGCGTTCACCACCTTCGAGGTGAGCCAGGCGCGGCCCCTGATCGCGTCGGCCAGCCGCGACTGGGCCATGCTGAACCCCGATTTCGAGCAGAGATTGCTGCTGGTGTTTCGCATCATGAAGGAAAAGCACGGCTACGAGATGGCCCTGCTGGAAGGCTACCGCAGCCCCGAACGCCAGCAGAAGCTGGCGTCGATGGGCCCGAGCGTGACCAATGCCGGCGCCTTCCAGAGCTGGCACCAGTACGGCCTGGCGGCGGACAGCGCCTTCGTGCGCAACGGCCGCATCGTCATCTCGGAAAAGGATCCCTGGGCCATGCGCGGTTACCAGCTGTATGGCGAAGTGGCGGAATCGGTCGGCCTCACCTGGGGCGGCCGCTGGAAGATGATGGACTTCGGGCACACGGAATTGCGCCTGCCGGGCGTGATGAAGCGTCGCGAGCGATAGGAGAGAATACGATGGCAGGACCCTTGATCAGGCTCGGCGACAAGACCTCCCACGGCGGCATCGTCGTCGAAGCGTCGATGGTGAGCGATATCGACGGCATCGGCATTGCGCGCGTGGGCGACAAGGTCACTTGCCCGGCGCATGGCGTGCAGATGATCGTCAGCGGAGACATGTCCCTGGTCGTGGACGGCAAGCCTGCCGCACGCCATGGCGACATGGTGAGCTGCGGCGCCACGCTGATCGCCGGCCAGCAGACCACGGTGGACCGGGTCTGACATGCACCGCCTGTTCAAGAACGCTCTGCTCTCCACGTCCGTGTTCGGCGTCAGCTGGACGGGCGCCGTTTCGTACTGGCGCGCGACCAACCGCATGCCGTCCACGCTGGACCTGCTCACCTGGATGGCGCTGCTGCCGCTGGCCCTGCTGCTGGCCTTCTGGATCGGGCGCCGCGTGGTCGCGGCGCGCGCGGCCGCGGCATCCGCCGCCGGCACGGCCCCGGCCGCCGGCGCGGCCCCCGTCACGCCGGCCGCCCCACCTGCGCTGCCCGCGCTGGCGATCCTGGCCTCGAGCATCCGCACGCCGCACGGCGCCACGCCGGCCGACCTGGCGCAAGCCGTCGGCGCGCAGCGCGCCCGCGCCGGGCTCGACCCGGAACTGGTCGATGACAACGGCTACCCGCTGCTGAGCGCGCGCACCGACGCCCCCGTCGACGAGGTCAGGGACGAGATCGAGGCATGGCACACGGAGGCCGCCCTCGACGATCCGCGCTGGAGCCCGGAACAATGGCGCGCGCTGGCGCTGGGCAGCGCGGTGGCTGCGGACCTGCTGCTGGCGGCCGCCGGCCATCCTCAACTCCTGGCCCAGGACGACGGCAGCGCTGCGGTCCCGCCGCTGCTGCGCATCCATGCCGCCATGACGCCGGCATGGAACGAGGATCAGCGCGCCGTGGCCGTCGCCTGGCTGGCCGCGCTCGCGCTGCGCCACGGATGGCCGGCGCAGCGCCTGCAGGTCGATGGGCTGGCCGCGGCGGCGTCCACCACCCTGACCCAACTGGCCGCCCACGCCGCCGGCGGCGCCGAACCGGTGTTCGCCATCGTGCTGGCCTTCGATTCGCGCATCGGCGCAGCGCCGGTGGAGCGCATGACGCTGGACGGCACCCTGTTCAGCGCCGCCAATCCGCAGGGGCTGGTCCCGGGCGAGGCGGCGGCCGGTCTGCTGGTGGCGGACGGCGTACAGGCCGCCCTGTTCGATGCCGCCGCGCCGCGCCTGCAGCTGGCGAGCGTGCCGCGCAGCGCGGAAGGCGGCGCCCGGCCGGACACCGCCCTGCTGCGCCAGCTGGCGGGCCGCCTGCTGCCGGAGGCGAACGATGCGGCCGGCGTGGGCGCCGTCTTCGCCGACACCGGCCACCGCAGCGCGCCGCAGGTGGAGCTGATGCGCTTCGCCGGCGAGGCCCTGCCCCATCTCGACGCCGGCGAGGATATCAAAACCGTCGGCGCCGCCTGCGGCCATTGCGGCGATGCGCCCTTCCTGGCGGCGCTCGCGCTGGCCCACCAGCATGCAAGCGAACACGCCGGCGCCGCCTTCTGCGTCGGCAACGAAGACCCATTACAACGCACTGCCGCCCTGGTTCGCCCGGCCGCGGCACAATCCTGACCGAGACCCGACCGACGATGCAAACACTCCGGCACACCCTGACATCCCGTACCGCCATGACCGTGGCGGGCCTGCTGGCCCTGGCCGCGCTGCTGTGGATCGCCACCGCCCTGCTCGGCCTGCCCGGCACCTGGGCCTGGGCCATCTTCGTGCTCGCCGCCCTGGGCGTGGGCGCGGCCTGGCTGTGGCGCCGCCACCGCCGCAAGCAGGCCGGCCACCAGCTGGGCGACATGCTGGAGCAGCAGGCGGCCGGCGCGCCCAGGGCGAACGAGACCCAGCGCCAGGAACAGGAAGCGATCCGCAAGCGCATGCTGGACGCGATCGCCACCATCAAGGGCTCCAAGCTGGGCCAGCGCTCGGGCGACGCAGCGCTGTATGAACTGCCCTGGTACATGATCATCGGGAACCCGGCGGCGGGCAAGAGCACGGCCATCGCCAGCTCCGGCCTGCAGTTCCCCTTCGCCGACAGCAAGATCGTGCAAGGCGTGGGCGGCACCCGCAACTGCGACTGGTTCTTCACCACCGACGGCATCCTGCTCGACACCGCCGGCCGCTACTCGATGTACGAGGAAGACCGCGCCGAGTGGTTCGGCTTCCTGTCGCTGCTGAAGAAGTACCGCAAGAAGGCGCCGATCAACGGCGTCATCATCGCCGCCAGCGTGGCGGAACTGAGCGGCAACCGCCCCGAGTTCGCGATCAACCTGGCCAAGAACCTGCGCCAGCGCGTGCAGGAACTCACCGAAAAGCTCGAGGTGCATGCGCCGGTGTACGTGGTATTCACCAAGGCCGACCTGATCACCGGCTTCAACGAATTCTTCCAGGACGCCGAGCGCGGCGAGCGTGACCGGATCTGGGGCGCGACCCTGCCCTACAACCAGAACGTGAGCGGCCAGCAGGTGCTGGACCAGTTCGACGCCCGCTTCGACGAACTGTACGAAGGCTTGAAGGACATGAGCGCGGCCAACATGGCGCTGCAGTGGCGCGAGCGCATGCCGCCCGGCGTGTTCACCTTCCCGCTGGAGTTCGCCAACATCAAGGCGCCGCTGCGCGCCTTCATCGCCACCCTGTTCGAGGAAAACCCCTTCCAGTTCAAGCCGGTGTTCCGCGGCTTCTACTTCACCAGCGCGCTGCAGGAAGGCGAGCCGGTGTCGGTGTCCTCGCAGCGCGTGGCGCAGCGCTTCGACATCAAGCTGCAGCCGCACGGCCAGGGCGAAGTCCACCAGCAGCAGGGCTACTTCCTGCTCAACCTGTTCCGCAAGGTGATCTTCGCCGACAAGGACCTGGTGGCGCAGTACGCCAGCCCGGCCAAGATCCGCATGCGCTACGCCGCCTTCATCGCCTGCGTGGCGATCGCCGGCCTGGCGCTGGGCGGCTGGACCTGGTCGACCATGAACAACCGCCAGCTGGTGGCCAACGTCGAGGCCGACCTGGCCCAGGCCGCGCGCGTGCAGGCCAAACGCGTCGACCTGCAGTCGCGCTTCGAGGCGCTGCAGATCCTGCAGGACCGCATCGAGCAGCTGGAGCGCTACCGCGAAGACCGCCCGCTGGCCCTGAGCCTGGGCCTGTACCAGGGCGACTACCTGGAGCGCAAGCTGCGCGAAGAATACTTCAGCGGCGTGCGCGAGGTGATGCTCAAACCCGTCGGCGAATCGCTGGAGGGCTTCCTCACGGAGGTCAACCGCAACGCCGCCCAGCTGCAGCCGTCCGCGCGCGCCGCCACTGCCGCCACGGATGCGGCCAGCGCCCAGACCGCGGCCCAGGCCTCCCAGCAATTCAAGGATTCCTCGCCCACCAGCAGCGAGGACGCCTACAACGCGCTCAAGACCTACCTGATGCTGGCCGATCCGGCGCGGGCCGAGGGCGCCCACCTGAACGACCAGCTGACCCGCTTCTGGCGCAACTGGCTGGACGCCAACCGCGGCGCCATGCCGCGCGAAGAGATGATCCGCGGCGCCGAGCGCATCATCACCTTCTACCTGTCGCAGATCCAGGACGTGTCCTGGCCGCGCCTGGAGCCGAAGCTGGCGCTGGTCGACCAGACCCGCGACAACCTGCGCCGCGTGGTGCGCGGCATGCCGGCGCGCGAGCGCGTGTACGCCGATGTCAAGGCGCGCGCCGCCACCCGCTTCCCGACCATGACCGTGGCGCGCATCGTGGGCGAACAGGACAAGGAACTGGTGCTGGGCAGCTACGCGATCCCCGGCACCTTCACGCGCGAGGCGTGGGAGGGCTTCGTCCAGGACGCCTTCCGCGACGCCGCCAACCGCGAGCTGCAGAGCGCCGACTGGGTGCTCAAGACCGCCTCCAAGGACGACCTGACCCTGGAAGGCAGCCCGGAACAGATCCAGAAGGCGCTGGTGGAACTGTACAAGAACGACTACGCCAAGGAATGGCAGCGCTTCCTGCAGGGCGTGACCATCCGCGACCTGGGCAGCTTCGAGGCCGCCGCCGGCGCCATGAACCGCCTGGGCGACCCGCAGACCTCGCCGATCGGTAAACTCGTGACCACGGTCTACCAGCAGACGTCCTGGGACAACCCGACCCTGGTCGACGCCGGCCTGCAGCAGGCCCAGCGCGGTGCCATGGCCTGGTTCCGCGAAACCATCCTGCGCCAGAAGCCGTCCCAGGTGAACATCAACATCCCGGGCGGCGGCGTGCAGAACAGCGCCTTGCCGCTGGGTCCGGTGGGCCGCGAATTCGCCGGCGTGGCGCGCATGGTGGTGGCCAAGGACAACAACGCCTCGCTGATGCGCGGCTACATGGACCACATGTCCAAGCTGCGCAGCCGCTTCAACACCATCAAGAACCAGGGCGACCCGGGCCCTGGCGCCAAGCAGCTGATGCAGCAGACCCTGGACGGCAGCGGCTCGGAACTGGCCGACGCCCTCAAGTACGTCGACGAGCAGATGCTGACCGGGATGACCGACGCCCAGAAGACCGCCATCCGGCCGCTGCTGGTGCGCCCGCTGATGCAGAGCTTCGCGGTCATCGTGCGGCCGACCGAGGCGGAGATCAACAAGGTCTGGGCGGCCCAGGTGGTCCAGCCCTTCCGCCAGAACCTGGTGCCGAAGTACCCATTCACGGTGGAGTCGCGCCTGGAAGCCAACAACCAGGAGATCGGCGAGATCTTCGGCCCGGGCGGCGCCATCGCCAAGTTCTTCGACACCACGATCGGCCCGCTGGTGGTGCGCCGCGGCGACGTGCTGGCGGCCAAGACCTGGGCCGACATGGGCATCAACCTGGCGCCCGGCGTGGTGGCCAGCTTCCCGGGCTGGATCGCGCCCTTGTCGAGCAACGGCGTCGCCAACGTGGCGGCCGTCAGCGGCGGCGAGGAGCAGACCATGTTCGACCTGCAGGCCCTGAGCGCGGTCGGCGCCAGCGAGTTCACCATCGAGATCGACGGCCAGGCGCTGCGCTGGCGCGGCCAGCAGCAGCCCTGGGTCCACATGGCCTGGCCCAGCAGCTTCGGCGCGCCGGGCGCGCGCATCACCGCGATCACGCCGCAGGGCCGCACCGTCACCTTGCTGAACGAACCGGGGCGCACCGGCCTGAAGAGCATGGTCGAGGCGTCCAGCCGCAAGAAGAAGGACGGCGGCATCTTCGAACTGACCTGGTCGAACGAAGGCGTGAGCGTGGTCGCCAACCTGAAGGTGATCGGCACCCGCAAGCCGGTGGCCGCGCCGGCACCAGGCGCGGGCGCGTCCAGCGCCCAGGGCTTCAAGCGCCTGCGCCTGCCGGACACCATCGTCGCCGCCCCGGCACCCGTCGTCACCGCCGCCACCGGAGGCCCGCAATGAGCCGTGTCGCCAACAGCGCCCCCGCCGCCGCCAGCGTCGGCTACTTCGGCAAGGTGCCCAGCCGCGGCGACTTCATCAAGGGCAGCGACAACCCGGCCCTGGTCAAGATCCTCGACGACTGGCTGGCGCGCGCCATGGACCTGGTCAGCGCCGACGCGCGCTGGAAGCTCTCCTACGACGCGATGGCGCCGCTGCACTTCGCCATCCTCGGTCCGCGCCGCCGCCATGCGATCGCCGGGCACATCGTGGCCAGCAGCGACCAGTCGAGCCGGCGCTTTCCCTTCCTGATGATGAGCGCCCTGGAAGTGGACGAGCCGGCCGGCTTCGTCCCCGATTCCCCGCTGGTGCTGAACCGGCTCTGGAACCGCCTCGAGACGCTCAGCGCCGGCGTGCTCAAGGCGGCCGACGCCGCCGCGCCACTGCAGGCCGCCACCAGCCAGGCGATCGAACTCGATTTGCGCACCGCGGCCTATGGCGCGGCCTTCGCCGATTTCCTCGAACTGCAGACCGTGGGCGGCCTGCAGGCCATGCTGGCCCAGGCCGGCTACCCCGGCCACGTGCGCCAGTTGCTGCTGGCGCTCGGCATGCTGCTGCAGCCGGTGCTGGCCAGCAGTTCCAGCCGGCTCGAGAAAAGCCTGCTGCTGCCGCTGCCGCGCGACCCGATGTACCGCAGCCTGGTGGCGGCGTTCTGGATGCACCTGATCACGCCCTTCCTGGCACGCGCCGACTTCGAGCTGGCGCTGTTCGTCACGCGCATCGAGCAGCGCCCGGCGCTGGTGCTCGGCTTTTCCGGCGCCTCGGCGCAGACCCTGCAGGCCATCATCGACCCGCGCGCCGGGCAGGAGCGCCACATCACTTTTGATGAACTCGATTGGGTCGAGGACCAGGTCAACGACGACTACGCCGTGCGCAAGCTCTCGACCTACCTGGCGCAGGACGACCTGTCCCTCAAGTCCGCGCTCGATTCGCTTAGTACCGCCTTTATCGGAACCTGACCATGGCACGACTTCCTTCACTCTTCCTGCTGGCGCTGGCCCTCGGCGCCGCCAACGCGGCGCTGGCCCAGGCCCCGGCGCCCCAGCCGGGCCAGGTCCTGGCCGCCGGCACCGTGCCCGACGAGGCGACCCGCGCCGCCGTGCTGGCGCGCCTGCGCGAACTGTACGGCGAAGACCGGGTGGTCGACCAGATCGCCATCGGCCAGGTGGCCATGCCGGCCAACTGGAACACCTACGTCCAGAAGCTGCTCTCGCCGGACCTGAAGCAGATCAGCCGCGGCCAGCTGAAGATCGACGGCACCACGGTCAGCCTGCGCGGCGAAGTCGCCAACGAAGCCCAGCGCCAGAAGATCGCCAGCGACGTCGCCACCAACCTGAACCCGACCTACACCGTCAACAACGGCCTGCGCGTCTCCAGCAGCGAACAGGGCATCCTGGACAGCGCGCTGGCCAACCGCACCGTCGAATTCGAAAGCGGCAAGGCGGCCCTGACGCCCACCGGCCGCGCCATCCTCGACGAGATGATCGCCGCCATGCAGAAGGTCAAGGGCCGCAAGGTCGAGATCATCGGCCACACCGACAACGTCGGCCTGCGCGCCACCAACCAGGGCCTGAGCCAGGCCCGGGCCGAAGCGGTCAAGGCCTACATCGCCAGCCACGGCATCAACGGCGACCTGCTCACCGCGTCCGGCCAGGGCTCGGACCGCCCGGTGGCCAGCAACGAGACGCCCGAGGGACGCGCGCGCAACCGCCGCATCGAATTCAGGATCGCGCAATGAGCGCACAGTAAGACTTACAAGGACCCCGCATGTTCACAGCCGAAGCCCTGCTCCAGCCCATCAGTCCGGACCGCCCCGCCGGCGCCGACCTGAGCTTTTCCTCCGACATGGACGCCATCGCCCACGCCCGCAAGTTCGACGATCCCACGATCGAACAGGGCGAATGGGTGACCGAGCTGAAGGAAGCCGACTGGGATTTCGTGGTCAAGCGCTGCGCCGCCCTGCTCGGCAACACCAGCAAGGACCTGCGCCTGGCCGTGTGGCTGACCGAGGCCGCCGCCAAGCGCGATTTCCTGGCCGGCCTGGCCGAAGGCCTGCGCGTCATTGGCGGCCTGGTCGAACGCTTCTGGGACGACGGCCTGTACCCGGAAGCCGAGGACGGCGACCAGGAGCAGCGCATCGGCAACCTGGCCTGGATCCTGGCGCGCATCCCCGGCCTGCTGAAGGACATGCCGGTCACCGACGGCAACGGCAGCGCCTGGACCCTGCTCGACTTCGACGTCGCGCGCAAGGCCAACCTCGACGACGGGCGCCGGCTGGCCGAGATGGAAGCGGCCAGGCGCGCCAGCACCAGCGCCTTCCGCAGCGCCTTTGCGCGCGACGCGCAGGCCTGCATGGACGCCCTGCTCGACCTGGAACGCGCCGCCGATGCGCGCCTGGGCCATGACGCCCCGGCTTTCGTCGGCGCGCGCGACGCGGTGCACGATCTGCTGCGCCTGATGCCGGCGCCGGGCGAGCCGGCTGCCACCGCACCGGCGCAGGAGGCCGTTTCTGCCGGCCTGCCCGCTCCGGAACTGCAGGCGGCGCCAGTCCACGCCGGTCCGCCGGGCGTGATCGGCTCGCGCCAGCAGGCCATCACCCAGCTGCGCGCGATCGCCGACTACTTCCGCCGCACCGAGCCGCACAGCCCCGTGTCCTATTTCGCCGACAAGGCGGCCAATGCCGGCGAACAGGACCTGCATACCTGGCTGCGCTCGGTGGTGAAGGATACGGCCTCGCTGGCGCATATCGAAGAGTTGCTGGGCGTGCCGCCGCAGGAGGGCTGATGCGGGTCCTGGCCGTGGCGGCCCGGCATCAAGGCCCTTGCTCTTCCTGGTGGCGGAAATAGACGAGATTGTCCTGGGGGTCGTCTTCAAGCGCGATATGGACGAGCGGCAGGTCCTTGCCGCGCTTGACCTGCCATGTGCTGTTGCAGCGGCCCTGGCTCTCGGCAGGCTTTCCATACTGTTTCACCAGCACGGCGCGCAGCTGGGCGCAATTGGCGCTGCCCGTAAAGGTCGCGTTTATCATCGACACGGCGGGGTCGGCGCTGCCGCTCATCGTGAAATTCGTGACGCCGGCTTTTGCGACGCATTTGACATTGCCTTTGCGGTCATAATCCGGATCGCCCTGGTGCCGCTCGGTACACAAGGGATGCATTTTCTTCAGAAGGTCGCGAAACGAGGTGGAGAACACATTCCTGGCACTGATGACGCGGAATATGTCTTCGAAGCCCGACGCCGGCTGGCTTTGCGCGCTCGCATTGCAGGCGCCGGCCAGTAACAAGGTAAGGAGCAAGGTTCTGGTTCGAGTCATGGTTTGCTGATCTTCCGCACTTGGTTAAACATCAAAACTGGACCGTATCGGACTTCCTGATCCATCCGGTGGTGACCCTGGCGGCGTGCGTGAACCTCACGTGATACCAGCCGGGTTTCTCTTCCGTGACATAAGCGATATTCCCGGCCACCAGGAATGCTTTACGCACGCTTGCCGCATCCGGCGCGTCGTGAAAATACGCGCGCTTGCTGCGGATCGCCGCAACGCCGATCCAATCGTCTTGCGGGCCGGTATCGACGGACAAGGTAAAGCCGCGCTGGTCCTTGGTGACATGCGGGCCGCCGACCCATTCCAGTATCCAGTCGCAATCGCCGGGTGCGAGGGTTTCGGGCAACTCGATCCTGACCGAGCTTTTGGCGATCGTCAGCGTGGCCGGGTTTTGCTGACCTTGTGCCGGCGCGCTTTGCTGCCCTGTCAGCGCGTCCCTGATCGTCAGCCGCACCTTGCCGTCTTGGCCGACCCTGCCGCGAAACAGGAACTTGCACGCATCCGTTCCGCCGGGCGCAGTCCGGCGTGCGGAAAAATAGCCAGTGACGACGTGCGTGGCGGGATTGACACCGACGGCCACGAACGGGTTCTCGACAAAATCATTCGTCGCCGAATGCAGACTGGTACCGGCGATGCTGGATGCCGCGAGCGTTACACCAAGCGAAAACAAGAAAAACTTCAGGAACATGGTACAGGCCAGGGAGTCATTATGCGGATAGGACTTTGAACGTCTTCGTATTCATCTTGCTGCTTCCTTTTCGAGAAACGCTTTCGCACTCTTCATGTCTTTCGTGGCACCCGCACCGTTGATACGCGCCGCCAGGTCCGTTTCCGCTACCACGCTGCCGTCGGGCGCCACCGACAGGACACCCACCCATTGCTTCCCGGCCTGGTCGCGAAACATCGCCAGATAAAAGACCTTTCCCTTCGTCTCGAAGCGACTCGAGGCCAGCACTTCCGCGCAGTTGGCTTGAAACGCAAATGCCGTGTGTGCGACGGCGACCGGCGCGGCGCCGGCTTCGGCAACGAACTGGCATTGCCCGGTCTTCCTGTTTTCCAGGATCGCGAACGATGACGAGAGACCGGAGATGAAATCGCGCTCCAGTAAATGCCATGCGGGATAGGTCTTTGCCAGCTGCGCGGCGCGCGCCAGTTTTACGCCCTGCAAGGCATGCGCGCCGGTGCCGGCCGTATTCGTGGCCGTCGACGGCACCGCTTTATTGAGCGCGTCATCCTGGACGATGCCGCGCGCGCGATCGCGCACCAGGTAGAGATAATGACGGTCGATGTCCTCGCGCGTTTCGCGCGCCAGGTATTCCACCGCAATGTAATCCTTGTTCTGCAGCCTGAAGGGCGTGATCGACGGGATCCCCAGGCATTGCGGGAAACCCACGCCCGGTTCGGAGCCGACCAGTTCGATGAAGACGGGCGGCTTGCCCGCCGCCGAGGCCGCGAGGATGCCGCAGCTGGGCACGGTATTGCCCTTGTCGTAATACATCAGGGGCGCGATATCGGCGTCGGGCGACCTGGCGACGTTCTTGCCTTCGTAGTCTTCCCAGCCCTGCTGGCGCAGGTAGCGGTGGGCGTCGACGATGTCGGCTGCGAGCGCCGATCCGGCGCTGAACGATAGCGCCAGGCATGCGGCCAAGGTCCAGCGTAGACGAAGGGAAGGCGGAAAACCATCAAGCATCGGCATATTGGCCAATTCAACGGACAGGATGGAGGACGATGGTGTCATGCTCGGCCTGCTCGCCATCCGAATAGCCGACCGTCACCTCCCCCGGGGTCAGCTCGGTTCTCCCGGCCAGGTAGACTTCGGTATAGAGCAACCCGGGACATAGCTTGCCCCCTTCCATGCACGCCAGCGTGGCCGTGCGTTCCCGTTTGCCGCTGGCGATCCCGATGGCGGACAGCGTACGCAGCATCAGGCGGCCCTTGTTCAGGCCCCAGGTGCCGACGTACATGTATTTGTCGTCGTCGACCCACAGCGGGATGTCCATCTTGCCGGTGACGCGGTCCTGCGCCACGTTGTTCATGGTGCCGACAAGCGTGAGTGCCGCCGCTTCGCCGGCCTTGCCCCAGCGCCCCTTCAGGGCGTCGCCCTGGGGCGCGAGCGCGATCAGGCAAGGCTCTTCCTTCATCCGCAGCCAGCTGTCGCGCTGGGGGATGATGAAGTCGCCCACATGCTGGGTCTCGCACAACTGCAGGCGGCCGTCGGCCATGCGCTTGCCGTGGAAGGCCTTGGGCCGGCGTTCCACCGTGTCGTAGAAGCTGCCGATCACCAAGCGGCTGTCCTTCGGTCCTTCCGGATGAGCGCCATCCAGG
>Ga0265798_10001888_pt1 | contig 31529 bp, 24 predicted proteins | sample P3T30metagenome_FD_192430 | JGI IMG/M metagenome (GOLD analysis project Ga0265798, IMG submission 192430) | Plant litter microbial communities from East Loma Ridge, Irvine, California - P3 T30 | ecosystem: Environmental > Terrestrial > Plant litter > Unclassified | place: USA: California... | reverse complement strand
CGATCGGCATGGGCACCGCCTGGTTCTGCCTGGTAACGGCCGAGATGATCTCGGGCCAGTACGGCATCGGTTACTACACCTGGGCCTCGTACACCATCCAGAACTATCCCGAGATCGTGGTCGGCATGCTCTTGATCGGCGTGATCGGCATGGGCAGCAGCATGCTGGTCAAGAAGATCGGCAACCTGTTCCTGCCGTGGTATCTGATGCAAAGGAAGAAGCCATGAACCAGCTCTCGCCACGGGAAAGCACGCTGCTGGCCCAGGCCAGCGCCCCCACCGGCCGGATCGAGATCGACGGCCTCACCATCCGCCTGGGCGAAGGCGGCCAGGCTTTCGACGCGGTGCAGGACGTCTCGCTGTCGATCGCACCCGGCGAATTCATCTGCGTGCTGGGGCCCTCCGGCTGCGGCAAATCGACCCTGCTCGGCGCGCTGGCCGGCCACTGGCAGCCTCACAAGGGCGCGATCCACGTCGACGGCGAGCGCGTGGCCGGGCCGCACCCGGACCGCGGCCTGGTGTTCCAGCAGCACACCCTGTTCCCCTGGAAGAAGGTGCTCGACAATGTGGCCTTCGGGCTGAAGATGAAAGGGATCAAGCGCCAGGCGCGCCGCGCCAGCGCGCGCGAGCTGCTGGAGCTGGTGGGCCTGGCCGGCTTCGAAGACCGCTATCCGATCCAGCTTTCCGGCGGCATGCAGCAGCGCGTGGAAATCGCCCGCGTGCTGATCAACCAGCCGCGCGTGATGCTGATGGATGAGCCGTTCGGCGCGCTCGACGCCCAGACCCGGCTCAAGATGCAGGAACTGCTGCTGGACGTCTGGGCGCGGGTCAGGACGACGGTGGTGTTCATCACCCACGACATCGACGAGGCGCTGTTCCTGGCCGACCGCCTCCTGGTGATGAGCCCACGGCCGGGCCGCATCATCGAAGAGCTGCGCCTGGACTTCGCCAGGCCGCGCCACCCGGACCTGGTGACCACGCCCGACTTCATGCGCCTCAAGCGCCATTGCCTGGCGCTGCTGCATCCCCAGGCGCGGATCGTGCCACTCGAACGCCTGAGCGCCCTCGGCCCCCAGGCTACCCATCTCAACCAATAAGCGACAAGGATGCATCCCGTGACTGCCGACCTGTATGAAGACCCGGAACTGGCCGTGCTTGCGCCCCGCCTGAAGGATAGCGACGCCACCGTGCGCCGGATCGCCGTGCTGGGCCTGGCCGACCTCGATGGCGAAGCCCACGTGCCGCTGCTGGTCGCCGCGCTGGACGACGTCGCGGCCCCGGTGCGCGCCGAGGCCGCGCGCGCGCTGCAGGCCTTCGAGACGCCGCCGGCGGTCTCCGGCCTGGCCCGCCTGTTGTCCGACCCCGACGGGGAGGTGCGGGACGCGGCGGCCCGGAGCCTGTCCGAACTCAAGCAGCCCGCATCGGCGGCCCAGCTGATCCCATATATCGGCAGCGGCGACAGCTTCGTGCGCGCGGCGGCCCTGCGCGGTGTGCGCGAACTGCGCCTGCCCGCCAGCTTTGCGCCGGCGCAGGACGCGCTGCAGGACCCGGACGCCCTGGTGCGGCGCGAGGCGGTCGCGGTGCTCGGCTACCTCAAGGAGCCCGGCGCCCTGCCTGCGCTGACGCGCATCGTGGCATCCGATCCTTCGCTCGAGGTACGCCGCGCCGCGGCCGGCGCGCTGGGCTTCGCCGCCGACGCCGCGGTGCTGGCGGCCCTGCTGGCCGCCCTGTCGGACGCGGCCTGGCAAGTGCGCGAGGAAGCGGCGACTACGCTCGGCAAGCTGCGCCTGCAAGGCGCCGCGCCGGCCTTGATCCTGGCCCTGGGTGACCCCTACTGGCAGGTGCGGCTGCGCGCCGCGCGCAGCCTGGGGCGGCTGCGCAGCAGCGAGGCGCTGCCCGAACTGCTGGCGGCGCTGGGGCACACGATCAGCAATCTGCGCAAGGAAGCGGCGCTGGCGCTGGGCGAGATCGGCTCGCCGCTCGCGCTCGAGGCGCTGGAACAGGCGGCCGGCGACCCCGATCCCGAGGTGCGCAAATCGGTGCGGCTGGCGATCGGGCAGATCGGGGCGGCGGCATGACGGCGCTCCCCGAGGCCGTCGAGAACCACGCGCTGCGCGGCGTGCTGGACCTGTCGTGGACGGATGGGAGCGCGCGCAGCTGGACCCATGCGGCGCTACGGGCAGCTTGCCCGTGCGCCGAATGCCGCGCACGGCGGCGTGCCGGGCTGGCGGTGCGGGCCGATGGGCAGGTCCGCATCGCCGCCATCGAGCCGGTCGGCGCCTACGCAGTCCATCTCGCCTTCTCGGATGGTCACGCGCGGGGCATCTATCCGTTTGAGATGCTGGCAAAAGCGCGTCTCGAGATGCTCGACTGACCATCGCGGCGCGCCCTGTTGCCGGCTGCCTGGCTAGGGCTGCGCGGTAATGGCGGCGACGTAATCGCGGTAGGTGCGCAGCGGGCGCCCCAGCATCGCGGTGAGGCGCGCCACGTCGTCGCTTTCCGGCACCATGCCGTCGCTGATGAAGCGCTCCGCCATGAGGCGCATGTCGTAGGCCATCCAGCCCGGCATGAAGTTGCGCAGGTTCTGCTCGAAGCCGGCGGTATCGTCGCCTCCATAGGCGATCTGGCGACCCAGCACGTCCGACCAGACCGCCGCGGCAGCCTCGCCCGTGAGCGTATCCGGACCGACCAGGTTGATGCGTTCGAGCGGCATCGGCCGGGTCGCATGTGCGCGGTGGAGCAGCGAGATGGCGGCGATTTCGCCAATGTCGCGGGGGTCCACCATGGCCAGGCCCTTGGCGCCGATCGGCATCGGGTAGACCCCATAGGCTTGCACCGCATCCTTGATCGTCAGCTCATTGTTCATGAAGTAGGCGGGGCGCAGGATGGTGGCGGAAAAACCCATCTGCTCGATCATGCGCTCGACACCGAACTTGCCGGCGAAGTGCGGCACGTTCACGAAGCGGTCGCTGTGGATGACCGACAGGTAGACCACCCGCTCCACCCCCTCCTGCCTGGCGACATTCAGTGCGATGAGCGCCTGGGTGAACTCGTCCGGAGTCACCGCATTGAGCAGGAAGAAGGCGGAGACGCCGGCGAACGCGCCGCGCAGCGTGTCCGGATCGAGCAGGTCGCCTTGCACGATCTCGACGCCGGGTGCGAAATCGGCCCGGGCCGGATCGCGCACCAGGGCGCGCACACTGGCGCCGCGCTGGACGAGTTGCTGGACGACTTGACGGCCGATGGCGCCGGTAGCGCCGGTAACGAGAATGGTCATGATAAAGACTCCTTGGTTGGTTGCGGAAGTGACGGTTCATCTTAAGCATTCCATTGGCAGTTCGATAGCTGGTATATTTGGACAGACTGTCTCAATGGTGGAACATATGGATTTACTTGCCCTCGTCGATTTCAATCTGGTTGCCCGTCACGGCGGCGTCGGGCGCGCGGCCCGTGCCACGGGTCGTCCCAAGGCGACGCTCTCACGCCACGTCGTCGAACTCGAAGCCAGCCTGCAGATGCGGCTGTTCGAGCGCGGAGCGCGGGCGCTCAAGCTGACCGAGGAAGGCAAGGCGCTGCACCAGCGAACCAGCGTGCTGCTGGCCGAGATCGATGAAACGGCCGGCGCCATCGCGCAGGGCGGCGCCAGCGTACGGGGCCGCCTGCGCATCAGCGCACCGCTGCTGTTCTCGCAGGCGGTCATGGGCAAGCTGGCGGCGGGCTTCGCCCTGAAGCATCCCGACGTCCGGCTCGAGGTGAGCAGCGAGGACCGCGAGGTCGATATGGTCGAGGAAGGCATCGACCTGGTCATCCGCGTCAATCCCGCGCCTGACGCCAACCTGGTCGGCCGTATCTTCCTGCGCGACCGCCTGGTGGTGGTCGCGCCGCCTGGCCTTGCGCCACCCGCCGCCAACGGCGCAGTGCCCGCCGTCGTGCGCGGCGCAGGCCGCGAGCGCAGCACCTGGCACGTCGCGACGCCGGCCGGCAGATCGACGATCGACGCGGAGCCGGTGCTGGCCCTGGGCTCGCTGTTCATGGTGCGCGACGCCGTGCGGCTCGGTGTCGGCGCCGCGCAACTGCCCCTGTCCCTGGTCAGCCACGACCTGGCGGCCGGTACCCTGGTCAGCTGGGGCGAGGTGGACGCCCCGGAGATCGCCCTGTGGGCGCTCTACCCGTCCCGCCGCCTGCTCAGTGCCCGGGTATCGGCTTTCCTCGCTTACCTGAAGGAGGCGTTTCCGATGGGCACGCCGGAGGAACTGGCCCACTATATTCCGCGTTGACGGCGCCGTCCGTGAACGCCGCCTCAAGGCCGGCACTGGACTGGCCCACGCCTTGAGCCAGGCCGGCCGCCGTGCCCAGCCTGGCGGGCCCAGGCTGCAAATCGAAGCGGCGCTTGCACGGTGCAGGCGGGGGTGATACAAGGAGATGTCTGTTCGACTGCCGCACGCGCCGCCTTCGACATCGCGCTCGACCCTGCCCTCGACCATGCCATGCCCCCGCAGTCGCGTCCCCAACGCCCTGGATCGCTGCGCCATGCCTTCTCCAAAATCGGGTTCCGCCCTCGCCCACGTCCCGCACTCGACGCTGGGAGACCGGCTCGAATTTCTCCAGCGCGTGGCCCAGGTAGGACTCTGGGAAATGCGCGTGCGCGACCGCCGCCTGTTTGTCTCGGATGAGCTGCGCGCCCTGTTCGGCATCTGCACCGACGCGCCCGATCCTGACTTCGCGACACTGTTCGCGCGCGTGCATCCCGACGACCAGCAAACCGTCGAAGCCGAGGTCGCCAATGCGCTGCACTATGGCACGCCGCTCGACCTGGAACACCGCGTGGTGTGGCCGGACGGCGAGGTGCGCCATGTGCACTCACGCGGCGACCTGATGCACGGGAGAGACGGCGAACCGGCCTACTACGGCTCGGTGCAGGACGTCACCGGGCGACGCATGGCCGAACAGGCCAGCGCGCACCTGGCCCGGCGCCTGTGCACCACCCTCGAAAGCATCACCGATGTGTTCTACACGGTCGACCGCGAATGGCGCTTTACCTATCTGAATGGCGAGGCCGAGCAACTGCTCCAGCGTCCGCGCGCCGCGCTGCTGGGCAAGGTGCTGTGGGATGAATTCGCCGAACTGGGCGCGCGGCCGGCGCGCGAAGAACTGCGGCGCGCCATGCGCGAGCGCTGCACGGTCGCCTTCGACGACGTCTACGCCTCGCCCCCACTGTACTGCGAGGTGCGCGCCTACCCGTCCGATACCGGGCTGGCAGTGTATATGCGCGACATCACGCCCCAGAAACTGACCGAAGACGCGCTGCGCCAGAGCGAAGAGCGGTTTCGCATCGTGGCCCGCGTCACCAGCGACGCGATCTGGGATCTCGACCTGCGCACCGACACCCTGTGGTTTGGCGCCAACCTGCACGAGCTGTTCGGCTACACGCCGGACGCCTTCGAGGCCTCGCTCGCCCTGTGGATGGAGCGCATCCATCCGGACGACCGCCAGCGCGTGGCCGCGGGATTCGACCATGCGCTGCATGGCGGCGGCGACCATCACTGGAGCGACGACTACCGCTTCATCCGCAAGGACGGCAGCGTGGCCCATGTGCACGACCGGGCCCAGATCCTGCGCGACGCCGACGGCGCGGCCCTGCGCGTGGTGGGCGCCGTGGTCGACGTGTCCGGGCAGCATGCGTCCGATGCCCGGATCCGCTACCTTGCCTTCCACGATACCCTCACCCACCTGCCGAACCGCGCCTACCTGACCGAGTGCCTGGAAGCCGCAGTTGCCGCCGCGCGCAGCAGCGCAGGCAATGAGGTGCGCCGCAAGGCGCTGCTGTTGATCGATCTCGACAACTTCAAGACGCTCAACGAGACACTCGGCCACGCCGTCGGCGACCAGTTGCTGCAGCAGATGGCGATACGGTTGTCGGCCGCCCTTCCCACCGACGCCATCGTGGCCCGCTTCGGTGGCGATGAGTTCGGCGTGTTGCTGGAAAATCTTCCGGCCAATAAGCCGCAGGCCTGCGCCCATGCGAAGCATGAGGCCGAACGCATCAATTACCTGCTGGGCCAGCCGGTGCAGCTCGACGGCTACCGGCTGCAGCTCGGCGCCAGCATCGGCATCACCGTCTTCGCCGGCGAGGCCAGGGATGCAGGCGAACTGCTCAGGCGCGCCGACCTGGCGATGTACCGGGCAAAGGCGGCCGGACGCGGCACCGTCCGGTTCTTCGACCCGTCCCTGCAAGCCGCCGCCGCGGCGCGGCTGGCGCTGGAAAGCGACCTGCGCGCGGGATTGCGCGAGCATGCGTTCTTCCTGCACTACCAGCCGCAGGTGGAGCGCGACGGCCGCATTGCCGGTGTCGAGGCCCTGGTACGCTGGCGCCATCCCGAACGCGGCACCGTCTCGCCGGCTGAATTCATCCCGCTCGCCGAAGAGATCGGCCTGGCCCTTCCCCTCGGCCATTGGGTGCTCGAATGCGCCTGCCGCCAGTTGTGCGCCTGGGCCCGGCAGGAAGAAACGGCGCACCTCGAGATCGCCGTCAACGTCAGCGCGCGCCAGCTGCACCATCCGGCCTTCGTGGCCCAGGTGCTGGGCTACGTGGAAGCGATCGGCGCCGATCCACGCAAGCTCAAGCTCGAGATCACCGAAGGCTCGCTGCTGGACGACGTCGAAGACGCGATCGCGAAGATCAACGCCCTAAGGGCCCATGGCCTGACTTTCGCGATCGACGACTTCGGCACCGGCTACTCGTCGCTGGCCTACCTCAAGCGGCTGCCGCTCGACATGCTCAAGATCGACCGCTCCTTCGTGCTCGACCTGACCACGAATCCGAACGACGCGATCATCGCGCGCACCATCATCGCCCTGGGGGCCAGCCTGGGCCTGAAGGTGCTGGCCGAAGGCGTGGAAACCGAAGCCCAGCGCGACTTCCTGTTCGCGAACGGCTGCCAGGCCTACCAGGGTTACCTGTGCGCGCGGCCGCTGGAAGCAGAGGCGCTGGCGCGCATGTTGCGCAAGCACTAACCGCCACTGCGCCCCCTCCCTTCTCATTCAAAACCACGCCCTGAATGTTTTGGCGGCAACTGATGCTGCCGTCGGGCGTGTTCCATCATTGCACCCGGAACAGAAACAGCAAGCACAAAACACTTTCGAACGAAAGCCATATAGGGAAATAACGCAGATACAACAGGCACTTCGAAAAATTTCGAAAGAAGCTTTGTCACGATCCGAATTTCGATATAGACTAAATATCACTGCAATAAGCAGTGCCCTTCCCGGTGCTTTCGATGTCTCAAAACCGAAACCTCTACAAGCGAGCGTCAACGTCATACGAAATCAAACGAAAGCACTAACTTGCTCGCTACAGCACGTCCGCGCCCCCGGCCGGCGACCGTAGCGACCGCAACCGGACAGTCTTCCCGGATACCAGCGCTCCCCCGTGCTGCTCCAACAACGTATAAAAAAGGAAGCGTTTCATGAGATATCACCTGCAATGCCGCCCGCACGCCGACAGCCATGCTCGTTTTGTGCTGAATCCGCTCACTTCTGCCTGCCTGCTCGCGCTGGCGACGTTCACGGCGCAAGCGAACGCCCAGGAGGAAGCCGCCACGCCAGACCCTGAAAAGGTCGAGCAGGTCGTCGTGACCGGCACCCGCGCCAGCCTGCAGCAGTCGCTTTCGCTCAAGCGCAACTCCGCTGTCGTGCAGGACAGCATCAGTGCAACTGAACTCGGACGCTTCCCCGACAATAACGTGGCCGATTCGCTCAGCCACATCACCGGCGTCTCCATCTCGCGCACGGCCGGCGGCGAAGGCCAGCAGGTCAGCATCCGCGGCCTGGGCCCGGACTACACGATCACCACCTTCAACGGCCGCCTGCTCGGCACCGACAGTGCGGGCCGCTACTTCGCCTACGACGTGCTGCCGGCCGACGTCATCAGCGGCGCCGACGTCGTCAAGTCGACCCAGGCGCAACTGGTCGAGGGCGCCATCGGTGGCCTGGTCAACCTGCGCTCGGCCAGCCCGTTCGACCAGAAAGGCCAGCGCGGCCTGCTGCGCCTTGAGGGCGACCACAACGACATGAGCAGCCTGAACGGCAAGAAGCTGTCGGGCACCTACAGCAATACCTGGGACAACAAGGTCGGCGTGCTGCTCGGCGTCGTCTACGCCAAGCGCGACGTGCGCACCGACACCGCCGGCAACGATGGCGGCTGGTCGCGCAATGCGATCCCGAGCGACCCCAGCCAGTTCTGGGAATCCGGCAATACCTGGGGCGGCCACATCGACCCCAACGGCAACGGCATCCTCGACCGCGAAGAAGAAGGCCTGGTCGGGCCGGGGCAGTTCCGCTTCGGCTCCATCATGGAGAAAAAAGAACGCATCGCGCTCTCGGGCAAGGTGGAGTGGCGCCCCACCAGCGACGTGAAGGTGATCTTCGACGGCTTCAAGACCCGCCTCGACTCGCCGCAGGTGGGCTACCAGCTGTCGTACTACCCCTTGTTCGCGCCGGGCCGCTGGTCCAATATGCAAGTGAACAACGGGGTGGTGACCGACCTGACCCTGGACAGCACCGACCCCGAGCTGCGCCTCAATCCCGAGGTCCTGAACCAGACCGAGTACCGCGTGGTGGATACTGCCATGTACGGCACCCGGGCCGAATGGAAAGTGTCGCCGACCTTCAAGGTGGCGGCGGACGGCTACATCTCCACCTCGGAGCGTAACTCGGGTGGCAACGACAGCTATGTCGTGCTGCGCATGAACCAGCCCAATACCACGCGCATCCGCCTCACCGGCTCTTCGGTGCCCGACGTGACCACCACGCTGGCCGACGGCCGCGACCTGCAAAGCGGCCTGGCCCAGGGCCTGTTCGGCGCCAGCGACTTCGATACCCACTACTACAGCCGCACGGGCGACAACATCAAGGACCGCATCGGCGGCCTGACGCTGGACGCCGACTGGAAAGTCGACCGCTTCAGCGTCGACAACCTGAAGTTCGGCGTGAGCCAGACCAATCGCAAGAAGTCGCGCGACATGATCAACAACGCGTTCAATGCGGGCCAGGATCACTACTCCGGCGAGAACGCGATCAATGTGGGCTCCCTGGGCAACAACGTCATCAACCAGACCCTGAGCCCGGGCGGCTTCCTGTCTGGCGTGAGCGGCAACTTCCCGCGCAGCTTCCTCGGTTTCGACGTCAACAACTATGCGCAGGCACTGGCCGGCCTCGACGGCCAGCCCCGTCCGGGCGGCGGCGTCTACAGCTCGACCCTGTCGGCGCCCGCCTTCAACCCGCTGGAAAGCTACCGCGTGGAAGAGAAGACCTCGACCGCGTTCGTGCAGGCGGACATGTCGGGCGACCGCTGGTTCGCGGACGTCGGCGTGCGCCTGGTACGCACCAAGACCAGCGCCCAGGCCTGGGACGCGAAGATCGATGACATCCTGCAGAACGGTGCGTTCAACTTCACCGCGATCTACGCCGATCCGTCGGTCGTGGAGCAGGACGCCAGCTATACCTACGCGCTGCCATCGGGTAACTTCACCTACTCGCTGACGGATAACCTGCAGCTGCGCTTCGGCGCCGCCAAGACGATGGCGCGTCCGTCGGTCGACCGGCTCGCGCCGTCGAGCACCACCGCCAGCATCTCGTGGGGCGACTTCACGCAGATCTACGGCGGCAATGCCGACCTCAAGCCGTACACCGCGCGCCAGGCCGACATCTCGCTGGAGTGGTACTACGCCAAGAGCTCTGCGCTGACCTTCGCCGTCTACCAGAAGAACATCAAGAACCAGATCACCAACCAGTGGCTGACCGGCCAGGACATCGGCGCGCCGGGCGGACGCCTGTTCAACGTGCAGCGCCCGATCAACGGCGACAGCGCCAAGGCGCGCGGCATGGAGATCGGCCTGCAGCACCTGTGGGACAACGGCTTCGGCGTGCGTGCGCAATACACCCGCAACCTGTCGAAGAGCTGGGTCGGCGGCGAAGAACGCCCGCTCGAGGGCATCGCGCCGGCGACCGCGTCGCTGGGCGTGCTGTACGAGAAGGGACCATGGAGCATGAGCACCACGGCTGACTTCACCGACTCCTTCGTCACCGCCACCAATGTGATCGGTTCGGGCTTCAACGAAATGTCCAACTCGATGACCTGGGTCACGGCCCAGATCGCCTATGAGGTGAACAAGTCGCTGCGCATCAGCCTCGAAGGCAACAACCTGACCGATGCGGAACAGGCGCCGAAGCTGACCAACGGCATCATCAGCCTGCCCAACGGCTACTACCGCTATGGCCGCTCCGTCACCCTGGGTGCAAGCCTGAAGTTCTGATGTAGTCAGGAGGGGGCACGATGTGCCCTGCCCCCGGCCTGCCGACCACTGGAGTCCCAATGCGATCGTTTGCCTTCTCCTTTGCCGCCCCGCTCTGCGGGGCGGTTCTTTTTCTCGCTTGCCCTCATGCGGATGCACAGACGCCGCGTCCAGGCAACATGGTGGAAACCACGTTCCGCGCAACGAACGCCGAGATCCCCAATCCCGAACGCGGCATGTACGTCTGGGCGGCGGACAACCTGGCCGCATGGACGCAGGCGCAAGCCGATGCGCAGTTCGCAGCCGGCTACCGCATCGTCTATGCGCCGGTGCGGCTGGACGCTCACGCCGGAGCACCGCTGCCCCCGCAGCTGCTGGACGAGGTAACCGCAGGCTTTGCCAAGGCGCGCCGCGCCGGCCTGAAAGTCATTCCGCGCTTTATATACAACTACCCTGGCGGCGAAACCGGCTACCAGGCGGCGCAGGACGCCCCGCTCGAACGCGTCCTGGCGCACATCGGGCAGCTCAAGCCGGTGCTGGCGGCCAATGCGGACGTCATCGCCTACCTGCAGGCCGGCTTCGTCGGCGCCTGGGGAGAATGGCACACATCGTCCAACAACCTTACCGGGCCGGCAGCACGGACGCGGATCCGCGACGCGCTGCTCGATGCACTGCCGTCCGACCGCTTCCTGCAGCTGCGCTATCCACCCTATCTGATGGCGTGGGCCCCGCAAGCGCCGCGCTGGCGCGACGGATCGACCGCCGCCCGCATCGGCGTGCACAACGACTGCTTCCTGGCCTCGAGCACGGATGTCGGCACCTATAGCGAAGACGCGGCGACCCGCCGGCGCGAACGCGACTACGTCGCCGCGCTCTCGAGCGTCGCACCATTCGGCGCCGAAACCTGCAACCCTGCCGATGCAGTCGATCCGACGCCGCGCGGCGACTGCGCCGACATCCTGCGCGAGGGCCGGCAGTTCGGCCTGACCTACCTGAACGATACCTATTACCGCAAGCTGTTTCACACGCGCTGGCAGGCGCAAGGGTGCATGGCGGAGGTGAAGCGCAGCATGGGCTACCGCTTCGAGTTCAAGACGCTGCGCCACAGCGCCACGGTCGCGGCCGGCAAGTCGGGCGAGCTGGCGCTGAGCTTACGTAATAATGGCTGGGCGCGCGCCTTCAATCCGCGCGCCGTGCACATCCTGCTCAAGCACCGCACCAGCGGTGCGGTAGTGCGGCTTGGCCTGGCGTCGATCGATCCACGCACCTGGCTGCCGGGAAGCACCAGCAAAGTCAGCGCAGGCTTTGCCGTGCCGGGCGGCACGCCGACCGGCGCCTACGAGGTGCTGCTTGCTTTGCCGGATGGCGCCGCCTCCCTGGCTGGCGATGTCCGCTATAGCGTGCGCCCTGCGAATGCCGACGATGGCGCCAGGTTGCAAGGATGGGATGACGCGCTCGGCGCTTTTCGGACCGGGACGACGCTGAACGTGCTTTGAGGCGCGGTCACGACTCCGTAACTTAGTCGGCAACCAGCAATTCGATGCCGGCGTCACGCAGGCCTTTCCGGTATTCCGGGCTGATGTCGGCGTCGGTGATGATGGTGTTTACACGATCGAGCTGGACAATGCGGTGCAGGCTGATGAAGCCGAACTTGGTGGAATCGGCCAGCACGATGACATTCCGGGCGCGCTCGACCATCTTGTGGTTCAGGCTTGCTTCGGCCTCATGGTGGGTGGTCACGCCGAACTGCAGGTCGAAGCCGTCGACGCCGAGGAACAGCTTGTCGAAACTATAGGCCTGCAGGCAGGCCTCGGCTTGCAATCCCTGCAGCGACAGCGAGCGTTTGCGCAGCAGGCCGCCGGTAAGGATCAGGTCCACGCCCGGTGCGTTGACCAGTTCCCAGGCGATGTTCAGGCCATTGGTCATGACCGTCACGTCGCGGGCGTCGCGCAGATGGCGCGCCAGCGAGAGCGTCGTGGTGCCCGAGTCGATGATGATGTTTTCGCCCGGCTTCACCAGCCGCGCAGCCAGGGCGCCGATGCGCTCCTTCTGCTCATGATTGAGCGCGTCCTTCTGCGACACCGTGTGTTCGGTCGGCGGCATGCGCGCCAGCGTGGCGCCGCCGTGGCTGCGAATGGCCAGGCCCTGCGCCTCGAGCGCGCTCAGGTCGCTGCGGATCGTGACCGCCGAAACGTTGAGCTGCTTGACGAGTTCGCTGACCTGTACCGAAGCCTGTTCGGTGAGTGCTTTGAGGATGGAATCGCGGCGCTGACCGGTGTGCCCCATGGTCGGACGAATAATTTTAATAAAGTGTCAGCTTACCAGATTGCCGCAGCACCAGTACATCCGGCCGCTACACCGCGCAAAGTGCATCGAACGAAACGTAAATACCTTTCATTTTGTTTTATTTTAACTTCTTTTCTTTTCCAATCCTTTCGATTACCATCGAATTTCGATACTGCGCGCTTTACCGGATCCGGCATTTCTTCGGTTCGCCATCGCATCGAGCCTTCAGATTTTTTCTTCGCCTCAATAAGATAGGGTGTCGGTTTCGAAACCTTCGCGAATGAGACCTCGCTTGGTGATCGACGCCGCCCTGCACTACAACCAGGAGACGTGCATGAAACAACGCTGGACCAAAGCAGCTGAACCCAAGCCATTGAAATATCTTTGCGGTAGCCTGGCTGCTGCGGTGACCCTGCTGTTTACGCCGGTACATGCCGCGTCCCCTGGCGATCCACTGGCCGCGGCGGGCCGCTGGGAAGGCGCCACGAACGGCAGCGCCAGCACGCCGCCGATGGGCTGGAGCAGCTGGAACGCGTTCCGTACCGAAGTCGATGAGGCCAAGGTGCTGGGCGCCGCGCAGACGCTGGTCGACACCGGACTTGCCAAGCTGGGCTACAAGCAGGTGAATATCGATGACGGCTGGTGGGTCAAGCGCCGCACCGGCGATGGCCGCCTGCAGATCCGCACCGGCATCTTCCCATCGGCCGCCACTGGCGGGCCGAACGAGACCAGCTTCAAGCCGTTCACCGACAAGATCCACGCAATGGGGCTGAAAGCCGGCATCTATACCGACATCGGCCGCAACGCCTGTTCGCAAGCGTATGACCTGCACTCGCCCAACCTGCCGACGGGCACGACCGCCGAGCGCGAGGTGGGACTGGAAGGCCACGTCACGCAAGACATCAACCTGTACTTCAAGGAATGGGGCTTCGACTACATCAAGATCGACGCCTGCGGCCTGGCCGACTTCCTGCCCGGTTCCGACCTGGTGAAGAAACAAAATTACCGCGCAGCGGAGCCCCTGATCGAACGCGGCTCGATCAACCGCACCGATATCAAGGCGGTGCGTTCCCGCTACGAAGAAGTCGTCACCGCGCTGAAGGCGGCGCGGCCAGGCAACGACTATGTGCTGTCGATCTGCGCCTGGGGCATGGCGAACGTGCGCTCCTGGGGCAAGGACGTCGGCAACCTGTGGCGCACCAGCGCCGACATCACGCCGAGCTGGACCAGCATGCTGCACAACTTCGACAGCGCGGCCAAGCGCGCGCTGTACGCCGGCCCCGGCCACTGGAACGATCCCGACATCCTGCACATCGGCCACGGCGAATTCGATGTCGCCAACCCAGTCGAAGTGCGCTCGCATTTCTCCTTGTGGGCGATGATCAATGCGCCGCTGCTGGTCAGCTATGACTTGCGCAACGGCCCGGCATCCTTCCTAGAGGTCATTGGCAACGCCGACGTGGTGGCCCTGAACCAGGACAAGGCGGGACATCAGGGCGTAATCACCTATGATTCCGACGATGCGCAGATCATCGTCAAGACGCTGGGCAACGGCGAACGCAAGGCGGTGGCCTTGTTCAACCGCGGCGCGTCGCCGGCGCCGGTGACCTTGCTGGCAGGGCACCTGAAGCTGTCGAGCAGCGCACCGGTGACCTTGCGTGACCTGTGGTCGAAACAAAGCTCGACCTTCACCGGCGAAAAGGAAATCGTGCTCGCGCCGCACGAAACGCTGGTGTTCGAGGCGACCGGCAAGCGGCAGCTCGAAAACGGCGTGTACCTGTCCGAGATCCCTGGATCGATCAACGTCGCCGTCGACGGCACCCGCCAACCGCAACTCGATCCGAGCGTGCACCGCATGATCGACCCATGGTCGAGCACCCGCTCCGGCGGCTCGCGTCCGCAATATGCGGGCTGGGGTGGCGCGCAGGCCGATACGACGCCATATGGCCAGAGCCTGCAAGTGGCGGGACAGGTGTTCGAATCGGGCATCGGCGTGCTGTCGAATTCGCGGCTGCAGGTGAAGAACGATGGCGGCTACGCGGAGTTGTCGGCCTCGGTGGGCGTGGATGATTCGACCGAGAACACCCGCCAGCCTGTGCGCTTCCAGGTGTATGGCGACGGCAAGCTGCTGGCTGAAAGCGCGCCGGTGACGTTCGGCGCCAAGGCGCCGCGCTTGAAGGCGAACATCCGGGGCGTCAAGGTCGTCGAACTGGTGGTGCGTGGATCGAAGACGGATGACGCGCTGCCGGTGGTGGCGACCTGGGGCGATGCGCAGTTGACGCGCGCCGCCGGCGGAGGGATCCGAGCAGGCGGATAACGCTGCCGTGCACACGATCGGAACAACACTGTGCGATGCTCCCAGCATTGCACTATCGACTTCCGATCATGGACACGCAGAAAAACGACTAGCCAGCGCCATCCACCGGGAGCGGCGCACACCTACCCTTCCCCATCGTCGGCATCGGCGCCTCCGCCGGCGGCTTTGCGGCGCTGGCGGCACTGCTCCGGCATCTGCCGCCATCGCCGGGCATGGCCCTGGTCGTGATTCTTCATCTTCCCGGAGACCAGCACAGCAACGCTGACCGGGTCCTGCAGCGCACGACCAGCCTGCCGGTCGTGCAGGTCAATCACCCGACCCCGATCCTTCCCGACCACGTGTACGTGATTCCTCCCGCCTGCGGCCTGCTGATGGAGGACGGCCACCTGGTGTTGCAGGCACTGGAACAGGTACCGGGCGCCCCCGCAACGATCGATATGTTCTTCCGTACGCTGGCCGTCACACACCAGGAAATGGCCATCGGCGTCGTGTTGTCGGGCATGGGTTCCGACGGCACCGCGGGGCTGGCGTGCATCAAGGAGTACAACGGCGTCACCCTCGCCCAGTTGCCCGCGGATGCCGAGCAACCCCATATGCCGCAGTCGGCGATCGATTGCGGCGTGGCCGACTTCGTGCTCACCGCCGCCGAGATCCCGGCCAAGTCACCTTGCTGCGCCGCCTGGAGCGGCGCATGCAGGTGCGCGGCCTGCCGGATCTGCCCAGCTACTACGCCCTGCAACAGCAGGATGCCGGCGAATCCCGGGCGCTGTTTAATGACCTGTTGATCGGCGTTACCCAGTTCTTCCGCGACCGCGAGGCGTTCGCGGCGCTGGAGCAGACCGTCCTGCCGCACATCTTCCACGCCAAGCAGCCGGGCGAATCGGTGCGTGTGTGGGTCGCGGCCTGTTCGACCGGCGAGGAGGCCTATTCCATCGCCATGCTGCTGGCCGACTACGCCGCCACGCTGGCCGACCCGCCGGCGATCCAGGTACTGGCGTCCGACATCGACGCACAGGCCATCCAAACGGCCCGCGCCGGGCGCTACCCTGCGTCGATCGCCGACAACGTGTCGCCGGAACGGCTGCAGCGCTATTTCACCCTGGAGAACGGGGCCTACAAGGTGCGCAAGGTCTTGCGCGAGAAAATCCTGTTTGCCGAACACAATCTGCTGTACGACCCTGCTTTTTCCGCGCTGGACATGGTCAGCTGCCGCAACCTGCTGATCTACCTGAACCAGGAGATACACGGGAAGCTGCTGGAGATGTTCCATTTCGTGCTGCGGCCCGAGCGCTTCCTGATGCTCGGCAGTGCCGAGACCGTCGACGATGCAGCCCATCTCTTCGGCCCGGTCAACGCCGCCATGCGGCTGTACCAGGCGCTGCCGGCGGCGCGGCCGGCCCGTGAGCCATCGGCTGCCCCCAATGCCCAGCCCGACGCGTGCGACCTCCGGTGAAGCCGCCGCACCGGCCTCGGCGACGCACCGCAGCCGCTTGTTTTCCTTCGCGGAGATTCACCTGCACCGGGCCGCGCAGCAGGCGCCGCCGAGCATCCTGGTGAACGACAAATCCGAGATCGTGCATATCGACGAACGGGCCAGCCGCTTTTTGCGCCACGTGGGCGGCGAGCCCACGCGCGACCTGGTGGCGCTGGTTGCGCCGGCATGGCGGCTGGAATTGCGCACCGCGCTGTTCCGCGCCCAGAAGAGCGGCGCCGAGGTGGGCACCGGCCCGGTACGCTTTGACCAGGACGGCAGGCCGCGCGCCGTCGAGATGACGGTGCTGCCATTTCATGACCAGCACGCCGAAGGCCTGTTGATGCTGGTGAGTTTCCGCGAGATCGACGACCTGCCGCCTGCCATGGCGCCCTCGGCGGTGCGCGAGCAGCCGCTGGCGGAGCAGCTCGACGATGAGCTGCGGCAGACCCGCCACAAGCTGCTGGAAACCATGGACCAGGCAGAGCAATCCGACGCCGCGCTGCGCACCATGGTGGAAGAACTGAAAACCAGCGTCGAAGAACTGCGCTCGGCAAACACCCAGCTCGACACCTTGCTGGAAAAGTCGGCTGGCGCCACCCAGATGCTCGAGGCTGCCAACACCGACCTCACCCAGCGGCTGGAAACGCTGGCCAAGTCGCACGATGACCTGAACAACCTGCTCGCATCGTCCGACGTGGCGACCCTGTTCCTCGATCGCAAGATGCGGATCCAGCGCTACACGCCCGGCATCACCGACATGTTCAATGTGATCCCGGCCGACATCGGCCGTCCGCTGCTGCACATCACGAGCAGGCTCGACAACATGCACCTGGCTGAAGACTGCGTCCGGGTGTTCGAGACGCTGCAGCCGATGGAACAGGAGGTGCGCAGCAAGGATGGGCGGGTCTACATCGTGCGCGCCCATCCCTATCGCACGGGCGCCGACCGCATCGACGGCGCGGTCGTCACCTTCTTCGACATCACCAGCCGCCGCAACGCCGAAAAAGCCCTGCGCGAGAGCGAACAGCACCTGGCGCTGGCCTTTGCCGCGCTGCCGATCGGGATCTGCACCATCGACCCTGAGGGAAACATGGTCATCCTCAACGACGTCATGCGGCGCTTCCTGCCGACCGGCACGATCCCATCGCGCGATCCAGCACGCATGACGCGCTGGCGCGGCTGGGATTCTGCCGGCCTGCCTGTGCAACCGCAGGATTTCCCCGGTGCGCGCGCCCTGCGCGGAGAGAGCGTCGTGCCTGGAATCCAGATGCTGTACCTGGACGACGACGGCAAGGAAATCTGGACCGAAGTGCGCGCCGCGCCGCTGCGCGACAGTGATGGCGAGATCACCGGCGCCCTGGTGGTGGTGGTCGACGTCGACCGCCTGCTCGGCAAGGGGCGCGCCGAGTTCCTCGGACGCTCGCACTGAGCGCAAACGGGCAGGCGCCGCGCGGCGCGAAAACCGATCCGCGACCATGACGATCGCGCATTACTGTAGAGCTCGTGTCTGAATGTCAGACGTGACCCCGCTGATGTTGGCTCCGCTGATGTGCTCTTGTGTGCGGCCTGGATACCAGCGCTCCCGCAGTTGCATGAATGGCGTCTCCACCAGCCGATACAGCAGCCAACCGCCCAGGATGCCGGCCGCCATGACGGCGGCAATGGTGGGCAGCGCGCCACGATCGACGTTCCACTGTTCCAGCACCGGGCGCAGCGCCATGAACACCGGCTTGTGCACCAGATAGACGGCATACGACCACAGGGCGAGGCTGGCGGCGCCAGGGATGCGAATCCGGTTCAGCCACGAGCCCGGGCTGAGCGCGGAGCAGGTCAGCAAGGCGAAACTGGTCGCGACCAGCGAGAACCCGAACGTCGATGCCGCGAAGGCGTTGGGGGCCTCGTTCATGACGCCATACAGTACCGCTGCCGCCATCGCAAGGCCGGCCACCAGCAAGGTGTTCCCGTAGCGCAGGATGCGGGCGAACGCCGCCGGATGGAAGTTCTTCAACATGGCGATGGCGACGCCAGGGAGCAGTTCGTCGAAACGGCACAGGCTGGAGTAATACACCGGGGCGGCAAAGACATCCTTGCCGTCCATGAACGCCAGGCCGCGCGCCGTCATGCCAACGCCGATGGCGGCGAACAGGGCGCACCAGAGCAGACGCCCGGAGCGCCGGCGGCCGACCAGCGCCAGGATCGCCAGCGGCAGGACCAGGTAGAACTGCTCCTCGATGCAGAGCGACCACGAGTGGGTGAAGGTCTCGCCGTAATTCAGGCCGATATTCTGGGTAAAGGTGAGGTAGCGCCAGACCGGCGCCATGCTGTGGCCGGCGATGGGACTGTCGGGCAGCAGCAGGTAGACAGCCAGCACGGCATAGTAGTTGGGCAGTGTGCGCAGCATGCGCCGCGCGAAGAACGTTTTTAAATCCAGGCTTTCGCCGCGCGATGCGGGCGCCAGCAGGCCGTTGCCGATCAGGTAGCCGCTCAACACGAAGAACAGGTCGACACCGGCCCAGCCGATGCTGCCGATGACGCCGAAGGTCTGCGCCCCGTTGACGAAGCCGCTGTAGTGGGACATCAGGACCAGCGCGATGGCGAGCGCGCGCAGGGTGTCCAGCCCGGCGAGCCGGACGGGTTTGGTATCGATAGGCATCATGCGGATTTCTTGTTGGAGTGTTGGAGTGCTTCTGCCAGGGATGGCATATAGGTGCGGCTGGCGCGGACCACGTTGCCATCGCGCAGGCGCAGCAGGGCATCGCGGTTGGTTAGCGCGTGTAGTTCGGCGACCATGTCCAGCCGTACGATGACCGATCGGTGCACGCGGCAGAACTGGCGTGGATCGAGCTGCAGCGCCAGGTCGTGCAGGCGTTCGCGCACCAGCCAGGTCTTGCCGTTGGCATGCAGCGTGGCGTAGTCGCCGTCAGCCTCGATGCGCTCCACCTGCGCAACCGGCACGAGCACCGTGCGCGCCCCGGCCCGGACCTTGAAGGTGAGCGCGGCCGGCACGATCGGCGCTGCGGCGCGGCCCTGGCCGCGGTAGGGATACGCCCGTTGTGCGCGCTGCAGGGCCTCGTCCAGACGGTCGTCATCGACCGGCTTGAGCAGGTAATCCAGCGCATCCAGGCCGAAGGCCTGCAGCGCGTAGTTATCGTAGGCAGTGAGCAGGATCGTCATCGGCCGCTGCGCCGGCGCCAGCGCAGCCAGCATCGCGAGTCCGGTCTGGCCCGGCATCTGGACGTCTACGAATGCCAGGTCCGGCCGCAACGCTGCAATACCCGCACCGGCACTGTCGCCATCACCGAATTGGCCAACCAGCTCGAAGCCGGTGTGCCGCGCCAGGCTGAGCTTGACCGCCAGCCGGGCCAGCGGCTCATCGTCGACGATGACGACCCGTATGCTCATGCCGCCTTCTCCACGATATTGTGTGGCAGGCAGACCTGCACGCCAAAGCGCCCGTCGGGACACCAGCCGGCGTCGACCCGCTGATTGTCGCCGTACAGGTGACGCAGACGTTCGCGCACATTGACCAGGCCGATGCCGTGTCCCGGCTGGGCGGGCTGTTGGCCGTCATTCTGCACGTCGACCAGCAGGAACGTTCCGTCGCGCTCGACCTGGATAGTCAATCGACCCGGGACGGTCAGTGGCGCGATGCCATGGCGAATCGCATTCTCGACCAGCGGCTGAAGCATCAGGTAGGGAACGACGCTGTCGAGCAGGTCGGGCCCGGCCTTCATCGTCAGGCGCAGGCGTTCGCCGAGCCGCACCTTTTCGATCTCGAGATAGGCGTCGAGCAGGGCCAGTTCTTCGGCCAGCGTATGTTCGTGGCGCCCGTCATGTGCGAGGGTGGTTCGCAGGAAGTCCGATACGCAGACGAGCATGCGGTTGGCTTCGCGATTCGACTGGGCCGACACGAGTGCCGAGATCGCGTTCAGGGTGTTGAAGAGAAAGTGCGGATTGACCTGCAGGCGCAACGCGCGCAGTTCGGCGTCGCGCGCGGCTGCCTGTGCCTGGCTCAGATGCAGGCGCGCCTGTTGCAGCGACATGTAGTAGGCGGCCACCGCATGCGCCGCGCAGAACGCGATCAGCGCCAGCCAGCAGCCGTCGAGGCCCTGGGCGAGTTCTTCCCAGTGGTACGCCGATTTCAGGCCAAGCGAGATGGCGAGACGCTGTCCAAGCACGGCGTTCAGGATGGACATCGCATACGTGGCAGCCAAAAGCACCAGTGTCATCCGCATCCAGGACCATGCACGGCGCCACATGGCCCGTTGCAGCAGGGCCAGCGGGATCAGCCATGCCAGGCATGCGACGAAGTACAGGGAGCGGAAGGCGGCGGCATAGCCGTGACCAAATACCGGCAAGCCAAGAATCGCCATACAAAGGCAGACCGGCAATGCTGCCGCTAAAGGGACGAGTAACGGCGTTTCGACTTTCACACAAGATTCCAGAAACTGTATTTATACGATTCTAGCGCCAGCTCGCACACTCGACATAGGATCGGACGAAGATCGAGACGACTATGCGGGTATTGAGATGTACATCGCCTACTTTATGCAAAGGCCAAAAAGCGGTCGAGCGTAATGCGCCGATCCGTGCACGCGCTGCGGCGAAACGGTGATCTGGCACAGGTTGTCCCGTCACCATCTGCGCGCGCCGCTGGCCGCCCTGCTCGACCGCAAGACCTGGCGCGGTGTGCCCTGCCGTACACAGAATTTGCAGACCGAACGTGCGGACCAAATTGGCTATGGCTTCTGGTTGTAAATACAAAATATTATTTGCAACCCGTCACAATTTGCCATACTATTTAAATGAGAATAGGTCTCATTATCATTCATGCCGCGAGTTTTTATCGCAACAAGCAACTTCATCGGTCCACATGTCTTCCACACACACGCTAGCTTTCATTGCCCTCCTCAGTCCTGCCATTACCGCCATCGCACAAACCTCCAGCCCGGCGGTCGTCGAAATCCGCGGCGCCACAGACTACATCAGCGAATCGGGCCAGGCCTCGACGGCAACCCGTACCGACCAGTCACTGATGGAGGTGGCACAATCGGTGCAGGTGATCGGCCCGACCGTGCTGGACGACCTGCAGGTGCGCAATCTCGACGAGGCGCTGTCACTGGTCAGCGGCATCGCCCAGGCGCCCACCCGCGCCGGTACCTACGATGCGTTCTCGCGGCGCGGGTTCACCGGGAACGCGTCGGGCGGCCTGCTGCGCAACGGCGTGCGCTCGCTCCAGGCGCGCAATTTCAGCGCCACCACCGAGCGCATCGAGGTGCTCAAGGGCCCGGCGTCGACGCTATATGGAATCCAGGAGCCGGGTGGCGTCATCAACGTCGTCAGCAAGCTGCCGCTGGCGCGCTCGCGCACCGAGTTGCAGCTCGACAGCGATGAAGCCGGCGGCTATGGCGCCAGCGTCGACCACACCGGCCCCATCGCCGGGACCAACTGGTCATATCGCCTGGTCGCATCGACCGAGGATCGCGACGACTGGCGCAACTTCGGCAAGACCCGGCGCGACCTGGTGGCGCCATCGCTGGCCTGGCGCCGCGGCGGCACCGAGCTGGTGCTGAGCTACGAACACACCGACTACGATGTCCCGTTCGACGACGGCGCGCTGTTCGGCGCCGCCGGCGCTGCGCTGGACATCCCGCGCGAACGGCGCCTGAGCGAATCGTTTTCGCGGATGGACGGCAATGCGGACTTCGTCAATGCACGCCTGCAGCATGCGCTCGACAGCCGCTGGACGGCGCGGGTCAACTACGCCTTCAACCGCCATCGCTACGACGACTGGCGGGTCCGTCCGAGTCGCCTGGACGAGGCGAGCGGATTGCTGCGGCGCCGGGTTGACGGGCGCCAGGATGTCGACGACAGCAGCAACTACCTGGTCGCGGACCTGGTCGGCAGGTTCAGCACCGGCGCCATCGGCCACGAGGTCCTGGTGGGCATCGACCACGAACGCACGCTGGGCCGCACTGGCGGCGAGCTGGCGCGCGTGACGCATGACGGCTTCAATATCTTCGAACCCGTGTACGGCCAGGTGCCAGTGCCGACCGAGTATGACGACGACACGCGCAACGCACGTTCGCTGCTGCGCACCACCTCGCTGTTCGCCCAGGACAGCATGTCGCTCGGCGAACGCTGGATCCTGTCTGGGTCGGTACGCTACCAGCGCTACCGCCAGGTGGAGGGCGCGGGGCTGTCCTACGTCGAAACGCAGAATCTTTCTGGCTCAGAAGTACTGCCGCGCGTCGGCGCGCTCTATAAACTTTCGCCGCGGGTGTCGCTGTATGCGAACTACGCCACCTCCTTCGTCCCCAACACCGCCAGCAGCCCGACCCAGGGAGCCTTCGCCCCGACCGAGGGGCGTTCGATCGAAGTCGGCAGCAAGTTCAAGCTTGACGGCCGGATCGCGGGAACCTTCTCGCTATTCGACATCGAGAAGGACAATATCGTCGTCAACCTCGACGACGACACGGCCCAGGCCATCGGCAAGGCACGCTCGCGCGGCGCCGAACTGGACGTCACTAGCCAGGTCAGCGACGCACTGCGACTGATCGGCGCGCTGACCTATACCGCGACTGAAGTGCTGGAGGATACCGGCGGGCTGGTCGGCAACTGGCTTCCGAATGCGCCGCGCCGCGCCGCGTCGATTGCCGCCAACTACACGCCTGGCTGGCGCCTTGGCGGCCTGGCGTGGCATGCGAATGCCGCCGTCCGCCACATGGGCGAACGCCAGGGCGACGCGGCCAACTCGGTCACCCTCCCCGCCTATACCGTGACCGACCTGGGAATCGGCACGCAGTTCGCATGGAATGGCATGGGGCTCAAGCTCGACCTGTTGATGCGCAATGCCTTCGATCGTGCTTACTACCCGTCTGCCGATGGAAGTTTGCGTGTGCTGGTCGGTACGCCGCGGCAACTCGGTGTGCGCTTGCGCAGCACTTTCTGATAGCGGCCAGGAAGCCGCATCATGATGCTGCGTCGTGTGACGCAGCGCTCGCCCTACTGGCCAACACAAATGATCTTGGTTTCGTATTCCTGCGCGTTGTCTTTTTTCTTGGCAGCCCAGTCGATGACTTCCTGCGCGTCGGCGACCGTCATGATGGTGGCTTTCTCCTTGTTCTTGATGAAGGAGACGCCTTCGAACTTGCCCTCCTTGCTGCGCATTACCTTGGCGAATACGGGTGGCTTGTCTGCGTCGGCGCGCTTGTTTTGCTGGACGAGGTAACGCTGGTCGATGGTTTCCATGCGAGTGCTTTTTTACGTAGTGGATCAATGCCGCATTTTACGGCGTCTGACCGGTACGCGGCAAAGGATCAGCACCGTATCGACTTGCGCCGTCGGCGCCGGTCCAGGCTGTCAGGTCCGGCCATGATATGGGCGAATCTGGTGTGATATTCATGGGCGTCGGATCCTGAAGCGTACCTCCCTGCCCTCCGCTGAATATATCCACAACTGTGGATTGAATGCGATAAAGCCCTGGTCTTGAATGGCGTCGATGCCGGCCATCGCAGCACGCATGCCCGGTACCAGGAGCGAATAGTTCGCACCAAACACGGCATTCGCCATATTTATGGTAATCATATTTGAAATGAGCCCATCCTTAACCAGTTGGGTCTCGATGCCGTCGATAACACCGCTCAGCGCCGCTACCGCCGCCAAGCGTGACCGGCGGCTCTCGGGCATCGCCGTCACGTTAAAATTATCGAACTTCTCCGCAGGGTCATCATGCCGGCGGTCCGAAGCAGGCCCCTCGACCAGATTCCAGCCACGCCAGGTGACGCGGTCGAACAAGGTCGTCAATACATCACTGCCGGGCGACGTGTCGGAGGAAAAGCTGTTCGCCCAATAACTCGCGTTTGGCCTCGGGATGCCGTACATGTTGACCATCATGTCAACCTGAGGGTTGCGGTCCCCTGTACTCTTGGAATACGCATTGGCGAAGTTCCAGAATAACTTGAGCTTTTCAAACGAAATATTGTGATGTAAAGCGAAATTGCTGAATCTGCTTTCCTCAGGCCTTGGGCCAGTCGCCGGATAGATCCGTTTGAACGGCATTGGTCTGCATGGAACATAAAGGACCGTGTAGCGCGCGTCGATCTTGAGCGGATTTGGGTCGCGCCTCAAGTGTTCCTTGGCCCGTAGTCCTTCTTGCTGGGCTTCTATTGAGAGCTTCTGATTGTCGTAGGTGTAGGCAAGCTGGCGTTGCATGTCATAACTGCCATATTTACCGAAGAGATAGAGGTACTGACGCAAATTATCCTTGGCCTGCTCCTGTCCTACATTTGCCGGATCCAGATCGAACTTGACCACCTCTGCGCCAAAGGTGAAGGTTTTCATTTTTGTGCCGCTTGCACTCTTGGCCACCAGGCTTTCACCCGCCTTGTTGTAGACCTGGCAGAGCATGACGGCGTCGCCCTCCGTCTTCAGCTTTGCCCATTCCTCGGGCATCTCCCCGCGCTGGTTGTCACTGGAAAAAAAACCGGTTCTTTGCAACATGCTCCCATCCTTTTCAGCAGACGAGCCCCGTGATGGCAGGACTGCGTAATTCCATGGCTAAGACATGACCTTTGTCCAGGCAGACCATTGAAGGTCGGTACGACATCGCGTCGCCAGACACGCGCCGGCTGCCAACCCATGCTTGTATTCGCTACGCTATGACATACGTGGGACGCAGGTAAACGGATGCGGAGTGGATGAGTTAGCAGTCCATGCGGTCAACACACGAGCTCACCGATGAAGCTGGGGGCGGTTATTGCGATACCGCTACAGGCAGCAAATTTATTGACGGTTCCGCCTGCGCGTTCGGTCACCATATTGCGGGCCGTTTGGTCACAGGTCGAACGCGTGGGCGGGAATCTGAACCCGCAGATCGTGCAATACCGAACAGCATCGCCGCCTGTGCGTTCATTCAATCTACGCTATCCTTGCCTGTTTGACAGTCTGGAAACACAGCACGATGCGCACTCTTCTCGACCGCCTGGCCGGCGCCACCACATCCCCGCAAGACAAGGTCGCACCCTCGGGCCGCAAGCAACAACGCACGGAGCGCGCCTGATGTTCCATCTGATGTTCAGCCTGCCCTGCCTGTTTGTACTCATACGCTGGCTATGGCCGCTGCCCTTATCCGGGCGCACCAAGCTCGCTGGCGCCGTTGTGCTGGTGCTGGCGTCCCAATATCACCTGTGGTCCCGTCTTTCTTCGGGCAGTGTGTTTTCGCCCGAATTTCCAAAGTCCCTGGTCGTCCTGTTCAACTGGGCGTTTGGCGCCATCTTGCTGCTGGCCGTGTTCCAGCTGCTGCTCGATGCCGGCACCGCCGTCGTCGCACTGGTGCGGCGCCGGCGCGTACCGATCGCCACAAGCCTGCGGGTTGGAATCGGCATCGCAGCCATGCTGCTCGCCGCTCTCGGCGTCATGCAGGCCATCAAGTCGCCGCCGCTGAAGGACGTGCAAATCGAAGTACGGAACCTGCCGCGCGAGTTTGACGGCTACCGGGTACTGCACCTGGCCGACCTGCACATCAGCCGCCTGTTCGATGCGCCATGGACGCGCAAGGTCGTCGACGATGCCAACGCACTTGGCGCCGACCTGATCGTCATCACCGGCGACCTCATCGACGGCAATATCGCGCAGCGCGAAGCCGACGTGGCCGCGCTGCGTGACTTGCGCGCATCCGACGGGGTCTGGGTCATCCCCGGCAACCACGAATACTTTTTCGGCCACCGGGAATGGATGGCCTATTTTGCAGGGCTCAACATGACGCCGCTGGACAATAGCCATGCCATCATCAAGCGGGGTGGCGGGCAGTTGGTGCTTGCCGGTGTGAATGACGTGACCGCAGCGCAGACTGGCGCCGCGCCGCCCGACCTCGATGCGGCGCTACGCGGCGCGCCGAGTGGCGTACCGGTCATCCTGCTCGATCACCAGCCCAGGAATGCGCGCTTTTCAGCCAGCCGTAACGTCGCGCTGCAATTATCCGGCCACACGCATGGCGGCATGATCGTCGGGCTCGATCGCGTGGTGGCGCGGGCCAATAACGGCTTTGTGTCGGGCCGCTACGATGTCGACGGCATGACGCTGTACCTGAGCAATGGCACGGCACTGTGGCCGGGCTTCGCACTTCGGCTTGGGGTGCCAGCCGAGCTGACCCGCATCACGCTGCGGCCTCAAGCACCCTGAGCGCGCGCCTGCGCCGGCAAGTCGTTTCGTCGATGGCGGCGTCCTCGATCAGGGCGTTAAAGCCGGCGTCAGTCGCGCAATACGCTCCAAGTTTGTTTCTCATAGCGCAATCGGTTGGTAACTAGTGCTCCGGCGTACATAACAGCACTGTGAAGCGTGCGCCAGGGTGCAAATTCTCGACATCGATCGTCCAGCCATGCGCAGTAGCGATTTCACGACAGATTGACAGACCCAGCCCTGCGCCAAGGTCACGCCGGTGCTGCCCTCGCCAAAACCGGTCGAAGATTCGCGAAACATCCGAGGCATCGACACCGGGTCCCTGGTCTTCCACCGACACTCCCTCGCGTCCACAGCGAATACGCACCACGGTTCCCGACGGCGCGTGATGAATGGCGTTCTCGACCAGGTTACGCAGCAGGATGAACACGCTTCCCCCATCGCCGAGCACTACCTGGTCGCCGCATTCGTGCTCCAGCCTGACATCCGCACCGACGGCCAGTCGTTCAAGATGCCTCATTACATTGCTGACGATCGGGCCGAGCGCCAACGGCACGAAGCGGTAGTTGTGGGTTTCACTCACTTCGGCAAGGTGCAGTAGTTGATGGACCTGGCGCCCCATATGATCGAGGTCCCGCAGCAGCGCCGTCCGGTCCTCGCCTCCTCCCAGTTCCACCTCGCCACGCATCAGCGCAATCGGCGTCTTCAATTCATGCGCCGCGGCAGCCAGGAATTCGCGCTGGATCGTGAACCCTTGTTCGAGGCGCTGCAAGGTCAGGTTGAACGACGCGATCAGCGGCGTCAGTTCGGTTGGCAAGCCAGACGTCGACAAACGCTCGCCCAGATTGTGGGTGCCAATGCCAGCCGCTGCCTGCGCCACTTTCTCCAATGGCCTGAGCACTGTCCGCTTGAGCGTCACGATGACCACGATGCTGAACACCGCCATCGGCAAGGCAATGATGATCACGAGGATCGGCAGGGAGCGATCGCGGCGCACATTGAGCATCGCCTGGTGGATACGGTCACTACGCATCACCTGCACATAAAGGACTTGATCCACGCCGCCAATACGCTTGGTGATGACGTGCTGCCTGAAATTGTCGCGGTGCAGGTCAAAGCGGATTCGCGCAGGATCGAATGCTTTCCCGTCGATCGTGTACGGCCTGCTCGCGCCATCCGAGCTGGCCAGCACCTTGCCCCCTGCATCGACAACCCGAAAGCCGCCATCGTCCGGAAGTCGTGCGTACATCAGCCTGACCAGGTCCGGGAGCGCGACGTTGCTGACACGACCGCCGGCATCGAACCTGATCAAGGAGGTGATTTCATCAGCCCCGCGGTCAAGCTCCCTGGCAATCAGCGGCTCCGGGCGTTGGAGCATGAACTGCACCACCAGCAGCACCAGGACGATGACCGTCGCAACAAGCGCAATCCCCGTCGTCGCCAGCAACCTGGTGGAGAGCATATTACGCATTGCTAGCGTGCGTCACCGTCTTGCGCGTCGTCCTGCCTTGCCAAGGCGTAGCCGAGCCCGCGCACATTGATCAAGCGTAGGTCAGCGCCGATGGCCAGTAGCTTGCGGCGCAAGCGATGCAGAGCCACGTCGAGCGCATTCGGCGTGACAGGATCGGACAAGCCCCACGCGGCCGCCTGCAGGGATTCGCGCCGGACAGCCTTGCCGGCCGCGCGCACCAGGGTCAACATCAGTTGCACTTCGGTCGTCGCGAGCGACACCGATTCCCCGCCATAGGCCATGAGAGCGCTGTCCGGCAGGATCCGCAGGCCTTCGTACTCGGGCTCCAGCGCCTGGGTCTGCGGCGGGCGCCGCAACAGCGCGCGCACCCGCGCCACCATTTCCTCCATCGAGAACGGCTTGGTCAGGTAGTCGTCGGCGCCGCTCTCGAGTCCCTCCACCCGGTCGTTGACCGCGTCGCGCGCAGTGAGGAACAGGCAGGGCAAGTCGTCCCCATCCCTGCGCAGGGCCTGCAACAAGTGCAGGCCGTCGCCATCGGGCAGGTTGCGGTCGATGATGATGGCGCCGTACGGCATGGTCTTGACTGCCGCCGCGGCCTGCCGCAACGTGCCGAACACATCGACTTCGATGCCGGCGCCGGACAGCGCCTTCTTTACCAGCGCAGCCATGCGCTCGTGGTCTTCGACCAGCACGATACGGTTCATCGGTAGTCGGACGAAAGGATAGCCATAACCCTCCATTATCCATGATCCATCATTACTGAAGTCTTACCGGCGCCAGTAGCGCGCGCATTATCTCGCCCGCCCTGCATTGAACGCGCCGGTAAGCATAGGGTAAGCGCGTCCGGGCGATCATGCGCCTGCCTGTCCAGCCAGTTCGCCGGCAGCGACGCCATCAACCGGAAGCCCGATGACTACCCAGACCACCATGACAAGTCCGTCCCAGGAACAAGCAGAAGACAGCTATCTGGGCCAGTTCATTCCCGTGCACTATCACCACAATATGCTGCAGGATAGCGCGAGGATGGCCGCGTTCAGGTCGGCCATCGACCATGTGGTATTTCCTGGCGCGCGGGTGCTGGAGCTGGGCGGCGGCACCGGTGTGCTCTCTTGCTTCGCCGCGCGCAAGGCGTCGAAGGTGTACTGCGTCGAGTTCAATCCCGACATGGTGACCGAAGCGCGCCGCCTCCTCGCCCTCAATCCGGGGCATGAGCGGGTCGAAGTCATTCACGCCGACGCCTTCGACTACCTGCCGCCCGAACCGGTCGACGTCGTGATCTGCGAAATGATCCATGTCGGCATGCTGCGCGAAAAGCAGGTCGACGTGATCGAATCGTTCAAGCAGCGCTACGCGGCCAGGTTCGTGGAGCCGCTGCCGGTGTTCGTTCCCGAGGTGGTCATCATGGCAGTCCAGCCGCTCGAGCAGACCTATGACTTCCACGGATTCCACGCCCCCATCGTCCAGTTCCAGCAGCCGAGTGTCCTGCATCCGGACGTGCGCGAGCTGGCCGATCCGGCGGTGTACAGCTTCATGGATTTTCGCTTGCCGGTCGCGAATGCGATCGCGTGGGAAGGCGTCGTCAGCGCCCGCCAGTCAGGTTGGCTCAACAGCCTGCGCTTCATCACCAAGAACGTCCTGGCCGTCGTGGAGGAAGCATCGTCCACGATCGACTGGCTGAACCACTACATGACGCTGCCGCTGCGTGCACCGGTCAAGGTCAGGCAAGGCGACTTGCTGCGCATATCGTTCGCCTACACCGCCGGCGGCGCGATCCGGTCGCTGGAATCGTCGATCGAGGTCAGCGTGGTCGTTCCACCCGCGATTCGCACCGACACGGCCTGACCGTCGTCCGGCCTCGGCGGAGCTTACGAACTCATCCAGTAAGGGTGTGGTAATGCCTCCTGGCTGATCATTGTGGCAATACGCCACGCCATCCCACTCTTTCGCCGAGGATTCAATGTATCCAGTATCTCCGCTCACGCGGGTCGCCAGCTGCTCGCTCCTGGGCGCCCTCCTTGTCCTTGCTGGCTGTGACGGGAAGCAGGACGAAGCGCCACCGGCGCCGCCCCCGAGTCCGGTGACCGTCGTGACGCTCAAGCCCCAGGATGTCGCCATCAGCCGCGACTTGCCGGGACGGGCCGTGCCGTCCCTGATTGCCGAGGTACGGCCCCAGGTATCCGGCGTCGTCATGCGCCGCCTGTTCGAGGAAGGCGGCATGGTCAAGGCCGGGCAAGCCCTGTACCAGCTCGACGATGCGACCTACGCCGCCGAGGTGCAGAGCGCGCGCGCGGCCCTCGCGCGCGCCGAGGCGACCTTGCAGGCTGCGCAGCTCACCAGCCGCCGCAATACCGAATTAATCAAGATAAATGCCATCAGCCGGCAAGAGTTTGAAACGACCGAGGCAGGCCTGGCTGAAGCAGGCGCCGATGTCCAGGTCGCACGCGCCGAACTCAAACGCAGCAGTGTCACGCTCGGCTATGCCCGCATCGTGGCGCCGATCAGCGGCCGCATCGGCACCTCGAACGTCACCCAGGGCGCGCTCGTCACCGCCAACCAGGCCGACCCGCTGGTGGTGATCCAGCAGCTCGATCCGATGCATGTCGATCTCACCCAATCGAGCAGCGAACTGCTCGAGCTTCGGCGCGAGATCGCCAGCGGCAGGTTGAGCCGGCCCGGCGCCGACCTGCCGGTGCAGATCCAGCTCGAGGATGGAAGCCGTTTTGCCAACCAGGGCCGGCTCGCTTTCTATGACGTGACGGTCGAGCGCGATACCGGCAGCTTCTCGATGCGCGTCTCGGTCCCCAATGAAGGCAACGTGCTCCTGCCGGGCATGTACGTGCGCGCGCAGGTGGGAAATGGCGTACGGCGCCAGGCATTGTTGGTGCCGCAGCAGGGCGTGGCGCGCGATCCGAAGGGACAGGCGACCGCCATGGTGGCGGGCCAGGACAACAAGGTCGCCGTGCGCCAGGTTGCCGTCAACCGCGCCATCGGCAACCAGTGGCTGATCGACGACGGCCTTGCGGCCGGAGACCGCGTGATCATCGAGGGCATGCAGAAAGTGCGTCCGGGTGCACTGGTCGCCCCGAGCGAAGCCGCGGCGCAGGCAAGCAGCCCCCCTGCCCCGGCGGCCGCCAGCGCCGACGCCGGCGCTACCGCGCCAACGGCCTCGCAGTCCTGACCGGAGCGCACGCATGGCACGTTACTTCATCGATCGTCCAATCCTGGCCTGGGTCATCTCCATCATCGTCATGCTGGCGGGCGTGCTCGCCATCGTCCAGCTGCCGGTGTCGATGTATCCGACCATCGCCCCTCCCACTATTTCGATATCGGCAAACTACCCGGGCGCCTCGGCCAAGGTGGTCGAGAACTCGGTCACGCAGATCGTCGAGCAGAACATGAAAGGCCTCGACGGCCTGCTCTATATGTCGGCCAACAGCGCGGCCAACGGCAACGCCAGCATCACGCTGACTTTTGATAGCGGCACCGATCCCGACATCGCCCAGGTGCAGGT
>Ga0265798_10001887_pt1 | contig 31532 bp, 36 predicted proteins | sample P3T30metagenome_FD_192430 | JGI IMG/M metagenome (GOLD analysis project Ga0265798, IMG submission 192430) | Plant litter microbial communities from East Loma Ridge, Irvine, California - P3 T30 | ecosystem: Environmental > Terrestrial > Plant litter > Unclassified | place: USA: California... | reverse complement strand
TAGATCCTCGGACAACTGTGGGGTTTCAACAACATACTCAGGGCGACGTCCCGTGCTTTCGGCGATGCGCATGAAATGACGGGTATTCTGCACGAAGCGCACTCCGTGGTCGATGCGCCGAACGCCAAGGCATTGAAGTTGAAAAAAGGAGCGATCGCATTCGAAGGGATGACCTTCCGCCACAGTGATGCACCTGAAGGCGATTTCCTGTTCAACGGCTTTGACCTTTCTATCAAAGGCGGCGAACGAGTCGGATTCGTCGGGCCTTCCGGTTCCGGCAAGACGACGCTCACTCGCCTTTTGCTACGCTTTACCGATCTTCATGCGGGCGCGATCACCTTCGACGGTCAGAACATCGCGGAAGTAACGCAACAAAGCTTGCGTGCGGCCGTTGCATACGTCCCACAGGAACCGATGCTGTTTCACCGCAGTATCCGTGAGAACATCGCCTACGGTAAGCCCGACGCAAGCGAACGGGACATCATCAAAGCCGCCAAACGGGCGCACGCGTGGGAATTCATCAAAAAAATGCCCGACGGCCTTGAAACGATGGTCGGCGAACGCGGCGTCAAGCTATCAGGAGGTCAACGCCAACGCATCGCTATTGCGAGGGCCATCATCAAGGATGCGCCGATTTTGGTGCTGGACGAAGCAACCTCAGCGCTCGACAGCGAAAGCGAAGCACTCATTCAAGATGCGCTCACGAAACTCATGAAGGGCCGCACGAGCATCGTGATCGCGCATCGTCTGTCGACGATTGCCAAGCTCGACCGCATTGTCGTCCTCGCCCAAGGCGCGGTTGCAGAACAGGGCACGCATGACGCGCTGGTGGCCGCACGTGGGCACTACGCGAAGCTGTGGAACCACCAATCGGGCGGTTTTATAGAAGAATAACCTACAAAGGTTCGTCGTTCGCGTCCTGCGCGAAAATGTATTTTTCGACATCTTCCAAAATCTTGAAAATTGTCGGTTCGTCTGCATGGTCGATGATTGATTGCAACAGCACGTCATCGATAGCGAGCGTATCGTCATTAATTCGAACAATGTCTTTCAGTTGATCGATCCTGTCGATTAATTGGTCTACCAGTGCGGTTTTTTCCATACGTTCCCCTTCATTTCTTTACCTTGTCTATTTCTATTTTACCGCTGAAACCGGTGATTGCCAAAAGACGCAAACCCAACGCGGAACTGACGCGACGACTAAACGAGTGTATAATAAGAAGCAGACCAACCAAGAGCCGAGGAGGATATGCATGCATAAAATTACTCAATCAGCAATTGATTCACTGACACAGGTGGAAGGGAAAAAGGTACTGAGCATGTACCTGCCGACGCACCAAATCGCGACGCCGGCGACTTCCGCCGAAGACCAGGCAAGGTATAAAAGCTTGTTGCGGAAAGCACTCGAGCAATGGGAAAAAGAAACGTCTGCTGAAAGCATCAAGCAGACCCGCGCGCAGCTGGAAGCACTTATTGACGACGCCGATTTCTGGAGCGACACGTCCAAAGGACTTGCACTATTCGCTACCGACGATTCGCTTGAAACGTTTCACCTGCCCATCGAATGCGAAGAGTACGTCTACGTCGGCGACGTATTCGACGTGACGCCGCTGCGCGTTGCGCTGAGTCAAAACCGCGCATTCTACGTTCTGGCGCTCGCCAAGCACAATCCGAAATTATTTTCCGGTGATGCGTATGACATACAGCCGCTGGATGTTTCACTGCCTGAAAGCCCTGAGGACGCATTGAATATCGATGAAATGTTCTCTGGCAGCAATACCGTTCGCGGCATCTCGACTCCTGGCGGCGGCAACGACACGTACAGCACGCACGGACAGGGCGACACGAACCACGCTGGGCAAGAAGAACATATGAAGTATTTGCGTATCATCGACCACCTTCTTATGACGTCACCACAAATGGACACCTCGCTGCCGCTCGTCTTGGCAGCGACGGATAACGAAGCGAGCGACTTCAAACATGCTGCGAACTACCCCACCTTGCTCGAACAGTTCGTGGCCGGCAACCACACGTTAACGCCGTCGCATGAACTGCACGAGCTGTCGTGGAAAATTGTTGCCGACCAAACGGTGCATGCCAAGACAAAAGAATTGATTGAAACCTTCAACGAAAACAAAGGTCGTCAAAAAGCATCCAGTGATCTGGCAGAAATTCATGAAGCGGCAAAAATAGGCAAAGTCGACACGCTGATACTTGGCATCGTCGAGACGACCAACGACTCGGTCAGTGATGTCGAACGGTTCAGCGCGCCGCTTATCAGGCTGCAAGACGGCTACCTGAGCAGCAACATGTGCGTGCTCGCTCAGGAAGTGGTGTCGCAAGGCGGCACTATTGTTGGCGCAGACCCCGAACTGGTTGCCACGCCGACCAGCCTTGCTGCGCTCTACCGCTACTAGGGGCGTTGAGAACGTTCGTTCCTAGTACGCTTTGAAGGACGAAATGCGTATGCTAAGAATACCAAGGAAATAAGAGCAATTGCAGCCGGAATCACTATGCCCAACCATCCCCAGTTCCACTCGTTCAGGTCATAGCATGGTTCCGGCGTTGATTTTTTCGTCGCGTCAATGCAGCCTCCGATAACTTGTTGCATCAAATAAATTGCAAAGATGACAGCCAAAGCCGATAGCACGTACATGCTAGTAAGTACGAGTGGCATGCGTTTGTACGTTACGCTCCCTTTTTCCATAAGTCGAAGTACGCCGAGAATGCTCCAGGCCACAAGAAGAAATACGAAAAGCGCTAAAGTGAAAACGACAAAGATGACGAGCGGCAATGAATGAACGTGATCACTGAACATACGAATGTCCTGCAACTATCGCTGCTCAAGCTCCGTAAACTGTTCTGCGACAGACGGCGCGTTCTTCGTCAGTCGCTTGATGGTCAGGTCGTCCATTTTGTTTTCCGCGGACAACAAGTGCTTGTCAGACGTCGTCAGCGCGTCACGAACTTTCTCTAGATCCTTAATGGCCTTATTGATTTGTTCGATTGCCTCGGAGTGCTTTTTCGCGGCGTTCTTCATGTTGTTTGACCAGCCGCTTTTCCATGCGTCCATATTGTCGACGAAGTTTTCGATATCGATGTTGCTGTTTTTGGCGGCAACCAGTTGACGCTTGTCTTCGGCAGATTTCAAACTGGCGTTTTTCAAAAGCGAAATGAGCGGCAAGAAGAATTGCGGACGTATGACGAACATCTTGTCGTATTTGTATGACACGTCAACGATACCGCGGTTATAGAGTTCATTGTCGGCTTCAAGCAGCGTGACCAGAACGGCGTATTCGCAGCCTTTCTTGCGGCGGTCTTCATCCAGCTTCTTCAAGTGGCTTTCGACCGTTCGTTTGTTCACGGACGTATCTTGCTCGTCTTTCATTTCGAGCATGACGGAAATGAGTTCGACGCCGCCCTTGGATTCGTAGTCACGGTAAATAAAGTCGCCCTTCGTTCCTTCGACGGCTTCATTGTCCTTTTCGAAGTACGCATGCGGGAACATGCCGCTGCGAACGTTGTTGAACTCGTTGTGGCAGTGCTGCTCAAGGTTTTCGCCGACGAGCTTGACGGAAAGCCGCGCTTTCATATCCTTCAAACGTTCGATCGTGTCTTCACGGTCTTTGATCTGCGTCTCATATTTATCTTTCAACGAAGATTCGATACGTTGCTTTTCCAGTTCTTCGGATGTGAGTTTCATTTTCAGCTCGTCGCGTTCTTTTTCAACCGCCCCGACCGCTTTAGTGACGGCCAGCTCCTGCGCAGTTTCCGACGACTGAATCTTGTTGCGCAGCTCAACGATGCTCGCTTCTTTTTCTCGGAGCGCTTCCCTCGCTTTGTCGGCGATTTCTTTTTCCTTCAGCTGGAGTTTCAGTCCGTACTCTTGGTTCTTCGCTTCCAAAGCCTTTGCCAATTCCTGGTTGAACTTGTCCTGCTTGATCGAGTTGACGACCGACTGGATGGAAGCTTTGTCGATGTCCGTTTCGTGGATCGACTTCAAGTCGACGAGATCGCCCTTTTCTGCCGCTTCTTGCAATACGAGGGTGTTTTCGTCTTGAATGGATACTTTGACCGTTTTCATATGTGTATTAAACCTTTCGGGGCTGTGTGCTGCTCTATTTTCGAGTGAAGCTTATTCGGCGCCTAAATCTTGTATGACTTCCTCTGAGATCTGGTCGTCTTCTTCAACAATTTCTCCCGATACGGGCAGATGCTCATCAGACAGCGGATTGCTCGCCGCGTCATTCGTTTCAGGTTCTTCGGGTTCATCAAGAGTTTTGTCGTAATCGTCGTCCATATGCACCTCCTTTTTACTCTCTCTATTATACGCCTTATGAACGTATTCACTCATATCGAGAAGTAGTAATTTACACATTTTATGATATAGTATACTTATATTCCATACGGAGTTGTACCCGAACAAAGGAAGCTCATGAGATCGCTCGTTTTTGAATTCCTGGAATCCATTCCGCCGACGCGCGAGAACGCCACTGCCATCCAGCAGCTGACACTCCAAGACCTTCGGAAAGGCGGGTTTCCGGAACCGGAAGCCCTCGCCGACCCGACGAACGAAAGGATGGTCGAGCAACAGCTCGCCAAGCTGGTTCGTCACCCCGAACGCTACTGCGGATACGCCGACAACAGAATGCTCCGGGCGTACATGAAACACGGCGACTGGCGCGTCGGCGACGAATTGCCGTTCGCGTCACAGGAACGGGCGTCTGCACTGAAGCGTTTAAGGATGTTCAAGCTGAACCCCTCCACTCAGCAGTGGGGCGTGTTCGGCCTGGTCGTGACAGACCAGCTCGATGAGCGAGTGCGGCTCAGCGTGCTGGAAGACCTGCTCCGTTATCCGATAACCGACCCGCGCGACGGCACGCCACGCACGGTCAACGTCGTCATCCACGACCACGACCCGCTCAAGAAGGTGGCCGAGTGGCTGAACTTCGTTCCTGTCGGTGAACGGGCCGAAGCAGCAGGCGCCCCGGGGCTCATGCAGCAACGCTACCAGCGGCAAGCAACGAACTAACGGGTACGCCCGTCGAAAAGGTTTGAGGATTTCATTCTCACCGCTTCGGCGGGCCTTTTCATTAATGCTGCAAGAGATCGACATCCATCAACACGTCGTCGAAACGTCCGTCAAGCAAGGTTCGAACGTCACGTACCGCCTTGTCATAGATACCTGGCCCGTAATGAGACAGCACGGCTTCGATAATGTCTTGAGCCAAAATCATGCCCGGCGTATCGCCATCAAGCTCTTCGATGCGAGCAATGATCGCGTCGGTACTTTTGCGTTCCGCTTCTTTGTCTTCCGTTTCCCACTTTTGTAATTTTCCCATAAACTGGTTGCTCCCTATTCTTGTGTTGATGTGTTTCGTATAAGATCAGTAAGTTCCGGGAATTTCTCCCTCATAAAATGATCTGGTGCGGGCAAGCTTATGAATGCTGCAGACGGAACGGCCTTTTGATATTTCAACGGTTCACTTTGCGAAACGACCGGATCATTCGTACCGTTCACAAACACCAGCTTGCCTGCTTGCTCCGCAAGCTTATCCGAAATGCTCGTCATTTTAAAATCAGTGAGATCTTCGTCACTTTCGTCGTCATAAGGCGCGGCAATCAAAATGGTCGCTTTTATCTTCACGTGCAAGGTACGTTCAGATAAATATTTAGCTAAGAATATGCCGCCGAGCGAATGGCCGATTAAAATGACTTCATCGTCAAATAGGCTGCTCAAATGTTCGAACCATAACGACCACTCTTCATAGCGTGCATTCGTTTTATTCGGCATTGCAGGTGTCAGTACTTGATAATCGTCACCTAGCTCCTGCTGAAGAAGGTCTTTCCACATTGGCTTATACACGAATCTATCGATATGTAATTTTTTATCAGATAACGATGCCAAATATTTGTCGTAATCTTGAAACGTGGTCCCACCGTGTATGACTATAATTTGTTGCATGTAATTATTCCGTTGACTCCAAGAATACTCGCCTATCAAACCCCCCGCGCGCTTCCAGCTTCGAAAGCCTCGCCGCTTCGACTTGTTCCGGCGTGAACCCCTTCGCTTTTGCGATGGCATAGATGACTTCCAGTTTGTCGGCAAGTTCTTCGAGGTTGGTGTCTTCAGCCAGCTCTTTCCCCTCTTCGACATCCTTCTTTAGAAGTTCTTGAAGGTATTCGTCATCGCTTTCAATAATACGGTACTGCGGAACATCACCGTTCGCCACGATGATTTCGGGTATCTTGTCTCGTACCAGTTTGTTGAACGATTGCATTCGTCTTATAGTACACCACTCCCGATCAATCTTTGGTACCATGAAGGGACAACACTTAGGCGAGAGGAAATCCATATGGCAAGTATCAATCCCTACATCAACTTCAACGGCAACGCGGAAGAAGCATTCAACTTTTACAAATCAGTCTTCGGCGGCGAGTTCGAAACGGTCGTGCGTTTCAAAGATCTGGAAGGCCCGGACTTCCCTATCGCACCGGAAGACGCCGATAAAATCATGCGCATCGTTTTGCCTGTCGGCGGTAACACGCTGACGGCCAATGACGTCCCCGCAAGCCTGGGGCCGGTCAACGAGCAGGAAAACCGATCGAAGATATCCGTCATTGCAGACAGCCGCGAAGAAGCGGACAAGATCTTTACTGGGCTCACTGAGGGCGCGTCAATTGAAATGCCGATGAGCGACAGCCCGTGGAACAGTTATTTCGGCATGTTCAGGGACAAGTACGGTATCGAATGGACGGTCGAGTTTCAGGAAAATTCTTAAACGGAATCCTTATTCCTCAGCCTTCCGTGAACGAGACAGCATCGCCGAGCCAAATAGTGCGAACATACCTGCAAGTACCGCCAGGATGAAGAAGGCAATCTGCTCGCCGTGATAAAACGAACGCACGAGCGTATCGTTCCACGTCCCATTCGGCAGGACTTTGACGACAAGCACCGCAATCAGCGTTCCGACGATCGCCGTCCCGATGCTGGTTCCGACTTCCTGTGCCGAATCATTCAATGCCGCGCCCATTGAAGTGCGGTTTTCCGGAACGGCTCCGATAAGCCCGATCGCGCTCGTCGTCATGACTATACGTAACCCGACAGTAAAGAGAACCATGCACGCCGCAATGACAGCATAACCGTGCGGTACCGCCCAAGCCATCGCAAACAACGACAGTGCTAGCAAAGAGGCTCCGTACAAGCTCGCCTTTTTCTGGCCGTATTTTTTCACCAGTGCCTCGGCAAGCGGCGAAGCGAGCAGCATGGTCGCGATCATTGGAAGGTTCGCCAGGCCGGCCCGCACCGGACTCCACCCGTATGCGTACTGGAAATGAAGGATGAGGCTGAACATGACGCCCGCCATCGCAATCGCCGTTCCTATTTGCGCAATGGCAGCACCCCGAATGGTGCCATTGCGGAAAAGCGTGAGGTCAAGCATAGGATGCCGCGCCGTCCGCTCGCGCCAGATGAAACCGGCGATCGATAGCAGCGCTCCTGCGAATACGGCGATCGTAATTGGCGACAGCCATCCGTTTTCCGCTCCGCTTGTCGCGAAGAAGCACGAAAGGCCAATCGACGCGATGCTCAGCAAGGCGCCGGTCACATCGATTTTATCTTGGGTCAAGTCTGCTTTTTCATCAGCAGCAACGCCTTTGCGTACGCCCACCAAAGCAATGAGGGCAATCGGCGCGTTGACGAGCAGGAGCCATTGCCAGCTGACATGCGCCAAAGCGGTACCTCCGAGAAGCGGCCCCAGCACGAACCCGCTCATGCCCACGACGAGCATCACGGTCATCGCCTGCCGCCTGAGCTTATCCGATTCGAAAAGACGGAACACCAGAGAATTGGTAATGGGCGCCATCATCGCCGCTGCGACACCAAGTGCCGCCCTGAGCGCGATAAGTTGGCCGGAAGTCGTCACCCATACCACACAGGCACTTAACAGGCCGAAAAGCGCCAGTCCGATCGTCAATACGCGTCGCCTTCCAAAACGGTCGGCGATTGAACCCGCCGTCAGGAGCAAGCCGCCAAACGTCAAAGAATACGCTGCCGTTACCCATTGCAACGCAGTCGTACTGCCGCCGAGTTCGCGGCCGATCGTCGGGAGCGCAATAGAGAGAAGCGTATTATCGACCATCTCAACGAAAAATGCCAAACACAACGCGAAAAGCGGCAGCCACGCGGCGCGGAGCGAGGTGTAATATTTTTTCTTCTGTCTGGTATCAGTGTGTGTCATAAGATCTCCCAATCTGTATCGTTCATTTTTTGGAACGTTGTTCTAGTTCATTGTGGAACGTTGTTCCAAGAAAGTCAATATGCTACTATGAAGTCATGAAATCATCCGCACGACAGGACAATCCCCTTTCAAAAGAAAGAATCATCGAGGAAGCGATAGCGATACTCGATGATGCAGGCGAGCATTCACTGACTTTCCGCACGCTCGCCGACCGCCTTTCTACCGGCGCAGGAGCACTGTACCATTACGTGGACAGCAAAGAAGCGCTTCTGTCTGCCGCTACGGGCAAAGTGATCGAAACCTCCCTAACGGAGCAAAAAACGTATCATGATGCCGCTTTCGCAATAAAAGAAACGGCGCGCACGTTATGGACGGCTGCCGAAGCGCACCCATGGATCGGCGTACGGCTGCTCGTGGACCCGACCCGGACCAGCATCGCAAGAATATACGAGGCAGTCGGATCGAAGTTGGAAGTACTCGGAGTACCGGCTACGGAACAGTTTGATGTCGCTTCGGCAATCTGCAATTACATACTAGGAAACGTGACGCAACAATCATCCAACGCACGGCTTTCAGTTGCGCTGGCGCAACAGGGTTATGACCGTAAAAAATATCTTGAAGAAATGACGAAGCCGTGGAAAGAGCTCGACAAGGACGAATACCCGTTCATGCACTCGATAATCGCTCAATTCCCCGAACACGACGACTTTAAACAGTACTTGTCGGGCATTGACCTGCTATTGGCAGGGATTGAAAAGAATTACTCATAAGAAACAAGCACTTTGATATAACAAAAAGCCTCCGGAATGGAGGCTTTTCTCTTTGGTTCATACTATCAAAGTAATTTATTTCAAGCTGAACGGAGGATACTTGTCCGTAATCAACAGCTGTGAGTACGCAGAAACCCTGAGGCTCCACCTGCTCACGCCTACTGCAAAGTCGAAGAGGCTTTTCGGGTAGTTCCCCGTAAACAGGATCGCGAACCAAGCGACGATCGTCGTGAACCCAACCGCAACGGAGAGGACGAACAGCACGATATAGTGTGGAAACGCAAGAAGCCATTTGACCAGAGGAAGCCAACGGTTGAGATCTTTCTTTGCGTCCGGGTACTGAAGCGTAAGATGCACTGATTGTTCGTCGACAGTCGACGGGTAGCGATCGGTTAATAGCAGCAGGTACGCTCCTACCCTTATGGAAAACTTGTTCAACTCCAAGTTGAAGTCGAACCACCAGCGCGGGTACGCTTGGCGGAACACTATCATGAGCCCGGTCGCCAGGAGCAAACCGCTGAGCACGCTGCCGGTCTGCACCAGGCCTTGCCCGTTGTCGTCAGCGTACCAACCCAACCCCGTTCCTGCTAACAGCGAAAGGATAATGAATATGGGGATAGCCAGGATTACTCTGAAAAAGGTCGTTACCCTGTTAAGCTTTGCTGGATAATCGATTTCTAATTGCGCCGGATACTGAGTGTTTTCCACTGCCATATGATAATGCTCCGTTAGTAATATATTTGCACCTTCGCTCAATGTAGCGCATTGCAATTCGGATTACAAACTTATTTTAAAAGAACGTTATTTACTCTTAAGAAACACGAGCGGCTTTGCTTGAATTACTCCATTGATTCCAAAAATATACGTATGAAGGAGTGCATTCGTCTCCCAGTACACCATTCTGAGCTTCACCTTCTCATCTATGCCGTGCCGTACATTGACATATTGCTTTTCTATATTTATAATATGTAAGTTCTGAAGCGGTGGGCTCAGAAGTACGTTACATACTCACTGCTTTTCAAGTGCCGGCATTCGTCGGTTCTTTTCGTCCTTACATTGGAGTACAAGGTGGAATTCATTTCATCGCTCATCGGCGGGGCGGCATGGGTCGTTGTGGTAATCATCGTCATCGCGCTCCTCGTCGTCGTCGCCCTCTACACGAGGTCCCGCTGGAAAGTCGCCATGGCCGACCAGGCCCTGGTGATCACTGGCAACAAGAAGGGTCTTAGGATCATTCCAGGCGGCGGCGGATTCGTTTCGCCGCTCCAGAAGCACCAGTTCTTCCCGCTCGGCGTCATGACGGTCACGTCCCCGGACCAGCAGACCCAGTCCAAGACGCTCATCCCGGTGGTCGTTAAGTGGACTGCGCAGCTGCGCCCGGACACCGACAACATGGCCGCGCTGGAAAGCGCAGTCGTCGGCTTCATCGATCGTGACACGCGGGAGATCGAAGATTCCCTGCGCCAAACCCTAGACGGCGAAGTCCGTGCAGTCGTCGCGCAGCTGACGCCCCAACAGGTCGTCACTGACAAGGAGGATTTCAGCAAGCGCGTCGCCGACAACGTCTCCGCAAGGATGACGGAACTCGGCTTCAAGCTGATCTCGCTGAACATCTCCGAGGTGAACGACAAGAACGGCTACTTCGACAACTTGTCCGCAGCGGACCGTGAAGATCGTCGCCGCACGGCACAGACCATCACAGCTGAAGCGAACAAGCAGATCGCCGTCTCGCAAGCGGATGCCGACCGTGTGTCGACCGCAGCGCAGCTGGACAAGGACGAAGCGATCGCCGAGAAGACGCGCGACGTCGAGATCAAGAAGGCCGGATTCCGGGCCGAGACCGACAAGGCTCAGAAGGAAGCCAGCTACGCCGGGCAACTCGCCGAGCAGGACCGCGAAGCGGAACTGGCAGCGCGTGCCGGTGAGGTGGAAGTCGTCAAGGAACAGCAGCGTCAAGCTGCGTCCGTGGCCCGGCGAGAAGTGGAAGTTACCGATGCCGAGACGGCCAAGCGCCGCGTCGAGATCGAGGCGGAAGCGCAGGCACGAAAGACGGAAGTCGAAGCCGAAGCGGCTGCGAACGTGGCGACAAGCCGCGCCAGAGGTGAAGCAGATGCCGCAATCCAGCGCGCACGCGGTGAAGCCGAATCCGCCAAGGCAACGACAGAAGCCAACGCGGAGAAGGTGCGTCAGTCCGGTCTTGCCGAGGCGGAAGTCACCCGTGCCAAGGGAGAAGCCGAGGCCGAGTCCATCCGCGCCAAGGGTGATGCAGAGGCGGAAGTCCAGCAGAAGATGGCTGAAGCGCTGGCTGCGAACGAAGGAGCGAACCTGCAGATCAAGCTCGCGGAGATCGAACGCGACACGCGCATCACCATCTCGGACGGCGTCAGCAAGACCATGGCCTCCGTCGGCGAGAAGGCGACCTTCATCGACATGGGCGGAAGCTCAAGCGGTGAAGGCAACCTGCTGTCACGAGTCCTGGGCGACATCCCGGAGCTCTTGAAGCATCTGGACGTCAAGAGCGAAGCGCTTCACGGCACGTCGTTCGGCAAGCTGGTCGGCAGTACGGTGGGCAGCGTCAAGCAGCCCGCCACGTCCGAAGGCGGCGAGCCCGTTGCCCCTAGCGGGATGCTCGACATCTCGAACCTTCCGCCCGAGCTCCAGGAGACGGCACGAAAGTTGGTCGAACGGCAGTCCGTCGAGACCAATTCCTCTGCCGAAGGAGACGGAACGGGAGAGTAACAACGAATCATTGCCGTAAGCAGTGCGGAGTCATGACCGCAACATCATGCGCGAGGAGCGAAACATCCGTTGATCGAAACCATCGATCCAGATCGTTCTCGCTCCTCGCGAGCACACCACGGATACCAACCAGCCGTGCTGATGAGTCGTAGACGACGAATGTGCTCAGCTAATTGAATTACTTCCCGTATTTACTCTGAATATATACTTCAGCACACTTGCGATCTTTTTATTCTTCTTCATTCCGTAAGCACACCAAAAGTTAAACCCCGCACCAACGAAGGAGCGGGGCTCAACTTCAGTGCGGGGGTGTAGCGGTGTTAGCGCCGAGCAACCATGTTGACTTTGGACAGGTGCTTCTGCGCAACGTCCGCATCATGTCGGAACTTCGCCAGCAGCTCTTCACGCCGCAGAATGCTCTTCTGCATCTGGCTGACGAGTCCCTGGGCAACCCGGAGCGGGAACTTGGTTGCTTGCTCCTCCCGGTACGCGTCATCGAACGTGTAGCCTTCGATGACGCCAGCCATGCCGGTGCACATCTCCGCGATCGTACCGTAGACGTTCAGCACATCTTGCGGACGCTCCTTGCGGTCGCGCATGTTCCAGTTGGTGTACAAGTGCCACGTGATCCACTTGCCCTCCCTTGTGACGAACGCGCCGATCTCGATATTGCGCGTTTCGTACGGTTCGCTCACGTTATAGAGTTTTCCGTGCATGAGGTGGAGGCACTGGCCGTACTCGCCGAGCAGACCGAAGCGACCAACGACCTTTTCCCACGAGTCATCGCTTCGGGCGTACCCGGTTCCGGACAGCTTCTCGAGCGGTTCGTACCCGGTCATGTAGTCAGCGTTCGACTTGACGCTCAGTTCATACGTCTTCTCCAGGAAGTCGACGTCCAACCCGAGTCCGTGGAGCTCGTATTCCAAAAACTTCGTGCTGGTGTTGTTCGCGTAACTCCTCAGAAGATCCAGAGCGGACGCTTCGTTCTGCTTTTGGGACGTGAGCTCACTCATTGTCCTGTTCCTTTACTTTGGAAGGTACTTCTTCGGAGCGCACTCCTTGGAAGGTACGGCATGGTGCCGTGTTCGTATGATAAGACGTTAGTGCGGGAATCACAAACGTGAGCAATTTGAAGGCCAGAAAACCTAGTTGGTACGCATACGATTAACTACATTTAATACGATGATTTCGAACTATCTCCAAAAAATAAAGAATCGAACGCTTTCAGCAGTGTTCCTTTTTTTCCTTCGTAGGCAGTAATCGTAGTAAACATGCTGCGTTCTTTTTTTATCATGCATTAAACATACACTGACTTCGTTAATCGAGATATGTATTCCGCAAGCTGAATAATGATAATTTGTTGAGCGCAATATGAACGTAAGCTTTTTGTTGCGTGCGTGTATTTAAAAAGAGTATAATAATACATGACATCGTAAAATATACTTGTGAAATCGAAAATAAAAAAAACACCATTAAACCGTAGTGCCAGCAAAATAATGTTTGGCTTATTCCTTTTGGCAGTGCTTGCTTCAGCATTTACCTACAGCAGGGCCATACTCGCAGAAAGCAAGAAAGAAAATGTGCCAATTCCACAGGATACTGCACCCTTTAAGAAAGCGGTTGCTGTCAGTACCGACCAAACCACGGCAAAAAAGCAGCCGGCAGATACGAAAAAAACTCCCGCGCCTAACGCACAGACGACGCCGAAGGCAGCAACGCCAGCACCTTCTTACGCCCCTATCATTTCCTCTTCGCCTCGCGGTATGAACCTTTACGTCAACCCTTTGCTGGAACAGTCCGGGCGTCCAGCCGCAATCAGCTCTCAACCTGTCGCTACATGGCTCGGCAGTTGGTCTGGTGACATTCGAAGCGCCGCTGCCAATACCGTCTCAGTTGCCACAGGTCAAAATAAGTTGGCAACATTGGTAGTCTACAACATTCCAGGGCGCGACTGCGGAAGCTATTCTGCCGGTGGCTCTGCGAGCGCCGATCTTTATAAAGCATGGATTCGACAGTTAGCAGCCGGAATTGGGCCTAATAAAGCTATGGTCATCCTTGAACCTGATGCGCTCGCTCAAATCGACTGTCTTCCCGGACCTGACCAAGCGGTGCGTTACAGCTTGTTGGCCGATGCGGTAAATGTCCTTGCGACCCAAACAAAAGCATTCGTGTACATCGATGCCGGTCACAGCGGCTGGATCAGCAGCGCAACGATGGCGGATAGGCTGAAAAAGGCTAACGTAGGCCAAGCTAGAGGCTTCTCATTGAATGTTTCTAATTTTGTCGCGACGGACAGGAACACGGCTTACGGAAATAGTATCAGTGCCTCCACCGGTAAGACCTTCGTCATCGACACGAGCAGAAACGGCAACGGTGATAATGGCGAATGGTGTAATCCGCGTGGACGGGCTCTGGGGCCATCACCGACGACCAATGTTGGTGGAAATGTTGACGCGTATTTGTGGATTAAAGTCCCGGGCGAATCTGACGGCACCTGCAATGGAGGGCCTTCGGCAGGAACATGGTGGAACGAATATGCGCAGGAGCTGATTGCCAATCGCCACTAAGTCTGTATGCTGTAGTTGATATAAATAAGCCTTCAAATCGGAGGCTTACTTATTCTGGCCGAGTTTTGCTAACCCTAGCAAACGAGTTTCGAACTATTTCGATCGATAATTCGCATAAGTCCTTAAGCCAAAAGCAACCATAATAACAAAGCCGGCTATGACTACTGATAGTATCGCCACTTGTAAATATGAACTAGTCAAAGGATTAAGGAATGGATACGGATACCATGCAACAATAGCCCCGCGTATAAGAGTATAGATCACGTAAATGACTGGGAAGATAATCCATAAAGCCACCATTCGATAAGAAAGTGATTTTTTTGGAGGGCTTAGCAGCCAGTCACCCACAACAACTATTGGCATCAAGTAATGGAGCACTAAATTGTCCCACGGGACTGCCGTTAATCGAATATTTTCTAAACCAGACAGCAAAAGTGCGAAGATAACTCCGGTCATTAGCATGTATAGTGTAATCGCACCTCTCACGACCTGTGATCTATACGAATAACTGTCGCTAAACCCAAAGTATATTAGATACGCTGCTGCGAATAAATTGCTTAGTATCGTAAAGAAGCTAAAAAAGTTGACAGCATTGAAAACACCTTCTTTGTTTAATACCAATATCTCCAGCAAGATAGATGAAAGTCCTAATATTCCAAGTAGTACTCGTGTGCACCTTACGTACATATTATTCATATCTTTATCATAACAAAAAGCCTCCGTTTCAGAGACTTTCTTGATTGTGCTTATACATGGCAGCTCCTAGTGGACGAGCTTCGAACGACTCGCTTTCACTAGGTCCCACTCTTTCACGCTGCACGGCGCATTCTTAGTTTTAAGATTACGATTTTCCGCTTGATGCCCCTTCGTCAATCTGTTCTTCGAGGTTCACCTTTTTCCGTATGACTGCCAGTTGCCATTCGGCTTTGTCAGAGACGTCACTTAACTCTTCAATATAATCTTCGCGTGTTGCATCCTCAAGATGCGCCATTAAATATCCAGAGTTGTCAGTAGTGCCACTCACATTCGAAAGTTCAGACAGTTGTTCGAGTGACATTTTTTCTAAGGCCGCCATGATGCGCGAGTCGTTCTCGGGAGGTACTATTCTTGTGTCTTCAGGTCGTGGTTCGTAAGTCATAATGTTATTGTACTCATGATTTATGCGGAGGGACAGGGGGTTAACCCTGTCCCTCCAAACGGCTTGTTACGGCCGCTTCCGCTCCGCTTCGTAGTTCGCCTGGCCGATGGCGATCGATCCCATGCTGGAGCGGTGCTCCTTGTGGTCGATCTTGCCGGCTTCGTTGCGGTGCGTGAGGGTGACATGCGTCTTGGGATCCGACGAACTGGCGTGCGGTCGCCCGACGTGCAGCTCGTTCTTTCGCTTGCCCATTTTTTCAAACCTTTCGGTCGACGATTCAGCCAATCGCAGGCACTGAAGTCACGATGACTCCAATACACTTATAATTACATGTTTAATAAATAAGTCAATATTAAAGTAAAAAGCCCCGCCAACGGAGCACGAAGCTCTTCACATTAGCGGGGTCACAATCCCAGTTTATGAAGCAATTCGATCTGCTTAGCGGATCGCTTCGAAATGTCCAGTGGAACATTAGAGAGTGGCCAATAGGACGTATTGTCAGAAACATGAGAGATAACAGACCGGAAAATCCCATCGACAGATGCCGCGTCTAATTCCTCATTGAGTCGTTCAATAGAAAATGTACGACATATCTTCACGGGATTGGTGTGCGAAGCGCTTACGCCAATCTCTACGGCTACAAATCGGCCATCCTGCATCATTGCAAAAGACCAATCATCAGAGTCGTACCCATGAAGAGCTATCCACGCTACTGTCGGAGTACCTATTTCCGTTTCTATCCATACGCTGCTGCATGAACTGAAAGCCTCGGGATTTGACATGAAGTCAGCCAGTCCCTTCGGAAGAAGCTTTTTCAGAACAGACGTGTATACAACTGCCTGAAATCTTCTTTCATCTTCGAAATACTTGTTGGTATCGTTGATTTTACGGAGCATCTTTTCATCAAATGAGAACAATACTATCACCTATATTCCCGGGTTGAAAGAACTCATCGTTAAACACGATGATAAGTTTATTATTACATATAAGCAATCAATTTTTCTTATGGATTGTCTGAGTTCTTCTACGATCCAAAACCGTTTTTTTCTTCCGTTGACTTCTCATCAATCTTTCACACCATAACATTATGAATGTCAACAAACTTATACCGCCTATAGCAACCGCAGTAGTTAGAAAACCTTCTTCAGGATCAATGTGAGTATATATGAACGCCCATAACCCAAAAATTACGATTAATCCAGCGAATATAGTACTCGTGAACATAAGCGCATATATATTCAATTTCGTTAAAAGTTTTAAAGCAAAAACAATTGCAACTGCAATAAGCACCATGATTATCAGCTCGCTAACTACTGGGCTGTATTTATGTCCATCAATAGCAGCCACCGATGCTCCGTTATGCAACCTTTCAAAGTTAACGAAAGTGAAATACATAAAACCAATAGAAATCAGGGTGAAAAGTATCGGGATTCTATTTTTTGTAAATGATTTACGAAGCTTGCTGTACAATCTTTTTTTCATTAACTTAATCATATCAAAAAGCCTGCAAGACGAAGACTTTTCAATAATGCTCGTGTTCGGGATCCCCTGCAGGACGAGCTATCATACCAATAGAAAAGGCCATCGGCGAGGATGACCTTTTCTGTTATGAAGCTTTTCCGCAAAGCTTCTGAATTCATTGACCTGGATACCGTTGCCCAACCCTTCATGTAAACAAGCTGGTTCTTATGGCCGGGCCGAGGACTACATGATTCTAGTCGTCAGCCTGACCATAATTTTACGGACAACCAGGCACCGTTATTATACACTTTTTGTAGGCTTTATAAAAACGGCTATGATGAACAGCCCCCTAGTAAACAAGCTTCGAACTTTTTCCAACCGTTGCTGATATATAATCTACCGCTTCAGTAACGTCATAATTTTCTGGAATGATATATTCATTTGGCAGATTCAGGTAATCTTTTTCAAGCCACCATTCTTTCATTTTTTCTTCGCCGTATTCAAGTCTATTAGGTTTTGTGTCATGACGTCTAAGCGTTTCTTCGAAGCTAACATCCATATAAAATACATACGCGTTATGGCCAAACTCGGAAATCAAATTATCGAGCATGCTGTCGTATAGCTTCTTACTTAAGATCCCCTCAAGCACAACATTGTATCCAACCTCTTTTCCATACAATGCTATTTTTGAAATAAGGTTTATTGCTGGATTTCCAACTCTATCTTTTACGTAAAACATTTCTCTACGGACAACGTCTTGTGGCACTAACATTGTATTTTCACCAAGCTTTTCCCTAACATGACGAGCAACTGTAGACTTACCGCTACCTGAGTTTCCACGAATTACAACTAGTTTCGGCTGCATGTACATATAATAACAAAAAGCCTCCAGAACGAAGACTTTATATAATGCTCATGCTTGGCAGGGGCACGTGGAATCGAACCACGATCCTAGGTTTTGGAGACCTATGTACTAGCCGTTGTACTATGCCCCTATGCGCGTTAGCTTTCACATTGTATCAGATGAGCGGGTTTGCTAAAAGGGTTCAGTGGCATAATCCTCCCCTTCTACGGCAGCCCGGCTCAGCGTTTCCTCAGCTGTTTCTTGCTATACTGCGTGGAGTTAATCGGAGGGACCATCATGACTACTATTCCTACTGTCACATTGCAAAACGGCACGGTAATGCCGCAGCTCGGGCTGGGCGTGTATCAAGCGCAAGACGGCGACCAAGTCGAACAGGCGGTACTCGCTGCTATCGACGCGGGTTACCGTTCCATCGATACCGCATCGTTGTATCGCAATGAAACGGGCGTCGGGAACGCTATCAAGAAAGCATCTGTACCACGTGAAGAACTGTTCGTTACCACGAAGCTATGGAACGCAGACCAAGGATATGACTCCACACTCAAGGCATTCGACGAAAGCCTTTCGAAACTGGGCCTCGACTACATCGACCTCTATCTCATCCACTGGCCCGTGCCAGAAAAGGACTTATACGTTGATACCTGGAAAGCGCTCGAAAAACTGTACAAAGACGGCAAGGTGAAAGCGATCGGCGTCAGCAACTTTTTCCCTGAACATTTGGAACGGCTCAAGCACGAAACGGACATCTTCCCCGTTATCAATCAGGTTGAACTGCATCCTTCGTTGCAGCAGCGAAATATCACTGAGTACTGCGAAGCGAATAATATAGCCGTTGAAGCATGGAGCCCGATCGGCGGCCCCGGTTCGGAAGATCTCAAACATCCGATCATCGCAGATTTGAGCGAACGGTACAATAAATCCCCCGCCCAAATCGTCCTGCGGTGGCACATTCAGCACGGCCGCGTCGTCATTCCAAAATCAGTGCATGCTGAACGTATCCAAGAAAACGCTGATATCTTCGACTTCGAATTGTCAGCGGACGATATCGCGGCAATCGACGCCATGGACCAAGGCGAGGAAGGTCGCATCGGCCCGCACCCGCTTCATTTGAACAGTTAAGAATTCCGCACGTAACGGGGAGCCTGAAGGGTTGAAACATATCCACAGGCTCCTTTTGTTTGGCAGGAGAATGTTGTTGTAAAAGCATAAGCTTACAACTATACTTGAGAAAGAAATCGACCTAAAGATAGAGGGAGCGGTCAACGAATTTACGTTCGTTTGGACAGGGGTATGAATATATTGATGCTGGGCTGGGAATTGCCGCCACACAACAGTGGCGGGCTTGGCGTCGCGTGCTTTCACCTTTCGAAAGCGCTGGCTCAACAAGGTGCTTCCATAGACTTCGTCGTGCCGTACGAAGCGAAACATGAAAACATCGACTTCATGGAAATTCATGCGGCCACCAAACTCTCCCCGCTCCACCGCTACGGCATGGGCGCCTACGAGAGCAACTTCGCCATTGAAACGGAATCCGGTTCCGACATGGCCGGCGTCACCGACATTCGCGGCGTGCAGAAGCACTACGTGAAATACGTCGAACGCATGCTGGAAGATGGCAAACAGTACGACGCGATCCACGCGCACGACTGGCTCACCATGGAAGCCGGCATGCGCGCCAAGGCGCTGACGGATGCTCCGCTCATCGTGCACGTGCACGCGACTGAATTCGATCGTGCCGGCGGCAACCAGGGCAACCCTGTCGTACACGAAATCGAATACCAAGGCTTGATGATGGCCGACCGCATTTTGGCTGTCAGTGACATCACCCGCCAGATCATCATCGCCAAATACGGCATTCCTGCCGAAAAGGTCGAAGTCGTGCATAACGCCATCGACGTCACGAGCTTCGATGACGGCTACGCCTACGACATGCGTACTTATGCCTACCTCGAGGGCTTGAAAAGCGAAGGCTACACCATCGTGAGTGCTGTCACTCGCTTTACCATCCAAAAAGGGCTGGAATACTTGGTCCGTGCCGTTGCCAAAGCCAACGACAAGTACGACCGTATCGCTTTGCTTCTGGCTGGTGACGGTGAGCAGCGCGACGAGCTGATCGCCTTGGCTGCCAAGCTCGGCATTGCCGACAAGGTCTTCTTCACGGGCTTCGTTCGCGGCAAGCAGTGGCGAGACGCCTACAGCGTGTCGGACGTTTTCGTCCTGAGTTCAGTCAGCGAACCGTTCGGGCTGACCGCCCTCGAAGCGGCGCACCACGACAATGCACTTATTCTCACCAAGCAGTCCGGTGTCGCCGAGGTGCTCAACAGCATCTTCCGCTACGACTTCTGGGACACCGACCGCTTGGCCGACCAAATCGTCGGGATTGCAACGTCCGATTCGCTCAAGAACGAACTCAAGAAAAACGTGACGCACGAATACGCCCGGCTTTCATGGAACGACGTTGCCGGCACGTGCCTGCGCATCTACAAGACGCACCGCTTTGGCAAACAGGCAGGAGTATTCGCATGAACACTGATACGCGCGGCATAACGTTATATCTCCACGTGCACCAACCGATGCGCATCCGTGATTACAGCGTCTTCGATACCGCTATCAACCACAACTACTTCGATGAGCCGGATCCGCTGAGCGACCGCAACAACGAGAAGATCTTCAACAAGGTCGCCGATAAATCGTACCGTCCGATGAACGCGCTGCTTGAAAAACTGCTCGCGAAACACGAGGATTTCAAAGTATCGCTCAGCATTACCGGGACGTTCATTGAACAGGCCGAGCAATGGGGCCCGGATGTTCTGGAAAGCTTCAAACGATTGGTGCAAACCGGCCGCGTCGAAATCGTTTCCGAAACCTATTACCACTCCCTCGCCTTCTTCTACAGCCGCAGCGAATTCGAACGCCAAGTCGAAGCCCACAAAGCAAAAGTGCGCGAACTGTTCGGCGTGGAAACCAGCGTCTTCCGCAATACCGAACTCGCCTACAACGACTCACTTGCACAGTGGGCCGACCAATACGGCTTCAAGGGCATCTTGGCAGAAGGTTGGGACCCGATCCTTGACTGGCGCAGCCCGAACTTCGTCTACCGCCCGGAAGGCACGAAAAACATTTCATTGCTGCTGAAGAACTACAAATTGAGCGACGACCTCGCGTTCCGTTTCAGCAACCGCGCATGGCAGGAATGGCCGCTGACCGCCGGCAAATATACCGAATGGGCCAACGCTTCGATTGACGACGCGCCGCTCATCAACCTGTTCATGGACTATGAAACGTTCGGTGAACACCAATGGCAAGACACCGGTATATTTGAATTCTTCGAAGACTTCGTCGGCCGCTGGCTATCGAACCCGAAGAATACCTTTTACACCGTCTCGGAAGCAATCGATGCCAACGAACCGGTCGGAACACTGAGCATGCCGAGCACCGTCACCTGGGCGGATGCCGAACGTGACCTGACCGCTTGGTTGGGCAACGATATGCAGCAAGAAGCCCTACGGCACCTGTACGCACTCGAAAACGATGTTCTCCGCACCGGTGACGATGTACTTATCAGCGACTGGCGCAAACTGCAAACGTCCGACCACGCCTACTATATGTGCACCAAATGGTTCACCGATGGCGACGTGCACGCTTATTTCAGCCCGTACGAGTCGCCCTACGACGCGTTCCTGTTCTTCATGAATGCCGTCCGTGACCTGCGCTGGCGCTTGCACGAAACGCACCGTACTGGAGGCCTCAGTGGCTAGGCCTATCGTCCTGAGTAATGGCGAACTGCACGTCGGGCTGAACCGCTTTGGGTTGGTGCACGATTTCTACTACCCGTATGTCGGGCTTGAAAACCATGCCGCCGGCGACAATTTGCGCCACAAAGTCGGCGTGTACGTGGACGGCCAAATCAGCTGGATCGACGAAGACGACGGCTGGGAATTTACCTTCAAGTACCCGCACACCGCATTGATCGGTCACACGCTTGCCAAGAACAAAGAACTCGGTATTATTCTTGAATTTGACGATGCGGTAGATGCCGACGTCAGTATTTTCATGCGCAACATTCATATCGTGAACTTGATTGATCGCGAACGTGAAATCAAACTGTATCTGCACCAGGCATTCACCATTGGTGATTCCCGCAGCAACACCGACACCGCGCAGTACTTGCCGGACAGCAATGCCATTCTTCATTACCGCGGCCGCCGGGCATTCATCATCTCGGGGCAACACCGAGGCGCTTCGTTCGACCAATACACTATCGGCTTGTTCGGTATTAACGGGCACGAAGGCAGTTACCGTGACGCCGAAGACGGGCAGCTTTCCGCCAACCCGGTCGAGCACGGCCGCGTAGACTCCATTATCGGATTCACATTGCAACTCCCCGCACACAGCTCGGAACGTGTCAGCTACTGGATTGCAGCCGGCATGTCGAACCGCGAAGCGCTCTACTTGCACAAAACTATCAGCGAAGACGGCATCATGAAACGCCTGCACCACACGGCTGACTGGTGGCACAAATGGTTGAAGCCGGTATTGGAACTCGTTCCAAGTACTCCGGTCGCCCATCGCCAGTCATTCATCAACAGCATGATGATCATGAAATCCCAGATGGACAAGCGCGGCGCCGTTATCGCCAGTACGGACAGTACGATGCTGAATTACTCTATGGACGCGTACGCCTACAGCTGGCCCCGCGATGGCGGATACGTCATGTGGCCGCTCATCCGCTTAGGGTACGTCGACGAACCGTACCGTTTCTTCGAGTTCTCCAAGCGCGGCCTTCACCCTTCCGGCTACCTGATGCACAAATACCGGGCTGACGGCGCGCTGGGCAGCAGCTGGCACCCCTACGTGCACGACGGCGAAGTGGCGCCGCCTATTCAAACGGATGAAACCGCAACGGTCGTCTTCATGTTCGCCCAATTCTTCAACATGCACAAAGACGGTTCGCTCATTAAGGAGTTCTACGGCTCCATGATCGTGCCGATGGCGAACTTCTTGTCTGATTACATCGACAGCGTTACCGGCCTTCCAAAAGCGAGCTACGACCTGTGGGAAGAGAACTACGCCACGTTTACGTACACGACTGCCGTCACCTACGGCGCATTGTTGGCCGCATCCGAACTGGCCTCCATTGCCGGCGACAGCGACAATGCCGTCAAATGGCGCTCTTCAGCCGATGACATCAAAGCGGCAGCCAAAAAGCACCTGTTCAATGACGAACGCAAAGTATTTTACAAAAGCGTGCTCACCAAAAACGGTGCCGTTACAAAAGACCCGACCATCGATGCGTCCAGCATTTTCGGTTCGTTCATGTACGGCCTGTTCGAAAGCGAGAGCCCTGAAATGCTCAGCTCCGTCGCGACAATGATGTCGACGTTCGAACTGCTCGACGACGAACCGGGCATTCCTCGCTACGAAAATGACAACTACCGCCGGGAATCCACGGCTATTACTGGCAATTGGTGGTTCATTACCACGCTATGGCACGCACAGTACATGCTGGACAAGGGCAACGTCAAAGAAGCCGAGCAAATTCTTGACTGGACGAAGAGCCATGCCCTTAGTACCGGCATGCTCGGCGAACAGATCAACCCGTTGACTGACGAAGTCGTTTCGCCGGCACCGTTGACATGGTCGCACGCCGAGTACGTGTCAACACTGCTTGATTACATCGAAAAGACGAGGAAATAATGCGCAGCGGTGGCCTTTTGCAGCGCATGCTGCGGCACTATTCGCCTGCCATTCGGGCACGCGGTACGTTGCTGCGGCAGTTTGCCAGCCGAACGGGGCTCGTCTATTTCGGGACCGTCGACCAGCACGAAGACGAACACGACGTAATCCGCGGGCTCACCGTTTCGACGACGCACCGCGACTCGCATTATGCCGTCGGTTCTTTTGACGGCTATGATGTCAGCATCGTTGACCGTTTCGACGTCGGCTATGACCAAAACAAGAAACCCGTGGAACACACGTGGCTGATTTTGCGCGTATCGCTGCAAGATGCTTCTTTGCCACACGTATTCTTCAAGCCGCTTGGCCACAGCCCCGCTGCCTATACGCGCTTCTTTACCGCCTTCAATTCGTTACACCAAATCAACGGTGTTTTTAGCAACGTGCACTCGCAGGAGTTCCATTCCCGATATGAAGTGTACGGCGTCTCTACGCACGTCCCCGAGCTTGAACAAAGTATTACCAACGTCGTGACGCAGACGCTCGCGACCCGTTTTTGGCCCCACGCGATCGAAATCTACGAAGGCGAACTATACGTGTACATAACAGAACACCGCCTCAATGAGACGGTGTTAACTTCGACGCTGCAGGCCACCACGTGGCTGGCAAGCGTGCTAGATAAGAAACAAGACTAGTTCTTGCGGGCTTTGACTTCGTTGCGACCGAGGTTCTTTTTGGTCTCGGTGTAAAGCGCGTGCTTGCGAGCAATCGGGTCGTACTTCTTCAGGCTGATTTTCTCAGTCGTGTTCTGCGTGTTCTTGGTTGTGTAGTAGGTACGGTGTCCGGTAAGTTCGCTTACCAGTCCGACGAGTTTTCGCTTGGTGTTCTTCTTTGCCATATGTTTCCTTAAAAATGATATCGACTTTCAGAGGTCAATTATAGCGCAAACCCTCCTTTTAATCAAGGAGGGCGCGAAAGTTATCGGTAATTTTCAAATGCGACCGGGAATTCGAAGTCTTGTGACTGGACCAGGCGGATGACATTCTGCAGCTCGTCCTTGCTTGCACTCGTCACGCGAACGGCATCGCCCTGGATGATTCCTTTGACCTTCGGTGCGCTTTCGCGTAGCAACGAGGTGATCTGCTTCGCTTTGTCTTGGGTCAATCCGGCGATGAATGGAATCTCTTTGCTGGATTTCAAGTTCGAAGTCACGATCTCTTTGCTAAGATCCAGCGACTTGCTCGATTGGTTGCGCGCGGCAAGTTTTTTGCGAATGATATCAAGAATATTCTCGATTTGCCATTCCCCCGCGCCGATGATTTTGATCCCGGTCTTTTCACCGATCCATTCCACCGCTGCAGGCGTTCCTTTGAAATCGTAGCGATTCTCAATTTCTTTTTCTGTCTGCGAAAAAACGTTGTTCATTTCCGCCTTGTCGTACGTAGAAACAATATCAAAACTAAATGTGGGCATACAGTCATTATAACAGATTGAAACCAGCCGTCGTTTATGCTAAAATCATCGGAGTGTTCGAGATGTCGCGATAGCTCCTGCGTGAAACGCAAATGAAGAGTAGAGCGCAGCGCGAACAGTGCAGTTTGCCGTATTGCAGGCCATTACGCCGCGATAGCTCAGTTGGTAGAGCGCATCCATGGTAAGGATGAGGTCTCGGGTTCAAATCCCGATCGCGGCTCCAAATACAGGTACGTTACCTTGAAAACCCGGTGCTATTCAGATAGAATGGATCAAGTATCAACGCTTGCCGCCTTAGCTCAGTTGGTTAGAGCGGCTGTTTTGTAAACAGTAGGTCCACGGTTCGAATCCGTGAGGCGGCTCCATGATACTGTCCTTCAACAAGGAATCGCATACATGCTGGAATCGTGTAGTGGCAATCACAGGAGACTGTAAATCTCCCGCCTTTGGCTTCGTAGGTTCGAGTCCTACTTCCAGCACCAATAAAAATGACCAACGTCGAGTTGGTCTTTTTTATTGTATGTGCGGGTATATTGCAACAGTATGCGAGCGGCTACATCACCACGCGGCGTGGCTGACGTACTTTTTTCGGCTGTCCCTGGGGAATAATCATCTTTGCAGCGCGTTCACGCAGGTCAAGGGCCAAAGCTGCGTCACCGACGCGCTCATAGGCATCCGCGAGGATGGAAAGCGTCTGCGGGATCGGGTCAATCTGAATGGCACGTTCCAGCGAGTCGATCATCTTGCGGTCATTACCGAGCTTCTCTTGTACCTTCGCGTAAGCAATGTGGCGTGAAGACAGGTCGCTGTCCATGGCGAGCGCCTGTTCGAATGCCAAAGCGGCCTTTTCATAACTCTTCGTTTCAAAGTAAATCAAGCCGACGTTGTGCAAGCTGCTCGCACTCGGCTCGAGCGATTGGGCGATCTCGAAACATTCGATGGCTTCTTTGTACTGCTGCTGCTTGGCATACAGAATACCGAGGCGGTTGTAGGCGCTGGCATTGCGTTCGTCGACACGCAGGATGGTAAGCAACGCTTTTTCAGCACGCAAATATTTGCGGTCTTGAAGTGAAGACTGCGCAATCGACCAGAGCTGGTCGAGTTTGTCAGACAGTTTCGACGGAAGGTCGCTGGCCACTTCGGTGATTGTTTGGCGTTGATAGAGTGCCCAGGCACCGACCAACGCTATGACGATAAGTCCTAACATTGCTCTTATTTTACCATAGACGCGCAGTGAGTTCCACGAAAGGCACCGTTCCGGTAGTCGTTAGGCAACGATGCTCGCAAGCTGCAGTCTGACGTTTCCGTTTGCCGCGACGCGTTCGTAGATGGCCAGTAGCGAGTCGATCATCTTCACATGATCGGGGTTTTGTCCGGTCTTCAGCGAACTTTGCAAGAGTTTCATGGCATCCAGCAGCATGGTCAACGCTTTTTGCCGGTCGTCCTTGAATGATACGGCCACTTTCAAGCGTTCGTATGGTGATCCTTGCAGGTAGGTTCGCGCGTCACGAATGAGCTGTGCCCGTACTTCGAACGCCGCGTCGTCATGAGCCAAACGCGTCAGCAGTGCCGGCAAGCCGTTCGCAATGAACAGCAACTGCGCTTTCTTCTGCGGATCAGTCACCTTTAGCTCTTGCAAAAGCTCTTCGGACTGTTCTTTCAGTACCGGCTTTACTTCTAGTAGCTGCACGCGTGAGCGGATCGTCGGCAACAGTTTTGAGACGGCGTGCGTCAAAAGAATAAAATGGGTGTTTTCACCCGGTTCTTCAAGCAGTTTCAAAAAGGCATTTTGCGCCTGGACGCCCATACGTTCGGCATAATCGATAACGATAAGCCTGGTCCCCTTTTCGACAGTCTTCGTCTGTGCGTACAATCTTCGAATGACGTCGACGGTAATAACGCCCTTTTCAAGGTCGGTCTTCTCGTCTTTCTCCGGTAAAACGTACATCGGTTTCGTATTCAATGCAGTCGCAAGGTACGAGACGCTCGCGGACAACCCCACCCCTTCAGGCCCGGCAAACGCCAGCGATTGCGGCATGTCACGCACGTACGCATCCAACCGCTGTTTCGTAGCAGGATGGATGAACAAATCAGCCATCTATGTAGTCCGGAAATTTGTTGCTGAACGCTTCGGGAAGCGGCGCAATAAACGTCGAACGTTTCGATGCCGGGATGGTAATTTCAAGCGAATGCGCATGCAGGTAAAGGCGCTCGGCTTTTTTCTTGCCGTAGACACGGTCGCCGGAAATCGGCGCGCCAAGGTACTGCATATGGACGCGCAGCTGGTGCGTTCGGCCAGTCTTCGGCCACAGTTTCACGAGCGCTTGGCCCGCTTCGTTCGTCGAGACGACTTCGTAGGTCGTAAGGGCCGTCTTGCCGCTCGGATCAACACGGAAAGTGCTCGGTGCCGAAGGGTTGCGGCCGATAGGAAGGTCAACAACGGCATTCAACGTTTTCGGGATTGCTTCGGTAACGGCGAGATACTCTTTCTTCGCTTTGCGGTCGGCAAACTGCTTTTTCAGCATGTCGGCTGCTTCGTCGTGGCGAGCTCCGATGATAATGCCGCTGGTGTCACGGTCCAGGCGGTGCACGATGCCTGGGCGACTCGTCTCAAGACCGAAGGTGGTGTATCGTCGGAAGAAGTCAGCAACGGTGAATTCATCGTTCATGACACCTTTGGAGTGAGATAAAACGCCCGTCGGTTTGTTAATGACGATCACATTGTCGTCGATGTAGACGATCGGCAGTTCCTGCGCACTGAAGTCGCTTTGTTCCGGCGGTGCCATGGCGATGTCATCTGTTTCAAGCACATCATGCTTCGGGCGGGTCACGACGGTTCCGTTGACATGTACGTGGCCAGCTTTGATGTATTTCTGCAGCGTGCTGCGGGAGAGCTTCGGATACCGGCTGGCGAGTTCGTGATCAAGACGTTTCTTCGGTGATGTCACCTTGAAGAGATACGCGTCCTTGCCTTTGAAAGGCATGCCATAGGTCGTCAGCGTGTCGTCGAGCGGGTTCTTGACGACATGTCCGGTCACGGCGGCGTCGAGCATGCGTACCTGTTCAAGAATGTACGCTTTGTCATCGTCGGCATTGCCGTCTATAAGCAGATAATAACGAACCTTTTCAAATACGAAGGTGCTCAGGGTCACGCCCTGGCGGAGCTCGGTTTCTTTTGACTGGAGGATTTCAGTTTTGGCCGTTAATTCGCCGGCAATGTGGAATTGTCGCAAAATGACGCGGATATCTCGAGTAAGTGTTTTTGACATGATTAAATCCTCGGTCGCAATCCGACAGCACGCTGAGCGCGGAGCAGCGTTTCGTTCGCAGTCGTCGCGAGCAGCTTCTCCGACGCTTCTAGTTTTGCCAGTACGGCCGCTTCATCGACGCTCTGAAGGCGTTTTTGGAAGTCGGCCAGGAATCGGCGCACTTCTTCGGCAACCAGCGCCTTAAAGTCGCCATAGCGCGTCTGGCCTTTAAATTCGGTGATCACATCGATCAGCGGGCGCCCTTGCAGCAATGCCAGGATTTCAAGCAGGTTGCTGATGCCCGGCTGTCGTTCGCGGTCGAACTGAACGTATGCGAGCTCATCCGTAACGGCGCTCATTACTTTGCGAGCGGCTGCTTCCGGCGTATCGTTCAAAAAGATGACGCCTTTGCCCGATTCATCGCTTTTGCTCATTTTCTTTGAAGGGTCCTGCAGGTCTTTGATGCGTAGCCCCTGCTCTTTACCGAAAAACGCGTGCTGTTCTTTGGCGGAACGCGGCACGACGAAAACGTCGCCGAAGTTCTTGTTCATGCGCTCAGCGATGTCCCGGGTAAATTCGAGGTGCTGGGTCTGGTCGTCGCCAACGGGAACGTATTCCGGGCCGTACAGCAAGATGTCTGCCGCCATGAGTACCGGGTAGTTAAAGAGTCCGACGCTGACGCGCTCGTCGTTCAAGCCGTGCGACTTGTCTTTGAACTGGGTCATGCGGTTCATTTCTCCAATGCCCGTAAAGCAGTCAAGAATCCAGGTCAGTTCGCTGTGCGCCGGAATATAGCTTTGGCGGTACAGGTAGATGCTGTCGTTGTCTATCGGCAGGCCGGCAGCGACGAAGTGTTTTGCCGTCAAAAATATCTGGTTGTTCAGCGCGCTGTGGTCGACAGGCGTGGTAAAGCTGTGCAAGTCAGGAATAAACATGTTTATCTGGTATTCAGAGGAACGGTTTTTCGCCATGTCGATGATCGGCAACATGCCGCCAAAATAATTGCCGATAGTCAGATTGTTGTTGGCGCGAAGACCAGTAAGAATGACGGGGTTGCTCATGCTCTCATTATACCGTACATCGGTGGTATTCCGGCACGTTTGTCCCCTGGAATGGCGCGAATGCACGCAATAAAAAAGAACTCTGCGAATGAGAGTTCTTTTTTGTCCGTCGGCGGATTAACGCTTCGAGAATTGTTCGCGCTTACGCGCAGAACGAAGACCGTACTTCTTGCGTTCTTTCTCACGAGAGTCGCGTTTCAGGAACTCGGCTTTCTTGAGAGTTGAACGAAGGTCGGCGTGCGCAGTGGTAAGGGCTTTGGCGATCGCAAGTTTGATTGCGTCGACTTGGCCGGCAGTACCGCCTCCGGCAACACGGATCGTGATGTCGAAGTCTTTCTGCTTGCCGACAAGCGCCAAAGGATCAGTGATTTCAGCGAGCAGCGATTTGTTGTCTGAAAGGTATTCAGCAGCAGGCTTTTCGTTGATGATCAGGTCGCCCTTGCCCGCGTACAAGCGTGCACGTGCCGTCGCGCTTTTGCGTCGGCCAAGTCCGTAAAAGTATGTACCAGTAGGCATGTTACTTCACCTCGACTTTCTGTGGGGTCTGTGCGGTGTGCGTGTGGGTTTCGCCCACGAACACACGGAGGCGTGCCAAACGGTCGGCAGCGAGCTTGTTCTTCGGGATCATTCCCTTGACAGCTGCTTCGATGATTCGTTCAGGGTGCTTCGCACGAACTTCTTTAACGGTTGCTTCTTTGATTCCGCCCGGGAATCCACTATGTCGGTAGTATACCTTTCCAGTTTCTTTGTCGCCAGTAACAACAGCCGCTTCAGCATTGATGACGACGACGTAGTCACCGTTGTCAATGTGAGGGGTGTAGGTTACTTTTGACTTCCCGATGAGGAGGTTCGCGATTTTGGTCGCGGTGCGGCCGAGTGGCGCTTCAGAGGCATCAATAAGGTACCACTGGCGGCTGATGTCGGCAGTTTTCTGACTAAAAGTTTTAGCGTTTACCATTATTTTGTCTCCTTTGCAGCAGTCTCAGCTACTGGGGTTTCTTTGATCTCGTCAACGAAAGCGATGGTAGCCATTTGGGCACCGTCACCGATTCGCAAGCGAGTTCGTTCGACGCGTACGTGACCGCTGGTTCGACCGGTCAACTGCGGCGCAATCACGTCGACAAGACGGAATGCGGCAGCTTGGGTTGAAAGTCCGGCGATAACGCGGCGGCGGTTTGCGAGGTCACCTTTTTTAGCTTTGGTGACAAGCTTTTCAATGTAGCGGACGAGTTCTTTGGCTTTTGGAAGCGTGGTCTCGATCTTGCCGTGCTCGACGAGGCTGGTAGCCAGTCCCTTGAGCAGGGCGCGACGCTGATCGCGCTCTCTGCCAAATTTACGTCCTTTATATCCGTGTCGGTGCATCTTTAGATTTCCAATTCAGCCAATTTATCTTTAACTTCATCAAGCGCTTTGCTTCCGAAGCCCTTCAACTCGCGAAGATCCTGTTCCGAAAGCGTGACAAGGTCACGAACGGTACGGATTTCGTTGTTGATGAGCGCGTTCGCAGTACGTGCACTCAGGTTCAGCTCTTCAATTGGCGTGTTGAGCTCGTTCGATTCTTCTTCGGTGTCCTGACCAAGCGCAGGGGCTGCTTCTACAGTCGTAGAACCGGCCAAAGCGGTGTATTGGTTGACGAGGATCGCCGCAGCTTCTTCGAATGCTTCACGAGGAGCGATCGAACCGTCAGTTTCAACGTTGAGCTGAAGCTTGTCGAGGTTCGTTTCCTGACCGACACGCGTCGAGTCAACCTTGTAACGTACGCGGAGTACTGGGCTGAAGACGGCATCGAGTGCAATCATGTCGCTGTGAAGGCGACTTGCGCTTGATTCTTCGATTGTTTCGTAACCACGTCCCGTTTCAATAACGATGTCCATGACGATGGTCTTTTTAGGGTCGTCAATGGTCGCAATGATCTGGTCGCCGTTGATGATTTCAACGTCGCCGGTGGTTTTGATGTCGGCAGCGGTGATGACACCGGTACCTTTCTTCTCGAGGCGAACTTCTACGGGTTCGTCGCTTGAAGAGTTGATACGAACGTTCTTGATGTTCAGCATGATGTCGACGACATCTTCTTTGATACCAGGAACGGTCGTGAATTCGTGGCTTGATCCTTCAATGCGGAAAGCGACGATAGCCGCACCCTTGATGCTTGAAAGCAGCACGCGACGGAGGCTGTTACCCAAAGTGTTACCATATCCAGCTTGGAGAGGCTCAATAACGAACGACGCACTCGTAGCACTGTGTTCTTCGACGCTTGCAAGTGCTGGGTTGTGAATGACTTTTGACATTATGGT
>Ga0265798_10001885_pt1 | contig 31551 bp, 26 predicted proteins | sample P3T30metagenome_FD_192430 | JGI IMG/M metagenome (GOLD analysis project Ga0265798, IMG submission 192430) | Plant litter microbial communities from East Loma Ridge, Irvine, California - P3 T30 | ecosystem: Environmental > Terrestrial > Plant litter > Unclassified | place: USA: California... | reverse complement strand
GTTCCAGCGGTATCCAGTCGATCTGGTTCTTCATGACGGCCGTGACGGCGCCGTGCCGCTCCGGGCTGCACCAGACCTGGCCCTCCGACCACAGGCACAGCTCGCGCAGTTCGACGACTTTCGGGTGGTCCTCGGACACGCTGCCGGCCATCGGCAGGTCCGTGGGATCGAATATCCTTACGTCGCCGCCGAAATGCTCGAGGATGCGTCCGGCCTCTTCTGTGAGGAAACGACTGAAGGAACGCTCGCGCAGCGATCCATACAGCAGCAGGAAGCGCGGCGGGTGGTCCATGTCGCCGACGGGCTCAAGCTTCGGCATCGTCGGTATGTCGAGCTGGTCGGCGCGGAGGTTGGGCAGGGTCGGGATCTTATCCATGATGAATGCGTTGTCCTTTTTCGTCGATGACCGGTTCGCCGTCTTCCTTCGTGAACGCGCCGCGTTGCGGCTCCGTGAGGATGTCCAATACCAGTTCCGATGGGCGGCACAGGCGCACGCCGGCCGGCGTCACGACGAAGGGGCGGTTGATCAGGATGGGGTGGGCCAGCATGGCGTCGAGCAGCTGGCCGTCGCTCACTGCCGGGTCATCCAGGCCCAGCTCCTGGTATGGCGTGCCATTCTGACGGATCGCCGCCCGCACGGTCAGCCCGGCCTTGCCGATCAGCTCGACCAGCGTGACGCGGTCGGGCGGACGCTGCAGGTAGTCGATGACGACCGGCTCGACGCCGGCATTGCGGATCAGGCCCAGCGTGTTGCGGGACGTGCCGCAAGCAGGGTTGTGATAGATGGTAACGCTCATGATCTCTCCTGAGTTAAGCGAACGGGCAGGGCGGCCAGCGCCCCCGCGGAGGCGCTCCAGCCGATGCCGAGACCGTGCGGCTGCCAGACGACGGCAATCAGCGTGGCAACGAAGATCAGCAGCGCTGTCGGCACGGATCGCTCCTGCGAAAATAAAAATCGGCGCAAGCGCCGCCGGGCGCCGATGTGTGGCTGCGCAGGCTCCGAGCGGACACGGCGAAGGAACGTGCCGCTACCGTCGGGCTGCGTCCCGGAGCAGCCTGGAGAGCGGCCGCTGACGGTCGCGCAGGCCTGCGCGCGGGCCGCCGCGACGTCAAGGTCGGTCCCGACGAAAGGGCGTGTCCGCCAAAGCGCCACATGGATATCATCGTTCCGGCGCCGGGCACGGCTGCGATGGCGTCGTGCATGGGATGCCGCCGCAGCAGTTTTCGGTGAGGAAACCGACCAGGGCGTTCATCGTCGGCATATCGGCCGCATAGATCACGAAGCGCCCGTCCTGTTTCGACGTCAGCAGCTTCGCATGGGTCAGTTCCTTCAGATGAAACGAGAGCGAGGAGGGCGCGATATCGAGTTGCTCGCCGATCCTGCTGGCGGCCAGACCGGCCGGGCCGGCCTGCACGAGCAGCCGGAATACGGCCAGCCGGCTTTCCTGCGCCAACGCCGCCAGGGCGGCCAGTACATCCTTTGTCTGCATGGGCATTCCGTTTCGATGTTTCGAGAATCGTGGAACAATCATACGGGATAATTACCTTCATTTCAATAACTGTCGAAGTGTAGCCGCAAGCGTGGCCAGGCACGGTGCGATGCGGGCTCCGAACGACGTCGATGACATGCCTGCAAACCATGGCCGAACAATCGTTAAAGCCTGGGACGGTCGTACGGTTGCGTTGCCGGCGGACGTACCGGGGACGGTCGCGCCGGGTCGGGAACGTGTTGCGCCGGTTCGACTTGCCGATCATTGTCGCGCCGGGCGAAGGCTGCGGCTGTGCTGGATCGAGGTGCCGATCGGTCTCGCCGGGCACGGATGCGGATACGCTGGATCGACGTGCGATCAGTAGGTTGCGTAGCAGGTCATGCGACAGGCGTGCCTTGCTGTCCCGGGGCCGGTCGGCATGGCGGGCAATCCTGCCGGTCCGGGAAGCGGGGCATTTTTATATTGGCGAGTCGGGCGTCAGCCAGCCAAGGTTTCCGGGTCGCGGCCGCCTGCGCCCGGATCGTATTTGACATAATATAGATTATGCGAAGTATGGCCGAACACGAATGCACCTGGTACCGCACCACGGAATGTCCCCAGTCCAGCCGGTTCATGATGCCGGACATGCGTAGCCCGCGACCATCCAGGCCGCGCCGCGCCGGAGTCCGTCGTTTGTCGAGCGCGGTGCGAGTCGCTCCGCCGTTCAGGCTGCGCACAACCGCCGGCGTTTCACAGCCCCATCGTCGGCAAGGTCTCGTCCGCCACGATACGCGCACCCGCCACCGACATGTGATCGTCGTCGAAATACCTGGCGACGCCGTCCTTTGCGGCCAGGCAGCTTTGCGCTGTGCAGAACGCTACCGCCGGATCGATGACCGTCACGCCGGCCGGCAGATCGCCCAGTCGCGCCTTGACCCAGGCGCTGCGCCGGTCCCACCAGGCGCGGCTGACGCCGTCGATCGGTGCCGTCGGATCGGTGGCGCGCAGGATCAGCGCGTCGACCTGTTTTGGCAGTTCCGGCGCCTGCAGCACCAGCCGGACCTGCTTGCCGTGTGCAACGAAATAACGCAGCACATTCACATAGGCAGCCCAGCGCTGTTCGCGCTCGGCCGGGCCGATCGTGTCCGGCCAGCCCGGGTAGCTGCGTTCGTGCGAGCCGAACAAGGCTGAGTGAATCCGGTACGTGACGACGACGTACTCCAGCGCCGGGTTGCGCGCGATGTAATCCGCCGCCTCCGCGGTCCAATGGGCGCAGTTCTCGTCCGGCCCGGTGAGCCGGCGGCCGAATGTCGGGCTGCAGCCGCTGAACGTGAACTGCTTCAGCTTGACGCCGCGTGGCTCGAGTACCTGTCCCAGCGCGTAGGCCAGTTCGACGGCGTGGCTGTCGCCGAACACCGCTACGCGCAATTGTCCCGTGTTGTATTCGCAGGCGTCGGCCGGCTTGCGGTAGTTGGCGCCACCCGTGTGGCACTTGTCGCGCAGCGGGCTGGCCGTGGCGGTCCGCAGCACCGCGCGGTGCGCCGGCGTCGTACGTGCCGCTTCGAACCCGTGCGTCACGTGGCCGGCAAGGCCGAGCGTCAGGAACAGCAGGCTGCCGGCGGCGGCGTACAGGAATATCTGGGCGCGGCCGAAGCGCTGGCGGTCGCGGAACGGCTTTTCCACGTACTGCCAGCTGAAATACGCCAGCACGATCGAGGCGACGACCAGCGCGGCAAACAGCGCCCTGCCGGGCTCGTCCAGGCTGCGGTGCCGGGCCAGCGCGAACAGCGGCTGGTGCCACAGGTAGGCCGAAAAACTGATCAGGCCGATGCCGACCAGTGCCGGCCGGGCCAGCAGCCGGCCCACGGCCGTTGCCGGCGTGGCGAACAGGATGATCAGCGCCGTGCCGGCCGTCGGCACCAGCGTGTACAGACTGGGAAACGGTACGTCCTTGTCGAAGACGAAAATGCCGTACAACAGCATCAGCAGGCCCGCGACGCTGGCGGCCTCGCTGACCGTTCTGCCGGGCTGCCAGGCGCGCTCGTTCAGCAGGACCAGCGCGGCAAAGGCGCCGATCAGCAGCTCCCAGCCGCGGGTCGGAAGCAAGTAAAACGCCGCGTCGGGCCGGGCGGCCGAGCCCCATTGCGCGATGCCGAGGCTGACCGCCGCCGCCAGACCCAGCAGCGGCAGCATGCGCCGTGGCCAGAAGCGCCAGGCCAGCATCAGGGCCAGCGGAAAGAAGACGTAGAACTGTTCCTCGACCGCCAGGCTCCACGTGTGCAACAGGGGCCTCAGTTCGGCGGACGAATCGAAATAGCCGCTGGTTTGCCAGAACAGGATATTCGACGAGAACAGGCAGACGGCAACGAGGCTTTGCGACAGGCTTTTCAGGTCGGCCGGCACGAGCCAGAACCACGCAAATGGCAGCGAGCAGAACAGTACAAAAAACAGCGCCGGCAGGATGCGGCGGGCGCGGCGCTCGTAGAAATTCACGATGCTGAAGCTGCCGGCATGAATCTCGGCCACGATGATCGTCGTGATCAGGTAGCCGCTGATGACGAAAAAGATGTCGACGCCGACAAAGCCCCCGCTGAACAGGTTGAACCCTGCATGGAACAGGATCACGGGCAGCACGGCAACGGCGCGCAGGCCGTCGATTTCGGCGCGATAACGCATGGCGGTTCGGTTCTCCGGGATGGCTGGCCACTGGGGCCGTTACGTCATCGCTGTCTCGACAGGACTTGGCAGGACACAAGCTTAAGCCGCTCCAGTATCGGCCGCCCCGCAATCCGTTGATACTTTGCTCACAAGCAGTATAGGGACGTTTCGTGCAGGAAGCGAGCGACCGTTGCTGGCTGCCCACGATACGCCGTGGCTCCCCCGTGACAGGTTCAACCGCCCTCTTCCGCCTGGGCTCGGCAGGGCGGGCATCCCACACGGCGCCGGATCGCGCTCGGGGACCGTTGGCAGGCATCCGCAAAAACCTTCCACGGCCACAGGACGAACTCCAACCAAAAGACCGCAAGGAATAATACAACGTAAAACGTAGTATATCGTATTGGCTCTTCGCTCAATGTGACATTACTTGTATAATGTCGTGTGTCGGAGTGCCGGACGCGCAGAATTGTGGTTTCGCTGATTGCCGCCCTGCCCGCCCGTTTTGGCCGTTGATGCTTGCTTTCATCCTGACGGCGCCGGCCGCCCGATGCGATAGCCTGCGAGAACGCCCGGCAATCACACCGTCCGCATCCTTCGATAGCTTCCTTTTCGCAACCGCAACCGCAACCGCAACCACCCTGCCCGCCACCAGCCAACCCCATGACCGACACCTCCCACCGCGCCGTCGTTCCCGCCGCCATCGAAGCGCTGCACCTCCCTGCCCACCTGGACGGCCGCGCCGGCAGCAACCGGGGCGGCGACGACCGGGCGCAGATCGCCGCCGATAACGACATCGACGCGATCAAGGCCTGGCTGGCCCGCTTCATCGACACCCGCACCACGTTCGACAGCTACCGCAAGGAGGCGGAGCGCCTGCTGCTGTGGGCGACCGTGGAGCTGGGCAAGCCCCTGTCGTCGCTGGTGCACGAGGACTGGCTGCGCTACCGCAGATTCCTGCAGGACCCGCAGCCGGCCGAGCGCTGGATCTCCCCTGCCGGCCGCAAGTTTCCCCGCGCGCACCCGCAGTGGCGCCCGTTTGCCGGCCCGCTGTCCCCGAGCAGCCAGCGTCAGGCGGCGATCATCCTGAACGCCCTCTTCTCATGGCTGGTGCAGGCGGGCTACCTGGCCGGCAATCCGCTGGCCCTGTCGCGTGAACGCAAGGGCCGCGCGGCGCCACGCATCACCCGTTATCTGGACGAAGAGGTCTGGGCCGAAGTCAAGGCGACCATCGAAGCGCTGCCGCGCGAGACGCCGCGCGAGCGCGAGCAATATCTGCGGCTGCGCTGGCTGTTTACGCTGCTGTATCTGTGCGGCCTGCGGGTGTCGGAGGTCATCGGTACGACAATGGGGGCGTTTTTCGCCCGCCGCGACAAGCTCGGCGTGCAGCGCTGGTGGCTGGAAGTCGTCGGCAAGGGCAACAAGCCCCGCATCGTGCCGGCGACTTCCGAGCTGATGACGGAACTGGCGCGCTACCGCCGGGAACTGGGCATGACGCCGTTCCCGCTGCCGCACGAGACGGCGCCGCTGCTGCTGCCGCTGGGCGGCAAGGCGCGGCAGATGACGCGCGGCGGCGTCCATGAGATCGTCAAGCAGGTGTTTGAAAAGACGGCGGAGCGTTTCCGCGCCAAAGGCGACGATTACGCCACCGAGGCGGCGCGCGTGATGATGGCATCGGCCCACTGGCTGCGCCACACGGCGGGCTCGCACATGGTCAACGGTGACGTCGACCTGCGCCACGTGCGCGACACGCTGGGACACGTGTCGATCGGCACGACCAACACCTACCTGCACTCGCCGGACGACAGCCGCCACACGGAAACGGAAAGCAAGCACCGCATCGCGTGGTAGGCCGCGGCCGCCTCGCTGGCGCTCGCTGAGCCGGCGAGCATGCGCCGGGGTTGGCGTGGGGCGCGTGGTTTCGCGCCGTTATGCTTCGCCGTCCGGTGCGGGCGCCGAAGCGCCGCGGGTGGCGCGGCCCTTGCGTGCGGCGGCCGCCTCGCTGCGGGCCGCCGCGAGCCGGGCTTCAAACAGTTCGGCGGCATGGCGCAGTTCGGTATCGAGCCGCGCCGCGTCCGCCTGCGCCGCCGCCGTGCGCGCGCCGGCCTCGGCCAGTTCGGCGCGCATGGCGGCCAACTGCTGCCTGGTCTCGTCAAGCTGCTGCCGGGCGTCGTCGCGCGCGGCTGCAGCGGCCGCGGCCGTTCCCTGCAGCGCCCCGAGCTGCTGGCGCAGGTCGGCCACGACCGACAACGTCTCGCGCAACTCGGTACGGTGACGCTCCACGGCGCCGGCCATTGCCGCCCGCTCCGCTTCCAGCGCCTGCTGCAGACGGGCGGAAGCGGCGCGTTCGCGCTCGGCCTGCGCGTCGGCCTGGCGCCGTGCCGCCTCGGCCGTTTCAAGGTCGAGCCGGGCCTGGTCGCGCAGCTTGCCCAGTTCCACTTCATGGTCGCGCTGGACGCTATTCAGCCAGGCGTGCTGGGCGTTGATTTCCTTGCGGGCCTCGTCCAGGCGGGCCGTCTGGTTGTCGTGACGCGCGCCCAGCTCCGCCAGTTCGCGCCGCACCTCGGCCGTGGTGCGCACTTCCTCGGCCAGTCGCTCCCGGGTAGCGGCAAGGGTTTCGGCAATCGCGTCGCATTCCAGCCTGGCAGCCTGTTCCGCTGCCGCCGCCACATCGACCGCTTGCCGCGCCTCGTCCCGCAGGCTGGCGAGCGAGTCGGCGGCGGCCTGCTGGGCTGACTTCCACAGCGAAGCAACGAGCTCGCCCGCAGTGCTCTTCAGCTGTTCCGGCAGGTCGGGATGGCCGATGACGACGCGGCTCTTCTCGCGCAGCTGGGCCCAGAAGCGGTTCAGCGCCTCGGCCGGCGCCGACATGCTGCCCTTGCGCACCAGCTGGTACAGCCGGTTGGCCGTTGGCGTCATGCCGTAACGGAAGAACATCAGGGCGCAGACCTCGCGGTACAGGTCCTGCGTATTGGAAAATTGCGGCCGCAGGGCTTCGATATCGGCCTGCAGCAGGGTTTCGGCGGTGGCGGGTATGGGTTCCATCGATGTCGGTCCAGGTGAAGTACCGATGGTACAACGTAAAGCATTGTATTTCCAACCCGCGCCGGGGGCGGTGACGTCTGGACCGACTTTGCGTTCACGATATGGCCCGGCGGCGCGGCGGCGGTTACAAATCGCCGACATATTTAACGCACAAGGCCACAACCTTGCCCGGCCCTGCGCGAGTAGCATGGATCCGTCCCGCTGCAGTGGGTGCGCCGCCGGCGGGACTTTGCCGGCAAGTGCATCCAGGGCTGCGGGCCCGGCGCCATGGCCGCCACCGCGTCAGCAAGGAGGTTCCATGACATTGCAGACCGATTTTTCACGGACCGCCCCTGTCTGCCGGACTCTTCGGTCCGGCACGATGACAGAGCGGCTCGCCACGCCCAGGCAGCACGCGCAACGCCATCCGGGCAGGCGCGCGCCGGGCCTGCGGCGCCGGCAATCCTGGCGCGTCGCGCTGATCTGCCGGCTGTGGCGAAATGTGTGCCCGTCGTTGACGCCGCAGCGAAGCGGCTGCCGGCTCGACGACTTCCTGCGCCATATCGCCCGCCACGTCATCCGCCGGGCGCGCCGCGTTCCCGCCGCGGGCAGCCCGCGCCGCAGCGAACGGCGGCCCGTCCGCGTGCCGGGCCGGGCGCTGTCCTGGTGGCAGTTGCAGAGTCCGTGCGACGGCGTGCCGGCCGCTGCCCGCGACGGGACGGGACAATGAGCGCCGCCACGGGGAGCGTCCTGGTGGCCGCGCTGGCGCTGGCGGCCGTCCTGCTGACACCCGGCCCGGGCAACCGCCGGCTGCTGCTGGCCGGCGCACGCCGCGGCGGACTGCGCGCGATGCCGCTGCTGGCGGTGCACTGGCTGGCGTGCTGCCTTGCCATCGGCACCTGGTGCACTGCGCTGGGCCTGATGGCCAGCGTTCTGCCGTCGCTGCTGGCCGCGGCGCAGCTGTGCGCCATCGGCTATGTGCTGTGGACGGCGGCCAGATGGTGGCGCAAGGCGCCGTCGGGCGCGGGGAGTGTCGGCGGCATGTTTTCCGTTGCGATGGTCGACGCCAACGCGGTGTTTGGCGCGGCCATCGTGTTCCCGCCGCTGGGGGCGCCGGCGGCCGACGTGTGCCTGGCCTATATCCTGCTGACGGCGCTGCTGCTGCCGATCGGCGCCTGCTGGATCCTGGTTGGCGCCGCCGCCGCACGCTATCCGTCCTGCCGCGCACCGAGCGGTACGCGCGCGCGGCGCCGTGGCCTGGCAGCGCTGCTGGGTGCCTTCTCCGGGTCGCTGGCCGTCCTGTTGCCCCATTGACGTCCGGTCGCTGTCTGGTGGCGGCGCCACCTGGCAGCGCCGCGGGCGCTGGCGCTAGGCCGCTTCGCCGTCGCGCTGGCGCAATGGCGCCGGCACGGCACCGCTACTGCTGCGCCGGGCGCTGGCGGCCACGCGCACGCGGCGCCGGCCCAGCCACAGCACCAGCCCTGTGATCATGAACCCGAGCGGCAGCACACCGGCAATCGCGATGACGATGCGTCCGGCCAGACCGAAGGCCTCGCCCGTGTGCAGCGGGAACTGCCAGTTCAGGAACGTGTCGCCGGCAGGCGCGGCCAGCGGGTTGCGTACCCGCAGCAGCGCGCCCGTGTAGGCATCCACGGTGATGCGGGTGCTGCCCGTGCCCTGGCGCACTTCGCCGGGCTGGCGCATGCGGATTTCGTACGGCGTCTTCTTGTCCGTCGGCAGTGCCACGCGCGTGATGCGCCCGGCCGGATTGACCGCCTGCGCCACCTCGATCGCCTCGCTGATCATGATCGGTTCGCCGCGTGGCCCGCGCACGGGGGTATTGCGCAGTTTTTCCGTCGGCGTGACCGTGGCCACGCTGGCCACCGCGGGCCGGATCCACTCCGGCAAATTGAAATACATGCCGGAAAATCCCAGCATCAGGAGGATGGGCGCCGAGATCATGCCGGCGCTGCGGTGCAGGCTGAAGTGGAACTTCAGGCTTTTCCAGTGTCCGCCCACCGTGAACGATTTGACCAGTGCCCGCCACGTCGCTTTCGGCCACCACAGCGCGATGCCGATGGCGCCGATCAGGAACAACGACAGTCCGGCCAGTCCCATGACGAACTTGCCCACGTCGCCGGCAAACAGGTAGCGATGCACATGAAAGAGTGTCGACATCAGCAGCGGCCGCGTCAGGCCGAATTCGCCGTCGTTGCGTTCGCCCAGAACGGCGAGGGTGACCGGGTCCACCATCACCTGGCGCGTCACCGTCATGTCCAGCGCGCCGCGCTCGCCCTTCGGCGGACGGTACGACGCCACGACGACGCCGTCGGCCGCATGCGGCAACGCCAGCTGGCCGGGCCTGCCGTACAGCGGGTCGGCCGACAGCCGCGCCAGCACCCGCTCGGCGACCATGCCGGGCGGTGCCGGCGACTCGGTCCTGCCCGCGACCCGCAGCAGCGCGGGGTTGAGCGCCGCGTCCAGTTCTTCCACCCATACCAGCGCCGCGCCCGTCAGGCCGGACAGCACGAGCAGCAGCCCGAACCCCAGCGACAGGTATAAATGAATGCTGCGCAGCAGCTTGCGGGAAAAGCCGGTAACCATGCGAGTGAAGGAATGACAAAGGAGCGATTCTACCGCATTGCAAATGTAAATGATAATAGTTATCATTCGTGGCTATTTTTCGCAACATTATCCGGAGTTCATGTGACCAAGGCCGTACCGCTTCCCCTTCCCCTCGCCCGCGCCGTTGCCGGCGCCTGCCTGCTGATGGTGCAGACCGCCGCCCTGGCGCAGACCGCCCCGGAAGGGACAGACGGCATGAGCGAAGTCATCGTCACGGCCACCCGCACGGCCAAGGCGGTCGACAAGATCCCCGGCGCCGTGTCCGTCATCTCGCAACGCGAGCTGGAGGCGCAATATCTCGTCGCGGACGATCCGTCCGCCGCCCTCGCCGCCTACATTCCCGGTTATGCACCGAGCCGCCAGAAGATGTCGTCCACGGGCGAATCGATGCGCGGCCGGGCGACGCTGATCCTGCTGGACGGCGTGCCGCAATCGAATCCGCTGCGCGCCGGCATGCGCGAAGGGTATTTTGCCGACACGGCCATCATCGAGCGGATCGAGGTCATCAATGGCGCGTCGGCGATCCAGGGGATGGGCGCCACGGGCGGCATCGTCAACTACATCACGAAGACACCGCGCGCGGAAGGCACGACGGTCACCGTCAACGCCCGCATGTCGTCGCAGCTGCGGCATGACAACGTGGACTGGAAAACCGGCTTGACCGTGGCGCACAAGGCCGGCGACTTCGACCTGCTGGCGTTTGCCAGCGTGCAGCGGCGCGGCATGGGCTACGACGGCGACGGCCGCCTGCTGGGCATCGACGCCGTCCAGGGCGACACGATGGATACCGCCGGCAGCGACCTGTTCCTGAAAGTGGGGCGCAACGTCGGCGACCAGCGCGTCCAGCTGACCGTCAACCGTTTCCGCTTCGACGGCGACGGCGACTACCGCACGGTGCCGGCCGATTTTGCCGCCGGCGTCCCGACGTCGTCGGCACCGGGCACGCCGCCGGGTGCGCCACCGCGCAACGACGTCCGGACGGCCAGCCTGGAATACCGCCACAACGCGCTGTTCGGCGGCGCGCTGAACGCGCAGCTGTTCAGCCAGGATTTCTCGGCGCTGTACGGCGCCACCAACACGGCCACGTTCCAGGACGTGCGGCTGGCACCCGTGGGGACGTTCTACGATCAGTCGGAAATCGTTGCCGACAAATACGGCGCCAAGCTGACCTATGTGCGTCCCGACCTGCTGCTGACGGGCCTGGAGGCAACGGTCGGCATCGACCGTCTGCGCGACCGCAGCCGGCAGCAACTGGCGGGCACGGGCCGCACGTGGGTGCCGACGCTCGATTTCACGTCCACGGCGCCGTTCCTGCAACTGGAATACGAGATCGGGCCCGTCACCGTGCGCGGCGGCGTGCGCCACGAGTCGGCCGACCTGCGCGTCGACACCTACACCACGCTGGCCGCTTACGGCAGCCGGCAGGTAGAGGGCGGCGAGCGTTCATTCTCGAAAAACGTGCGCAACCTGGGCGCCATCTGGCGCTTCGCCCCCGGCTGGTCGGCGTTTGCCTCCAGCGCCGAAGGCTTCGGCCTGCCGGACGTGGGCCTTGTGCTGCGCGGCGTGAATCGTCCCGGCCAGTCCGTGGCCCAGCTGTTCAGCCTGGAGCCCGTCGTCACCCGCAACAACGAGGTTGGCGTCAACTGGCGCGGCGCGCTGGGTCATGTGGGCGCGTCCGCCTACGATTCGCGCTCCAAGCTGGGCACGGTGCTGCGTATCAATAACCAGGGGATCGGCGTGCTGGACCGGGTGCCGACGACCGTGCGCGGCTGGGAGGTGTCGGTCGAACTGCGCGCAAACAAGACGCTGTCGGCCTTCGGCAGCTATGCGAAGACGATGGGCAAGACGGCCGCCACGGCTGGCGCGCCGATGGATCTCGCGCTGGGTGCCCGCTCGCAGGGGCCGGACAAGCTGGTCGTGGGTGGCAACTGGCAGCCTGTCGCGGGCACGCAACTGCGCCTGCAGGCCACGCGGCTGGAGGATCGGGACATCAACCTGGGCCGTACCGTCGGCACGTCGAATCTGGAAGAACACTTCCGCGGCTACACGCTGGCGGACGTGGCCGCCACGTTCGACACGCGCCACGGCAAGTTCGGTGTCGCCGTGGAGAACCTGACGGATCGCCAGTACGTCGGCTACTACCCGCAGTCGGCCAGCTTCAAGGAGCCGGTGGCGTATTTCGCTGGACGGGGCCGCACGCTGTCGGCCAGTCTGACACGTACGTTCTGACGTTGGCGAGACTGTGACGGCGGCACGGCCAACGCGGCCGTGCGCGGGTGGCTACAGGTGTGTTGCCGTCCCGCTGAAATGCCACACGGACGCGACCGTTTGGATTACATTGAGACATAGCCAACCAGAACTGGCCCATGCAGGGCGGTCCCGAGTGAGACATGTTTGTGATACGGCGCGAACAGATGACGGCGTTCGAGGATGTCCAGTGGTTGCGCTATGCGCAGCACCTGATCGCCGGCGCGCCTGACGCTCCGGCGTGGCGCACTGGCGCCGGCCAGCGGCCCGTGGACCTGCTGCTGGCCGCATTGAAACAGGCGGCATATCACGGCATCATCCTCGACGCCGACGTGGCCCGGTATGGGCTGTTCGTGCTGCGCTGCGGGTGCGATCCGGCCAACGACGACGGCGCGCTCGGCCGTGCGCTGCGGGACCCGTTGCTGATGGGCGGGCCCAAGGTGGACGCGCTCGAACGCGCCTGGAGCGGCTGATGGCGTTCATCGAGGCCAGGCCCGGCCCACCGCCCGGAGCGCCGATTGTCCTTGCGCAGCCATGCCCGGACTCGCGCGCCTATCTGACACTGCGTGTCTGCAACTTCCATGCGATCGGCAGTCCCCCACTGGCCAACACGGAACTGGAGGTGTCGGTGGGCGCGGTCCAGGCGCGGCTGTCGACCGACGCCAACGGCCTGGTGACGTTCGTCTATCACGTCGCGGCCGATTTTGCCGCCCAGGCGATCGCGGTGACCCTCACGGACGCGAATCGCGCCTGGGTCGGGGCCGCCGCAACGGAGGCGGCAGTCATGGTACCGGTCGTCGTGGCGGGCAAGTTCCGGTTGTCGGCGACAATCCATGTGATCAAGCCAGGCGCGGACGAGGAAGATGTCCCCTGGTGCCACGCCTGGACGGAGAACCTCGCCCTGACCGTGTCCAGCATGGCGCCGGGTGCCGCCGCGGTGGCAGAGGAGGTATCGTTCGAGGCCGATGAGCAGGATCCGCCGGCCGATCACATCGAGGAACATGAGCTGGACTGCGTGTCGGCGCACCTGCTGCATGTGCGACTGTTTGGCGCGCTCGACACCTCCACGGTCGACATCGCGATCGACGCCGCCGCATCGACGCCGGTGACGGTGGCCGATACCGTCGCGTCGAACGTCACATCGCGCCAGTCCGGTGCCGACAACGGGGTCCGTCTGAGCTGCACGCGCCATGGTGCCGCAGTGTCCATCAAGTTCGTCTTCCATTTCAGGCAGGTGCTGATCGTCGGCGAGGGCACGGGATTCCAGTACGCGCTGGGCCTGGCCGAGAAATACGGCAATGCCCTGGCCGATCCGGACGGCTTCCGCTGGGTGGTGGCGACCCAGTATGACGTGACCGATCCCGGTGGCTTGCCGGTGGATGTGGCGGCCCTGCATTGGGACTCCGGCGTGGTGCGTGAGCATGCGAACCTGCGCCAGGACGTGGCCGATGTCATGGACCGTAATCTGATCAACCATGCGCAGCAGTTCGACGCGACCATTGCCGGGCATTGGCAAGCGGTCGGCGAGCGCTACGGCGAGTTCGACGGCGTGGTCTTCAATAATCCCCACCCCGGCTACGGCATGCACATGTGCGAAGTGCTCGGACTGGTTTCGGCCGGTCCGCACGCCGCGAAAAACGGCAGGGCGATCAGCGTCTTCAGCTTCGGTTTCGGGCGCCAGCTCAGCGCGCCCGAAAATGTCCATTTCCGTTCCCTCAAGCACAGGGGCTATTACAGCACGCAAAGGCTCTTCGTTCGCGGCAATGCGGCAAACAAGCTGAACCATCAAAACGTGATTGCCACCAACGTCGCGTTGCAGCGTTCCGCGGCCGACACTGCGCCGATGGCGCTGCAGGTCTCGACCGCATTCGTGCACGCAAGCGATAACTCCGCCATTGGCGCAACCTATGGAACCGTGGGCGGGATCGCCGCGAATGCCACGGATCACTTCTGTTCAACGGTCGCAACGATCGGCTTGCAGGGGTATCTGTTGCGTTCCTACCGCCTGCACGGCCCATCGGTGCTGAAGTCCGGGGGCCGGCTGATGGTCAACGGTTCGAACGCATGGAACGACATGCTGACCGCAGGCTTCATGTTCCGCGCCGACGCCGGGGATATCGACGTGCCCGCGATGGCCAACGGCGGCGGCTGGGTGGCGGACGGCGAGTATTTTGCCCATTACCAGTCCAACCTGACCAGCGAACTGATACACCCTTCCTGGTACAGCGATCTCGGCTTCAGGGCGCGCGAACCGAATATCGCCAATGCCGTGGTGTTCCAGTGGACCAAACCGTAGAGGATCGGGAGCCTTATGGAAGATGCCATTGTTGTCCCGGTGACAACCGTCGCGCTGGTGAGCTCCGGCGCGCGGACACTGGCCTGGACCGGGCATGCCGACGGCACGGCCGTCCTGCGCGACGGGCAAGGCCGCCCGCACGCGTCGCTGCGCCTGTTCGACCGCGCGCTGACATGCATCGCCACGGTCGATGACGGCAGCGTGGCGATCGCCGGCAGTAGTTCCGGCGAGGTGGCGGTCTGGCGCACCGGCGACGGTTTGCTGCTGGACCGGTTTCAGTGCGCCAGCGCCGTGAAGCAGGCATCGATACTGGGCCCGTCCTGCTATGTGACGATCGACAGCCGGCGGCGCGGCAACCTGTGGCAGCGGGACGGCAAGACGCTGCACGGTACGCCCATCACGTCGGACGGGACGTTGCCGCTGGGCGTGGACGCATTCGGTGCGCCGGCCGGCGCCGGGCCGCTGACGCTGGTGACCGCGCTGAGCTGGAAGCGCTGGAGCCGGCCGGCCAATCGCGTAACGGCCGAGTTCAGTCCCATCGATGGCGGACAGCTGGCGCAACTCGATGGCCTGGCCGGCGTCTGCGCGGATGGCGCGCATTGCTTTGTGTACTGGGATGACTACTGCGTGTTCGATGCCGCAAGTGGCGCGCTGGAAAGCCAGGGTCCTGCGCGTATTCCAGCCAATGCGGCGGCACTGACGAACGATGGCAAGTGGCTTTGCATCGGTACCCCGACCGGGCGGATCTGCGCCATCGACGGGCAGGGTCGCATCGCGACGCGTCGCAAAGTCGCCACTGCCGGCATTGCAAAAGTATCGCTGTCCCGCGACGGTACGCAGCTGGGCTGGATCGACGCCCTTGGCCGGTACGGCGTGCTGCCGCTGCCTTGGCAGGCGGGCCCTGCCCCGCCAGGCGCCCTGTCTTGAAGGGGCGGCAGCGTTTCTTCGGACAGCGGCAACGCAATGGCGGACAAGCCGCTGCGCGCATATCCACCTTGCACGTTGCCAGCGACCACACCGTTATTGTCGTGTTGTCATTGCGCAGTATCAAATAGCACGCAGTTAATATGGTGCGCCCCTTAACCGGGCTTAACAAGAGGATCATAATGGACCGGCAGGAGCACTCCGCTCCCTTCCCGAGGCCGACCATGATCACGAAGCGCACTGCAGCCCGCATTCCAGCCAATCGTCCAGCCAGTATTGCAGCCGATCGTGCAGCCCGCTCTCGTGTCGCTTCCGGCCCGTTCCCGACCGACGACTCGGCCATCGCCGCCCGGCTGTCGGCCTGGGCGCGCGAACCCGGGGGACTGACGGGCCGTGACCTGCGCGGCTGCGACCTCCATGGGATGGTGCTGGACGATGCGGACCTGCGCGGGACGAACCTTGCCGGTGCCAACCTGACGGGCGCCAGCCTGCGCCGCGCCAACCTGGACGGTGTCAACCTGAGCGGCGCCGTGCTGACGGATGCCGACTGCGCTGGCGCCAGCTTCGCCGGCGCCTGCCTGGACGGCACGGTGGCCGAGTGCTGCCGCCTGGCCGGTGTCAACGTGACGGGCGCCACCGCCAACGGCGCGCGCTGGCCCGGCGCCGACCTGAGCGATGCCACGTTGACGGGTCTGACGGCAACAGGCCTGGACCTGACCCATGCCGTGCTGGACCGCAGTCGCGCGCGCGACGCAAACTTGCAGGACGTACGTGCCGACTACAGCCGCTGGCGCGGCGCCCGCTGGGATCATGTGGCGCTGTGCGACGCCACCTTCCTGCGCGCCGATTTCCGCCAGAGCCGTCTGGCGGATTGCACGCTCGACAGCACCCGCATGGCGGACAGCAACTGGGACGCCGCCCGCTGGTCGCACGTGACCGTCGGGTTCGGCACGTCGCTGCGGGACGCGGCCATGACAACGGTCCAGTTCGACGGCTGCGACGCCCGCACCATTGCCGTGGCGGGCGCAACGCTTGCCGATCACAGGCGGCCCGCGTCGTCCGGCCGTCCGGCACTGACGGTCGTCGGCGGGCGTGCAACGATCGGACGCCGTTCGTGACGGGCCGCGGCGCCCGGTGGACGGCGGCACTGCTGCTCGCGCTGCTGACGCGCGGCATCGCCGCCCAGCCCGCCCCCGCACCTGCCGCGACATCGGCGCCTGCGCCAGGCGCCGCGACGCTTACCCCGGCCCCCGCTCCGGCCAGCCCCGGCGCCACGCCGGCGCAAGGCGCGATGGCCTGCCCGACACCGCAGCAGTATGGCGCCGTGGCCGTCACCAGCGTCAGCGCCTATGTCCCCAACCGCGCCGGCCCGCCTGTCAGGGAGGTATCGCTGCGGGACGGCATCGTCGTCACCGTCAACGACCTGGGCCCGCTGCTGGCGCGCGAGCAATGCTCGCCGCGGCAGAAGCGCATCGTGCTGTTCCTGGACGGGCGCCCGCTGGCGGACATTCGGCCCTATCCGCCCAGCAACCCCGTCGCCAATACGCTGAATTTTGTGCTGGACCGCACGGAAACGTCGCGCGACGTCTGGACGCATCTGCTGGGCAAGCCCAGCTTCCGGCCGCGCGAGCTGGCCGTCAGCGTGGGCATCGAGGACGAGTATCCCGTCGCGTCGCAGCAGTCGATCCCCATGCGCGTCATCCCGATGGGCTGGTTCGCGCTGTGGTCTTCGCTGTTTTCCGTGCTGGCCGTGACGTTCATCGTGCTGGCGCGGCGCAGCGACGTGCTGCGCGATCCCGGCCCGCCGCCCGCACCGGGCCGGCGCAAGCCGTACAGCCTGGCGCGCACGCAGGGCGCCGTCTGGTTCGGACTCATCCTGGCGTCGTACCTGTTTATCGGCATGATCACGGGCGACTATGCGACAACGATCACGCCGACGGTGCTGGCCCTGATGGGCATCAGCGCCGGCACGGTCATCGGTTCGTCGCTGATCGACCGGCCGCCCGGCACGGCGCAGGTGGCCGATCCGTCCGTCAGCAAGGGCTGGCTGGCCGACATCCTCAGCGACCAGTACGGCGTCAGCTTCCACCGTTTCCAGATGGCGTCGTGGACGCTGGTGCTGGCGATTATCTTCCTGCAGCAGGTGTACCGCGAACTGGCCATGCCGGACTTCGACGCGACGTTGCTCGGGCTGATGGGGATCAGCGCCGGGACGTATCTGGGGCTGAAGACGACGTCGGAGTCGAAATAATGCAATGTCCCCGAAAAAACGAAAAAACCGGTGTCTGTCACCGGTTTTTTCTACGCAAGCGTACGCAGATCCGTTACCTGATCGATGCCGAAGCGAGGGCCGGCGATGTAGTCCGCCAGCTGCGCGCCGGTGGACTCGGGCGACGCCAGCCCGCCTTGCTGGTCCAGCTCGATGAAGCGTTCTAGCGCCGGGAAATCGGCGGCCTCCGTGCCGCGGATCTGCGCCTGCATGCCCGTGTCGATGACGCCGGGCGCCACGCTGGCGATGCGCAGGCCCGGCACCCGATCGAGCGCCACGGCCTGCGCATGCATGTCGAGCGCCGCCTTGGTGGCGCAGTAGATGCTCCAGCCGGCATAGGCGTTGCGGCCGGCGCCACTGGAAATGTGGGCGATGCGGCGGTCGGGGCAGCCAGCCGTAGCGGCCACGAACGCGTCCGACAGCATCAGCGCCGCCGTCACGTTGATGCCGACGGCCTGGGCCAGCGCGGCGGCGCCTTGCCGCCCGGGCGGCCCGACGGGCGTGACGACGCCGGCGTTATTCACCAGCACCGCCTGCGTGGCGCCGTCCAGGAAGCGCGCCAGCGCGCCGCTGTCCAGCCAGCGCGCCACGGCCTGCGCATCGGCCAGGTCGACGGCCGCTTCGTCGATCCCAGCCAGCGCCGCATTCGTGCCGCGCGCCACGCCCAGTACGCTGGCACCACGCGCCAGCAGCGCCGCCGCGATGCCGGCGCCCAGGCCACGGCTGTGGCCGGTTACAATTGCCTTGATCATGCCATTCTCCAGAATCGTCGAGCCGGCATGCTACCACCACGGTGGTTTACCGCAACATCACTTTGGCGGCTTGACCGTCTGCGCGTACTTGCCGACCAGCGTGCCGGACGCCAGCACGTGACCCTGCATGGCTTCGACCAGCTGCTCACGGTCGGCGCCGAACGGGACGTCCAGCAGCGTGTCCAGCGCGAAGATCTGGAAGTGGTACCGGTGCGGCTTGTCGCCCACGGGTGGGCGCGGGCCGTACCAGCCTGTCGAGCCGCGCGTGTTACGGCCCTGCAGCACGCCTTCCGGTTCCGTCAGGCGCGGCTGCTCCTGCAGGCCTTCCGGCAGCGCCGTGACGCCCGCCGGGATGTTCCACGCCAGCCAGTGGACGAACGGCCGGTACGGCGTGGCGTCCGGGTCTTCCATGATGACGGCATACGACTGCGCGCCGGGAACGCTGGCCCACGACAGCGGCGGCGAAACGCCGTCGGCGTACTCGCTGTACTTTGCCGGCAGCGTGCTGTTATCGCGGAATGCCGATGACAGCAAGGTCGCGCGTGCCCGGGTCTTCAGGCGGGCGGCGGCCAGCGGCATGCCGTTGCCCTTGTCCGCCTGCTGGCGCATCGGCCCGGCCGGCGCCGGCTCGCCAGCAGGCACCGTTGCATCCTTGCCCGCGTCCTTACCCGCGTACGCGATACGGTACAGCACGCCGTTGGCGTCGTCCGCCATCAACAGCGCGCCGTCCTGCGCCACCGCCAGCCCGACGGGCCGAGCAATGTGCGTCTTGCCGCCATCGGTCAGGAAGCCCGTGACGAACGGTTCGATCGCAGTGGGCTGGCCCTCCTTGAAGCGCACCCGGACGATCTCGTAGCCGGAAGCGCTGCTGCGGTTCCACGAGCCGCGCATCGTGACGAACGCGTCGCCGTCGTACTCGGCGGGAAACGCGCCGTGCCGGTACGGGCCGTGCCGGTAGAAGACCATCTGCATCGGCGCCGCATGCGCCGTGTAGCCCAGGGTCATCGGCGTGCTGCGCGCCTTCCACTGTTCCTTGGTGATCTCGCCCACCGGCGTGCTCTGCGGATAAATCTCGCCGGCGCCGTACACGTGCGGCCAGCCGTACTGCTTGCCCAGTTCCAGCTTGTTCAGTTCTTCCTGCTGCACGTCGTCGCCGAGGAAATCGATGCCGTGATCGAAGCCCCACAATTCTCCCGTGCGGGGCTGCCAGTCGAAGCCGATGGTATTGCGCAGGCCCGTGGCAAAGATGGTGCGCTGCTTGCCGTCCGGCGTGGCGCGCAGCAGAGCCGCGTTTTCCGGATTGCCCTCGTTGCACGTATTGCAGGTGGACCCGGCCGAGATGTACAGCATGCCATCCGGGCCGAACGCCAGCGTGCGGTTGGGGTGCTGGCCGGCGTCCGGCAGATCGCCGATCAGCAGCTTCAACGGTCCGAGCCGGCCGCCAGGCTGGATGTCGGCCACGAACACTTCCTTGACGGTCGCCAGGTACAGCTTGCCGTCGCGGATCGCCAGGCCATGGGCGCCGGCCCGGCTGGCCACGGTGACCGGCGGGCCGTCCGCCTTGCCGTCGCCGTCCTTGTCCCGCAGCAGAAGCACGTCGCCCTGGTCGCGCCGGCTGACGTAGATGTCACCGGAAGGCGCGACGGCAACGATGCGCGCGTTTTTCAGGCCCGTGGCGAACGCCGTCACCGTGAAGCCCGGCGGCGCCTTGACGGCGGCGATGCGCTGCGGCGTGGCCTCGACCTTCTCCGGTTTCCAGACGGCGGTAGCGATGGCGACACGGGTACCGTCGCCCTGTTGCGCGTGTGCGTTGGCAGCGAGCACGCACAGCGCGCCCAGATATAACGACTTGTTCATGGCGTTCCTCGTGACTGGTGGAATGCCAGCCTGCCATGCCACGGCCGGCGCGACCGTGCAGCCGCGCACATTGTTGCGGGGGTACTACGATGTTGTCTTACGGTTACCGACGTCGTGAATATCGAAGCTCAGGTCCTTGCAACGCAACGTGATGCGGCAGCCCTGCCGTCCCCCCAGGCGGCGGTGCACGACGCGCAGGCCCAGCTCCTGGACGGCCCGCTCCAGCGCGGCGATATTCTTGTCGCCCACCGTGACGGGGAGTTGCGCTTTGCCGAACAGGCTGGCGCCGCCGGCGGCCACTACTTCCAGCTGCGCGTAATCCTCGGGACGGGCCCCCAGCGCCCGCAGCATCGCCGGAATGGCCGTGCTGACATAGCGCGCGCCGGCGTTGGCTTCGTGCGCCGGTGCCTCGCCCAGCAGGCAATGCGCCAGCGCGGCGCGGCGTTTGCGCGGCCAGACGATGGCGATGCCCACGCACGAACCCAGCAGCGCGGTCAGCACGGTATCGCCGCATCCGACTTCGAACGCACCGGCCCAGATATGACGGATGGGCGTGACGGCGGCCAGCGGCGGCGGTGTCGCAAAAGATAAAGGCATGGATTGGGAAAGCGGCATGGAGTGACCCTGGGAACGAGAAACCGCGGGAAAGCGGAACGTTTTGCCGGACATTGATTGGGTCAGCGTTGCCATGATGCATGCATTTTCCGGAACTGTAAAGAAATATTGCCTCCAGGAATTCACAATGTGTGTCTGCTACTCAACTGTGCGACAGCGTTGGCATATTCTTTGCATAATGACAAAACTTCTTGGAGGAGCAATACCGTGCAGCGCAGTCCGAATTTTTATAATGAGATGTCCGCCGACGGTGTCGTGCGCGAACACTACCGCGAGTTTGCCGACTGGCTGGCGCAGCAGACGCCGGATGCCATCGAGCGCAAGCGGATGGAGGCGGACCTGACGTTCCGCCGCGTCGGCATCACCTTTGCCGTGTACGGCGACAACGCCGGCACCGAGCGGCTGATTCCGTTCGACCTGATCCCGCGCATCATTCCGGCGTCCGAATGGCAGCAGATGCAGGCCGGTTTGGTGCAGCGCGTGCGCGCGCTGAACATGTTCATCGACGACGTCTATCACGAGCAGCACATCATCCGCGCCGGCATCATCCCCGCCGACCAGATCTACCGTAATGCCCAGTACCGCCCCGAAATGCAGGGCATCAAGGTCGCGTCCGACATCTATGCCCACATTGCCGGCATCGACATCGTGCGCGCGGGCGCCGGCGAGTTCTATGTGCTGGAAGACAATCTGCGGGTCCCGTCCGGCGTGTCGTACATGCTGGAAGACCGCAAGATGATGATGCGGCTGTATCCGGAACTGTTTGCCAGCCATAAGGTGGCGCCCGTCGAGCACTATCCCGACATGCTGCTGGATAACCTGCGCTCCGTCGCGCCGATGGGCGTGCTGGACCCGACGGTCGTCGTCATGACGCCGGGCATGTACAACTCCGCCTATTTCGAGCACGCGTTCCTGGCGCAGCAGATGGGTGTCGAGCTGGTCGAGGGCAAGGATCTGTACGTCACCAACAACGCCGTCTGGATGCGCACGACGCACGGCCCGAAGCGGGTCGACGTCATTTACCGCCGCCTGGACGACGACTTCCTCGATCCCCTCGCCTTCCGCGCCGACTCCGCGCTGGGCGTGCCGGGCCTGCTGTCCGTCTACCGCGCCGGCCACGTCACGCTGGCGAACGCCATCGGCACCGGTGTCGCGGACGACAAGTCGATCTACCCGTACGTGCCCGACATCATCCGCTTCTACCTGTCGGAAGAGCCGATCCTGAACAACGTCCCCACGTACCAGTGCAGGAAGAAGGCCGAGCTGGACTACACGCTGGCGAATCTGCCGGACCTCGTCGTCAAGGAAGTCCATGGCGCCGGCGGCTACGGCATGCTGGTCGGGCCCGCCTCGACCAAGGAGCAGATCGAAGACTTCCGCCAGCGTCTCATCGCCCGGCCGGACGGCTATATCGCCCAGCCGACGCTCGCCCTGTCGAACTGCCCCACGTTCGTGGAAAACGGCGTCGCGCCGCGGCACATCGACCTGCGCCCGTTCGTCCTGTCCGGCAAGAACATCTCGATGGTGCCGGGCGGCCTGACGCGCGTGGCATTGCGCGAGGGTTCGCTGGTCGTCAACTCGTCCCAGGGTGGCGGCACCAAGGACACGTGGGTACTGGAGGCGTAATGAAGGAGGGAGCTATGTTGAGCCGTACCGCGGACCATCTGTTCTGGATGGCCCGCTATACCGAACGCGCCGAGAACACGGCGCGCATGCTGGATGTGAACGTCCAGACCGCCCTGCTGCCGCAATCCGGCGAAGCGGCCCGCCAGGCGTGGCGCGCCCTGCTGGGCATCTCGGAACTGCAGCATGGGTATGACGAGAAACACGAGGCGGTGACGCAGCACGACGTCATCGAATTCATGGTGTGCGATCCGTCGAACCGTTCGTCGATCATCGCCTGCCTGACGGAAGCGCGGGAAAACGCCCGCGCCGTGCGCGGTACCCTGACGACGGAAGTGTGGGAAGTCACGAACCAGACGTACCTGGACCTGCGCCGGCGCCTGCACGGTGGCCAGTTGCGCAAGGACCCCAGCCAGTTCTTCGAATGGGTCAAGTACCGCTCGCACCTGTGGCGCGGCGTGACCCTGGGCACGATGCTGCGCGACGAAGCGATCAATTTCCTGCGCCTGGGCACTTCGCTCGAGCGCGCCGACAACACGGCCCGCATCCTGGACGTCAAGTTCCACGGCAACGACAGCGACGCGCGCCGCGATTTTTACTATTGGGCGGCGCTGCTGCGCTCCGTGTCCGGCTTCGAGATCTACCGCAAGGTGTACCGCGACGTCATCACGCCCGAGCGCGTGGCCGAGCTGCTGATGCTGCGCGCCGACATGCCCCGCTCGCTGCTGGCCTGCATGGAGGAAGTCGTCGCCAACCTGCGCCAGGTGCGCAACGACGTGTCCAGCGACACGGAACGGCTGGCCGGCAAGCTGCATGCGGAACTGCAGTTCGCCCGCATCGAGGATATTCTCGAAGCAGGCCTGCACGACACGCTGACCGAATTCCTGCGCCGCATTTATGAACTGGGCAATGGCGTCAGCCGCGACTTCCTCGTGCCGCTGGCCGCCTGAAAGAACACCATGCAACTGTCGATACGTCACGAAACCCATTACAGCTATTCCGCGTCGCTGGGCTACACCATCCAGCAACTGCACCTGTCACCCCGCAACGAGCCGCAGCAGCACGTGCTGCAGTGGCAACTGGACGCGCCCGGCCACCTGCACGGCTACACGGATGCCTACGGCAACCTGTCGCACATGCTCACGCTCGACAAACCACACGACAACCTCATCATCGTAGCCGAAGGCGTTGTCGAAACGACCAGCCCGTACCAGGGCCGCGTGCAGACGAAAGACACGCTGTCGCCCCTCGTCTACACGGTCGCGACGCGGCTGACGACGCCGACGGACAGCATCCGCGCGCTGGCGGCCACGTGCCTGCCCAGCCAGCAGGCCGGCACGCGCGACCTGATGACGCTGGCCGAGCACATCATCGGCCTGGTGCTGTACCAGACCGGTGCGACCGAGGTGTCGACCACGGCCAGCGCGGCGCTGGCGCTGGGCAGCGGCGTCTGCCAGGACCATGCGCATATCTTCCTCGCCTGCTGCCATGCGATCGGCATCCCGGCGCGGTATGTCTCCGGCTATATCGATCCGGGCGACACCAACCATGCCGCCAGCCACGCCTGGGTGGACGCGTGGGTGCACGACGACGGCTTCACGGGCTGGGTCAGCATCGACGTGACGCATGCGCGCCTGATGACGGACGCCTATTGTCGCCTTGCCATCGGCCGCGACTACGAGGCGGCCGCACCGATCCGTGGTATCCGCAACGGCGGCGGCGAAGAATCGATGACGGTCGATGTACAGATAGTTCCGCAGTGAATTTTTCTGTGTACAATCGGGTCATTCAACATCCGCTTTTGACCCGCAATGACCTACTGTGTTGGCGTGCGCCTCGATGAAGGCCTCGTATTCCTGTCCGATTCCCGCACCAACGCCGGTGTCGACCATATCGGCACGTTCCGCAAGCTGAACGTGTTTGAAAACCCGGGCGACCGGGTGATGGTCATGATGACGGCGGGGAACCTGTCGATCTCGCAATCGATCCGCGAAATGATCGGCGAGTTCGTCGGCGCGGGCGGTCACACGATCTGGACGGCGCCGAACATGTACGAAGCGACGCGGGTACTGGGCGAAGCGGTGCGCACCGTGCACGATCGCGAGGCGCAGGCGCTGGCCAACTTCGGCATCGATTTCAACCAGTCCATCATCTTTGGCGGCCAGATCGGCAGCGAGCGCTGCCGACTGTTCCAGGTCTACTCGGCCGGTAACTTCATCGAGTCGCATGCCGAGAACAATTACTTCCAGATCGGCGAGTCGAAATACGGCAAGCCGATCCTGGACCGCGTCATCACGCACGACACGTCGCTGGACGAAGCAGCCAAGTGCGCGCTGATCTCGATGGATTCCACCTTGCGGTCGAACATCTCCGTCGGCCTGCCGCTGGACATGCTGGTCTACGAGAACAACGCGCTGGCCGTGACCCGCTTCGTCACCATCGACGAAAAGAACGAGTATTTCCGCATGCTGCACACGACGTGGAGCCAGCAGCTCCGGTGCATTTTTGAGGGCATCGCCGCGCCGGCATGGCAAACCATGCCGGGCAACCGCAACGAGCCGATGCGCATGCCGCTGCCGCTGGACGTGGCGCCGAATGCCGCACCGGCTTCGCTGCAGTCGGTGGCGCAGCAGTTCGAGAACAAGCAGCAGTAGAAGTTGATGGGGACTGGCACCCGCAGGGTTGCCTGTCCCCGACGTGGTGCATGAGGCCGTAGCTGACGGTTGCGTTCACGTCGTGCCGGGGACTGGCTCCGGTCCGACGGGCCGGTGCCTGTCCCCGACGTGTAATTTCCGACGTCCGGGCGGTGTGCGCACTCGCGGTCCGAACGTTCGCCGCCGCCACGAGTGCACGCTAAAGGTCGGGAACAGGCACTTTTTCGGGCCTTAGGCCCGCAAAAGAGCCAGTCCCCAGCGACCTCGACCGCTAGCTGTTCTGCCTGCTTCAGCGCCAGCCGTTCTGGCCAGCGGCGCTCGCAGTGAGCGTCCCAAATATCCACGGCCGATGCGCACCGGGGACTGGCTCCGGTCCGACGGGCCGGTGCCTGTCCCCGACTTGTAATTTCCAACGTCCGGGCGGTGTGCGCACTCGCGGTCCGAACGTTCGCCGCCGGCACGAGTGCACGCTAAAGGTCGGGGACAGGCACTTTTGCGGGCCTGGAGGCCCGCAAAAGAGCCAGTCCCCAGCGACCTCGACCGCTAGCTGTTCTGCCTGCGCAGGCTGTGCCACGTACCCAGCGCAACGGGAATCCCCAGCGCCACGGCCGACACGTAATCCAGGAATCCATCCCCCAGCAACGCGGCGACGAGGCCGATGGCGGTCAGCACGCCCAGCACGATCGGCACACCCCACAGCCGGATGAACGCCGGGCTCATCGCGCATCTCCCTGGCTGGCCAGCGCCGGCACCAGGCCCGCCTCGTCCGCCTCCGGCTTGCCGGCGCGGGCCGGCACGGGCACGCCGCGCTTGAGCCACAGGTACAGTCCGCTGCCCAGCACGACGATCGTTGCCACGTCCAGCGCCGCCCACAGGAATTTCATCAATTGACCACCGTAGTCGCCGAAGTGCAGCGGCTGCGACAGCAGCAGCCCCGTCAGGTACCACGGCAGGTCGCGGCTGTCGGTGATCTTGCTGGTCTGCGCGTCGATCAGGACGGGCTTGTACAGGCGCGACGTCAGCGGCGTATTGCCGGTCATGAAGACGCCATAGTGGTGCTCGCTCGTGAACGGCGTGCCGGGGAAGGCGATGAAGCCGATCTTCATCTCCGGCTCCAGCGCCTTCGCGGCGGCCACGGCCCGGTCCATCGAACCGAAGCTCTTCAGTGGCGGCGCGTTCTTGTACGGCGCGACCATTTCGGCCATTTCCGTCGATTGCCAGTACTTGAACAGCAGGTCCGCCCACGTATTGATCATGCCGGTGGCGCCGACGACGAACAGCCACGTCAAGGTGACGATGCCCAGCAGGTTGTGCAGGTCGAGCCACTTGGTGCGCGGCGTGCGCTCACGGCGGACGGTACCGAAATCGAGCTTGCGCATGAACGGCGCATACAGCACGACGCCGGAGACGATCGCCACCAGCAACAGCAATCCCATCAGGCCAAGGAACAGCTTGCCCCACAGGCCGGCATACAAGTCCACGTGCAGGTGGAACATGACGGACATGAAGCTGCCTTCGAATTGCGGCGTTGGCAGGGCTTGCGCCGTGCGCGCATCCACCACCGTGAATTTGAAATTCGTGTCGGCGCCGTTGTCGCCCAGCGTCATGTTCCAGATCGTGTCGTCGTCCGGCTCCTGCGACATGTACAGCATCTGCTTGCCGGGGAACGTCGCCTTGGCGGCGGCGATCACGCGGTCCAGTTCGGCCTTGGGCGTATCGGCCGGCATCGGCGCCGACTCCACTTCCGTGCCCAGCAGGTGGCCGATCTCGTGGTGATAGATCAGCGGCAGGCCGGTAATGCACAGCAGCAGCATGAACAGTGTGCAGACGAGGCTGCTCCACTTGTGGATCCAGGCCCAGCGGCGGATGGTGACAGGAGTCATGGCGGGACAATCAGGTGTAAAGTACGTGGATGATAATGCAAACAATTCGCATTTACCAGACATTCACGCGACTATATAATTGCTGTAACGAATTTTTCATATACAGAACTCATCATGCCGAAGCCCATCCTCTCCCCCGCCCTCTCCCCCGTTTCCGCCGCCGTCCTGCTGCTGGCCAGCGCCGGCGCGGCCGCCCAAACCACAGCTGAGCCCGCGACGGAACCTGTCGCCACCGTCGTCGTCAGCGCCTCCGCCGACGCTTCGGCGGCCGGCCTGTCGCGCGCTTACTCCGGCGGCCAGGTGGCGCGTGGCGGCCGGCTGGGGCTGCTGGGCAATGTGGACGTGATGGACACGCCGTTCAACGCCACCAACTACACGCAGCAGCTGATCCAGGACCAGGGCGCGCAAGGTGTCGCGGACGTGCTGCAGAACGATCCGTCCGTGCGCGTCGCGCGCGGCTTCGGCAACTTCCAGGAGCTGTACGTCATCCGCGGCTTTGCCGTGAACTCGGACGACCTGGCCTACAACGGCCTGTACGGCCTGCTGCCGCGCCAGTTCGTGGCCTCCGAGCTGCTGGAGCGGGTGGAAGTATTTCGCGGCGCGAATTCGTTCCTGAACGGGGCAGCGCCGGGCGGCGGCGGCATCGGCGGCTCGATCAACCTGGTGCCCAAGCGCGCCGGCAACGCCGCGCTGACGTCGGCCACGGCCGGCATCGATACGGGCGGCCAGAAGGTTGGCGCCGTCGATATCGGCCGCCGCTTCGGGCCAGACAACCGGGCCGGCATCCGCGTCAACGCCGTGCGGCGCGATGGCGCCACGGCCGTCGATCGGGAAGAGCGCGAGCTGTCGGTGGCTTCCGTCGGCCTGGACTGGAACGGCGGCAATTACCGCCTGTCGGCCGACGCCGGCTACCAGGACCAGGAACTGACGGCACCGCGCGCCAGCGCGACCCTGGCCGCCGGCATCCCCGTCCCTTCCGCGCCCGATGCGTCCCGCAATTTCTCGCAGCCGTGGACGTTCTCGAAAGAGCGCGACACGTTCGGCACCGTGCGCGGCGAACTGGATCTTGGGGTCGACACGGTGGCCTGGGCCGCGTTCGGCGCCCGCTCCGGCCACGAGTCGAACGTGCTGAACACCACCACCGCCACGAGCGGGAACGGCGGCGCAACGATGTACCGCTTCGACAACGAACGCAAGGACACGGTACGCACGGGTGAAATCGGCCTGCGCACGAAGCTGAAAACGGGGACCGTGGGCCACAGCCTGTCGGCCACGGCCAGCGGCTTCTCCAGCGACTCGCGCAATGCCTATGCCATGAGCGACTTCGGCGCGGGTGCAATCGTCACGAACCTGTATGCGCCAGTGGACGCGCGTGCCCCCGCCGCCACGTTCTTCACGGGTGGCCGCCTCGACGCGCCGCGCACGACGGCGGAAACGGATCTGTCCAGCGTTGCAGTGGCCGACACGCTGGCGTTGGCCGACGAGCGCGTGCTGCTGACGGTCGGCCTGCGCCACCAGCGCATCAAGGATGCCAGCTACAATTACAACACGGGCGTGCAGGAATCGCGCTACGACGCCAGCCGCAACACACCGGTGGCCGCCGTCGTCTTCAAGGCGATGAAGAACCTGTCGCTGTACGCCAACTACATCGAGGGCCTGCAGAAGGGGCAAGTGGCGGCCGGCGACGTCAGCAACATCGGCCAGACATTCGCGCCCACGGTCTCGCGCCAGAAGGAACTCGGCGCCAAGTACGACGCGGGCACCGTGGGCTTCACGGCCGCCGTGTTCCGCACGGCCCAGCCGCAGGCGACGATCGTCGACAGGCTGTTCGGCCTGAACGGCGAGCAGCGCAACCAGGGCGTGGAGTTCTCCGTGTTCGGCCAGCCCGTGCGCGGCCTGCGCGTGCTGGGCGGGCTGACGTTGCTCGATGCCGAACAGCGCCGCACGCAAGGCGGCGCCACCGACGGCAACGACGTCATCGGCGTGCCGCACACGCAGCTGAACCTGGGCGCGGACTGGGATGTGCCGGGCGTGCCGGGCCTGGCGCTGACGGGCCGCGTCAACTACACGTCGAAACAATATGCCGACGCCGCCAACCTGCAGCGGGTGCCGGCGTGGACCCGCACGGACGTGGGTGCGCGCTACATCACGCGCCTGGGCGACCGCACGCTGACCTTGCGTGCGCGCGTCGACAACGCCTTCGACCGCGATTACTGGGCCTCGGCCGGCGGCTACCCCGGCCAGGGCTATCTGGTGCTGGCCGCGCCGCGCACGTTTGTCCTGTCGGGCACGCTTGAGTTCTGACTGGACTTCGCTCCTGCGCTGTGGTGAACTATGCATCACCACAGCCTGGAGCGAGAACCATGGATGTCATCACTTCCGCAGTGACGGCGGCAATCGCCGAGGGCGGCAGGAGCGCGGCCTACCAGATGCTCAAGAATCGCCTGGGCGCCAAGTCGCCGCGCGTCGAGGAAGCCCTGCTCGACCTGGAAGAGGATCCGGGCTCGCTGTCGCGCCAGTTCGCGTTGTCCGATGCGCTGGCGGCCGCGGGCCTGGCGGGCGACCGCTACCTGCGGGCCGCGGCGCGCAACCTGCTGGACGAGGTGGAGCGGCGCCAGGGCACCATGGCAACGCACGAGGCGCAACCGCACGTGGCAACGGAAGGCGCGCCGAACAACGCCGTCATGCAGATCTTCTTTGCCACCGACCGGCAGCAGACGGGCGACCGCCACCCGGCGCGCCAGTTCGGCGTGGCACGCGGGCCCGTCAGCTATGGCAGCTGCGAGGTCAGCATCCCGCGCGACCATCGCATGGGCGAACTGGAGTCGCCCTCGCTGCTGCGGCTGCAGTTCCGCCCCGACCCGGACCGGCACGTGGTGCTGATGCGTACCGAGCTGGCCACGCGCGAACAGTTCTTCCCCACCGTCTCCCAGGCCATTGCCGCCAGCGGCAACCGCGCCGCGCTGCTGTTCGTGCATGGCTTTCGCGTCAGCTTCGAGGATGCCGCGCGCCGCACCGGCCAGATCGCCTACGACCTGGGCTTTGCCGGCGTGCCGCTGTTCTACAGCTGGCCCTCGCAGGGACGGCTGTCCGGCTACCTGGTCGATGAGGGCAATATCGAGTGGGCCCAGGCAGGCCTGGTCGCGTTCCTGACGGACTTCCTGGCCGGCACGCAGGCCGAACACGTCTACCTGCTGGCGCACAGCATGGGCAACCGCGCGCTGACGCGGGCCGCGGCGGCCGTGATCGCCGAGCGTCCCGACCTTGCCGGCCGGCTGCGGGAAATCATCCTGACGGCGCCGGACATCGATGCCGAGGTGTTCCGCCGCGATCTCGTGCCGGCGTTGGCGGCGGCCGGCAATCCCGTCACGCTGTATGCTTCGTCGAACGACGAGGCGATGCGGGTGTCGAAGAAGATGCACGGCTACGCCCGCGCCGGCGACAGCGGCACGGGACTGGTCGTGGCGGCGGGGCTGGAGACGATCGATGCCAGCGGCGTCGATACGAGCTTCATCGGCCACTCGTACTACGCGCAGGGCCGCTCGGCGCTGGGCGACATGTATTACCTGATCAATCAGCGGTTGCGCGCGAACCAGCGCTTCGGCCTGCATCCGGTCGAGGCGCCCGCCGGGCGCTACTGGACGTTCAACGAATGACGGAGTTCCCAATGACGGCCTATGCAAGTGCCCATGACGAAACGATTTTCTGCGTCGACGAACTGGTGGAGGCGCTCGGTAACGACGACCGCGCCGTGCGCCGGGTGGTGCGCATCGTGCGCGACTGTATCAGCCTCGGCATCGAACCGCTGAACCTGGCGGGCGAGGCCGTGCAGCAGGCCCGCTTCATGGAAGCACGCCGCATCATCCATAAACTGCGCGACAGCGTGACGGAGCTCGGCGCGAAACGCTTCGTGGCGGCCTGCCTGGGGCTGGAACTGGCGCTCGCGGAAGGGAAAGTGTTACAGATTCCGCTGCTGTTTTCGGCCGTCGAGTCCGAATTGCGGCTGGTAATGGAACATGCGGGCGCCTGGCTGGACCAGCATGAGGGGCGTGCGGCAGCCCGCTGAGCGTGCCCGACAGTGCTAACGAATGGTTACAATTATTACGCCAGTCGCCCCACAACGTCTGGTCCCGCGCAAAGTTGACATGCTAATATCGCAACCACTGCCTTACCCGTTGTCACGGTACCCGACCGTGCGCCGCTGTGGTAATAAAGCCACTAGAATGGCGCGCGCGGTGGCGGTCGGCCGTCGCCAAACTGATGGTTTGGCAATTTATACATTGCATAAGAGCAATTCCGCATGGTCGTTTGTGTTACCCTATCAACCGCGTTACGCAGGTTTGAATGAGGCAAAAAGAAGAATATGGAATTATTTAACAAGTCGGGCGCGCTTATTGCGTCCGTACTCGTCATGGTGGGCGCTTTGATAGCCTGCCAAGCCAAGGAGGACGCGGTGCCCCCGGCGCCCGTGATCGAGGCAGTTGCACAGAAGTTGAGTGTCCATGGCGGTGCCGCCGCCGAGCGCCGTCTCCGTGAATGGGCCGAACAGGGCTCCATCGTCGCCAAGCGCGAACTGGGCATGATTTACCAGAACAAGACACAGCACCTCGGCGAAGCGATGCGTCTCTTCGAGGAAGCGGCCCGGGCCGGCGACTCGG
>Ga0265798_10001884_pt1 | contig 31564 bp, 23 predicted proteins | sample P3T30metagenome_FD_192430 | JGI IMG/M metagenome (GOLD analysis project Ga0265798, IMG submission 192430) | Plant litter microbial communities from East Loma Ridge, Irvine, California - P3 T30 | ecosystem: Environmental > Terrestrial > Plant litter > Unclassified | place: USA: California... | reverse complement strand
AAAAAAAGAGAAGACTTCTCGTGTGTAGAATCAAGACATCCTCAGATATGAAAATCCCCGCTGGTTCCCGAACTTCGACGCCGCACAAATTCACTCACAAGGCTCGCATGCGTTCCCTACCAACGCCAAAACGATGAGATTGACTGCTGACTGTATAGAAAGACGGAAGAATGCAAAAAAATGAAATGCCTTCTATGAGAATCGAACTCATATCTGAGGATCGCTACAACTGGACTTGTAGTCATATGTTTGATATGAGACCTCTGTTCTAACCGTTAAACTAAGAGGGCGAGCTCTTAGAGAGTGGAAAACTCTCGAAAATAATATACTGCGCAAAAACGCCAGTCTCATCGAGGCATCATCGATCCAACACCACAACACAACCATCAGCATCACCGACATCACATTAACCATCGATTAGAACGCTAATGATTGGAGGCCCGCCACCAACCTGAAATTGCATGTGCTCGCGTGGAGGGTCGACGGTCTATGTACAAAGTGCATTGTCCTAAAGCGTCGACGGTCAACCTATGCATCGGGAGTCCCGCATCGGCTAACGATATACACCTTGCCTAGTACTACTATAGTCTATTTGGTATAAGATTGACTTCCCCATGTGTCTCCCGCCAGGTCGTTTAGGCTTACCAAGCGTTCACCGAACTTCTCTCCAATGTTGAAGAAGCTACCTCGAGCGCAATGCTAATACCAATTATTATCTTGCTGCGCCAGCTACAAGGACGAAGAACAGACTTTGAAGCTGCTAGCTAATCACGATATAGGCTATGAGTTTGAGTTGATGCATGCCCGGCCGCTTCAGCTAGTGAGTGGATCCTGTTTCGATGGAATCTCCTCCGACGTGTTGGCTGCATCAGGCGGGAGGCAGGTAATCATCATGATGACTGTCTGTTGACCCGAGCGATGTCAGGCTACTTAACGCAGGACTCTCGACATGATCCGAATAAGAGAGGTCGGCCATCGTCCTTCGTTCACACTTCCAAGTTGTGTGTCAAGAGACTGGTACGATCTGACGTTACAATGAATTATCAGGTTTGTTCTAGATCCATACTGATAGCATGTCCACAAGTTGGCTGAGTCCCACAGGAAGCATTGCAAGGACTTAAAGGTATCACTCCATGCCTCGCCAAAAACCCAAACTACGATCCCCTACGACCCAAACGACGCGACGCAAAGCCGTATGTCAAGAACACCCTCGAGCGACTAGGCTACACAGTGCGTTCAATAATCCATCGACGCTTGAAGACACCCATGGCTCACTCTCACCCAGCAAGAAAACCTGCGCCGTCTCAACGTGATCCACGTAGCCGGCACCAAGGGGAAAGGAACCACTTGCCGCCTCATCTCCGCGTTTCTGGAGGCTCATCATGACCGGCGAGGCGTGCCTGTGAAAGTTTGCACGCTCACGGGACCTCATCTCCTGTCTTGTACCGAACGAATCCAGATCAACGGAACGCCCATAACCCAAGAGGCATTTGCCGAATCATTCTTCCAGGTCGTTGCGGCGGCGAATCGGCCTCCCGTGCGCGGCGATGGTCCTCGAATGACTCAGCTCGTGGCTCTCATTGCTATCAACTACGCTGCTCGCCAAGGCGTTGATTTTTTCGTCTGCGAGGCGTTCTGCGGCGGGTGAGTGAGCCTCGCGAAAGTGTTGACGTGGTGTAATGACGAATGGTACAGCCTCTTCGACGCGACCAATGTCTTCGACAGTCCAGCGATCACCGCAATTACAAAGCTAGGGATGGACCACGTCCACCTCCTCGGGCCGTCGTTGGCCGACATCACGCGCAATAAAGCTGGCATCATGCGAGAACACACGATCTGCGTCACTTGTGAGCAGTCGCCGGAGGCCTTTGAGGTGCTGATGGAACACTCCAATCGACTGTCGGCGCCTCTGGACGATATCACGGATGACGATCATTCGAGCGATGCGATCGCTGCTTTGCCCACCGTGGCACATCGCACCAACGCCGCTATAGCTTTGAAAGTAGTCGCCCACCTACTGCATACAGATGATCTGGACCAGAGACTTGGTGCATTCGACGAGCAGGATGTCATCCAAGGCCTGCAGCGGTACAAGAGTCCTGGGTCGTTCCGAGAGATAACTAAATCGCGCTTTCATTTCTTGCTGGACACCGCGCATAACACCCTCAGCCTGCCGGTGGCTTTGGAGTGGTTTTTTGAGAAGGCTGTGTCAAAAGAGGATGAGTGAGTGGGAAGATCAACCCAAACCAAGCTAGTGGTAGGCAACCGTGGTATCGTCGATTTTTGCTGACACCCCCGACAGGTACGCTTCCCGCGGATTTAAAGCCGTCATCTATAGCCATTCCGCCAAATTGGAAGGCAAAGAAAGTTTCGATCTTGTCCTGGACAGCCTGAGAAGGGAGTCAGAGCAAGTCGATCTCCTGATCATTTCATCGCTCGTTGGTCGTGCCGATGGTACATATGCAGCAGGTCCGACTCACAAAGACTCGAGTGAGCGAGATTCCGAGCTGACATTTCTTCCAGAACGCCTCAATGTGAAGGCAGAGATGAGCACTGATGCACTGGATGAGCTCAGACGGCTTGCCTTGAGGAAAGGATGGCTTGATGCTTGCGTGCAAGTCGCTTCATCGGTGGAGCAGGCTCTCGAGGTCGCCGAGAATGCGTACAAGCAGTCGGGAGATAGGTCACATATGTCCTGTCTTGTTACGGGATCTTCATATTTGGTGGCGGAAGCTTTGGCGGTCTTGGAGGCGTGAGGGACTTGAGAGGTTGGAGCTGAAATGGACTATTCAGAAAGATGGCCTCGAACATCTGCAGCATGAGCAGTTGTGGCTCCAGTGTGCCACTGTAGGCAGAGCTGTGATCATGTCGCTGATTGAATCGTCGGCGTCAGCAGCGGCTTCCAGCGAGACCAAGAGGTGTTCTGAGACGTGTCGGCCACATGAGCGTGTTTGGAAGCAGTGGGAAGCTTGCAAGTGCTTACTTACAAGTCGCATAGATCGTACGACATCGTTGCGAGTCGCGATGCCATGACCGACTCAATCATCTTATAACGTCAGCCAACGAGGTTCACAGGAGTTGAACGTGCTTCATCTCAAGCTCTTGCAAGCTCAATTGCCGCTGAAGTCTGCAGCTTCGAACATGTCAGCAGCATCGAGGGTTGCTCATTAGTTGATATATCCGCACGCAATGCATCGCATCAGCGGATCTTGGAGCTCAGTCGTCCACAGCAGCAAGCGGCGTGAAAGCTTGACTCTTAGCCAAAACCATAAACAGCTGGACGACATCGAGTCCGAACGAACCTTAGCTCGACGGATTGACAGCTGATGCTTTATGAGATGTTAGCCTGTGCGGGACTTTTCTTTGCATCCTGCGATCGTTGACGTTTCGGGGAAATGCATTCACCGCACATCTTCTGCTTATAGATGCAGAGAGTGCCAGCACAACATTTTCCTCGTCATCGCCCCACCATCGTAGGACCAGTCCGTTCTGAGTCTCTGCGCCAGAAAGTCCACGATTGCTGATCAGGCAGAGTCAAAGAAGGCGTATTAACAGGTAGAAGAGATGGACGTTGTCCATATTGCTGGTACCTCGCCCGCTTCGAGACCTGCTTGCTACTTCGTTGTTCCAGTTCATGAGATCCCATCCAGCCTGCTATCCCCCTCGCCAGAGTGAAAGCAACAGGCCTCTCACCATGGCCATCTTCTCTTCCAAGGTCTCGGTCCAGGTACCGACCGAGTCGCTCTGGGACTACATCCTGGGCGCAGAGGAGCAGACACGCTCTTCAGCGCCCATAATCTTCGGCGTCGATGACCCGGGCGAATTGCACCTCTCCGCAGCCGAAGTGGCGATGCATGCGCGACGTTTTGCGGAGACACTGACTGCGTTGGGAGTCCGGCCTAAGGATCGGATCCTGTTCGTATACCCGGCGTCCATCTACAGCGCTGCCTTCTTCCTGGCTATTAACCTCGTTGGGGCCACGTTCATCCCGCTCAGCGCCGAGATCACACTTGCGGAGCTCCAGGTTATTTTCGAGCATTCGAAGCCGTCGGCGATTATTTTCCAGCCAGGTGGTGTTGACCTGGGGAAAGAGCTTGGAGTCTCGAGCGAGTGTGCATTGCCGCTGTTGCTCTGCCTCGACTCTTCGACCTCATTGCCGAAATTGTACAGGCACGCGCCGGGTGACAAGATCATTGAACGCCGTTCCGAACCGAACGTAGGCGCTCAATCGACTCGGACAGCGAGTAGCCCATGTCTTATTCTATACACATCCGGCACCTCGGGGAAACCGAAAGGGTGGATGTACTCCGAGGAAACTTTGCTCGCAGGTACGGTACACCTTACCCACGGCCGGCAACCAACGAAGCTGACTTGCACAAACAGCTTTGGAGAGCTGCGTGCTGGAGCTGAAGCGACAGCTCACGACAGATGAGCCAACGGATCCCGCCCCAAGAATGCTTTGCGGACAAGTCCCTCACCATTTTACCGGCGTCGTGACCCCACTGACCTGCTTACGCTCCCGAGTACCGGCATACCTGACGCGAGACTGCAGTGCAAAAGGCCTGCTGGCGAACGTGAAGTCGTGCGGTATCAGCGACGTCAAAACCCGCGGATCGACCGTGCTCGACATGTCGCACTTGACAGATCCGACCAGCCTTGAGGCATTGCGGTGCCTCCGCCGTATTCGAGCCGGCGGCAGTCCGCTATCCTTCAAAGTCATCCAGGATGTTGTGCGGATGGCTGAGCCTTCGCGGCTTCGGATCGAAAACAGCTACGGCTGTACCGAGTAAGCTCGGAGGATAAGACGACTTGGTGAAAACGGCTTTGCTAACCTAGATTCGACGACAGGATCGGTGGTATAGCCACATGCGGCGACCCGCAACTCCCGATCGACTCATCCTCCGTTGACGAGTTATCTGCCGGCATCGTCGCCAAGGTCGTCTCGACCGACGACGGCTGCACACTGCTTCCTTCCACGCCAGGTGAGCTCTACGTCAAAGGGCCAGTGGCGCCGTTAGGCTATTACAACGATGGTGCCGCTACTCGGGACCTGCTTACTGCCGATGGGTGGTTGAGAACGGGCGATCTTGCGCTTATTCGTGAAGACGGTAGGCTTGTTGTGATTGATCGGTTGAAGGTGAGCTCGTGCCGTTCTTGTCGTCCTTGTGTCGGCTGCTAAACGCTTCCACAGGACCTGATCAAAGTAAGAGGATGCCATGTTTCTGCAACAGAGCTCGAAGACATCATCATGGCGATTCCAGGAGTCAAAGAGGTCGCCGTCATTGGCGTTGCGGTGTAAGTTGATCAGGAATCTTGACATTTGCGCGGTGCTCGTTTACTCCTGAAACGTGCTAATCTGAATCAATGCAGAAACAACGACGAAGGCCCACGAGCGTACGTGGTTTGCGCAGAAGAAACAGGCATAAAAGAGGACGACGTCACGAAGTTTGTCGCAGAACGTGTTCCACCAGCCAAACGATTGTCAGGAGGCGTCAAGTTCGTGTCCAAGTTGCCAGTTTCTGAGGTCAGCTGTAACCCCCTTATCATATGATGGAGACAATGCTAACTTTTGGTCGTTGCAGGCAGGAAAGGTTCTCAGGCGAGAATTGCGCAAATGGGCCGTCGAAGAACTCGGTTCCGCCAACGGGAATCACCACGCCGAGTCTTTTGCGAATGGCTATGATTCCGGTAGGAATTACAGCGTGGGTTGAACACAGCTGAGTACCACAGAGGCCGCGGCTCTAACAAGGACCGCAGGCTGCCATTCAACGTCTGAACTGCCTTCCGTCGAACGCCGCTTCCATACAGCGATTTCTCGAAGATGGGAAGAGTACCTCGTCACCGATCCAGAACATGCGATCGTGGGTTAGTTTACTCCGAGTCGATGTATGTGCCGACCTACTTATGCTTCTCGCGGCTGAAAGCTAATTGCAACCGCAGACCAGTCAATTGGACTCTCTTCGCGCGATACACCTAGCTGGAACCAAAGGTAAAGGATCCACGGCGGCGATGCTCGAGTCAATCCTGCTGGAGTACAACAGATCATCTGGGAAGGCGGACCCTCCTCTCCGAGTAGGAGTTTACACCTCACCACACGTCGAGTTCGTGCGTGAGCGGATCCGCATCGACGGCGCGCCAATTTCGGAACGCGACTTCGCAGCGGCATTCTTTCGTCTTTGGGATCTAGTACAGGCCATTGATGAACGGGAAAGACCTTTTTTGTCCTTCTTCACTTTCATGACCTTGTTGATGTTCCGCGGCTTCCTGAACAAGGGTGTCGATTGCGCCATTGTTGGGACTGGGATTGGCGGCCGGGGAGATCCGACCAATATACTGCCACGTCCGCATGTCACTGCCATCACCCGCCTGGACTTCGACCATGTCAGTATGCTGGGCCACACAATCGAGGAGATCGCGTACCACAAAGGTGGAATTTCCAAGCCCGGAGCGACTGCTCTGACGATGGAACAAGAGCCCGAGGGCATTTCGCAGCTGCGAGCTTGTGCGGAAGCCGCAAATGAGGCGCTGGGGATCTCCAAGCCTTTGCACAAACGACTCCGAGCCTTGATGGGAATTCCTGGAGATCATCAACTCGCAAACGCAGGCCTTGCCGTCGACATCGTCGAAGCATGGCTCCAGAAGAACCCACCGAGCACAGCAGAAACAGCGATGTCGAAAGAAGAAACCTTACCAGTCTTTATCCGAACCGGACTAGGCCGCGCGACATGGTCAGGAAGATCGGACGTCCAGCTCACGAAAGAAGTGGCATACTTCATCGACGGCGCCCACACCAGCGAAAGCATGCGATGTGCAGCGGCGTGGTACGCAACAGCTTTCACGAAAACATCCTACTCCAGGGCCGCTCTCATCTTCAACCGCACCGAAGGCAACAAGCACGAACTCCTGCGCGTGCTGTATCACACTCTTCGCAGGTTGCAGAATGAGACAGACAGTCCAGTGTTCGAACTGGTTGTCTTTTGCACGAATGCTTTGACGCCGCACATCCATGCAACGCCCGACCTGATGAGCCTGAACCCTGTTTCGGAGCCGGATACCTCGCAACAGGAATGTTTGGCGGAGACTTGGGAAACTCTTGATTCGGGCAGAAGCGAGGTCCAAGTCGTCCGATCTGTGGCGCAGGCGATGGAGATTGTAGGCACGCCTGTACAAGGCCTGCGAAGAGATTCGAAATCAGAGGACACTAGAAGCAGGCAGCAGCAGCAGCAGCATACCGCCTGCCTGGTTACTGGAAGTCTGAAGTTAGTAGGTCCTTGCTTGACGATCCTGAGAGGTGGCGTGGATGTGTAGTGAATGTGTTGTACCGGGTGAGCATTTACCAGAGCTGTGTGAGGAGATGTCCCATCAGTCGTGGATCGACATATACATACTGAGGATCGGATGGAAGATAGTAAAGCAGCAGCCGGATAAGGCAGAACCGAAGACCGACGCTAGGGTTAGGGCTGAGGCAAAGGATTCACTTACTCTGAGAAAGATGAAAAACACTAAATTAAACACTTCACCCACCATCAACCATCGCAACAGCTATAGTGCCGGCTGAATCCTAATAAAGGGTTTTTCTCGATAGTGGACGGTGAGTTTTTCGAGTGTGACGGTGCAAACGAAAAAGCGGCGTGGATTCCCAAGAACATGAAATCAAGATGCTTGTATTTACATTGCCGTCTCCGAGGGATCGTGTTCGGTATAATCGATGAGATATTCTACGTCACCAAGCAACGCTATAAGCGGCGCTATTTTGGCGGTATCTTCAAATACAGGAAAAGTGGCAATCGCCGCCAAGTCTCTCACTGCTTTCGACTCTCAACACGACCACGAGAGGCTGGCTCGGCTGGCAGCTTACTTGCTTTGCTGTCGCCACAAAGTCAAACAAATACCTACCACCCGCCCCCACGGAGGTACGGATTGACTCGGCAGATATTGGTGATACATGATGATATGCATGAGGTGTTACACTCGCGCAGACATGGTCAAACAGTGCAACAGAAAGGCGTTTGCGCGAGTAAGGGCTACCGACAGGCATTACATCAGATGCCAATCTCCCCCAGGCCATGGCATTGCAGGGTGAAACCACGAACCGAGAGTTTCGACATGAGAGCTTAATTTCCCTCTTCGCGATAACCGCAAGAACGAACCAAGACCAAGATCCTTGCCAGACAACCGCAGAATGTCTCTCTCTCCGACTTTTTGCTGGCTTCAATCCACCATACTCCATCTCCAAGGCGTTTGTCCGCGGACGTCGGTTCGTTTCCCGTGACTACCGTTTCCTAGTCTCGCGCAGTGGTGGAGTCGCTGCCAGCATTAGTCGTTTAGCCTCTCTTTAGCACGGGCCGACTTGTCTGTCTGCCGGCCTACCCTCTCAACTACTCGTACAACTACTGCCACTCTCGCTGTCGCGCGCCGTGCTATCCTGTCTCGCCTATTCCTCATAACTTCTCCTTCCAGCTGCGCTGTGGAAAAGTCATTTGCTTGAGGGGACTCTGAGATCTTTACATTCGAACTTCTCACCAAAGTCATTCGCTCAAGGCAGTCACGACCATATCTACTCACGATTCGACATTCGCTACCAAACTTACGACAGGCGTGATCGCAACGACTCAAGATGAAGTCGGTGAGTTGCGATTCTTCCATGCGCATTCGAGAAAGACACTACTAACGACGTCTTAGTTCACCAACAACATCGCCGCTCTCGGCGCTCTCGCCACTGCCGTCGCCGCTTCCAACCCGATCGTTGTCAAAGGCCAGGACTTTATTGATTCCGTGACCGATAAACGCTTCATGGTCCTTGGTGTTGATTATCAAGAGGGAGGCGCCGGCGCCGACTTCAGCCAGGGCGACCCGCTGACCAATGCCACTCGTTGCCTTCGCGATGCTGCGTTGATGCAGAACATCGGAGTGGTATGTACAGTTCTATGTCGTCCAACCCGATCCGATAACTAACCCTCTCTCAGAACACCATTCGATCATACAACCTCAACCCGACGCTCAACCACGACGAATGCATGTCCATCTTCAACTCCGTCGGAATCTACGTCGTCCTTGACGTCAACTCCCCGGCCGAAAACCAACACATCGACCGCAACAACCCGGGCTCGACCTACACAAAAGCCTACCTCGAGCACGTCTTCACCATGATCGAGGCCTTCAAAGACTACCCCAACACTCTCGCCTTCTTCTCCGGCAACGAGATCATGAACGCAATGGACACCGCCCAAAAGAACCCGCCCTACATCCGCGCCCTGACCCGTGAGATGAAAAACTACATCGCCGCTCACGCCAACCGCACCATCCCCGTCGGTTACTCCGCCGCCGACGTCCGCGAGATCCTCGCAGACACGCACGCCTACCTGCAGTGCAACAACTCCGAGGACAGCAGCGAAGACATGTCGCGCTCCGACTTCCTGGGCCTGAACTCGTACTCGTGGTGCGGCAGCGAGGCGACCTTCGAAACGTCCGGCTACGACAAGCTCGTCGAGATGTTCAGCAACAGCACCGTCCCCGTCTTCTTCTCCGAGTACGGCTGCAACGAAGTGCAGCCGCGCACTTTCGACGAAGTCCCCACCCTTTACGGCGAGAAGATGACCGTCATGTCCGGCGGCTTGATCTTCGAGTGGACCCAGGAGTCCAACAACTACGGCATCGTCGACGCCTACGGCAACGGCACCGTGCACCTGCGCGGCGACTACGACGCCCTGGCCGAGAAGTACAGCGGCCTGAACATGACGCTGATCCAAAACCACAACACGACCGCCACCAACCTCAAAGCGCCCAAGTGCTCCGCGGGCCTCATCAGCGACGCAGGCCTCAGCACCGACTTCGACATCCCCGCCGTGCCCGCCGGCGTCGCCGACCTGATTTCCTCCGGAGTGTCCAACGGGCCCAAGGGCTCCATCGTGCCCGTCACCAAGACGACCGTCGAGCTGCCCGTCTACGCCACGAGCGGCGGCAAGATCAGCGGGCTGGAAATCTCTCCCGCGCGCAAGAGCGGCGGCCTCACCACTGCCGAGCCCGAGTCGTCGAGCTCCACGACCAGCTCCAGCACCCAATCTGCGACTTCTTCCGGTTCCTCTCCGTCCTCCAACAGCGGCAACAGCGACGACTCCGCCGATTCCGCCAACGACTCCGACAGCTCCGCCGCGACTGGTAGGGCCGTGCTGGCCAACGGCGCTGCTCTCGCCGCTCTTATCGGTTTCGCCGCGTTCGCTTTGTAAACCTGGCAAGTGAAGAAAGAAAGAAAGACAGGCACGCGCCCCGCCTACAAAGATAGATTTTTAGAATTTCCTCCCAGCATAGCGCCTTTTCTTGCATGCATCTTCGTTTCTTGCTTTTGAACTCTGACACGAGAGTTTTGTTTCTTGCTCGCTTTTTTTTATTTTTTTTATACACAAATGATATCCAGGAGGGTTTTTTATGATTTTGTTTGTTTTTATTTTGGAGGTTGATTGTGGAAGAGAGGGAGCGAAGAGAAGAGAGGGAGCGAAGAGGGGCGATATTCACACATAGATGTATTTACCTACACATACAAAAGAGTTCACATAGATGTGTAAGACCTACCAAATCCATATCACTCATCTTTTGACAGGTCATGTAGAGAAGAATGTCTCAACTTAGGTATCCGATCGAAGTAATTGATAGAGAAAGTTTTTATAGAAGTAAACCAAATCGAACCGGCGGGTATATGTACAAGCAAGGCAGAAGAAGAGGAAAAAGGAATTCAGCATTTGAAAACGAAAAAAAACCGCCAGCGCCAGTCGCTAAAAAAAAACACCCCCAAGTCTAGGAGAAAAAAACAGACAGCCCCAACATGAGAGAAGAGAAAAACCCCCCGAACCCAGTCTATCTGGCGCCAAACGTGATCCTCGTACTTCCAAAGATGACGAAAAAAAAGAAATCCGTTCTTGCGCCATCGTAGTAGAGAGACTCCAAAGAAAAGCCGTTCGTTCAAACGCTCACCTCCCCTGGGTCCTCCATGACACCTTCCATCCACCCCCTACCCGCGGGCATACAAGCGCCCGAGATCCCGCGCTCGTCAATCGCCATGCCCTCACCCTCGCCCCTCTCGACATGCTTCTGGCGGTACAGCTCGTCCCAGATGCGCTGGAAGTACAAGCGGAGAGTCCTCAATCCGCGCAGGTAGCCCCGATCAACGTCGTCGGGGAAGTGCGGCGGGCAAGGGCGCGAGCACCACAGATCGCGGTCTTCGGCTGTGACGCAGTTGGCGAAGTCGACGATTTTGAGCTTGATGTCGAGGTAGGGTTCGGATTTGCTGGGCTCCTTGGACGATGAGTCTGAGGTGGAAGTTGGCTGGCGTAGCTTGCCGTTTTCATCCGCGTCGCCTCGGTCGTAGATCATGAGCAAGCTGCTGGCATACAAGCGGTAGGCGGGCAGTTTGCGGATGATGCGCTGCAGGGCGTCAATTTTCTCGAGAACGGCAGGGATGTGCTTCAATGCTTGGGCATGGCCGATGCCGTCGAAGAAGAAGCGCTTGAGAGCCTCTCTGAACTCCGAGCCGGCTTTGAGGTCGCGGCCGAAATACTTGTCTTCGAAGATGTAGCTTTGGCTACAAACGTTGTAGACTTGCATGCCGCACACGCGTACACCAAGCTCGCGGGAGGTGGTGGTCTTGCACTTGCGGCGCTGCGATGCCTGCTTCTTTTCGTCGGCCTCGACACCGTACTGGCGCGTTCCCATCTTCAGATCCAAGACACACGGCTTTTGCATGCCAGCCGTGAGATCCTCGAGAAGCAGGAAATGTTCGACGCGCTCGTCGTGTTTGACCAGCGAGGCCTTGGGGTTGCGAGGCTCATAAGCGCCTGCAAGCTCAATGGCAGGCCCAAGTCGCGACTGAGTTGAGTTGTCTGCTTCACTTTCGGCGGGAGCTTCTGTTTCGACAGTGGCGGATGGCTGTGGGGTAATAGCTGCTGCGGTTTCGGGGCGTTTGCTCGGATCAAGTAGATCCTTCTTCAGGTCATCCATGGCGAAAACGTCATCTTCGCCGTCCCCACCGTACGCGTCGTCTTCGTGGAACTCCAAATCACCGCGTCCTCCCTCGACATCGGTAGGCTTCCTCACTAGACCTCCACCACTGTGTCGCCTTCTGTGATGTTTCGTCTTGGCGTGAGTCTTTGCTTGCTTCTCGGCCTCTCGAACCTCGGCGCTTCTGCTGAGTCCGGCGTTCCCATTCCGGATGAGGCCGCCCAAGTCGCTCACTGAACGATCGTTGTCGTCCAGGCGTATGCGCTGCACGTTGCGCATGGCCAGACGACGAGTCTCGTCAGTGCTGGTAGTGTCTTCAGTCAAAGCTGCGATGTTTGAGGTGCTGTGTCTGGCAGGTGCCAAGCTGCTTTTCAGCGTCTGTGGCACCTTCCTTAGTGATCGAACGTGGCGGTGTTTTTCGTGACGCTCGTGGCGATGAATGACTGGCGGCGAGAACACATCCCGCAAGACTTGTTCTTGCAGCTTGCGATTCACCATGGTGTAACCCCAGCTGTTCTGTTGCTGCAACGAGGGTCGCTGTAGAGTGCCGACACTACTGTCCTCGCTGTGGCTTACAAAGCTGCTTCTGGGCGACGAGGAAAATCTGCGTTTGGCAGGATCTGGTGTGAGGGAACGTGAAGGGACACGGAACAAACTCTCAGGTATAAGGTGTCGGTTGTTTTGGAAAGTCACCTGCGGCACAGCATTGGAAGCCTTTTGCGAATGCGAGATGATACGCGTTTGACTTTCCGATTCGGCCTTGCTCTCTCCTTGCTGCGAAGACTCGCCATTGAGACCGGACGCGCTATGCCCGTTGACAGCGGAGTTTCCATCGGCATCAATCTGCTTACGTTTATCCTTGCGGTATGTGACGTTCAGTACACCAATGTACCTATCATTTGTCAGCTATGCTCAGGTTGCTGTACTTGATCTCGCGTTTACTGCTTACCTTGGCATGAAGCCTAATAATTCAGGATGGAACTTCTCGATAGTCTCGTAAAACATATTTTCCTTGCTATTGAGCTGTTTGCAAACAGCTCGGCGCGAGAATCGGTACATGGTTGTATGGCCTCCAACTTGGTGACGGAATGGCATTAGCTCGACGGCGTCGACAGCTTCCGGAGGCTGATGCGAATGGCGTCGCTTGGCTTGTGCCATGGTCGACTTGACTGTCGGTGTAGCCGTCGGTGTCGTTTCTTCATCTTCCGACGCTTGCGACATCGATCCGCTTGTTGAGTAGCCGGATTCATATTCGCTATCGGAGTAGCCATTTTCATCTGCCAGTTTTAATTCCGTGCGGCTCTCAGCACTGCGGTGGGAAGGAGCACGAGTAAGAGCAAGTTTGGCTTCTGAGCGATTGCCATTATCTTCAGGCCGGATCGACGATGAAGTGGCGTCCACTGTATGTTCTTGATCGTCTTTAGGACGTGATGCTTGTACTCTGGCTTTCCTGGCTTCTTGTTGCGATTCGTCAATAGGTGAGTCGCCGAGCGCCACGCCTTGATGAGGGAAGTAGGTGGCAGACGAGATGTGCTCTCTGTCTGAATCTTCTTCATCGGTGGCTTTGCGACTGCGATCCATGTGGCCCAGTCGTTCACCGTCGTGGCCTGGCACAGCTTTCGAGTACGAGATTCTGCGTGCCTTTCCAGGAGCGATGTGGTGATGGTTCCGGATTTCCTCCAACAGATCCATGGGCATCCGTTGCGTCTCGTCATCGTCTTGATCTTCCTGCGACTGCTCCTTGTCTTTGTTGTTAGGCTGAAGGTTGGTAGACTTGTCCTCGGTGGTTTGCTGTTTTTGATTCAAGAGATCTTGCAATTTGTGGGTTACATGTGGTTGACGCGATGATGAAACGCCTTCATTTTCTTTGAACAGTCCAAGGTAATGGGAAGCTTTCCGACTCCTCACATTGACTGCAGGCGTCTCTGGCTGAGGCAACTGCGCATCGATGATTTCGTCGTCGTTACCCAGCTCGGCCCTGCTCTGCCGGCGCTGAGATTGTGCAATTGTCATTCCTTCCAGCTTGGCCTTTCCCGCTCTCCAAGAACGATACTGCTGTCTTTCGGCACTTCCTTCAGCGTTGTCCACAAAAACGACTTTTCCCTGCTTGGCCACTGGGTCTGGTGTATGGGGTACCGGCGATCTCGAGTGACGAGGCGTGGCTACACCTTCCTCCGAAATCCCAGCATCGGCCAATGTAGCTCCCAGGTCGTGTAGATCGTACAATGAGCGGCGTTGATATTGCGTCGGCAGGCCGGTTCTGCTGACTGGGCGACTCGCCGTGATAGGCGAATCGGTCGGATATGAGAAGGGCGATAGAGGCGACACGGGCCTTTCCTTGTTGAATGGTGAGTTGGAGTTCATGAACGCCTGTGGTGGCATTGGGATCGCCATGCCGGGCTGGTGGTTGTAGTCGGCTCCTTCGTCGACGAGACCGACGTCTCGCTCTTTCACGGCTACGGTTCTTGGGGTGGTGACGGGGGTGTTGCCTCCAGTATAGTGTGTAGCGAAGATGCTGTCCCGTTCGGACAAGAGAGGCTCAACAGCATGCTGCAAGTCGCGACCAGCTTGGAGGGCGGCAGAAGGGTCGTAAAAGGGCACCGAGTTAGGCTCGGTCCTGGTACGTCGCTGATCGGAGTGGGTGAATCTGGACGGTGACGGTGGTGCTACGGCAGAGCCGGTTTGGACCTGGTGTACCTGGTGTTTGGGTGCGGGCCGGGAGCCGGCGGATTCAGCGTCGGCAGATTGGGCATCGTGGGAGTCTGACGAGCTCTCTTTGGCGGAGGTTGGCGGATCATGATTCAGATGCGCGGGCATAGAAGACCCAGGGTGCGCGGCGTTCGGTGACATGTTCTGGCTGACATTGAGCCTGGAATCGAGCACGCCGGGTCGAGGGTGGGTGGGATTGGATGGGAGAGATTTGCAGCTCGAGCCAGCAATAGGATGCGCTTTGGCAATTGAATTTTCAGGAATGCGCGGCGCGGCGTGGCAGGGTGAAGAGTACTGTAGTTAGTAGCGGGTGAGATGGATGATGACAGCCGAATGTTTCAGGCGTGGTGGTGGTGGTGGTTCAGCAGCACGTTGTGAGCGATTGGCTGAGGACGAGTGTGGTTGGTGATGATGCTTGCTACTAGGGACCGGACTGGAGAAGACAAGACTTGCTTACGTCGAAGTGCCTCTCTCTCGCCTGTCTGCCTTCCCGCTTGCCGGGCCACCAGCCAACTTACGCCCGCATTTCGGCTCCCACTATTTTAGGTAGATTTAGTCTCTTTTACCCATCGTGCCATCAAATCCACCCCCTGATGATCTCTGTCGTCTCTTACTCTTGGGCATCACTTGATCAATCAATCAATTAATCGCCCCTGTCATGACCGTGGATTTGATTAATCACCCTCCTCGTTATCTGCAGCCTGCAACGGCGACCAACTCTGTCCAGCACGATTAGTAGGCAGACAAGTGACATGCATCCAGCGCATACATGGAAAACACACCTCTATGCCGCAACCCGTCCACGAGCCATTTTCAAATCGACAAAAAGAGTCGTTTGCATGCTCACCGACACCTCTGTCATTTATTGCGCAACCATCTTCGCCGACAACCCCAGACCAATGGCCGTCCACCGCTCAAGAACGTGTCGAAATCTCTCATAATTTGCCATCCTCCTATCTACGCCGTACAATACTGCATTCTCATATCGTCCACTCGGCGCCCGGCGGTGTGACAGCTCACAGCTCATCGAGGTGCAGCTGTCATATTGGCACCTTGCATCTCTTGTGACAACAAACACTACATGTCACTGTCTAGTCAGCAGTAGGACAGGAGCTGATTCATCCGTCGGCGCGATCGTTCTCTCCTAACCACCGATCAAAGCCAACATGAGTAGTATCGAACGATTCTCGTGTTTCACTTGCGAAGATCGCAAGCCTTGCGGACGTCGAGCCGCGAGCCCGCGCCACCAGAACCACCAGCCGATAAGGCTGCATGAGTGGCTCAGACCATCTTTGCTAGGTTACTAGGCGAGCTTATCGAGGCATTTCACTAACACTTGACAGGATGATGGGAGTACCGCAACCTTCTTCACCATTTCCCTATGCCTGCGATGCCAATTCTTTTTGTCTTTGGACTGTCTCAGATGAATTGACCGATGAAATACGGGGAAACTCGTCGGTCGTTCTGATACAGCAACATGTTTTGCGTGTTGGTAGTCCATCGCATTGGAACTGGAGTGCCTCCAAATCGCAAATCTTGGGTTCAGCTGTTCATTAAGTATGAGTTTCAAAGTGACATCCAAACAGCATCATCATATTCATTAACCAAACTCCCTCATAAATCACAACAACTACAGCAAACAGACCCAAAAACTCCCATCCCAAATCATAATCTCATCACATACAATGTCCCCTTCTCCCACCCCTACACCCAAACCCAACACCAGCACCACCCCTCGCAGCCCTCTTCTCCATCCAAGCCCTCCTTTTCGCCTCCTTCCTAGCACGCACTCTCTCAAAAAACCCCATCTTGACACCCGCATTCCCCAAACTCCCACCTCCAACAATCTCATCATCGTCACCGTCACGGGCAGCCAAAAACCCACGCCCTTCTTCTTCTTCATCGTTTCGCAAATCAAATGGATTCGTATCCTCTTCCTTCTTTTTCATGTCCCCACCATCAGCGCCAGTGCCGTGACCACCCTCTCTAACGACATCCTCATAGTCCGGCGGTGGGACGTCGTTTTCCTCATATTTTTCTCCCTGATCTCCCAATCGACCATCAAAGGGCACAGCAGCATACTTGCCCCCACTGCGCCCGATTTCCTGCGCCGAGCCGGAGGCGCGTTTCTCTTTGCGGCTTGTGTACGCCTCATAAAGGGCGGCGCCCAGGGTGACGATGGGCGGTTGGAAGCTGTTGCGTCGGTTGGCGCTGGAGCGACACATGTTTTTTTTCGGTTGATCGTTGTTCAAGTAAGATCAATAGTAAGATGAGCGTGATAGTGGGGGCGTCGAAGTGGAACAAGTTGTGATGGAGTGGGTAGCGATGCAGTAGGTGGAGATTGTGACTGCGAGGTAATGGTCGAGCAGTGGAGGAGGTGTTCGAATAGTATATGTAAATATGTCTGTGGTTTCTTCAGAGTTGGTTTCTCGTTGCCGTGGCGTTGCTTGGTTAGAGACAATCCGTCGATAACGGCTGGTCGGACTTGTTGTCGAGGCAGACTTGTTGCCTGAGACAATTCAATGGGTGCGTATGTTGTCAAGAGGAGATAGATGTTGATGACGATCGCGATGAATGCTAGGCAACGGTATGGGTATCTTCACAGCAGGCTCTCTTGTCGTAGCTATATATGCTCACTTCAGTCCGCTGTCTCTTTGGTAAAGTCGATATGCGATATGATGTAGCTTGAGCTTCATGGCTTCGCGCGTAGCGGGTCACTCTGTACCTGCTCTTATACTCTCGGCCGACAACTCTGATCAAGTTGTCCCGTGCCTTGCGCCCGCCTGGTATAGAATGTTGGCATCCTAACAGACCTCGCAATCGATCCCGAAAGCAGCTTAGATCGAAGGATGAATTGCCGGCGAAATGTGCTACATTTAGGCTGTATCCGCGAATGTACACTTACGCAACAGCTGTTATGCGCCGCGTTGCTGGACACGGCATTCGTAGTCAGGAGTGATATTGATACGAGAAAATGTACATACAACATTAAGCCAGCAAGGCTTGAATCTATCAGATAGAACTAAAACTCACTGCATCCGACCCTTACCTTTCCCGCCGAAGCCGCCTTCGTTCGAATACTCACGCATGTCAAACCCAGCATCAGCCCGACTTTGCTCCTCAGCAAGACTCAACTGGATCGCAAAGTCCAGATCGCTCATCTCAGTTTCGCGACTCGTCCCAGCAGCCAGCATCGGCGAATTGCTAACAGAGTTGAAAGCAGACGAAGTTCTCCGCTTGCCGCCCTTTGACTTCGCTTGACGAATGGAAATCTCAAAAGCAGGCGCGTTCTCAGCAAGACTTAGCCGGATTGCTTCTGCTACGTCCGCGTCGTACTCGTCATCAGTCTTCGGGTTCGAGGTGTTTGGCGATACGCTTTGCGGTGGTGTGGCAGTGTCGCTACTCCAGACAGTGTTGGCTTCGCTAGAAGTGAAAGGTGCACTGTCGGTCGCACTAGCCGAGTCGGAATCGCGGCGCGTCTTTTCAAGCTCGTGGGATTCCTGGCTTAGCATGGCAGCGTATGCTATCATCTCCTCTTCGCTGCCGTCGAGCAAGCCTGTGCCGAACCGTCCTGCAAAACGCTCGCTTTCCTTTCTCTTGTTGGCCTTCTCTCGTTCCATCTCCATTTGCTCGTTTGCGATGTAGTTGTTGAGATTCACACGGGTAGCGCCAGTGAACTTGTCGCCTACATTGTTACTGCCTCGCTCGGCACGACGAAGCCGACGCTTGCTTGACTTGTATTGGTCGGCAGCAGACGAACTGTAGTACCAGTACAGCAGAACAGTGCCTAGCGAGACCAGACCGCGAAGGACCGTAGGGTCAGGGTCCAAGCAGATCGCTGCGGCCGCATAGTAGTTCACACCTTGCACGCCTGCCGGCAACGGCTGCGCTTGCATGGCTTGACGGTGATAGCGGGAGGCGAATTTCGAGTTCAGCGTGCGTACTGGAGTGCCTCTGGAGCCTAGAGGATCCCATGCCTGCACCAAGCCATCACTGCCGCCATGTACGAGGTAGAGCGAGGACAGTGCAAGAGAAGAAATTGCCGGGGACTGGGTATAGATGATGCGGACGGGGTCGATGGTAGTGACAACGTCTGCTCTTTTCGAGAGTGGTGCGTGAATGTCCCAAAGAATTACGCTGCCAGTATGCGTTCCCACGGCGATCAGCCTGGCGCGCTGTCCTGGAACATCCGTGGGGCTGATTGGAGGCCCGGTGGACGACATAGGTGTAAGAGACGGCGAAGAGGCCGTAGAGTGGCCAGAAAACCCAAGCAAAGGGTCTTCGCACATCGTTTGGACCGCATGGGTCGAGCAGTCAATCGCACTCGCTGTGATTTGCATAGTCTTCAGCTTGCCGAAAGAAAGCTTTGAAGTCCTCCACTCCTCGATCATAGGCCTTGGTGTGATGGAACCTGTGAGATCCTCCGAAGAAGGGGCGCTGTCGTCGGCATTCTGCGTGGCCACAAATGGTTTCGCATTCGATTCAGACGCAGCATCGGCACCAAAAATTGATGTTTTGTGTGTGTCGTTGAGGATGGAAGACTCAACACCAGTGCGTGATGGCGTTGTCGCTGGGATTTTGTCCTCGAATCGACAGCGTGAGAATCTCGTGATGGCGGCGTCACGTTCTTCTTCGAATCCGCATTCAATAACCACAATATTCTCACCAGCATTGTGTCCATCGTCTCCGGCGAAGTCGACTTCAAGTTTCCTACGCATGTCCCAGCCAATGCAAGCTTTGCGGAAGTGTTTTGGTTTTCGCGTCGCAAAATCAGCGATTTCGCGAGTTTCAGCAAGTATTTGGTCTTTGCTGAGATACATACCGTTCCAGGAGGTACGAGGCGAATAGCTTCCATCAGGACCAGCTTGTGCGTATGGATCAGGTTTGGCAGTGCGTCTGCTTGACTCTACAATGTTCCAATAGACAGAACGTCCAGTGAGCCAGGCAGTGCGTTCCAAAGACTCATCGTCTATGCGTGGACCTCGATCGGCGTCGGAACGGCGGGGAAACTTGGTGAGATAGAACACTTCACCAAGCGCGTTCAGCACCACGGCCCAAATGCGGTTCTGAGCCTGTCTCTGCGGGCTGTATTCGTTGTCGACAGCAATGGCAATGAGCGGTACACCAGGACTCAGAACCCAGCGAGCAGTCATTTCTCCGCGTCCGAAGCGCTGATCGCGGTTGTTGCCAGTAGTAGTGGCACCTACGCTGTACGATGTTAGGACTCCAAGCGATGAGCCCGACAGCATTCCAATTAGACCATCAGTCATCGACGGGATTACTGTGGACTTTGCGATCCAAACGGCGCAAATGGCTTCGTTAGTGGACGAGATTCGTGGAATTCCGAGTTCTGGAGCGCTCATCGCAGAGGAGAATGAGAGAAATCGGCCACGCTTCTCCTCGGTGGAACGGTAGTAAACCATACCAGATGGCGATCCTTCTCCGTGGATCATACCGTATGGCTGACTGACGTCCATGACGTTGGGTAGTCCAACGATCTCTCCAGGTCCGAGGCCATATTGAGTATCGCCAGGGAAACGCTCGTAGAACTGCAAGAACATTTGAGGGTCGGCAGATCCCCACGGGTCGATCTTGCCGATGTAGGGATCGCTACTAGTTGCAGTGCCGATATCGTCTGCTCCATGAATGAACCGTGGCATACGCTTGTTGAGACCCGTCCCAAAGGTAGCATGGAGATGGTTGACAGGGTGGGTTAGATGCGAGCCGTATCTGAACGTGGATTGTGCGACGTGGCTTTGCCCATTTCTTGAGGCATGAGGGGAGGCGAGAGCTTGCACGGGCTTGCCACGTTCTAGAGAGCGTAGGAGCCTCGTACGAAGGATGTATTCACTTCGCCAGGAGGCAAGCGAAGTAAGACGTGTGAAAGCACGTCGTTCAGATCGTACTACAGCGTCTGACTCATCATCGGACTCCCTCTCGAGTGCGTCGATGGAGTCGGCTCCCAGGAAAAGCCGAGCAAATGCGCTTCGCCACGCGTGTGGTGTGGTCACCAGATCGTGGAAGCGTCTTGAGACTGACGCGACTGCAGCCAAATCATTGGGTGCAAGATGCGCAAGCGCGTGCGTCAGGATCTCATTGGGAAGCTCAGCAATCGGACTGCGGTTGTCCTCCGGATCTCTATGCTTCTTTATCACTTCGAACACAGGTCCCTCTCTCTTCCTGGTGGTTGGAGGTGTCGCCGCCTGTTCATATTCCTCAATCCTGTTTTTGGCAGTTCGCAATGGAGTGGATGGTTTGGGTGAGATCGTCTCGACCGGCGTAGGAGGACTCAGTCGTCGTTCCTGGGGTCTAGAATTGACGTTGTGCTCTTCCTGGAGCAAAGCGGCAAGTGCAGCATCGGCGGCGAGCTGCTCGGCTGGCGTTCTTGCTCCGTCCTCATTGCTTGGAGAGCTGAGACCAGAGAGTGAGACGCCGCCGATGTCGCGATCATGAATGCCATGCTGGGCGGATGGTGCTACGGTGTGTGGTAAGGCGGGTTCAGTCAAGTCTGGTGTTGAAGCCGCGGGAGACTCGGGTTGCATAAAATGAGGTGGCGAAAGGATCGGGTAGAGAAGAGATGGCGCCAAAGTTATGGGCGCAATTCTTGAGGACGTGTCGTGAGGTTGTAGAAGATCGGCGGGGCTCTGAGATGTTGGGAGGCGAACCTGTGGGCGACGTGATGTTGTTGAGACGGTGCTCTTGAGGAGTCAGTCGGACAAGCAAGCAAGAGGAGTAGTTTCGTCAGAGGGCATCGCGCTAATGTCGATATCGGATCGGGATTTGATCTAATCTAAGCTTTTGGATTTCGGAGATAATCTGACCAATAAGAAGAAAGCATCAAGATGCGTGTAACACATTGCATTTGAAGACTGGATTCTGTCAAACATGCGGCACAATAATCGAATGCACGTGCAGACCAAGATGACCTCTGACAACGTCGGTCTCGAAAGGTTCGTACAAGAAATCTGCAAAGGACGTACTACCAAGAATACCTACGGCACATAGAGCTTCGAAAACGCCACGACGTTAGTCCTACAACACACGCATTTTGCGTGTGAACGGAGTGCAAGTCCCACACGACAATCGTCACACAAGCTTAAGCACCCGCAAGGCCACACTAGAATCGTGCGAGGAGTACTCTGGCAGACCACGCATTGCGGTCCGCCTTCGCCCATTCCATCTCCACCGTTCTCCCAGCTGCCGCCAGCCTGTGAGATTTTGGCTCTACCCTTCGACCTCTGGCTTAGTATGAATTGCTCCAGGTCACGTTCTTCGTCTTCGGCCGAACTGTAGGCTACTGCGGAGCTGCGAAGGAGCTCGGCATGCTGGCGCTCTGTCGTACGTCGGAATTGCGCGCGGGTCAATGGCCGGTCCGCCTGTAGGCTGTAGGAGAGAAGACGGGCCTCATCTCGCTCTGCCGCAGACTGCGGATTCAGTAGCTTGGACAATAAGCTTACGTCCAAGGCCCCGTCGGTCGAAGGTGTGGCTTCTCGACTGCGATCCGCGTATGGATCACGCTGTGTCGGCGTTCGACGACCACTTTCCTCTTCCACGTCCGACCAATCGTCCGCCATACTCGCGTTGGAAGACATCGAGATTACACTTGTGGTATCGTCATCTTCATCCGTTGTTTTCTCTTCATAATCTCCGCTTCCGTCAACATCGCCAAACCATCCCCCACTGCGCCACCAGGAATAAACGTTTTCGCCGAGAGCTTCCTCAGTCGAATACGTGCCAGTGCGCTGATGTTTTCGTCGCATTTCTGCTTCTACATCCACATTGCGGTCTTGAGGAATCTTCAGATCACCACTTGGTCCAACCATGTAGAACTGAAGGTTGTCGACTGTCTGTTGCGTTGCAGAAGCCTTCCCTGAGTCATCTGAATTGCCGGCAAGTTTGACTAGCCAAAGTGGACGCCTCTGAATGCCAAGTCTGCGAAGAGTGCTGAGCCACATCTGTGCTTGCAGGCTGACTGAAACCCAGAAGATGCCAGTGACAAGATCGAAAGTGAGATGCATCCTGCTTCTCTTCTGCTTGATACCCAGCCCGCTGTCAATTTCCGCGGCGTTGGCACGCTCAACCTCCGATCCCTTTGGTTTTGATTTGCGTTCGCGGGCATATGGCGACTTGCTCAATGCGGCGTTCTCATGGTCTATGAAGTCAACACCTCTCGCAATTTCTTCCCCAAGGAGCTCTGATGGGATTGTAGACTTCTTTCGGTTGTCTATGCGCAAAACCATTTCGTCAATCCTTTTCCTTTCAAGCCAGGTCATTTGTGCCACTTGGATTCTACTCCCCTCGTTGAGATAGACTGCCTCGCTTGCCGCAGTCAGAACACTGAATCCAACTTTGAGCAGAGTGGTGTAGAAATCTTCTGACATCTTGATGCGGATCGCGGAAGCTTGAGAAAACTGCACATTGGCTTGTAAGTTTCGGTATGCCCACCCAAAACGCTGCTTGAAGCTCATTCCAGAAGCTGCCTCGTCCGGCACGTTGAGGGTAGTCAGAATGAGGGCGAGGCTATAGATCAAGCTGCAAAGGATGATTCCAATCAGAATGATCAGATGCGGTATGAAGCCGACGACGCAAACAGTCGGGAACCGCAGCACGCCAAGGTCGTTGACACTCTCAAGGGGATACATGAAGATTCGTGCAAAGCTCCAGATGAAGGCAGCCATGTAGCAACATGCCCAGATCCCTGTGTTGATCAACCGAGCCTTTTCGCGCAGACCAGCCACCGCTAAGAGTGCGCTGCTGAGATGGCTCAAGCAGGAGATGATGCAAACCAGCAAGACTTCCGGCGGAACATTCAGCCGTTGTAGTATCTCACCTCGAGAGAGCAAAGGTCCGGGGTTGTCTGACGAGGTCGATGTTGCATTGTCGTCAGAATTAGAGATGCCGAAGAACCCAAATCCAAGAGCACTGCTGATCATGGCTTCGCATTCTGCAAAGGCGAGAGAATGCTCGAAGATGGTCATACCGAATTCGGGCATCGGTTGTCTCCCTTGCAACGCGCACGCGAGTGTTTCAAATAGCTGACTGGCGCATAGCGTCAAAAAGAAGACAAAGAGGAGTGACATCGATCCACGCAAGAAGGTAGTGTCGCCGTCAAGAGCGGGTATGGACATATTGCGCGCAGCGCAGCATGTAGCATCGTCTTTCCAGAACAACATGGTAGTCGTCAGTCTGTAAAGGAGATCATCATGCCCTCCGAAATCCAAGGCCAGTGTTTTTAGCGGATCCCCATAACGCAGTAGTGCGAAATTAGGAGAGGTTTGGCAGCGAAGCGCTTCCAGCATGATGACCAGCTGTCGAAGAACCGCTCCAATGGGCACAGCATATACTCCCATGCGTACATACCATTTAAGGCGCAGGTTCTCGCGAGAGGAAGCGTAAAACTGAGCGCGATTGAGGATAATGGCTGCCGCAAATGTTGCCAACGCCCAACGAGAGGTCAGGTAGGAAAAGATGCCTCCAAAGTTTTTGATTCTTGCCATGGTCTGCAACATCATACCAAAGATGGAAGAGCCCTCCGTCGTCGTCCCTTGTATCCAAGCTCTTTGAAATGCCGCCTGCATCCCAGCTGTTGTGCTTTGCGCAAGCGCTTCTTGTGCCGTTGATGCCACGCTTGTGAAGTTCGTGACGGTCGCGTTGAGTGCTTCTTCACCAGCCGTAGCATGTGCGATCGTGCTTCCTCCGCTCCAGACTTTCTCCATGATGTCTTCTGGCATGTGTAGGAAAGATCCGGCACGATGCGCCAAGCGAGGAAGCACCATCAGAAGATCCATTGCAGAGGGTACGACAGAAGTGTTTGAGGCTATTCCAGTTTCCATATCGGCAGCAGACGTGTTACTGGCTTGCGTTAAAGGGTGTTGGCGGAATGTTGCGGATGTCTATGGACAATCGATCTCATAAGTCGTATGTTGCTTGAAGCGGACACTGCGTGTTTTCACGGAGGCATCTTCACTCGAACGGATTGGCCGCCTGTGTGATTGGCATCTGATGTTCGTGAAGGTAACAAGTACATCAGGGATCCCAGGTTGTCGTCCAAGTGATCATCCTTGGCCCAAGGCCGTCGCGAACGCGCTCTCAAGCTTCGGCCCCACTTCTGGCAGTTGCGGCGGACATCCCTAGATGCACATTCCCATCTCATCTTCTCTAGACTCAGGCTTCACGCCACTTACATTTAACGGAATACTACATACGGAAGACTTGCGTTCGCTTCTCTGGACTCCGTCCCTTACAGCAACTGACGGATCTATAATCAATATTGTACTCTACGAAGACCGGCTCTACATCTGATCGCTTGGCAGTGCTCTGGACATCTCGGAACCGTCTTCGTCTTCAGAATACAAGTGCTCAGGGCAACATCGTATCGACAACCGACGACTTAGAGTAATAAGCGAGACACCCAGGATATCCCAGACAACAGTCGCCCTGTGAAGATCCAGGCAAAAGGGTTGTACCCTCGCAATCCCGGCTCACCGCTAACATCCACAACTACGCGTGAGAGGGAACGATGACCGGTGCCCAAACTTGCACAAGTCTTCAATAACCAGCGGTGGGCGTGTGATCATGGATCAGGGGCCCATTGATGCTGGGCCGATTCATGAGGAAACGGCCAGCTACGAGAGGACAACACTCGCTAGAACACCTTCGACCCGACAAGGAAAGCAAAATGTTATTCCTGTTACGACATCCGATGGGCCGTTTCTCGGAAAGCCTGGAGAGTCCAGAGATTCAAGTGGCGACTCATTTCGCAAACCAGACGATGGGCCACTTGAGCCGCCTCAGGGGACTGCGGAAGAAATGAGAGACTCATCTCTTGACGAGGGTGGATCCCGTAGTACTGAGACTGCCACAACGGAAGTCCCAGAAGAGGAAAAGGTCCATCTTCATCGCATGCACAAGTTCACCCTCTACGAGACCAGCGCACGATACTGGATAGCAGGCTCCGATATTACCGAAACTTCCTTCAAGCTGCTACGTGTTGATCGCACTTCGCCACCCGGGCTAGTCAGCATTTTCGAGGACGACACAGTGTACGAAGAGAAACAGCTTAACGAAGTCTTGACCAGCATAGATGTAGGCAACAAGGCTACCGGTGGACTTCGGCTGAAATGTGTTTTCTGGGGCTTGCTAGGCTTCATTCGGTTTACCGAGTCTTATTACATGCTGATCATCACCAAACGGCAACAAGTCGCAATGGTGGGTGGCCACTACATCTATAGAGTGGACGATACAGAGCTTGTCCCTTTGACGACTGGGTCCAGCACGCGCTTCATGAGTAATCGCAATCCCGAAGAGACACGCTTCCTGGGTATCCTCAACAATCTGGACCTTTCGCGCTCATTTTATTTCAGCTACTCGTATGACATCACCCGGTCATTACAGCACAATATCATCCGCCAGAGAGAATCACTCAATGAAGGCAAATACTCTTGCGGCCACGACTTCAACAGCATGTTTGTCTGGAACAGTCACCTGCTGAAACCTGCGGTCAAGGCCTTGAAACGCCCCCATGACTGGTGCCTGCCCATCATTCATGGATTTATTGACCAAGCAGCGCTTGACATTTTCGGTCGGGTTGTTTACATCACCATCATCGGAAGACGCTCGCGCTTCTTCGCCGGAGCACGATTTTTGAAGCGTGGAATCAACGATATGGGATATGTGGCAAACGACGTCGAGACCGAGCAAATCGTGTCGGAGATGCTGACTACATCGTTCCACGCACCTGGTCCTCGTCTTTTCACCAGTCCCACCTGGACATCGTACGTGCATCACAGGGGCAGCATACCGCTCTACTGGACGCAAGACAACACAGGGGTCACCCCAAAGCCCAACATCGACCTGAGTCTACACGACCCGTTCTACCAACCCGCTGCATTGCACTTTGACGACTTGTTCGAACGATATGGGTGTCCGATCTACGTCTTGAACCTCATCAAATCTCGAGAACGCACGCCACGTGAATCCAAGCTGCTCTATGAGTTCCAGCACTGCGTAGACTTCTTGAACCAGTCTCTGCCGGAAGACAAGAAGATCATGTACAAGGCTTTCGACATGAGCCGAGCGTCCAAGACTAGAGGCGGAGATGTCATTGGCAATCTTGAGATCATCGCGCAGGAGATCCTTGCCACGACGGGGTTCTTCCACAACGGAGACACTGATTACAACACGCCCCAAGTCCAAAATGGTGTTGCACGAACGAACTGTGTCGATTGCTTGGACCGTACCAATGCCGCACAATTCGTGATTGGCAAGTGCGCGTTTGGCAAGCAGTTGCAGGCTTTGGGTGTGCTCGGTGCCGACGAGGTCGAATATGGTACGTATCTCCAAATCGTCTACTCAGATGTTTTCCATCGCTGACATGACTACCTACAGACACGGACGCAATCAATTTGTTCACACACATGTTCCGGTAAGTGATTTGATAAATGCTCTGTAGTGGATGATATGCTAACATCTTCCCAGTACGTATCGCTATGCTATCTTCGTTAGAACCAAAGACAACAACAAGATATGGCCATCACATTTGGCAAGAGCCACAGCTGACTTTTACCCTTACAGATGACCACGGAGACACCATCGCTGTGCAGTACGGTGGATCGCATCTTGTCAACACGATGGCAACATATCGCAAGCTCAACCACTGGCAAAGTCATTCGCGCGACATGGTTGAGAGCTTCAAGAGATATTACCACAACTCGTTCCTTGACACCCAGCGCCAGGAGGCATACAATCTTTTCCTTGGTAACTACACGTACGTCAAAGGTCAGCCAATGTTGTGGGACCTCGCTACGGACTACTACCTCCATCACTCGGATCCCCGAGGATATTTAGATCGTGCGCGGCGAGACTATTACATGTGGTATACGCCTGAATTCCTCAAGCCCCGCGAGCTACCGCCAGTGCGATACCCGGCGGATCACCAGTTCACCGAGAAGGTATACGATTATGACGACTACTGGCTCGAGTACTACCGCCCAGAAGCCCTGTCTTCTTTCCTGAAGATGTACATCTTCCGGATGAACAGCACCAACCGCTATCTGCCAGATCGGCCGCACAGCCGCGACAAGGCCTTCGACTTCAGCCCTTTCAAGCCCCGGCTTGAACCACAACGCCAACAGACGATTGAATCGCCGGACAAAAGAGCGCCCCGTAAAGGGGTGACGATCCTCGATCCTTCGGAACAGGGTACCGGAACCAACACGCCGCGCGATAACGTCCGCCCGACGACTGCCACAGGTGAAGACAAACCCAGCATTCTGCGCGACACCAGTCTGCGGCTCGCAATCCCCGACGCCGCAATAGAGAAATCCTTCGACCCAAACAAGTCAACAAGCAACCCGGCGGACAAAGCGCAGATGCATCTGTGGACTCTTAACCAATTTCACACGCAATCTCTAAACCCCAGTGTCAGCGAAGACGAGGCGGCCGAGTACAGCCGCTACATCACGCACCCACTCACACTCCCGCTGGTGACGACTTCAGACCTACCCTCCGACGCTGACATAGAGTACGTCGAATACGTGCAGCGCAACGGACTTGCGCTGCCACCATCTATGAGCGATGAGTTGAAATGGGAAGAAGCGGGTACTGAAGGCGACGAAGATCGTATTGACGAGCAAGACCTGCGGGATTTCAGGGAGTTTGTGGCTGGGAGGGAGGAGCCGTTGACAGTTACTGATGAGGATGGGAACAAGAAGAGGTACAAGGCATATAGGCAGTGGTTAAGAGGGAAGAGCTTGTTCAAGCAGAGCAAGGTTGACCCGGAGTATGTGGCTGGTGTGTGAACCCGTGTTTGAGTGGATGAGTCAGCGTTTGCTTCGGACAACGGTAATGGGACTTTCTCTTTGGTTTAGCAAGGCGTTTCTTTTAAGACATCAACAGATCACTAGCTGATACATTACAGCAAGCCAGCTTCCTCATAAAAAGCTGGCTTCACTTCTCGTGAGCTTTGTTAGATAAGTACGACAAGAAGTGTCCTCTGGCTGCTTTCACTATCCATTTTCTTCACCTTTCACGTGCTAAGCACGGCCAGTCATGTGAAGTGTCAAGGCACATGCAAATCAGTCGCAATTTCCACGGCCTTTCTAGGATCCTCACAACGCACCTCGCACCACACACAACCAACACAAGTTACAACCGCTTTACCAACGTACAACACCCCCCAACATGGCGAAGACGCGACCATCACGTTCGCGCTAACGCTTCCAGCACACCGGTATCGCAGCAATGCCTCTCCGTCGTTCACGCCGCATCGCCTTCCGCAAGCCGTTTCGCTTCAACGACTTACCGCCGGAGCTCCGCAACGCAGTCTACACATCGGTGTCAAAAATTATCGTGCGCTCGACCTTACCGACAAATTACCAGCGACAGCTAAAGCCCTCAGTCAGGTCTCTCGCTCAGTCCGTGTGGAGTCCTTGAGCATATACTACTCCGTGAACGATTTCACTGCAAGTTGCTTCTACTGGCCCACCACTCTCGAGGCTCAACAAGAAGTCTCTCGCATTGACGAATGGTTTGCACTCTTCGGCGAAGTCGCAGCTCGCCACGTACGCGCTCTCCTTATCTGGCACCTTCGCATCTACAAATCGATGGGAGCGACCTACCTCTTCGTCCCCTCAACCCTTCACCTACGCCGCATGGACGTGTTTCCTCACTGGGACGCTTTCTATGATGAATATCGCGCGGCTTTCCGGGCTCGCATCGCAAGGCAGAGCAACCACTTGCATTGGGATGAGGATCTGTTGGACCATGTCGACCAGGAGAGGAGGAAGAAATTCCCTGTCGGGGCGTTCACTCTCTTGGCAAACTCCGTCTCAAACCGGAAGCACTGCAGCTGTTGCTCACAGGTCTGCAGCTGGTCTTACCCGACACCACCGAGTCTGACTCGTCGCTCGTAGCTGCAGCGCTAGTCTCACAGCTGGAGGGAAGGGTCAGTCAAGACATTGTTTGCTCCCCACGGCATCTGGTGGTCTCTTGTGATGAAATCACAGTAAGTACCAAAGCGATATACTGTTCCAGTCGGGGTCAAGGCAGCTAAGAATTTGGATCCAGCAGGACCTGTTTTGAGCCAACTTCCGGTCCCGCAGCCTGAGAGGATGCCTCGAGGTAAACAAGGGAGTCCACGATACATGGTTCAAGTCACAATGAAGTTGGTGCTGAAGTCAGGCATGAACGAAGATGGAAATTCGAGAGACTACGATCGAATAAGAGAGATTTCGGCCATGTTGACAACGAGGACAACACTTGCTTTCTGAGTAGCCAATATGCAGTCGATGGAGACGAAGGACTGATGACTGTTGAAAAACTCGATCCTAGCTTGAAGAAGGGTGCTTTGCCCTTGTCATTTGTAAGTTTATGAGTTCTAGTTTTGCTCTCGTCGTTGTCTTATGACCTTCCAGTCCAGCACACTCCTCACCTGTTATCTATCTACCTTCACTCTCGTTCCAACTTCACATCTGCTTCGCACGGCCAATCATATGCTGCTGCCTAATCGTCGGCCACGTGCATCGGGTCGCACCCGACTCACTCCGTTGACACCTACAAACGGCCTTCGCTGCCAGCTCAGTGCTCACGACATCAATACATAAGCAACGACCACAACCAAGACACAGTCCCTTTAACAACCTTCAACACCCGCCGTCATGGCGAAGACACCACATCAACCGAGCTCGCGCAAGCGCAAGCGCGCCCAAGACGACGATGTCGTCTCAATGCCTCTTCGCCGCTCCCGCCGAGTCGCCTTCAGAGACTCATTCCGCTTCAACGATCTGCCGCAAGAACTTCGCGATGAGATCTACAGCATGGCGTTGCGTAATAAGGTTTCACGCCATCTTACTGGCAAATCACTCGAGCTCACCGGCAAGATGACAGCAGAAGCAAGAGCTCTCAGCCAAGTCTCCCGCTCAGTTCGTGCGGAGTCTATGAGCATCTACTACTCCGAGAATACCTTTTACGCGCATCTCCGCTACCACTGGGACGTAATGGGATCACACCGAGCAGCGAACTAGACACGACAACTGTCTCGGGTTGAGCAATGGTGCATCATTTTCGGCGAGCTCGTGGCGCCACGTCTTCCTTCACTCCGTCTCGATCTTGCAAGATGGTACGGTTACCAGGCCGCCTCCGTCGACTTCAAGGAACCAACTCAGCCTTTGGCCTGGATTGCACACCAAGAATTGAGATTTGAAAGGAGCGATGCCTCCAAGCCCGAGCTCGAGGCATTTGCGTTGGCAGTCCTCCGGCCCCAGGGCAAAATCGTACGCACGGCCACGTCCTTACGACTGTTTCTTCTAGGCATTCAGGTGATCACACGGAACAATACTCGCGGCGCAGGGCAGAGGAAATGCCGGCAACCGCGTTGTTGTATCTGGAGTCGCAGACTGAGTTGCAGAAATATCTCCCACGCATCAGATTTTCGCCCCAGCCATACGTCTTCGACTTCAGGTAGGTGACCACGAATCGCAAGGCTTGAGATGATTCCAGCTAACGTCAAATTCCAGCGGAGATGGTGGGAGAACGATGCTCCTACGTGAGGGAGCGACACTCGAGCCGTGGGTGAACAGGTAAGGCATGCTATGAGAACAAGAAGGAGGCATAGCTAACGCCGAAGCCAGGAGCGAATGGTCAGGTTGAGTCCGACAAAGTGCAACAACGCTGGCTAGCGAGAACACCACCTTTGCTTTTGAGTAGTAACACGGCTTGGACAAGGCTCGCGGAGTAGAAGGCATCGGAGTGGCGAACTGCTACTCAGCTGACAGCGAGCGACTACATAGCTAGTCCACCATGCCAAAGCAACAATTCCCTAACTACCATTAAATCTCACCGAGTCCCTACCCATCCAACTCAAGCA
>Ga0265798_10001883_pt1 | contig 31576 bp, 25 predicted proteins | sample P3T30metagenome_FD_192430 | JGI IMG/M metagenome (GOLD analysis project Ga0265798, IMG submission 192430) | Plant litter microbial communities from East Loma Ridge, Irvine, California - P3 T30 | ecosystem: Environmental > Terrestrial > Plant litter > Unclassified | place: USA: California... | reverse complement strand
CCCGGATCGTGTAAACTCTTTCCCGGTACCGTGTCCGAGCGGCCGAAGGATCATGTCTCGAAAACATGTGTGGGGGCAACTCCACCGTGGGTTCAAATCCCACCGGTACCGCCATCGGGTTGATTGCACGTCTGGTCTCCAGCGTTTGCAGGTCTGACCCAACAGAAGAGCCCCCGGCTTCGGCCGGGGGCTCTTCTCATTCTTCGAGGCTGTTTCGCTGCCCGCGTCGGTGCTCGCCGTCGGATTTGCGGCTGCCTGCGCTCTACTTTGCGGCTGCCTGCGCTCTACTGGCGGCGACTGCCGCTTGTTTTTCGGCGCGCCAAAGCACCCCGGACGCTCAGCCGCTGTTTGCGGGCGCGACGAAGCGTCGGGGTGTGCGGGGTGGTCGTGTCTGGTTCTGCCGGCGGTGCCGGTGCGGGTCGGCCCGCTACGCAGGCACTGGGGGTAGCCCTAATGGTTCCCAGGGCACGAGTTTCCGAGGTGGTGGGTTCCGCATGTAGCGGGTTTCGCCGTTCCGTCGTCGTTGACCCTTCCGGACTTGTCACGATCGACGGGCCCGCTGGAGGGTCCACGACCCTCGACTTCGACGACGCCGTCGTTCTCAGCGCCGTCCTCATCGAAGGAACCCGCATCCTCCGCGAGAAAAGCTGGTCCGAACGCGACGCCGTGCTCGCCTGGCTGAGCGATCACGACACCGTCTGAGCGACAACGCACAGCGAACCGGGTCGTCCGCGCATAGAGGGAGTAACCGAAAGGGGCCTCCCATGCCTACCCAATCGCGCGCCGACCGACTCGACGCCTTCATCACCGCCGCCACCGCCAAGCACAATGCGAAGTACGACTACTCACGGGTGCCGGAGGCGTTCATCAACGCACACACCAAGGTCACCATCGGCTGCCCCGACCACGGTGACTTCGACCAGGAACCGAACGAGCACAAGCGTGGTCAGCGCTGCCCAGACTGCTCCGGCCGTCGGAACTCGCGAGCGTCAGTCCACGGCGCCCGCTTCGTCACACGAGCCGCGGACGTCCACGGGAACCGGTACGACTACTCTGCCGTCGCGTTCGTCGACCAGCACACCGAAGTCACCATCATCTGCCGACAGCACGGCCCGTTCCGCCAGCGGCCCGACGAACCACGTTGACGTGGACGGGCCGAGCGGATGCACTGACTGCGCAAACGAAGCTCGACGCGTGTGGTTGAAGAACCGGTGGACGCGGCGTGACCGTTCGCAGCGACGGGACCGCGACAGCGGCGAGTACGCGGCGGCCTGAAACAGAGCGACCGGGTCGCCGTGGGGTACGGCGATCCGGTCGGATGCTCGTGTGTGGCGAGCCGAAAGACAGCGTGACAGCAGCAGTCAGTTCGCCGCGTCGTACGCGTCGCGGACCAGCTGGCTGATCCGCCCACGGGCCGCAACCTCATGCCCGTTCGCAGCAGCCCATTCGCGGATCTTCACCAAGAAGCCGAGGCAGACCAAGAGCAAGACCCAGTCCGGCCGACGTCGAACCGCAACGCGGGACGCGAACTCTACCGAGTACGTCCCTGCGTGAACGGGCGAAACCGATCTTGCAGCATCACGGCATCCTGCGGCACCTGGAATACGGCCTGAGCCCCGCGGCTGCAGGGATGCTCGAGATGCGTAATCAGCTCGCCACATGGTCGGAAGCCACTCCGACCTGACGAAAGAGCCCCCAGCATCTGCCGGGGGCTCTTCTTTGTCGTCCGCCCGGAAGTGAGCGTTACTCCTCGGTATGGTGATCGAATGGTCATCCGCGTGGACTCCGGGCTCGTCGTACAGCAGCTGTCGGGCCGCAGTGCCAGGTCATTTGTCCTGAGCGACGTGGACCCGGGGGCGTCAGTAGTGCGCCACCTCGTCCCGGACGAAGACGCGCGACGGCGACTCGGCGAGCAGGGCTTCGTCGTAAAGCCGTCGAGGGTCGCGTGGATGGTCGACATCGGCGTAGACGACGAGGAATTCCTCGCGGGATTCAGCGCCCGCCACCGGCGAGAGATCCGACGCACTCAGCGTCTGTTCGGTAAGTCCGGCTTTGAACTGCAGGTCGATTCGTTCAGCGCCGGTGCCGTCAGCGACTCCTTCGTGGAGCTCTACCACCAGACGATCGCATCGAGGAGTCTCGGTATCGATGCGCTTTCCGGGTCACTCAGGAGCTTGTACGCCGACCCTACGGCAACGGTGATCCGCGCCGTTCGTCCAAATGGTGAGGTCGGTGGGTACTGCGTCGTCCGCGCGATTGCCGGCACGGATATCCTGCGCCTCTGCTACTCGGCCGTTGAGCCAAAGGCGCGCAGGTTCGAGATGTCCCGCAACCTCTACATCGAAGCTTTCCGGCTGGCGCGTCGCTCCGGATTAGAGCGAGCGACGCTCGGAGCCGACCCCAACCTGTACGGGCACATCGTCGACACGGGTCTCCTACGCTTCAAAGCATCGCTCGGCGCCAGGCCGGTCCCTGCCGGCTCGGTCGACCCGGTCGATCTGGGAGACGAAGCGGAACTCATCGTCGCGCAGGGCGTCCTCGCGGACCCGACCGTCACCTTCGCCTACGCCGCCGACGGCGGTACGCAACTGGTACCGATCGTGTTTACCTCCAACGCCTTGTCGGTCGCGGAGTTCTCGACGTCGGTCGGCCCCATCGAGGTGCGCAGATGGGGCGTCAGCGCACCGCGCGCCTGAGCATCTCCGGGAAGGTCTTCGAAAAGCCGCCATCGACGAGGTCTGCTCGTCGGATCTGGTGCAGCACGAGGTCGTCTTCGGCGATGGTCATCAGGGACCACGGGTGGCGCACTCTCGGGGCCCCGCGCTCGATCTCGACCTCCGTCAGCCCGAGCGCTCCAGCGGCCCCGCCCTCCGGTCCGTCCGGGGAGAAGTTGTTCACCTTGAGGTGTGGCGGGGCACCGACTGCACGGTGCAGTTGTTCGAAGCACATGCCTCGGAACCTCCGTGCCAGGCGAAGCTGATCGGTGCCGAGGGCCAACGCGGACTCAAGGCTGTACGACGCCGCTGCGGCGTCGACCGCGACGTACTGCGTGCTCACGACCTGCCCGACGAGCTCGCGCCACCGTCGGTCTTCTCGATTCGCGGAGTCACTCCCGATGAGCACTGGGACACCGGCCCATGTGGACATCGCCAGACCGATCGCGAACGACAGGGCGGTGGACGCAGAGACGCGGGCAGCCTTCGCATGTTCTCGGAGTCGTGCGGACTCTTCGATCCCGAGCGCCGACGACGACACCGCGGCGATCGCCGCGCCCCCGGCGCTCCTCATAGTCGGTGCAGGCCAGGGCAAGGATTGGTAAGTCGCCCCGAACGCCTCCTTCCACGCTGCGGTCGCAGCCGCGGAGTCGCATGTCCACCGTTCGTGCTGTTCCCGTGCGAAATCACTGAACCTCGGCCTGGCGGGGAGAGACCCTCCGGAGCGATACGCATGATCGAGGTCGTTCCACAGCACGGTCCGACTCCATCCGTCGACGACGAGGTGATGTACGCGGAGGACAAGGAACTTGCGGTGGTCCCGCTCGACGATCGCGTGCTGCGCCAGCGGTTGTCCGGACAGGACGTCGTCGAGGTCGAACCGCAGCTCGTCTGCGAGACGGGATGAGTCGACTTCACCGCCGACGTGGAGCGGAGCCACTTCCCGATCGTGGGCGACCAAGAGGTGCCCGTCTTCGGACACGAAACGAGCCCGGAGTGCCTCGTGGCGCGACCATACCGCACGGAGTGAGGTCTCGAGCAGCTTGATGTCAACCCCCGAAGGAATCTCGAAGAGATCGGGGATGGCGTACCTATGGGCGAGCCGCGGCCATGCGCGCATCGTGTCCAGCATGCTTTGCTGGCTCGGCGAGATCGTGGCGTCCGTCACAGGAGCGCCGGCCCGAACGCGAGGCGGGACGCAGCTCCGAGGAAGTGGGACTGCAGGGACGCGCCGGAGGAGTGGTCTGCGGCGGTTTGGTCCACACGGCGGATCATCTTCTCGTAGTTGACGAGCTGGAAGGCGTCGGCGGTCACGGCTGCCACCGCCCTCGCCCGTCCCACCGAGTCGCCAAATCGAGCCAGCGCCTCGTCGACTGCAGCACTGACCCGTGGATCTCGGAAGGAACGGTCGAGCGTCAGCAGATCGACGCCTGCCGGCGCGAGCGCGACGTCCGTCCAGTCGTGGACGACGAACCCACCGCCGACCGAGGCGATGTTCGCCGCGTTAAGATCGCCGTGCGTGACGGTCTCCGATGACTGCGCCCGATCTGAGAGCACGGCCATGAGCTCGTCGATCCGGAGCCGGAGGGCGCCGCGGAGCTGCTGAGGGACCCAGCGGAGATCGTCAAGGTCATCGACGACGGTGCGGAGCCTCTCCAGCGGTCGGGTGAGGAGTTCGTCGAGTTCCGGGTGACCGTTCGCGAGCATGGCGTCGAACTCCTCCTGAAGACGCAGCACCGTCCCGACCGCGGTCCCGGGGCGGGGTCGAGCACGCTCGAAGTCCGACATCGCGAACCACCCGTCACCCGATGCCATCACGTTCGGGAGCTCACCGCGTGCAGCTGCGGGGGTGTGCAGGAGGAACGAGGCCTCCGAGGTGAACACCGGATGACCGACCTTTATCCAGAGCCGTCCGGCCGAACTCTCGACGGTACACAGACACGTGACGGAGGAGTGCCTGACAGTCCGGAACCGTCCGGTCAGGGAGACCCCGCGAGCGCCGACCTCGTGCCGCACGGCTTCGATCAGGCGTCGGGTCCACCCGGGCTGCTGCCAGGACGAACGGGGGCCGTCGAGTACCTGCGACGCTCCCTGCTCGGAGAACTCGAACTCGTCTGCGGATTTGATCCGCAGCGGCTCGACGGAGAGGCCAGTGCGTTCGGACAAGAACTCGACCGACCGCGAGGGATTGGCATCAGAAGGAACGAAGGCGCCCGTCGTCGGCACGACGATCGATCCGCCGTCGTGCGTGTGGATCCTGAGTCCGACGCCGGAGGGTGGCACCGCCCGTTCGAACCGGACCCGGACGGTCGGCCAAGGAAACCGGTGGTGGAGGTCGATCTCATCCGGGCCGAACCAGTCGACGTGCGCGGACATCGCGCGGTGTGTCGTGCGCAAGAGATCGAGCCGCCAATCGATCAACGCACGGGCCACGCCTGGTGTCGCGTTGGCGAACGTCGCCGTGCAGGAGCAGGGCGCAGCGCTGACCGCTGCATCGAGCACGTCGACCACGGCGTCAGCTGCCTCGTCGTCTCCTTCCAACCGGACGACGTGCGGTTCGTCGTCTCCGCATGGCGAGCCCAGACTGTGGAAGCGACGTCGGATAAAGTCGGGGAGTTCCAGCGTGAGGTCACCCGCCGTCGTCGTTGAGGTCTCCTTCATCTGCCGACTCGGGCCGAGCGATCCGACACGTGCAGGCGGACCTCACCGAGGTAAGCCTCCCCGTCCGCGTCGTAGAACGGTGCGTCTGCGAGATCCGGGAGCGCCTCCGAAACCAGGACTGCGACGCCGGCACCAGGAGTCCGGAGCAGCGCTGCGCGGACGAAGGAGTGGAACGACATGACGGACACGACGCTCGTGAAATCCACGCGGAACGGCTTAACCTCGGCCTTGAGTTTCGCGAACACCCGATCGGGGAGCGCGTGCGCGCGTTGCCAGCGGCGAACGTCCGCGTAGACGTGTGCCTCGTCGCGGAGCGCGAAGTCCCTCGCCTCGACGTGGAGGTTCCAGGTCTGTCGGAACACGACGACGTCACCGATCGACACCCGCGGCATCGAGTCGGACCCGGCGATCGACTTGAAGACGCCAGAGGCGAACCCCGAGAGGAAGTGTCCGAAGAAGTCGGAGAGCCGACGTCGGGACCCGTCGGGGAGCACTCCGACCAGGCTCCCGTCGTCAACCCGTTCGATCTGGACGTCGACCGCCGCGACCGTCTGGTCGGCGTGCAGCCCGGGAGTGGCAGCGAACGCGATGACGACATCGCGCCGTGATGCAACGACCGAGGACCGTGCGGTGTTGTTCGGCCATGTCCTGGGGAGTGCGGGAACGAGACGCCCCGCGGCGTTCTGCTCGCGTGAGACTTGGTCAGTCGTCATCGTGCGAGGTGACCGCCCCCAGTCGAACGGGGGGCCGAGAAGTGTCGGGAGTGCGACGTGGAGCTCGCCCAGCACGATCGAGTAGTCGCCAGCTGCGAACGCCTCTAACGACCGCGCACCGATTTGGAAGTCGGGCGCGTGCACGGTCGAGGTCTCCCACGCCGGAGCGTGATCGCCGAACTCGGCTCGGAGTGCTGCGAGCATCTCATCGGGATCGACGTGGACCGCGCGGGCCGGGGACCCCACCTCGGAGCGAGGTGCGCCTGCGGCAGAGGCGGCAGCCCACCACCGTTCGCGGAAGTCCTGCAAGAGATCGGCCAGAATTCCCTCGTCGTTCTCCGTGAAGGATCCGGCCGCCGCGAACCAGATCTGGTCGAGCGTGGTGGCTTTCGTTCGCGCGACGATTTCGTCCAGATGCGCTTCGAACGCCGTCAGCATCGCTCCCGCCACCCACCTGGCGCTCGTGAGCATGACGTCCAGCGGCTTCTCAATCCTGGAGAGGAAGGCGCTGCCGAGCGTGAGCTCGAGATCGCGTCGGGCGTCGATGTAGACGAGCGAGCGACCGGCGTACATTTGGCCGGCGCGACGGTAAGACTCCTCGCCGGTCAACGACTCGAAGGCGTCGTTCAACGCGCGGAATGCCGGTGCCACGTGATCGGGGTCGTCCCATCGCTCCGTGAGCTCGTCGCGATGCGACGCGAGGACGTCCCATGCGCCACGAGCGAGCTGCGCGGCCTCCTGGTCATCGATCCGGTCGAGGAGTGCGACGAGACGCTCCTCGGATATCTCGTCGATCGGCAGATCGGCGTCCCACGTGATGAGGCGCTCACCGAGCAGCGACTCGAGCTCCTCGAAGACCGCATCCGTGTCGGCGAAGAGGTCCGGACGCTGGTCCACCGCTGCTACTGCAACCTCCTTGGCATTCCGGACGCGGTCGCACGCCTTCAGCACGACCTGACGTTGCTCACTCAGTACGAGCGCGCGACGCCCGGGTCGGCGGAGCTGGAGATCGGAGGTCGAGTGATGGGGATGCGGAGCAGGGACAAGCCACGGTCGCAACGTCGGCTGTTTCGCGAGCCACTGACTGAACGCATCGAGGGCCCAATCCTCGAAGCGGACTGTGACGTCGCGGATCAGGGCAGCGCCGGGACGTTGCTCGACATGTGCGACCGCCGGGTCGATTCGGAGCCACGAGAACGGTCCGAAGAACCCGATCGTGTCGTTCTTGGTCGCGTACCGCTGCAGGTAGCGCTCGGCGATCCGCTCCCTGCGTCGACGTCGCTTGTTCCGTGGAGCGGCATCCCCCGCCAGAAACAGCGACTCGATCGCCCCGTGCGCGTCGGCCGACTGCCACGCGATCGCCGCGCGGAAGCGCTGCTCGCGGACGACTTCGCGCAGTGCCCGGCTGTTGCGATCCGCCGCGGCAGCGAAGCCCGATCGGTACTCTTCCAGATCGACCTGCCCCGCCGTGAACCCGTCCGCGAGCGCGGCCAGCGACGGGTCGGACATCGTCTCGAGGGTATCGACTCCGAAGCCCGTAGCGCGAAGCACGCCGTCCCGCCAGACCGCCCAGTCCGTGCCCCCAAGAGCGACTTGGTACTCAGTGTTAATCGCAACCATCTCCCCGAAACCGGGGACCGAACGAACGCCGCGGTGGCTTCTGAAAACTCATTCAGATGGTCAGCGACCGACGATGCCCCGGCCCCCGGGATGTCTGTTGCGGTGTACATCGTCGCCGTACTACAGTACCGAAAACGACGCCCCCGGCAATGCCGGAACCGTGATCAAAGGGGTTGATCTGCGGCGTCGAGGGGAGGGGGTCTCATGCCATCGAGCGTGCTCATCACGGGGGTCACCTCTGGAATTGGGCGTGCCGCGGCAATCCGGTTCGCACAGATCGGCTTCCGGGTGATCGGGACCGGCCGTTCCTCGCGGAACGCGCGTTCTCTGCAATCTCGACTGAATGCGTTTCCGGAACCGGTGAGCGGCCGACACCGGATAGTTGTGTGCGATCAGTCTTCACTCTCGGCCGTTCGTAATCTGGCGCAGCGCGTCGTGGCGGAGCGCATCCCACTGCACGCTCTCGTGGCGAACGCCGGAATCCAGCCGCAGAAGCGCTCCGTCACCGGCGACGGGATCGAGTCGACCATCGCGGTCAACCACCTAGCGCATTTCGTGTTGGCGCGGGAATTGGCACCGGCACTCCGCGAGGCGTCCGGTCGGATCATCGTGACTTCGTCGTCATCGCACCCGGACGGCCGACTCGACTCCGACGATCTTGAACTCTCGCGGGGGTGGACGCCAGAGGGGGCGTACGGGAGATCGAAGCGCGCGAACATCATGTTCGCCGCCGACGTGCGCGGCCGGCTCGGCCTTCCGGCGTCGGCGTTCCACCCTGGGGACATCCGCACGTCCATCAACCGGGAGACGCCGTTCGTCCGGCTCACGAAGCCGCTGGAGTTCGTCAAGTACGCCCACCCCTCGCGTGGTGTCGACACCCTCGAATGGTTGGTGACGACTGCCGAGGGCGCGGCACCGTCCGCCGCCTACTACGCCGACCGGGCACCTGCCGAGACGCATCCTGATGTGTCGGATGAAAGCAAACGAGCGTGGCTCTGGGACGAGAGCGCCCGGCTGGTCGATGGAGTGCTCGAATGAGCACACGCGACGCGGAGTTCGCGCATCGGACCTGGTCGGAGACGCTTCTCGATCCCGCGTTCCCGTGCGTCGGAGGTGCCGGTGCCGTGCGACGCGGCGACTACCGGCACGAGACCTACACGTCTCTCGATGACGTGGTCGCGGCAACATCGTGTGCTGATGACCTCGCGCGGTTCTTTCGCGAGCGGCCCGGAGCGGAGCATCCGGTGTCGGTGTTCACCGCGAGCTTCCCGGACTCGCTCCCTCGTGATGAGGACCACTTCGAAGCGCTGTTGTGGACCTTCCTGCACGCACTCTCGGAGCACGATCAGGAGCCGATCGCACCACCGCCGCTCGATGAGCCGGAGGACATCGGGTTCGTCTTCGGGGGACGGCACCTCTTCGTCGTCGGGATGCACCCTCATGCCTCACGGCATGCTCGCCGCTTCGGGATCCCCACGCTCGTGTTCAACGCGTTGTCGCACGTGGCACCGCTGCGACCGCACGGACGGTTCGACAGGATGGCGGCTCGGATTCGAGAGCGCGACGAGCGTCTCGAGGGATCGATCAATCCAAGCCTCGAAGCTCCGCGCCCCGCGCAGTTCTCCGGCAAGCGTGTAACCGACGACTGGCGTGAGCCGGACAGTTGAACCCAAGTGCCGCGGATCGAACACGATGCGGCGTCAGCATTTATTCCAGAGGAGCAGAAATGGCGGAGACGCCGACGTTGGACGACCTCGTGGAGCTCGCGGGGGAAGTACTCGAGAGCGACGAGGTAGAGCAGGGATCGAATTGGTTCGGGCTCGGCGGCGACTCGCTGAGTGCCTTGCAGTTCTCCATTCTCATCGAAGAGACATGGGGATACCTGGTGGATGTCGCCGATATCACGGATGCAGCGGACTTTTCCGAACTGCACCGATCGTTGATTGACTCTCGCACGCGCTGAGCGTGTCAAACGGGAAAGTAGGTAAAATGAGCATCGTCAGCACCCACAACGAATGGGACCCGCTCGAGGAGATCGTCATCGGAACAATGCGCGACGCGCAGATCCCGAAAGTGGGCGACGATCTCTTCGCCGTTGAGTTCTCCAACTACGGAGACCCCGCCAAGGTCCCGAGCGGCCCGTACCCACAAGAGGTCGTTGAGACGACGGAGGCTGAGCTCGACGTCCTGGCGACGACGCTGGAGGACCTCGGAGTCAAGGTCCGCCGTCCACAGCCGCGCGATACCGGGGCGACCTTCGGCACGACCGACTGGCAGAGCGACGGGTTCTACGACTACTGCCCGCGGGACGTGTTGCTGACGGTCGGCGAGTCCGTGATCGAGACGCCCATGGTCCTCCGGTCCCGGTTCCTCGAACCGAATGCTTACCGCGACATGCTCCAGGAGTTCCTCTTGAGCGGCTCACGCTGGTACTCGGCACCGAAGCCGCGTCTCCTCGACGAGTTCTACGACGCTGCGCGTCCTGCTGGGCAGCGGCTGCTGAACCGGGAGCCCGCGTTCGATGCCGCGAACGTGCTGAAGCTGGGGACCGACATCCTCTACCTGGTCTCCGACAGCGGCAACGAACTCGGTCTCGAGTGGCTCCGCACGATGCTCGGTTCCGAGTACACGGTCCACCCATGCCGGAACATGTACGCCTCGACGCACATCGACTCGACCATCGTGCCGGTCCGTCCGGGCCTCGTCATCCTGAACCCTCAACGCGTGACCGAGGAGAACATGCCCGAGTTCATGCGCAGCTGGGACCATATCTGGGCGCCGGAACTCGCAGACACCGGGTACGTCAGCGAGCAGCCGTACAGTTCGACGTGGATCGGGATGAACCTCCTGACCGTGGCACCGGGACGGGTCATCGTCGACGACCGACAGCCCGAGTTTATCAAGCTCCTTGAGTCGCACGGTGTCGAGACCATCCCGTTGCGACTGACCCACTCTCGGACGCTCGGCGGATCATTTCACTGCGTTTCCCTCGACATCCGGCGCAGCGGCTCGCTCGAGACCTATCGATGAGCCAGACGCGTGTCATCGTGGTGGGCGGGGGGCTCGCCGGACTCGAGCTGGCTCATCGTCTCGACCGGGCAGGTCTTGACGACGTCGTAGTGCTGGAACAAGGACCGGAGGCGGACTACGGCCTCCACAACAACGCGTCGATGTCCGATCGGGAAGCGCTCGAAGCCTGGCTCGGGTACGACCGTGATCCGCACTTCCGGCGGGGGTGGATGTCTGCGCGGCCTCCGCACTACTCTGCAGGGTCCGGCGAGCGTGCGGTCCTCGGCGGACGATCCCGCTATTGGTACGGCGTGTGCTTGCCGCTCGAGGAGTGGGCGCTGGCGGACTGGCCGGAACCAGTCCGTCGCGCCCTCCACGGCTCGTCATCCGAGGTTGGCTCGTATGCCGACGTGCTCAGCGATGTCGTCCCGGCCGCGGAGGACGTCGAGCTGGAGTTCGACGACTTCACGATGCACCGGACCCCGCGCTCGCGATGGTCGGCTGGCGGCGGCCGCTGGTACGCGTACTCCCCGCTCGACCACTGGCGCGACCCGGTCAGCGGTGTGCGCCGAACGGACGCCCCCGGAACCGTCATCCGGACCGGGGTGCGTGTGACGAAGGTCAAGGTGGTGGACGGCCGTGCCGTCGGGGTCGAATACGTCGAGTCCGACGGCACGGAGGGAAGCTTGGAAGCGGCGACAGTCGTCCTCGCAGCCGGTACGATCCCCGGAGCCGCGCTCGCGCAGGACGCCCTCGACTCAGCGGACGAACTCGGCGGCCTGATGGACCACATCGTGCAGGGGTTCTGGGCGCGGATCACCGGTGGCGGGGCGGGTCGACTGGAACAGGAACTGCCCGAAGGGTCGTGGTGGTGCGCCGACGCCGCGAACCGTTTCAACATGTTCATCGAGGTCGAACGCGACGGCGACGACCTGGTCCTAGACGTCCGTGCGACCGGTGAGCAAGAGCGCTCGGTGGACAACTCAGTCCGGTCCGGCTTCCCGCTCCCGGTGGTGTCGGTACGACTCGGCGATCGTGACGAACAGCTCGTGTCCGAGCAGCGGTTCGCGCTCAACCGGTTCTGGCGAGCCATCCAGGCAGCTGCGGGCCTTCCGCTCGGGACGCTCGCTTACCCCGACTACGAGGAGCAGCACCGTGGCAACGCGGCAATCGTGGACGGCACGATGGACGCACTCCCCGCGGACGAGCCTGTTACGTGGTCGAGCTTCCTCGGCACCGAGGACCACGAAAGCGGGACGCTGGCTATCGGAACCGTGGTCGACGAGGACCTCCAGTTCATCGACGTGGATGGACTGTACGCAGCCGGACCCTGCGTCTTCCCCCGTGCCGGTGCCGCCAACCCGTCCTTGACCACCCTCGCCCTCACGCGTCGACTCGCGGAGGAGATCGTGCAACGTGTCCGTACTGGGGACCGCTACCCATCCGAAGGAGACACGGCATGAGCGCCACACTCGACAACACGACGACCATGCTCTCGTTCGGCGATGAACGGATCCCCGTGATCGTCGCCGAGCGAGGCGACGAATCCATCGCGGAACAGATCGTCGCGCTCGACACCGACCTGGTCGTCGTCGTCACCGACGATGTCGTACGCACACAGCGCGAGGGCTTCCTCCGCGCGCTGGGTGCGCTCGTACCGGTTGCCGTGCTGAGCGAGCGTCCTGGCGAGGCTATGAAGTCCATGTCTGTGCTCGCACGCCACCTCGACGCTGCAGTAGCCGCCGGCGCGACGAAGCGGACCATCGTGGTCGGTCTCGGTGGCGGAGTCCCCGGGAACCTTGCCGGGATGGTCGCTGGGCTACTGTTCCGCGGAGTGCGACTCGTACACGTCCCGACGAACGTCGCATCGGCAACGGATTCGGTCCTGTCCCTGAAGCAGGCCGTCAACAGCTCCCTCGGCAAGAACCAGGTCGGGCTCTACCGGATCCCGGAGGTCATCTTCGTCGACCTCTCGGCGTTCGCGACGCTGCGGCCGCAGGAGATCCGTGCGGGCCTCTGCGAAGCCCTCAAGAACGCGCTGGCAATCGTGCCCGAGCAGCTGCCGGCGTTCGAGGGACGCGCGCTCCCGAGCACGCCTGAAGAGTTCGTATGGCTCCTGGACGCCTGTATCGAAGCCAAGTCACGGGTGATGCGAGACGATCCCTACGAACAGTGCGAGGCGCTCGTGCTGGAGTACGGTCACACCGTCGGACACGCAGTCGAACTCTGCGATCGGGCACGCCGGGGTGCTGGCGCCCTCTCCCACGGGGAGTCGATCGCGTTCGGAATGCTCGTCGCAGCGCACATCTCGCGGCGTCTCGGCTACCTCGACGACGAGGTGGTCGAGCTGCACCGACGTCTCATCGCGGGCCTCGGCGCCCCCACGAGGCTTCCGGTCGGGGTGTCCGTCGAGGACGTGATGGCCTACGTGCGGCACGACAACAAGCGCGGCCTGATCCGGACGGCGCCGGACCATGCGCCGATGGTGCTCCTTGAGTCCCTCGGGACAGCGAGGACGACCGAGGGGATGCCGCTGGAGGGTGTGCCGTTCAGCCTGATCCGGACGGTGCTCGCGGAGTTCGTGATGGTGCAGGACTCCCTGTGAAGTCCGTGATCCACTGGGCAGCGGGAGCGCTGCGGGAGCGCTTCGTCCTTGTCGGTCTGCTCCGGAGCGCCGGGACGACCCGGGCCACGGTGCTCTTCGTGCTCCTCGCCCTGCAGGCGCTCGGTCCAGCAGCCACCGCGTGGATCCTCGGCCGGATCGTCGGTGAGATTCGTTCCGGTGGTGGTGCCGGACAAGGGGTGGTCGTGCCCGTCGCGACGCTGGTCTTGCTCGGGCTCGTCCTGTTCGCGGCGCACCTGCTCGACGTCGTCGTCGTCCCGCTGACCGCGTCGGTCACGGCGCGGATCGACGGTGTGCACCGTCATCGGGTGATGCGACTCGTCGCGAGCTCGACGGACCTTCTCGCGGTCGAGTCGGGGGAGACCCAGCGGTTGATCCGTGAGGTCGCAGCCGACCCGACGAAGGGCTTCGAGGCGACACCCGCAGCCGGTGCGATTGCGGCGACGCGGTCCGCCGCGGGTCTCATCGGTGCGCTCGGCGCAGTCCTCGTGCTCGTCCAGTATTCCTGGTGGCTCGTCCCGCTGGTCTTCGTCCCGATCCTGGTGAATCGGGCGATACAGGTGCGGTTCTCCTACGGGATCGGGGAACGATGGCGTGCTGCTTCCGGTATGGAACTGCCGGTCGATGTCTGGCGCCGGGCAACGGTCTCCGTGGCCGAGGGGAAGGACATCCGGGTGTTCGGACTCGCGAACTGGATCGACCGGAGGATGGCTCGCGACCTCGTCACGGCGAACGAGCCCCTCTGGACGTACAACATGAAGATCGTCGCGAGTCAGTGGATTCAAGTCGGGCTCGTCGTACTCGCCCTTGCTCCGACCTACGTCCTCGTGTCGCTGGGAGCCTCCGACGGGACGGTCGCCGTTGGCGCGGCGGCGAGCATCATCACGGCTGGGTGGAGCATCTTCGCGGTCTTCGCATCGCCGTGGGACCGAGTGGAGATGAGCAATTACATCGCGCTCGTGGCGTCTACGAGATCCCTCCGCGAACGCCTTGCGCCGACAGTGTCGACCGACCACGTTACGGCGACTGTTGCACCGCTGCTGCGCGATGGGGAGGTCCCCGTGATCGAGTTCCGTGATGTGCGTTTCCGTTACCCGGATGCGGATCGAGACGTGCTCCGCGGCGTCAACCTGACGCTCCGCGCCGGTGAGCTCACCGGCCTCGTCGGCTTGAACGGTGCAGGCAAGTCGACGCTGATGAAGCTCCTCGGAGGGCTCTACAGCCCTACATCGGGTTCCATCCTGGTGGACGGCGTCGACCTCCGGGAGATTGGCGAGGATCGTTGGCGCGCGTTGCTCTCGATTCAGTTCCAGGACTTCACGCGCTACCAGCTCAGCGTGCGGGAGAACGTCACGCTCAGCCGCGGGGATCGAACTCCCGACGACCGAGCGCTTGAGGTTGCCGCCGAGCGTTCGGGCCTCGACCGCCTCATCGCGTCGCTCCCGCACGGGTGGGACACGTACCTCACGCGTGACCGTCAGGACGGAGTCGACCTGTCCGGGGGGCAGTGGCAGCAGGTGGTCCTGACGCGGTCGTTGTACGCCGCTGAGTGTGGGGCGCGAGTGCTCGCGCTCGACGAGCCGACCGCGCACCTCGACGTCCGCACCGAGTTCGACACGTTCGAGCGGATCAGTGCCTACAGCGGTGCTCTGAGCGTCGTGCTCATCTCGCACCGTCTCAGCACGGTCCGACACGCCGCCCAGATCGCGCTGCTCGCCGACGGCGTCATCGCGGAGCTGGGGACGCATGACGAGTTGATCGCGCGCGGGGGCGCATACGCCGAGATGTTCGACGTGCAGGCCGCTCGGTTCCGAGTGGAGGCGCCATGACGAAGACCCGTCCGCCTGCAGGGCGTGCCGCAGTCTGGCTGTTCTTGTTCCGGCTGTCTGTGAAGACGATGCCAGGGATGACGGTGCTCGCCATCTCCGCGTTGATCGTGTCCATGGTCATCCTGCCCGTGACCGCCCTGACGCTCCGGAACGTCACAAACGTGCTCGGTACTTCGACCTCGATGCCCGTCGTCGTCACGGTCGCCATCGCCGCTGCACTCGCATGCGCGATCGGTCTGGGCGTGGACGATGCGATGACGCTGATCCTGCGGACCGCCGCTGATCGTCTCGGGCGCCTGCACTTGCACCCCCTGGTGCACCGCACCATCTCCGAGATGACCGGAATCGAGCACCTCGAACGCAGCGATTACCTCGATCGCGTCGTCATCGCACGAGGCGGTACCAGCGCGCTCGCTGGCCACCTCTGGAACTCCGCGACTGCCGTGGCGAACGTCGGCAAGGTGATCCTGACGGCCGCGCTGCTCGCCACAACGAACCCGCTCCTGGTCCTCCTGGCCGTCCTCGCGGCGGCGCCGGGCTTCTGCTACGACCGCGGGCAGCGAGCCGTGGCGCGAGCAGAAGTCCAGACCGCGGAGGACTACCGTCTCCAGCAGCACTTCTTCGACATGTCCGTCGACCCGGCCGCGCTGAAAGATGTGCGCCTCGGGAACGCCTCTGGCCTGCTGGGTGATCGTCAGGCGGCAACTTGGAGTCGCCTTCAGTCGCTCCGGGTCCGTGCGCAGGCCGTCTCGGCGTCGTGGACAGCAGCGGGATGGTTGCTTTTCGTCGCCGGTTTCGTTGGCGGGCTCCTGGTCATCGCCGCTCAGGCGAGCGCTGGTCGGAGCGGGCCGGGGGACCTCGTGCTCGCCATCGTCGTCGCGGCGACACTCCAGAACGCCGTCGCAGCGGCGGTCAAGAGCGTGGGGAGTGCGTTCGGCGCGAGTCGGGTGATCGAACCGTTCTCGTGGCTCCGAGCGGCCGGTGACCGGGACAGAGCAGTCAGAGAGTCGGCCGTCGCGGTGCCGCCGGCCCGACTCGAGCAGGGCATAGACGTCCGGAACGTGAGCTTCTCGTACCCCGGCACGGACACGACGGTCCTCGACGACGTCTCGGTGACCATTCCGCCTGCGAGTGTCGTGGCGATCGTCGGCGAGTACGGATCGGGGAAGACGACGCTCGTCAAGCTCCTCACTCGCTTCTACGATCCTTCGGACGGCAGTATCGAGGTCGACGGCACGGACATCCGATCCATACGTCCCGAGACGTGGCGGCAGAGGACGACGGCTGCGTTCCAGGACTTCGGAAAGTTCCGCACCGTAATCCGCGAGTCGATCGCCTTCGGCGACCTCGATCGGTTCGACGACGTGACGGCGGTCAGACGGGCTGTGGGTGCCGCTGACGCGGACTCCATCATCGAGTTGCTCCCGCACGGCCTCGACACTCAACTCGGGACGGAACTCGGTGGCGTCGACCTCTCCGAGGGGCAGTGGCAGCGTGTGGCCCTCGCCCGCGCTGCAATGCGCGAGGACCCGCTCCTCGTCGTGCTCGACGAACCAACGGCCTCGATCGACGCCCCGACCGAGGAACGTGTGTTCCGTCGGTTCATGGACCTGTCTCGGCGAGCGGCGCGACGGAGCGGGGCGGTGACCGTGCTCGTCTCGCACCGCTTCTCGACCGTGACAGAAGCCGACCTCATCCTCGTCATGCGCGACGGTCGAATCGTCGAGTCCGGGACGCACGATGAGCTCCTGGCCCGTGCAGGCGGGTACGCGGAGATGTTCCAGATCCAGGTCGAGGCGTACGCCGAAGGCCCGAAGGGAGAGTCATGACACTCGCCATCAACGGCGGAACTCCGGTGTGGAGCGGACAGTGGCCCACGTGGCCGTATGTCTCGGCCAACGTCGGTGACGCACTATCTCGGATCGCGGCGCGGCAGCGTTGGGCCGTGAGCGGCGACTGGAACGGTCACGAACCAGTCGACCTCGAGCTGGCACGACGCTTCGCTGACTACTGCAAGACTTCCCACTGTGTTCCCGTCGATCACGGCTCGAGCGCGCTCATCATCGGTCTGCTCGGCCTCGGGGTGCAGGCGGGCGACGAAGTGATCGTGCCGGGCTTGACGTGGATCGCGACGGCATCAGTCGTCGCCCGGATCGGCGCCATACCCGTGCTCGTGGACATCGATCCTGACACGTTGTGCATTTCGGCGGATGCCGTCAGGGCAGCGATCACTCCTCGGACCAGGGCGGTCGTGGCCGTTCACCTGTACTCCGCAATGGCGGACATGGACGCCCTCCGAGCGATCTGCACGGAGTCCGATCTCGGTCTCGTCGAGGACTGTGCCCAGGCCTACGGGGCGCAGTGGGACGGACAGCCTGCAGGCTCGTTGGGCGATACCGGAGCCTTCAGCACGCAACAAGGCAAGGCCCTCACCTCGGGTGAGGGTGGGCTCTTCGTCACGTCGAGAGACGATCTGCGCGAGCTTGCCGAGATGTACCGCGGCGACGGCAGGAAGTACGCCGAGCAGCGCCCCCGCGTCGGCCGCCCCAGCCTCGACACGTTCGAGGTCGTCCAGGGCTGGAACATGCACCTGTCCGAGTTCCAGGCGGCAGTGCTCCTCGACGGGCTCGAAGCGCTTTCCGCGGCCGACGAGCGTCGTCGGTCGGCTGCACACCGCCTGGACAGTGCGTTCTCAGAGACCGACCTCGCCGAGGACTTCGAGATCATCCGTCCGCACGCCAAGAACGCCGTGCGCGGGTACTACCACTGGCCGGTCCGCCTCCGTGGTACCGGCTGGGACGGTGTGGACGTCGCTGAGGTCTGCGACGCCGTCTCGGCCGAGCTCGGCCTCTTCGCGCACGTAACGTACCCGCCGCTCAACCGGCATCCGCTGTACGACCCACGGCGCCTCCCGTCAGCGGTCGCGGGGGGAGAACTCGACCCGAAGCAGTTCTCGCTTCCGGTGGCGAACGCGGAGGCGGCACGGACCGTGTTGCTCCACCACAGTGTGCTCCTTGCATCGGAGGACGCGGTCGACGCGATCGTCCAGGCGTTTATGAAGGTCGCCCACAGCCGCCACGAACTCGGTCAGGCTGCCGCATGAGCCGCCAGGGCTTCGCATGGTGGTCCTTCGCGGAAGGCCGCACGCTCCCGGCGGAGTTCCTCGAGTCCGCCTGGTCTGCTGGGATGCGCGGGATCGACTTCCTCCCGAAGGAGCTCCGGCCCGAGGCCAAACGCATCGGGTACCAGCTGCTTGCGATCGACGGGCATCCGTCGGTGGACGAGGGTGCGAACGACGCGGCTCGTGGTCCAGAACTCGTCGGACAGTTGCGTGACGCGATCGCTGACGCGCACGAAGTCGGCGCGCGATTCGTGACGATCGCCGCCGGGACCCGTTCCGGGGCTTCGGACGGACAAGCTATGGCTGCGTGCCTGGACGTCATAGGTCGAGTCGCCGACGACGCGAGGCAGGCGGGTGTCGGGATACTCCTCGAGCCCCTGAACTCTCGGTACGACCACCCCGGACACCAATGCGACACCGTGGAGTGGGCACGTGCTGTCATCGACCGGTTCGGTGATCCCGTCCTGTCATTGCTGTTCGACGTCTACCATGTCCAGCTCATGCAGGGGGACGTGACCAATCGCCTGCAAGACAACGCGGACGTGCTGGGACACATTCACACCGCGGGCGTCCCGGGGCGAGCCGAGATCGGTCCGGAGCAGGAACTGAACTACGGCTGGGTGGCGTCCGTCCTCGACACGATCGAGTACGACGGCTGGGTGGTGCACGAGTTCCTCACTACGCGGGATCCGGCGGCGGCTCTGCGGCAGGCGTACGAGGTGTTCGACCGTGCACGATGAGCTGACCTTCGCGCTGCACGCGGTCGAGGACGCTTCCCGCGTGGCGTCCTCCTGGGCGGCTGATCTCCGGACTAGGTCGAAGGCCGACGGCTCGCCGGTGACCGACCTGGACCTGGAACTCGACGGCCAGCTGGTCGTTGCCATCCAGCGAGGCTGGCCCGAGGACGGCATCCTGAGCGAGGAGGGTGGCGCTGTGCACGGAAGGTCGGGCAGGACCTGGATCGTCGATCCCATCGACGGGACGGCTTCGTTCGTCGCCGGTGGCTCGGCGTGGGGCATGCACCTCGCCTTGGCCGAGAACGGAGCGGTGTTGCTAGGCGTGATCTCCCGGCCGTCGTTAGGGCGGATGATCTGGGCGGCGCGGTCACGGGGCTCCTGGTCCGGCGCGCCGGGGCGACGATCGGTGCGGAAGCTGCAGGTCTCGAGGAACGAGTCCGAGGCCAATGTCCGTGCGGTCGGTCTGTTGGAACCGGGCGAACCCTCCGCTGTGGAGCTCGAAGCCGCCGCCGGGGTGCTCCTCCAGGATGACTTCGTTGTGGAGGCATTGGCGGACGGACGAGCGGACGTCTTCCTGGACGACGCCGGGAAGGCATGGGACCAGGCTCCGGCCGTCGTGATTGTAGAAGAGGCCGGTGGGCGATTCACGTCCCTGCACGGTAGGCACGCATACGACGACGGGTACGGCGTGTACTCGAACGGGGCGCTCCACGGATGGGCGGTCGCAGTCGCCCGACGAGCCGGGGCAGCATGCTGACCGCTCCGGACGACCGCACCGTGGACGGGGTGCGCCGCGCGCTCCAAAGCGACTACGGGCTCTCAGCGAACGACCTGCGGTTCGTGCCTCTGGGCGAGGACAGCTGGAACTTCGTCGTCGACGACAGGTGGTGGGTCTCCCTCCGGAGGGACCTCCGGGGCCACCACCCATCGGCCTACGCGGCGGCCCATGCGTTGGCCGCGCGAGAGCTCGATTTCATCATCGGGCCGGAGCCCACCTTGGACGGCCGGTGCGTCGCCTCTGTGCAGGCGGCGCCGCTCGTCGTGTTCCGCAAGGTGCCGGGCATCCCGGTCGCCGATGCCGCGGTCGACCGGGAGGCCCTGGCGGACCAGGTGGCGGAACTGCTCGGTCGCGTACACCGCGAACCACTCCCAGCGGGGATTCCGGTCGAGTCGTTCGACGTCCCCTTTGCCGCGTCGCTCGCGGACGCGGTGGACTGGGCGGAGCGCGGTGGTGAGGACTCGGTCGGGCCGCTTGCGCCGAAGCTGCGGACGGAGCTGACAGGGTCGGCCACGGCCGTCCGCTGGACCCTCGGCGAGCTCACTCGGCAAGGTGCCGCCTGCCGTGCCGCCGGCTTGCCGATGGTCGCGACCCACGGTGACGTGTCGGACCGGAACGTCCTGTTGTCATCCGAGGGCCTGGCTCTGATCGACTGGGGAGGTATGGCCGCTGCCCCAGCCGAGCGAGACTGGTTCCACCTCCGCCGGAGCTTCGGGTCAGCGCCGAGCGGCGACCGCAGAGCGGAGCGGTTCTACGAGGGACGCTGGATCGTCAGCGAGCTCGAGGAGTACGCCTCGGTGCTCCGCTGTCCGCATGTCGGCACATCTGATGACCTGGCGATGTGGAAGAGGTTCACCACCTGGCTGCGTCGAGCGGAAGCGTTGCACGCACAGGGAGGTCGTGGCTGAGCACGACGACTGTGGAGTCGCGCGCCGATCGTTCCGTCACCACCCAGCCATCGGCATGCGGTGTCAGACGTCCATCGGTCACGAACCCGACGTCGGAGAGATGGTCCAAGGACGCGTGCCCGAGTTTCACGACGCACTCCTTGCGGCACCAGAGGCGGGCGAACGCTCGGGGGCGGTCGTGCTGGCCGTCGACCCAGTCCCGCTCGTCCGGTGACAGCGCTTGCCAGAGGACGACGTCGCGACGGCGTTCGACGTCCACCGCGACTGCACCGCTGCTCGCCGTGGCCGCCACGTGGCCGCGGCTGTGCGACCAGGATACCGACACCTGAGGAAGCCCGACCACGACGGGCCGCCCGTGGCCGTCCCCGCCGCATGAACTGCAGCGCTGCCGGAGGTGGACGGCGTGCACCGGGACGCCAGCGAGTGACGCGACACAGTGTGCGGCGAGGATTCGCGCGCCGCGGTGATCCCGCACATCGGCCGGGTCGCGCAGCCTCGAGATGCGATGGAGAACGGCGTCGTCGAGGACGGGCCTGCTGCGCGTCGTCAGCAGCGAATCCGTCTTGCAGTCGCTCCAGACCGTCGTCACCCGGCTGTGCTCGGTTCAATGTAGGCGTCCTCGCGCGACCACGGGGCAGTCGGTGCCCTCGACCCAGACTTGCGGAGGTCGGCGGTCGCCCTGGCCACGCCCGCGAGGACACCGGAAACGAGGAAGTCATCGGCGGCCGCTCGATGGGATGCGTCCACTGCCCCGTCACCAGAGCCGCGGAGCACAGCGCACGCCTCGTCGATGGTGTGCACCGACGCGGCATGCCGGCGCTGCCGGGTCGGACGCGCATCGGCGAGGATCCTGGCGAGGCCATCGAGAGTGCTGCGGCCGTTCTCGAGGGCATCGGCCAGTGCCGCGCCGTACGCCACGAGCGACTCGTCCGACGGTGCGGACCAGGCGAGGAGGACCGGATCTGCCGATTGCGATGTGGGCGCGAGGTCTTCGGTTCCCGATGGCGGCCCGGAGATCACCATGTGGGCGTTCGTCCCACCGAAGCCGAACGAACTCACGCCGGCGAACCGATCTGGCCCGCGCCAGTCGATGGGTTCCGTCGGGATCGCGAACGGCAGCGCATCGAGTGTGAGGCGCGGGTCCGGCGTGCGGACGTTGATCGTCGGCGGGAGAACCCCCGCGTGGAGTGCCCCGATGAGCTTCGCGAGCCCAGCGGCACCGGCTGCGGAGCCGAGATGGCCGATGTTCGCCTTCACCGACCCGATCGGCACGCTGCCGGGGGGGAGGCGATCGGGATCAGGCTCGAGTTCTCGGAATGCGTGGGTGAGAGATTCGACCTCGACTCGGTCACCGACACGGGTTGCCGTTGCGTGGAGTTCGACGTAATCGATCTGGCTCGGGTGGACGTCTGCGATCGACATTGCCTCGAGCACGACGTCTGCCTGAGCCGCTGGGTTGGGAGCAGTGAAGCTGGACTTCCCGCTTCCGTCGTTGTTGACCGCGGAACCACGGATGACCGCGAGGACGTGGTCCTCGTCGGCGAGCGCATCCTCGAGCAGCTTGAGGACGAACACCGCGCCGCCACTTCCGAAGACCGTCCCCGAGGCGTCGGCGTCGAACGGCCTGCAGAACCCGTCGTCGGAGTCCACGCCGCCGGGCATCGGGACGTACCCGTGAGCGTAGGGCATCTCAATCTCGACCGCGCCGGCGATCGCGGCGTCACACTCCCCGGCCTTCAGCGCCTGTGCGGCGAGGTGGACCGCGACCAGGCCGGTCGAGCAAGCGGTGTTCACGCTAATGCTCGGCCCGCGCAGGTCGAGCTTGTAGGACGTGAACGGAGCGATGTAGTCGCGGGAGTTCGCCAGCCGCGCGTTCATCGCTCCGACAAGGCGAGCTGTCTTGGCATCGGCGAGGACGTTGCGCTCCAGGTAGTCGTCCCATGGGCAGCCGCCGAACACGCCAATCGATTCCCCGGAGGACGGGATGCCCGCGTCCTGCAGGGCGGTTGCAGCGAGTTCGAGGAACAGACGGTGCTGTGGGTTCCGGACGGCGGCCTCCCGGGGGCTCATCCCGAAGTGCTCGCGATCGAATCCCCAGACGTCGTCGAGCAGCGGTCGACGACGGATGTACCTCGGATTCGCCAGATCGGATTCGGACACCCCCGCCGCGCGCAGCTCGCCGTCGCTGAGGACCGACAACGACTCGCGGCCAGCCAGGAGGTTCGCGGTGAACTCGTCGATGTTGCCCGCCTCCGGGCCGCGGAACGCAGCGCCGATGATGGCGACGTGGTCGGTCATGCTTCCCTGTTTCCGGTTCGTCGGCGGCGGGCTGCCCGTCGCTTCTCGCGTTCAGTGAGCGCTCCCGAGCCCGCCGGCGCGCGGTCCGGCGCGCCGCTGTCGCGCGCATCGGCGTGCACCGGTCGCCCCGCTCCGGAGATCGATGCCGCGATCGAGGCGACGTTCCGGTGCTGAAAGAGCTCGAAGGCCGGAATGTCCACAGCGTGCTGTGCGGACAGGGTGTCAGCGACGAGGAGGAGCTCGAAGGACGACAGGCCGACCTGCTCGAACGGGGTGTCCCTGTCGAAGTCCGGTGCCGGGATGCCGCGGGTCCTGAGCGCAGATCGCACCGCCTCGGCGACGAGTCGTTCGGCGTCGGGAGCGCCAGCAGGACGACGGGGGCCCGGGGTCTCACCGAGTCGTGGTCCTGCGACGAGGCTCCGGAGCGCGTCAGGATCCACTTTCCCGTTCCGGGACAGCGGTAGCGCATCGACATGTACCACTGCGATCGGTCGTTCCCAGGGGACCAGGGCACCGAGGACGGCCGCCTGATCGGAGTCGTCCGGCATGGAGTCGGCAGCGATCACGGCGAAGAGCGGGCCGTCCGGGAGCATCTGCACGACCGCCGCGTCGCGGACGCCGCGCAATCTCCGCAGCGTGGTTTCCACCCCCAAGGAGTCCACCCGGTTGCCGTGCACGGACACGCGTTGGTCGCGACGCCCGAGGATGTGGACCGCGCCTGCCGCGCCACGCCGCGCCAGGTCCCCCGTGTGGAGCCAGCCGTCGATCTGGATGTCGACGACTCCGGTACCACTGACCAGGAGTTCGCCGACCGCCCCGATGATGTCGTCGCCGCGCTCGCCGCGCACGACGAGCCGTCGGTGCGGCACCACGGCGTGCAGGGACGGCTCGGCACCCGACGGTCCGGTGTCCACTTCGCCCCATGCCGTGATCTGTGTCGTCTCGGTCAGCCCGTAAACGGTGACGATGCGAGCGTTCGGTGCCCGCTCCGCGAGCATCCGTGCGGTCGCCGCGTCGAGCGTCGCGCCGTGAAGCACGATGAGGCGCAGGTCGGGCAACGGCGTCATGATGCCGACCATGGTCCGGGCTCGTGCGGGCGCGACGTGGAGGACGGTGACTCCGCGAGTGCGGAGGAACTCGACGAACCGCGTGGCATCGTCGACGTCCGCCTGCGTCGGCACCAGAAGTTCCGCGCCGCTGGCGATCGCGCCGAGCACGTCGCGGAGGACTGGGTCGTGCCCGAGTGGGCTGGCGAGGACGAACCGGTCCGATTCCGTGCAGTCGAACTCCTGGATGTACCAGTCGATCGCCTCGACGAGGCTGGGGAGTGCGTGCCGGACGAGCTTCGGAACCCCGGTGGTCCCCGAAGTGAAAAGGATGTGCGAGGGCGGGGAGTCCGCTGCACCGGGCTCACCCGCTGTGATCTCGAGCCCCGAGCCCATGATGCGAACGACCGTAGATTCACCGACTTGTTCGCGGATCGCGGCGACCCGCGCGGTCGTGGACTCGGGGTCCACGAGGGCGACCGTACGACCGGCGCTCCATCCAGCGAGAAGCGCCACCGGGAAGAGGCCCGACCGTTCGGGCAGTACCATCAGCGGCCCGTCGGGCTGTTCCCGGAGACGTTCCGTCGTTGCGATGACTTCGGCTAGGAGCTGCTGCCGTGTGAAGGACATCAACTCCCCCGTCACCGCAGGTCGCTCGGGATCGCGGTGTGCTGCTCGGGTGAGGGCTTCGACGAAGGACCCAGGCGGATCTGCCTCGATCCGTTCGAATGAGGCCGCCGAGACGGCCGCCCGCTTTCCCACGACGAGCGAATCCAGCTCCTCCAGCAGCGCTTGGAGGAAGGCCTCGCCGGTCGCCGGACGAGGCCACACGCTGCGTCGTGCTGTGAGTTCGAGCCGTTCCTCGGTGCCCTCGCGCACCACGTAGAGGCCGACGTCGAACAGTGAGTACCGCGACGGCACCGGGCGGTCGCGAAGCGCATGTCCGGCGAAGGACGTGAGCTCGCTCCCGGCGCTCACGTCGTTGAACCAGAAACGGATGGGCGGCTCGTTGTGACCGCGATCACGCAGGGCCGCGATCACGTCGCCGATGGTGGCTTCGGAGCGGTCGAAGGCCTCGAGGAACCGATCTCGAGTGTGGTGGATAAACGCGGTGTCGGACGCCGTCCTCCTGGGCTGGAGTGCGACCGGGACGGTCTGCATGAAGAACCCGATTGTCCGATCCGCCTCGACGTGATCGCGGCGGGACACCGGCACGCCGACCACGATGTCGTTGCCGTCGGTCCAGTCGGAGAGGACCCGTCCGAACGCAGCGAGGTACACCATGGCTGTGCTGACGCCACGCTGTGATGCCAGGGCGGACACCGCCGCCTGCAGCGCCGCGGAGACGGCCGCCGAGGTCGTCGTTCCCTCCGACGTCACCGCGGTCGTCGACTCCTGAAACGCGAGTGGGCCGGCGGTCGCTTCCGTCACCCGCTGGGCGATCATCGCCGCGGTCTCGGCCCGGCTCGTCTCCGAGCCCGTCAGGGATCGCGCATGTTCGAGGAACTGCGGCGGACGCGGTGCTGGGGTCGACGAGTAACGAGCGTCGAGTTCGGCGACCATGAGCTCCAGCGACCGTTGATCGCTGATCAGGTGGTCGGCGATGAGCAGCAGGGCGCTCCGACCAGCCGCGAGATCGACCAGGACGACCAGCCTCGCGCGGCCGGACTCCTGCGGGGGGAACGGGCGACGTGCTTCCTCCCAAGCGACGGCTTCGCATGTCTTGTCCCAGTCGGCCCCATCGGTGGACACCCATCGCATCGACGGTGCCGGCGGCGAGGTCCGGATGACGACGTCCGAGCCGTCGACGTGGAACGTGGCACGAAGGACGTCGACGTCGTCGTGCAGCTGCTCCCATGCGAGCCGTAGCCGATCGACGTCGAGGATCCCGTCGACGTCGTAGCGGCCGACGACGGCGTAGGCAGGATCGCCTCCGAAGGCGCGGAGGTGCGTGTACAGCTGCTTCTGCGCGGGCGTCGCGCGTACTGATCGGTGAGCGGGCCCGGGCCCCATCGCGGGACGAGCACCCGAATCGAGCTCGGTCGCTGTCTCCCGGTGCGTGACCATCTCCGCGAGATCGCGCAACGTCGGGTTCGTGGCGAGGAGCTGCGACGGACGGAAGTCAGCGTCAAGGTGGCGGCGCACCAGCGACGCCAGCCGGACGGCGATGAGGCTCGATCCGCCTGCATCGAGGAAACGGACGTGGTCGTCGTCCGAACCAAGCACGCTCCGCCACGCGTCCGTCAGGTTGCGTACCGGAACGTCGGCGACGTCTTCGGCCGAGTCTCCAGCCAGGCGTCGCCGGTCGACCTTTCCAGAGGGTGAGAGTGGGAGCGCTTCATATCGGCGGTACCGGGATGGTATGTGCGCAGCGGGAAACGTCGCTAGGAGCCCGTCTCTGAGCGGCGCGAGCGAGGACTCTGGGCAGACGAGGGCGCAGACGAGCTCGATTCCGTCGACGGCGGCGACCGGGACGACGGCGACGTCGCGGACTCCGGGGATGTCCCGTGCGAACGCTTCGAGCGCTGCGGTCTCGACCCGGTTGCCGCCGACCTTCACTTGACCGTCCAGTCGGCCGAGGTGCTCGAAGCCGTCTTCGTGCCTACGGGCGAGGTCACCGGTCAGATACATGCGTCCCAGTCCGGCGACGTCCGTGAACGCAGCGGCCGTCCGACCCGGATCGTCGAGGTATCCGGCCGCGAGGGGCACGCCGCCGATGGCCAGTTGGCCCTCACCGCCGATCGGCACCGGTCGGAGGTCGTCATCGAGGACTGTGAGCACGCAGTTGTCGATCGGGTTTCCGATCAAGATCGCTCCTCGTGCCGCATCCGCAACCCACCAACTCACCTGCACGGACGCTTCGGTCGGCCCGTACATGTTCACGAGCGGAGCGTTGCACGCCCGCCGGAAGTCATCGAGCAGCGCTCCGGGAAGGGCTTCGCCGCCGATGAGGACGACGCGGAGCGTCTCCGGAAAGGCGCTCGAATGCTCGAGCATCTGGCGAAGCATGGTCGGCACGAGGTGGCAGACGGTCACTCGCGCCGCCCGGACACGCTCGAGGATCGCTGCACCGTCGCGGTGCTCTCCGTCGGCGAGCACGACCAGCAATGCGCCAGCGCTCAGCGCCGTCCACAGTTCCCACAGCGCGGCATCGAAGGTCGAGGGCGCTTTGAGGAGCAGACGATCCGCCCGCCCGATGGCGAAGTGGTCAAGACTCCAGACGACCTGGTTGAGCATCCCCGCCGTGGTCGCTTCCACACCCTTCGGCGTCCCCGTCGACCCCGACGTGAAGAGGATGCAGAAGCGGTCGTGGTCGACGGGCCGCCTGACGACCTCGGGGCCGTCGACGTCATCGGCCGAGTGTCGGCCGATGGGCGCGGCCCACGGGAGGCGATCGCTCAGCTCGTGATCGGAGACAACGAACACCGCGCCCGAAGACGCGAGGATGTGGTCGGTCCGGTCGGCAGGATCGTCGAGAGCGACCGGCACCACGATTGCGCCCAGCTCCGCAATGGCGACGTGGGCGACGACGCTGACCCCGCTCCTGGGAAGCGCGATCGCGACCGCATCACCGGCGCGCGCGCCTAGGGATTCCAAGCGTACCGCGAAGGCCACCGCTTCACGGTGGAGTTCGCGGTACGTCCAGGTTCCGTCAGCCGCGTCGATCGCGGAAGCGTCGGGGACTTCGCGAACATTGCGGTGGAAAAGGTCGAGTGGATGATCGATGTCGTGGGCTGGCAGCCGCACCCGACCGCGTACGGTGCTGACGAACTCGCCCGCCAACTGGGATCCTTCGTTCCCCACAAGCCCCCCCAAGCGTCTTCCCCCGAACTCCCACTGAGGTTATACCAGCCGTTCAAGCTCAACCACCGTTACGACCTACGTCCCGTCCCATCGTCGTGCCACCAGCCGCCAGCCGCTGGTTCTGGGCGAAGGCCTCCGCGAGGAGGAGATCTCGGGCTAAGCGACACGATGAGTAGCCCCAAGCGAGCGCCTGAGGCTCTTCTCGTTCCGCCTGGGTCCTCTCCAACCGTCTCTCGAGGATCTGAGCTGCCGCCGCTGAATAGTCTTTCCGCTTAGCTATCACCCGTCTTGAGCAGCGTCTTGAGGTCCTGCGACGCATCAGGGAGCGGCGGGATGACCTTGTTGTCGTCATCGTTGTCGCCAGTCTGCTTCCCGTCGCTCATAGCGCTTCCCCGTCGTCCTCAGCGAAGTGAGCACTGCAAGTGCGCCGTCACCTTGAGCTACTTGCCTTCACACTCGTCGCCCCACTCTCTCCGCGGTCAGCGTGTAGTCCGTCCGACACTGCCCCCAGACACCGTCGCCATCAGCGGCCGAGGGGCCGCGCCGTGCCGATTTGCCCGCCGTACTCGCCGCTGGCAACCGACACGGAGCATAGGTCGGTGGTTGGCCGACGCGACGAGCGGTCATCACCGGATGTCGCACAGCGACAGACCCGCACGACTGAGAGGTACCCCTTGGAAATCGTGGCCCACTGCCAGCTCCGCACCCGCACCCACGGTGAATCCGAGCACCCATTCCTGCACAGGTGGGCGGACCGGCGGCATGGGCGCTCCACGGTCACGGCATACATTGAGCTGCACGAAGAGCCTGAGGCTCGGGACCGCTTCTTACAGGTGCGAGGCACTCGGCCCGAGTTCAGCACCCTCGGCCGCTACGCCTTCAGTATCAACTGGGCAGGCGGCGCGAGGACCGACGCGCACATCGCTGCCGAACGCGCAGCAGCCGAACAGCGATACGAAGCCGATCAGCGGCTCGCAGCTGCCGCACTCGGGCTCACCGTCGAAGCGCTGAGGCGCCGTCATCGGGAAGGTTCCGAGGCGGTCGCGCTCGAGGAGGAGCTTCGACGCGACGCGGCATGGCTCCGCGCTGAAGTGGCGTCAGCACGCGACATCGCCCAGCTGTCCTCGACCTTCCCGGACGCAGTGGCAGACCTCAGGACGTACCGCTTTGCACCATCGACCTGGGAGGGGACCCCCGGCACGTTCGCCGGCAGGCGGCGATGGCCGCAGATTGACGCGCTGCGGTCGACCAGCGGGCTGACGGAGACGAGGCGCAGCTGAACTGGCACGTACCGCAGCGAACCAGATGCAGGGTGCATGCTGCGGGGCTCCCCGCGCGCTAACGAAGGCATCGCCCCTACTCAACCCGAACCAACCACCGGTACGACTAACGTCCCGTCCTCGTCCCGCCAGACGCCTGATTCCGAACGGATACCTCAGCTGGACAGATGCGCCGTAACCTTGGGTGCCTCCTCAGGCTGGCGAGGGTCGCCTCCGAACTCAACGAGGTCGCCAGGGCCGTTCGAGTCCGGGTCGAGGCGGAGCCGCGCACGTCGCACTCGCGGCCTAGATGCACGAGTCAACGAAAGCTGTAGCAGTCCCATCGCGTCGCGGGTGGGAGGCGACCTCCGAACGATTTGGCACTAGCGTTCCGCTGTGCGCCGCCATAGCTTCCAGTCCGAGTACTCCGAAGACGTCCCCAGCGACATCGCCGGAATACCGCTGACGAACGACGTACTTGCCGCGCATCACGAGGCGATAACACTTCGAGAGCGTCTCGACGCGTCGAGTCAGACCTTGGTGCTCAGCGCAGTGCGCAGCTTCTACTTCATGAAACAGGTCAACGCAGACATCGTTCATGCAAAGGTGCTGCCAGAAGGACTCAAAGAGTCCGTTGCGGTGCTGCGCCAAGACCTGCTCCGCTTGGCTGTGATCGCGATCGGAACCGTCAATGACACGTCGGCACGAACGAGTTCACTGCACAACACGGTCCACGCCGTCCGAGCGAAGCTGGCTGAGCTGAACACTCCCGACGCGTCGGCAGCCCTTGAACTCGTTGAATCCGTGCGCTCTTCCATCGACGCCAACACTCAAACCCCGCTTCGTTATGTTCGGCATCTCCGCAACAAGTGGGCGGGACACGCGTCAACGGACCGTGACGTCGACGACTGGGCAGGCGCGCACCAGACGGTGTCGCTGGTCCGTGTAGAGAAAGCGCTCGAGATTCTCGTAAACGCCCACCAAGACCTGTATGAGGTCCTCGCGCTCAATGACAGTGCTGCCACTTTGCTCGCCCCGTCAGTGCCGACGGTTGAAACCAGCCCTCAGACGGATCTGGGGGTCGAGTGGGAGAACGTTGTCGTGCTTGCCGAGCTCACGCGAGCCTCAGCCCAACGGGCGGCAACCCGTCTCCTAGACCGGATTCTGCGAGATCAGTGAACAATGTGTGTTCTGCCACGGGCAGCGCTGCGCATTCGCTCACGCGGGAGGGCGGTGAGGATGGGTGGGTCGCTAGTTGCTACGCACTACCGAAGCCGGGTCCGGCTTTGTGATGCTCCGCCAACAGCGACTGACCGTCAGCGCCACGCACAGAAGTGATGTGACCTCCCCCCATCGCTTCCTTCCTGCCGGGATACGCTGATCGCACGTCGACAGTTGCACCGCCGCAGCTTGACGAGGACGCCTCCAAAGGCCGGTACGGCGTCGCCTACCTCGACGCCGTCGTTACCGCCGCACGTTACGACATGACGGAGCCACGCCCGGGAGCAGACACGCTTGCCTACGACGCAACGGTCCACTTCCCCGAGGGCGACGTGCGCGTGCAAGTCAAAACCTCCGACAGGTGGCCCACCACCAGCAGCAGCACCGCAATGAGCAGTACCGCGCTGGATCCAACGCGTAAGTCAGCGACCCGCAGCGATCGGGGGAACCCGCGACCCTGACAACCATTGCGCTATCTCGAACCCCTCCGAGTCGGACATAGTGCAGATGTAGTCTGCGATTGCCCGGTAGTGAGCTTCCTGTAGGCGCTCGTCGGGTTCTTCTCGGGCGACGCCTAGGTCACTGGCGGCCAACATGTCCTGAAGCTTTTCGGGGAGGACCGATGTGCTCGGAGCTTCCTGGAGCCAATCGACAAGACCGGTAAGCAAGCCACGCATCGCGATCGTCTGCGCTCGTTGCAGCTGACCGACGGCAGGCGCGGCTGCAACCCGGCCAGCGCGGGACGTCCTCAGCGCTGGCCACTCTGCCTGCTCCAGCCACTTTCGTCCGTTCGGTGCTGCACTGCTTGCGCGCGCCGAGCGATGGGTGGACCAACCGCTGGACGTCAAAGCGGCCAGCTTGCGAGCCGTAACAGCCTATTGAGCGATCGTCTGACCAGGGATTCTTGCGAGGAGGGGAAAGTTGCCCCTGCCCCAGGGGAAACTCAGCAGCGACGGCAATCACCGCGGGGTTGGATCGGCTCAACGGCGCGGACCAACGAGACCTGCAAATGACCCGCCATCCAGAAGAGCCTCAGATCCCCGGTCAGACGGGGAGCTGAGGCTCTTCTGCTGTTCGGCGTTGGACCCGGCGTGGTTCCGTTGTGACGAGCAGCAGCGAGTACGGCAGCGGTTCACGCAGGTGCCACTTCCGGTTCACGCGCCTGCGCCACGCTTCTGCTCTGTGTCACCGAATCGTGTGACCACGCTTCGAGTGGAGAGAACGCCATGCGCCGG